>ENA-ORBV01003548-ORBV01003548.1-microbial-mat-metagenome-genome-assembly--contig:-NODE-3548-length-31081-cov-24.563508_pt1 | contig 31081 bp, 29 predicted proteins | sample MGYA00237777_ERZ505514 | MGnify/ENA primary metagenome ERZ505514 (study PRJEB26160, sample SAMN06269048) | microbial mat metagenome | isolation source: Oligotrophic lake microbial mat | place... | reverse complement strand
GGTAACGCCGGATAACAACCGGATGCAACGGACGAGACCCACGCGATCGACGAAGCCTCGCCGCTGATCCGGGTGTTCAGCCGACCTGTGAGGCTACTGAGGGGCTCGGCGTCATACCCTGCGGGCGTAGACTCGATGGACCATGGCTAGCCCCACATCCCGAGAGCAGATCATGGAGGCGCTTCACGACCTCCCGACCGATGCCACTTTCGATGACGCGATCGAACGTTTGATCTTCCTGGCCAAGATCGACGCCGGCCTTGCTGAGGTCGATGGCGGCAAAGGGATTTCGCATGATGAGGTCAAGCGGCGCCTTAGCCCGTGACGGTAATCAGGTGGTCTCCCCAGGCCGTGAGGGACGTGGAGTTGATCCGCGAGTACATCGCTCAGGACTCCCCTCGCTATGCGGACCTCGTAGCCGCAAGGATCATCGCGTCAGTCGACCGTCTCCGTGCATTCCCTCAGTCCGGTCGGGTGGTGCCCGAGCGCGGCGACCAAGAGATCCGTGAAGTCATCGTTGGCTTATTCCGGGTTGTGTACCGGCACCGGATTGGCGTCATAGAGATCGCAACTGTGTTTCGGTCGTCAAGGCTGCTCCCGACCCTGGAGTAGGCGGCGGCCGAACAACGCAACGAACCTGACGAGGTCCGCGCAGACGGCCGTGGGCCCTCGCCGCTCAATTCGGTGTTGAGCAGACGGAAGTGGCGCGTAGGATGTCCCGGTGAAGTTTCAATGGGATCCCAAGAAGGCCACAAGGAACCTGGCACGGCATGGCGTGTCCTTCAAAGAGGCATCCACGGTGTTTGGCGACCCTCTGGCATCTACAATTTCTGGATCCAGATCACTCCGTCGAAGAACTCCGACTCCTCACCATGGGTTGCTCCGCTGAGGGTCGGCTCATCGTGGTTTCCCACACGGATCGCGGCGAGGACATCCGAATCATTGGTGCGAGGCCTGAGACACGAGGCGAAAAGAAGAGATATGAGCAAGATTCATAAGGAAGCAGTCGACGAAATGCGCCCTGAATACGACTTCAGCGGTGGAGTGCGGGGCAAATACTTTGAGCGATACAAAGCCAGCTCGAACATCGTTGTCTTGGACCCCGACGTGTCCTTGGCGTTCCCGAACGCGGCAGCGGTCAATGAGGCGCTGAGGGTCCTCGTTGGAATAGCAGGCAAGGTCCCTGCGCTGCCCAACAATCGGATGCAACGGACGAGCGCGCGTTCCGAGACGAAGGTGCGCGCTCGCCGCTGATCCGAGTGTTCTACGCATCTGGATGGAGCACCGCTTTTCGGTAGAGGGCTTGGTCAGGAGAAGATGAGATTCTCGGAGGATGACCAGGAAGCGACATCTTCGTGGTCGGGGTGGCGCGGCCCCAAGGAGGCCACACCGGCTGAGGTGTTTTTCGATCCGCCGGACCGCCCGCTCCAGCACATCACCCACTTCGCTGGTCCTCAGATGTCCAAGGCCCGCAAATACAAGGTCGCTCCCTTGCTCGTGCCACGCGCCATCAAGTGCGATTGTATGGAGATGAGGATTGAGACGCAGATCGGAGCGCGCAGCCTGGCCTTGGGCCACGATGTCCTGTGCACCGCGGTGATAGCACCGGTCTTCGCACCTATGGCGCCCGCCTGCGCCGCTCGGCGGACGTAAAACGTCTGGACCGTGCGTATCTGCGTATTCCGCCGAAGTTGGCCACCGATTCCGGCTGAAAGTGGCCACCCATTCCGGCGGAAGTTGGCCACCCCCGTTTCTGGGGCTGGGAGGCGCCGGGACAGGTGGAGTTTTAGGGCTTTTGGGGCGGCCGGTCAAGCGCGGAGAGCGACCAATGGGGTTTGTGGGGGGGCGGCCTTTTGGGGATGGAGGCCGAAGACCAAGCGCGTGGAAGGCTCGGCCTGTGGGAAACCGGGTTCGTTTCCGGTTTTCCATAGGCGGAGGAGCCTTCCGCAGCGCTACGAACAGGGCGTTGACGTAGGGCTCCGACCAGGGTCAGGTGCCTGCAACCTTGGCGAGCTGCACTGTTCAAGCCGGGCACGGCGCGTTCATGGAATCGCCACGCGCCTCGATCATGCGAGGCCGGCCGATAAGTCTGATCGACCAATAAAACAGACGGCCCGAGGGCTGCCCGAGGATCGCTGTGTTGATCCTGGGGCATCCTCGGGCGTGGTTTCGGCAGCGCTCAGGCCTGGGCCCGGCGTTTTCTCATCGAGTCGCCGGTGAGCTGGACTTTGTGCGCGTTGTGGACCAGACGGTCGAGGATGGCGTCGGCGAGCGTCGGCTCGTTGATGTAGGTGTGCCATTTTGAGACGGGGAGTTGACTCGTGACAATGGTGGCGGCCTTGTCGTAACGGTCATCGAGGATTTCGAGTAGATCTCTCTTGATCTGATCGCCAAGAGGAGCGAGGCCGAAATCGTCGATGACGAGGAGCTTTACCTTGGCGAGGCTCTTGAAAAAGCCGCTCTTCTTGTGGAGCGCTTCGGCTTTGGCGAGTTCGTCGACGAGACGAGGCAGACGGAGGTATCGAACCGAGAGGTCCTGCCGGCACGCGGCTTGAGCGAGCGCGCAGGCGATGTAGCTCTTGCCCACACCGGTGGGGCCACAGATGAGCACATTGAGTCGCTGCTCGATCCAACCGAGGTCCACGAGGCGCGGCCACAGTCCGCGCTCGAGGCCGCGGGCTGTGCGTTGATCGACATCCTCGATGGCGGCGCTTTGGGGTAGCTTGGCCCAGCGCAGACGTTGGGCGAGGCGAGCACCTGACCGCTCCACGCGCTCGTGATCGAGGAGTAGTCCAAGCCGCTCGTCGAAGGTCATGGCCCGGAAGTCGGAGCTTTGACATTGCTTGTCGAAGGCCCTGGCCATGCCACGAAGACCAAGATCCTGAAGGGACTGATACAGGGGCTCTCTCAGCATGCGGCCTCCTGAAAGTACTCGGCGCCGCGGATGTTTTCGTGATCAATCATCGGCGGCGGGACAAGCGGCGCCGGTCGGGGTGCTCGCAAAAACCCATGGAGGGCGCGGTAACTCATCGCCTTCACCTCGACCGCGCGCCCGGCGGCGTCTTCGAGTGCCTCGGGGCCATAGTCCTTGGCGAAACGCAGAATGCCCTGGCAATTCCTCAAGACCAGATCGGGATGATTGTGCTGGTGAATCTGAGCGCCCATCACTTGTGCGGTATTGGGACCAATGACCTCGGCGCGGGCAAGTAACTTCTCATGCGACAGATCCAAATAGGCTCGATGGCGTTCGGGTCGATGCGCAGCGAGCGTCGTACAGCCCCCTTTGACCCAGGACCGGACATGAGCCGCAATCAAAGAATTGCGATGAAAGACCTCGATGGATCGCTCGGCCAGCCGGACATCCACAGTCTGGCCTGCGTGAGCGTGCGGGACCGAGTAATAGTGCGCCTCAACCTCGACGTGGTAGTCCACATGCACTTTCGCTTTCTTCCACGCCGAGAACGCGTACGGACGCACCGGGAGCGGAGCCAGTGTTGATCGCTCGTTTTCCTCGAAACGACTCCGTCTCGATCCCGGTAGTTTCTGGAACGGCTTCTCATTCATCTCCTCGACGAGCTCGGCGATGGCGCGGTTGAACTCGACGAGGGAGAAGAACGTCTGATTCCTGAGCCGGGCCAGAACCCATCTCTCCGCAATCTGGACCGCGGTTTCCACCTTGGCTTTATCTCGCGGCGTGCGCACTCGCGCCGGGACAATCGCCACGTTGTAGTGCAAGGCGAATTCCTGGTAGCTCGGATTCAGGTCCGGGTCGTATCGGCTCGCTCGCGTGATCAGCGCTTTCGGATTGTCCGGCACGATCTTCTTCGGCACGCCTCCGAAATACTCGAGCGCCCGCACCTGCGCGCTCAGCCAGTCCGACGTCGTTTCGCCTCTGGTGGCTTCCGCATAGGTCAGATTGGAGTGACCCAGCACCGCCACGAAGAGCTTCACCCCGCTCATCTCGCCCGTCTTGGAGTCCGTGATCTCCCCGGTCTCTCCCGCGTAGTCCGCGAACATCGCCGCCCCTGGCTCATGCGGCTGCCGCAAAACCAGATCCTGCGTCTTGGCCCATGCCCGATACCGGTCGCAGAAGGCCGAGTACTGCATCCCCTGAGGATTCGCCCGCTTGTGTTCCTCCCACGCGAGCATCCTCGTCATCCCTTTGTGCCGCGACAAGTCGTCGCGAATCGCATCGAAGTCCGGCTGTGGATGCCGCGGCCTCGCCTCGCCCTGAGGAAACAGCAGGGCCTCCAGCTTCTCCTCGTCCATCCCCTCAGGCAGCGGCCAGGAAACCCTCGCCGCCTGCGCACGCTCCAGGTAGTTCTGAACCGTGCCCCTCGACGTCGGAACCGACCTCGCAATTTCTCGATCCGCCAACTGCGCCTCGAACTTCAGCCGCAGAACCTCTCTGATCTTCCGCATGGATAACCTCTTTTGTGGCACCCCGCCTCCCTCTTGGAAAGAGGCAGGGTAGTTGTTTGGTTATCCCGTCACGCCCCCCATCCGCAGAGCCGGATTCAGGTGGCCAAATCCAGCCGGAACAGGTGGCCACTTTCAGCCGGAATCGGTGGCCAACTTCACCCGGAATACGCAACTACGGAGAAACGCTCCCCGAAGGCGCCCGACAAGCCCTGGGCTACAACGCTCGGGTGCCCGCCACACTTGAGGAATGGTATCGACCCAAGGAGCAGCGGATGTATAGGGCCGACCAGGGCTAGCGGCGGTTAGGTTGAACCCTAATGAGGTGAAATCATTCCGCTCTTGTTCAGCCTGAAATCGTTGTGCAGGAAGATCAGTTCATTCGGCAGCTTGCATATCAGCCGATAGGACTTTTGCCTCAGAAACTCGCAGATTGGCAGGTCGTAGATCGAGGAGTCCATTTCCTGGTGGTGTTCCGTCATGATCACGACGGGCCGATACTTGTCCCAGTTGTTAGACGCGAGCACCCGAAGTTCCATGCCTTCGACGTCTATTGTCAGCAACTGAATTGAACGGCCCCCAGGGAGGTATTCGTCGAGCACGCTGGACAGGGGTCGGGCGGGCATTGGAATCCTCTGCACCTCGTTCTCCTTGATCCCAAAGTCCTCATAGAGATTGGACTGGAACTCAAAGGAGAAGCCATTCATTTCGTTCGGCTTGTCCCCGATCTTGTAGTAGGTGAGGGTTTCCTCCTTCTCCGAGATCGCCACTTCGAGATTGATGTCTTCGGGTCGCGCTCGCAGGAAGGGGACCATCGCACCGGGCAGGGCATCGATGTTTATGCCCCTCCAGCCGCGTTGATACAAGAGGAACGTATTGGACGACGTTTGCGGATGGTACGCGCCGACGTCCACGAAGAAGCCGCGGGGAAACTTCTTGAAAAGATACAACAGTGTCCGGTCCTCGCCGCAGTGCGAAAACGAAGGCAGGGCATCGTCAAAGCCCAGGATCCCAGCCGCAAGGCCTCTCTTCACCCTGTCCTTGAAGGACGTAGGAAGCAACCTCTTCAGGGACGTCAGCGATGACTCAAGCACGGACCTGCCCTCTAGCAAAGGACCAAATCATCGGAATGAAGGCCCGGAGACGTCATACCAGCCCAGGACATTCCAGTTAGCATAGGTCTGGATACCCGAATGGCCAACAATCGCGAGGTCCAGCGCGTTCCGCCTAGGCCCGCTATTCGCCGGCCTAAGGCGGCCTGCCCCGCCTTTTCCTGGTGAGGAGATGAAGGTCCTGCTTCTTTCCACGGGTTTTCTAGAGTACATGATCTGTCTCGCCAATGCGCTGAGCAAGGAGGCGGAGGTAGGCCTCCTCCTGACCGAGAGAGGGATCACACCGACGCACAGGGCGCTGATCGAACCCGGGGTCACGTTTCTCCCGTTTGTTCATGTGGACTACAAGAGCGTCAGGCAGAACCTCCGGATGTTGCTTCGCATCCTTGGCACGATCCGGAGCGAGAGACCCGACATCCTCCACATCCAATCGAACGGTTTTCGACTCTTCTGGATGCTCTATCCCTTCCTCAAGGCCTATCCCATCGTGGACACCGTGCACGACCCAACTCCACACTCGGGCGACGCCTTGTCACCTACCCTGCCCAGGGCCCGCCGCGGCGCGGCCAAACACTGCAGGGCGTTCTTTGTACACGGCGAGGTTCTGAAGAGGGAGCTGCAGCGCAAATACGCGGTGCCGGCATCAAGGATTCACTCGATCCCAATTGGAGAGTTCTCCCTCTACAGGCGCTGGCGCACAAAGGTCATACCTACCCACCATCACGAATTTCTCTTCTTTGGCAGAATCTGGCCCTACAAAGGTCTGGATGTCTTCATCGAGGCTGCGAATGCAGTTATCAGACTGCTCCCTTCGGCGCGCTTTACGATCGCGGGCGCCGGAGAGGACATTGCGAAGTACGTATCCAGAATTGAGGTCCCGGCGCGCTTTGACATCCGGAACTATCGAATCCCGGAGGAGGAGATTGATGAACTCTTTCAGCGCTGCTTTGCCGTGGTTCTGCCTTATACGGACGCCACCCAGAGCGCCGTTGTGCCCACAGCCTATGCCTATGGAAAGCCGGTGATCGCAACCAGGGTCGGAGCGCTGCCGGAGGTGGTGGAGGAGGGTCGGACGGGATTCCTGGTCGACGCGAGAGACCCGGGAGCCATCGCGGCCAGGATGCTTCAAATGAGTTCGGAGCCGGGCTTGTATCAGTCCCTTTGCGAGGGCGCGCTTAGGTTCGCGAGGGAAGACCTGAACTGGTCGCACGTGGCGCAAAAGACCATGAGTGTCTATCGCGAGCTCCTCTGAGAACGTCGTCACCGGGCACACAGGGTTACGAGGTCAGCGAGGGCCAGCCATTGAAACGGGGCGCTTTGATCAGGTTCCCGAGGTGTCGTGCGTTCCTTCGAAGATCCTCGCAAATTCGCGATCCACGACACCCGCATCCTTATGGCGGACCGCCAGCTTGCGAATCGACGCTCTGTAGTCCGGAACGGCCAACATCCTGCCGATGGTTGCGTGGCACTCCCGCACGTTCCCGAGGTCGTGATCGAGGTTCGCTCCTCCCCCTTCTGTGGCGATGACGCTGTAGTCATCTCCAATCCTGTCGGGAGCGATGAAGGGCAACCCGCAGGCCCAATACTCGCCGTGCTTTATTGGGCACTGAAACGGGCTGGCCGCGTGAGGCCGGACGAATGAGTAGGCGAAGTCCGCCGCGGATAGATATCCGGGCACCTCGCCTCGAGCAACCGAGAGAATGAGCACCCGATCCGCGGGAATCTGGTGTCGTCCCATCTGGCGCCGAATGTGGGCTTCGTTGCTCGGCGTCAGCAGGATGACCCGAAGGCCCTCGAAGAACTGAAAGGCATCTTGAAGAATCCTGAAGGCCTCATCGTCGTAGTAGAGGTCACCGAACTTTCCCAGATAGATCGCCGTAGTGTGTGAGCCAAGACCCAGACGAACTCGCACCTTCTCCCGCAATTCCGGATCGAATCGAGTTCGTACCAGGTCCGTCACACAGGGAATCACGGCCACGCGTTGTTCGTCGACGCCCTCGGTCGCCACCAGGTGGCGACGGTAGTTCTCCGTGACTGTAATCAGCTTCCAAGCGTGCTGCATCTGCAGGCGTTCGTACTTGCGGGCGTACCGATACTTCCAGCCACCCTTTGTCCACGCGCCACAGTTCGCCATGTAGTCGGAATGCGGCTCGAAAGACTCCACCACAAACGGTACGCCGGTCCGCCGGTGAATCTTGTAGGCAATGGTTCCGGCCAGGCTGCACCGGGCGACCATGAGGCCGACCGACTGCCCCCGACAAATCCTCTCGATCAGCCGGGGCATCAGCAGCAACTCAAACACCTTCGCGGCCAGGGGAAGCGCCTGAGCCCACGGCTCAATGGCGATGTGGTCCACGAAGTCGTAGGGGATCTCGAACTTTGGGAACCGCGAGCCCCGCCGTTCGACCGTGACCAGGGTGAGCCGGTCCAGCCCCAGGTGCTTCTTCAGCGCGGGCAGGCTGGGCATCACCGAGGAGATCGTGAGCGGATCACCGAGCGCCCAGTAGCAGATGTACAAAGCCCTCTTCACGCCCGACATCTGCCCTTCACAGCGAGGGATGATACCGCCCGGGCCGCGTCCGGGAGGCTTGACTCCTTGCCTCCGCCAACCCAAACTCCGCCCTCCCATGGGGCCGTTTCCTCCGCCCGCAGAGCACTTTCATGAGCCCAGAACAGCCATTCTTTTCGGTGATCATCCCCACGTATAACCGTGCTCACTTGATTGAGGGCACCCTGAAGCATGTGTTCGGGCAGAGCTACCCTCACTATGAAGTCATCGTGGTCGACAACTGTTCCGAGGACAACACCGCCGAGGTCCTGGCGAAATATGCGGCCCAGGGAAAGCTGCAGCTCATCCGTCACGACCGGAACTACGAGCGTGCCAAGTCACGGAACACCGGAATGGAGCGGGCCGCCGGCCGCTACGTAACCCTCCTGGATTCCGACGACATTCTCTTTCCGGATTATCTGCGCGATGCCGCGCAGTTCATTCTCGTTAACGACGAAGCCCGGATCTTTCACAGCCTCTACAATATCGTCGACGAAAGCGGAAAGACGGTTTATAGGATGCGCTTCCCGACCATCGATCGCGGTCGCCGGCATATCGTCAACGGCAACTACTTGTCGTGCCATGGAGTATTCATGGCCCGCGAGATCTATCAGCACTATCGCTTCGATACCAATCCCGCTCTCACCGGAATGGAGGACTACGAATTCTGGCTGCGCGTCCTGGCCGACTTCCCTCTGCGCCGCCTGAAGAAGTACAACAGCGCGCTCGTGCAACACTCCGGGCGCTCATTCAAAGCGTTTCGCGTCGAAGACACCCTCCGTCAGCGCGAGTACATCCTCGATAAGTTCGCGAAGGACGACAATCTGCGTGAGAAGTACCGGAACGACATCAAGAGGCTGGACTGCTCCATGTTCGTGTACGCTGCCGTGCAGGCAAACTTTGCCGGCGCTCACCACGAGGCCGGCAAATATCTGAAAATGGCCGCCCGGATCGATCCAACCGTCGTTCTCACCCGGCGCTTCTGGGGCGTCTTTCGGGTCGCGACCATGAAACACTCGACTTAATCGATGGGCTCAACGAGGGTCCTCGTCACCGGCGGGTCGGGATTCCTGGGCTCGCTCCTGAGCAGAGTCCTGGGGGACTCCTTTGAAGTGCATTCCCTTCAACGGACCCCCGCGCCGGGCCAGGAAAACGTGCACCTGGCCGACCTGCGCGACGCTCTCGCCGTGGAGGCGCTGATCGCAAAGGTTCGGCCTGAGATCGTGGTTCACACCGCTGCGCAGTCCGACGTGCGCTCCGCCGAGGAAGATCCGCGCGGCGCCATAGAGATCAATATCCACGCGGCCATGCGTCTGGCGGAAGCCTGTTGTCGGAACGGATGCGCTCAGGTCATAGCGCTCTCATCGGCGAAGGCAGCCCATCCGCAAAACACCTATGGGCTCTCGAAAGCCCTCATGGAAAGATGCCTGCTGAAGCTTGCGCACCTGCCTGGTTGTCGCGTCATCTCGCTCCGGCTTCCCAACCTCCTGGATTCTCCGCGGTCGTTCCTCGCCGATTGGCGCAGGATGCTCGCCGAGGGCGGCCGGGTCGTTACCACTGGGTATGAAATGGAGCGTTTCGCGTGTACTGGATCCGATGCGGCCAGGCACGTGGGCGCGTTGATCGCGGCTCGCGACTCAGTCGAAAGCGGGACGGTAGCTCCAGTGAGCAAAGCGGTTCGAATCAAAGACGCCCTTCTCGCCTTCACCGGAACCCACAAATGCGCGTTCGAGCGCAGGGATTCCGGTCTCGAAACGGCGACCCGGGACATCATGATCGCGGAACACGAAGCACCCTGGACGAATCGGATTGAGACGGGCCAGGTTCCGTTCTTCCACATGACGCCAGGTCTTCGGAAGCCAGGCCATATCGATGCCCAGGTCGACACCGGCTCGGCCGAGTTCTACAGTGTGGCGGAACTGAGGGACCTGGCCAGGGCCGCACAAGGCTCGGCATTGCCCATGGAAACGGAGAGGGAATGAAGGTACTGATTCTGGCGGGCGGGCTTGGTACGCGGATCAGCGAGGAGACGGGACTGCGCCCCAAGCCCATGGTCGAAATCGGCGGCAAACCGCTGCTGTGGCACATCATGAAGATCTACAGCGGGCACGGCTTCAATGAGTTTGTGGTGCTCCTGGGTTACAAGGGCTCGGTAATCAAGGACTACTACCTGAGCTATTTCTACCACCACCACAACCTGACCATCGATCTCGGGAAAAACACCATCGAGCATCATGGCGCGAACGCCGAGCCCTGGAAGGTGACGCTGCTCGACACCGGGGAAGACACCATGACCGGGGGGCGCATCAAGCGCGCAGAACCCTACATTCAGGACCGCCCGTTCATGGTCACCTACGGCGACGGCGTGGCGGACGTGGACATCACCCGGCTGGTCGATTTTCACCGGACCCACGGCAAGCTGATCTCGATGACCACCGTCATTCCGGAGGGAAGGTTCGGGAGGCTCGAGATCGAGGGCGGGAGCCGGGTGTGCGGATTCGTTGAAAAGCCCAGAGAAGAAAACTGGATCAATGGTGGTTTCTTTGTCTGTCAGCCGCAGGTGATGAACTACCTCGACAATGACTCAACCGTCTTTGAGAGGAAGCCGCTTGAGACGCTGGCCAGAGAAGGCGAACTGATGGCGTTCAAGCACGAGGGGTTCTGGCGCTGTATGGACACCGTGATGGACAAGAAGGTCCTCGAAGAGATGTGGGTGAGTGACCCCAAATGGAAGATCTGGAAATGAGGCGCCTGTTTGGCGGCGCCTACGAGGGAAAGTCCGTCTTCCTCACCGGTCATACCGGCTTCAAGGGTTCATGGCTGAACCTTTGGCTCAACGAACTGGGAGCCAGGGTAACCGGATACTCGCTTCCCGAGCCCCCCGCCGACGAACGTCGCCTTCACCCTCTACTCCGTGTCCCCTCGAGGAATGTCAGTGGCGACCTCCTGGACCTGAAGCTCCTTGAAGAACAACTCCTGGAATCAAGGCCCGATATCGTTTTCCACCTCGCCGCTCAAGCGTTGGTAAAGGCGTCGTACGACGACCCCGCCGGGACGTTCATGTCCAATGCCATCGGCACGCTGAATGTCCTCGAAGCCGTGCGCAGGCTCGGGCTGTCGACCTCAATTGTCTGCGTGACCACCGACAAGGTGTACGAGAACAAAGAGTGGATCTATGGCTATCGGGAGAACGATCCCCTGGGCGGGCACGATCCCTACAGCGCTTCCAAGGCCTGCGCCGAACACGTCATCGGCTGCTACCGCAGGTCCTATTTCGGGAACGACCGCAACGTGAATCTCGCCAGCGTGAGAGCCGGCAACGTCATCGGGGGGGGCGACTGGGCCGCCGACCGCATCGTGGCCGATATCGTAAAGGCGACTGAGAGTGGCCAGAAGGTCGTTATCAGGAACCCGAACGCGGTTCGGCCCTGGCAGCATGTGCTGGAGCCGCTCGCCGGGTATCTTCAGATCGGCGCCCGACTGCTCGGCAACGACAAGCTGTTCTGTGATGCCTGGAACCTCGGTCCGGGAACCGACGGCGTGAAGACCGTCGAGGAGGTCGTCGTCGAGAGCGAGAAGTCGTGGCCGCGGATCCAGCATGTGCTGATGCATCCCGATGCTCCCAGGGTCCATGAGACTCAGATGCTGAAGCTCGAATGTTCCAAGGCATCACACCACCTGGACTGGAAACCGGTGTGGAGCTTCAAGGAGACCGTGTCCACCACGATCCTCTGGTACAAGGACTGCTACGAAGGTCGGGTGGGCGACTTCCGCGAACGTTGCCTGACCGACCTGAGCAGGTTCGTAGGGGATGCCGGACAGCGGGGCGCTGGCTGGACCGCTTAAAGAGCGCCGCCTGCGGCCGTTCCCGCGGTCTGCGCAGCGAGCCCTTCGTATAACCGCACGAGTTTTTCACTCTCGACTTCCCAGCTGTGGCCGAGCGAGGCCTTTATCGCGCCCTGCTTGTAGTCCCTGTAGTTCCGCAGCACTTCTTGCAACGCCGCTACCAGCCCGCCGTCTTCATCAGCGAAAAGCACTCCATTCCCGTGCTTTCGCAGTTGCTCCGCAATTTCCCACTGCTGGTTGCTGACCACCGGCAACTGAGCCATCGTGTATTCCCAATACCGGTTCGGGGAGCTGTACACCTGCGAGCCAAATGTTGTGTTTACCCACGAAAAGCCGATGGTGGCGGAGGAAAGGTGTTGGATCAGCTCGTCACGGGCTGGATAGTCGAGAAAGAGGATCCGGTCCTCCAGCCCGTGCTCCGACACAAAGGCCCGATGCCGCCGCGAGCGATCCGGATCGACGAAGAAGACGAAATAGGCGCTTCGCCCCAATGCCTCCAGGCTTTGATGGATCCGTGCCACATACTCCGGGCCGAAGTAGATATTGCCCGTGTGAACGACGATTACGGCTTCGCTCCCGAGGCTGAAACGCTGCCGCACATAGTCGCTTCCTGAGACCGCCTGCCGTTCAGGAATGTTTCGGAGGCCGGTCCAGTTTCGAATCCGAAACCGGTTACTCAGTCGCTCCCCGATGTAATCCGTGGTTGTGATGAGGGCGTCGTAGTGCCTGGCTGCCCTCGTTTCACGCAGGAGGAGGAGTCTCCAGACCAGCCAGGTCTTGAGCCTGGTCCACAGGCCCTTCGCGTTCCGGTAGAACTGAAACTGAGCAAAATACTCGTGCGAGTCGTAGACGAACGCGAGTCCTCTCCGCACCTCCCCGAGCCGGCTCCCCACGTGCACAAGGTTGTAGTCATGGCAATGGAGGAAATCAAAGTCCTTTGCCCGGAGCATCTCGATCAGGGCGCGGCCGCTTCGCGCCGCCTCCGCCGAGAAGGGCCGGGTGTAGATCAGCGGGTCAATGCACCGCGTGATCTGAATGGAGCGGCGCTGCTCGTTATCAGGGAGTCCGGCCCCCCGTAGGCAAACAACCTCCACCGAATACCCCGCCTTGATCAACGCCACCGCTTCCTTCTCGACTCGATTGTCGGAGCGGAAGTCGTTGTCCAGCAGCATCACTATTTTGTTCACGGCAGCGGCTCACTTCCTGAGATTCAGTTTGCCGCGGAATAGATCCCGATTCTGTGAGAGCTTCTCGGGGCTCCAATCCCACCATCGCAGCTCGTCTAACCTCCGAATCTCCTCATCCCCGAAGCGCATCCGAATGATCCGTGCAGGGCAACCGGCAACTATTGCGTAGTCAGGCACATCCTCGGTCACGATGCTCCCGGCTCCCACGATCGCACCATTGCCGATGGAGACACCCGACAGGATCACGGCGTGGGCGCCGACCCAAACGTCATTCCCGATCGTGACGGGGCCCTTCGACACGGTCTCGACTTCGTCGCCCTTGAAGACATTGGCGTTCATGAAGTACGTGGTCATTCTCTCCGGGTCGTGGAAGTACTCTTGCACAATCACGCCGGGAGCGATCGAGCAGTAGCGTCCGATTTGAATCGGATGGTGCTTTGAAAACAGCAGGATGTTCGGGCCATAGAGCGTCGAATTCCGGCCGACCCGAATCTGTCCGGTAAGCGTGCACTTGTAGAGGACGACACCTTCATCCAGGATGATCTCACCGCGCAGGGCCGATCCGCGGATCGAGCAGGTCGAAGCGGCCCGGACCCGATCATCAATGAGATTCAGGCCGTCGAGCGCCGTGAAGAGACGGCCAATGAGCTTTCGCTTCAGCGCAGAACCCAACATCAGAAATTCAGCGCCCTGGCGAACTTGGAATAGTTCGTCTCCGCCTCAAAAGTATTGAGAAAGAAGTTCCGTATCACGCCTCGGTCAAACGACGCGTCCAGTGCTGTCTTCATACTCTGCGCGATCAACACCTCGTCGGAGTCAACATCCAATAGCAGGCCCGTCTTGCGTTCGATAACGATCTCGGGGATCCCGCCGACCCTGCACGCCATCACCGGAATGCCAAAGCTGATGGCCTCCATCATGGAGACCGGAAGCCCCTCGGACTCGCTGAGCGAGACGAATAGGTCTACGTGGTGAGTCTTGTAGTAAGCGAGGAGCGCAGAGTTCTCCACATGGCCAGCGAGGTCCCATCGCACATTGGGCGGCAGTTGGGCGCACAACTTCTCAACCGTACCGGCTTCCCGTCCGCTCCCGAAATGGATCCAGCGCAGGTCACCTCCGTAGTGCCGCAATGCCTTGGCGAGCAAGGCCACGCGCTTGATAGCAATCAGGCTGGAGACCGAAACAATGAGGGGCACGTCCAACGCCTCTGCGGGCCCTGGTTGTTCGGATCCTCTCACGCCGAGATAGCTGAGTTTGATCTTGGAATGCCGCTTCGAGGGAGTCTTGGACTGTAGGTAGTCCAAGCCATGCTGGCTGATGCAGAAGACCCGGTCGGAATGCTTCAGCTTGTAGTCGCGAAATGCGATCTGGAGACCTTGCTGTCGATCGTCATAAAGGTCGAACCGGTGGGCTCGTGAAACCAGCCTGGTTATCCTCCCTTCAGCCTTCAGCACGCAAACAGCGGTGAGACATTGGTCGAACCAATACGTGTAGAAGATGGCATCCTTCAGGCCGCGCTCCTGCACGAATTTCTCAATCACCTCGCAATACTCCAACTCCCCCAGCAGGTGAGAGAAGTAATACCGCGCGGCGACGGTGTAGTGATAGGCATTTGACGCCGAAGCTGACCAGCAGGATGCGTAAACCGAAGCGAACCGTCTCCAGTTTTTGAACAGTATCCGGTGTCCCGGCCGAGGCGGACGATCCACAAGAATGTTCGAGACGACTACATTTGGAGGCACCGCCCTGATTTGGTCACCGTCTCGGGCGCAAGGGATGACGATGATTTGCTCAAAGTATCCCGAGAGAACCTCGATCTCCGACTCCAGAAACGTCTCACTCTTGATTCCGTAGGGAAAGCAAGCGGTAAAGATAACGAGAGACCGGGTCATCTTGATGCCACGGCGATCGTGACCACGGAGATCAAGGCAGCGCGGGGCGATAGGAGCCTCATGGCGCGCCTATTCCAAGGGAATGCGGAAGTAGTTGCGGTCCTCAATGGAGGGATCCATGACGCACACTCCCAACGCCCCCATATCCAGGGCAAGGCTGACCCGTGGATGTCGAGAAATGAGCTGCCATGCTTCTTCCATTCCCGCCGACCAGGAAATGTCGTCAAAAACTACAACCGCGGTCTCCGAAAGAGCGACGAGGACCTGTTCAAAATACGCCAGCGTTGCCGCGTGGTCGTGATGGCCATCAACAAAAACGTAGTCAACCGGGCTGAGCCGCTGCAAGGCCGCAGGCAGGGTGTGCTCGAATCGTCCAACCATTACCTCGACTTGCTCGAATCCAAGCAACTCGAGATTCTCTTTCGCGATCGCTGCCAGTTCCGCCGCTCCCTCGAGCGTCACCAGTTGGCCCTGTCCGTTCAGTTTCAGCGCCGCGGCCTGGTAGGCGGCCGAGATCCCGACGCAGGTGCCCATTTCGACGCACGATGCGGGTTTCACCGCTCGAATCAATCGGAAGAGCAGCCGCGCGCCCACCGGCGACTTGCTCGAATTGCGGCTGATCTCACCCAGCGTGCTTCTCACCTCGACGCCCGCCCGCATCTCCGCCGGGCTGCGCGCCTCCGTTCCATCCCCGGCGCCAAAGTCGGTGCATACGATCATTCGAGGGGACGCGTCCATTTGAGCGCGGATAGCCTCGATTCGGCCGACGATGTGCTCTTCGTCGGGCGCCATCGAGCCCGACAGGACGGTTCCGATGCTGTCTGCGATGGACCTCGACACGGCCGACCTACTCCGGGCAAGGCTCTGGAGATTCCAGGATCGCTGGACGATACGGCGAAATCTTCCCGTGGCGCGATCTACGAGTGACATCTCATGGCCTAGGCCCACCTGCCGTAGAGGGCGTGATTGTTTCAAACACGCTCCTTCATACCACGTCTCCAGCCGAGGAACCGGAAACGTCTTACGGTTGGCTCTGCCCTCGAGGCGCTGAGCACTGGTCCACCCCGTGATAGTTTCCCTCCATGAGCTTGCGCGCAAGGGGAATTGGCGCGAAGTCGATGGCGCGGCGGCACTGGCTGGCTTCGGTTTGGGCGCTGGTCGCCCTAGCGTTGGTTGTTCGGTTGTTTGGGTTGACCAGCCGGGACTTGTCGTACGACGAACAAGTGACTTTGGTTGACAGCCAGAGTGTCCGTTCGCCCAGTCCTGGCGTTTCGAGGGAGACGTTCGTGTCGAGCGCGCTTCGAGACATCGATGCGGGTTTGTTCTCCGTCGCACGCCAGTCCGCGACCCACGATCAGCCTGTCTACGTCTCGCTCATTTACCTGTGGCTGTCCCTGGTGGGGGCCTCCGAAGTCACGCTCAGATTGCCGTCGGCCTTGTTCGGCGCGGCGAGCGTTGGCTTGGTCGCCGTGGTTGGTCGAACCCTTGTGGGCGAATACGTGGCCTTGCTCGCGGGACTGTTGCTCTCCGTCTCTCCCGTGCATGTCCTCTATTCACAGCAGGGGCGCGTGTACGCCATGGCGGGATTTCTGGCCCTTCTGGCCATGGCCCTTCTGTTGCGTCTCTCCGACAAGAGCCCCGCCCGGAGCTGGATCGCTTACGGGGCCGCGGCGGCCTCGACGCCCCTCGTCCACATTCTGGCGGCCGTCGCTTTGTTCCCGCACGTCGTCGTTCTCTGGCGTCTGCGGCGGCAACGAAGGCAGTTGGCGCTTGCAGCCATGGGCGCGCTCATCGTTCTTGGCGCGTCGCTGCCCCTTGGCTGGATGGAATCCGTGCGAACGGCCCATGAGCAGAGCGGCGTGGCGCTTGCGTCACCGCCCGCGGATGCTCGGAACTGGGCTCGCCCGGCCACGGTAGAGACCGTCGTTGCCGGGCTTGGATCGTCCATGACGCGGGTGCTCGGGCTCGACTACTTCCCGTTCGAATGGCGGGCCCGATACTTGCTCCCACTCTCGGCGGCACTACTTCTCATCGGCCTCTCGGCCGGCTGGTCGCGCCCGCAGCCGGAACGCACGCTTCTTTTGGCGAGCGCACTCCTTCCACATCTCGCGGCAGTTGCGTTGAGCATTCATTATGGCCACGTGGTTCCCCTCCAGGCTTCGTATTCGGCCTGGACGATGCCGTTCTGGATGCTTCTGCTCGCGGATGGCGCCAGCCAGCTGCGGGGACCGCGCGTCGCGCGCAGCGCGTTCGCGCTCATTTTCACCCTGCTTGCCGGTTTTCTCGTGGGAGGCCGCTGGGTTGGCAGCCCTCGAGTAGAGGTGCGAAGCAGTGAAATCCGGTCCTTCATGGCTTGCGCACCGGGTGAGGTTCTCCATGTCTCCGGCGCCTGGGAGGCGGCGGTGGTAACGGCGCTCGCGCCGAGGGAGTCCAACCTGCGACTCAAGGTGGCAACTTCCGGCGAAGCGGCAAGAATGGCTTTCCTTGCTGGTGCTTCGGGTATTTGCCGAAACATCGACGCAGGGGCATGCGAGACCCAGTTTCCGGTCTGCGCGACTGAGGATTAGGTCGCCGTCAGATGGCGCGGGCCTCTTGCGCCCCGGGAACGCTCGGAGGCGGACCTGAGGGAAGTGGGCGGCGAGTGGTGGGTCCAATCCCGGTTTCCGGTTTGGCCCGATCCAGAATTGGTCCGAGGTATCGGGCTCCGCCGCGGCGACCTCAGGTAGATTCCACAAACCTCAATGCGAACAGCGCCTTCAGCACTCTTACCGGGTTTCAGTCGAGCAGGCGGCGTAACGCCCAGATTGATCGCTCTTGGTCTGTGCCTGCAGGGCCTTTGCGCTCCGATCTACGCGCAGGCCCCCCCGCCAGCGGTATCCCCAGACCCCGACGGCAAACACAGCGGCGCTCCGCTCGGGCAGTTCACGGCGGGCCCTTTCATTATCACACCGACGTTCCGGATCGGGACCCTCGCGGTTGACACCAACGTCCAGTATCAGCGCGAACGGACGGCGGATTTCGTGGCCTCGGGTGGCCCGGGGCTCGACATCGCCCTTCCCTTCCTCGACCACTGGAAACTCGATATTCAGGGTTCGTCTCCCTCCTTCTGGGTGCACGCTTTGTGGTTACCGATTCCGGTGGGGTTCAGGAAGAAACCACATTCCTCGGCACACCTTGTCTGACATTGCGAACCACCACCGAAAGACCCGTAACAATTCACCAAGGATCTAACATCTTGGTGGGCGATGACCCGAGACGCCTGCGGCCATTGCTGGATGCGGTCCTTTCTGCGGCGAGGCCACGTGCCCGGCGACCGCGCCTTTGGGATGGCAGGGCGTCCGACCGCATCACCAAGATCCTCGAATCAATTGTGTAGGTGCGGCGGTGTGGTAGTGCCCTATGTCAGAAAGAATCGACGTGCACCGAGTAGAGCGGCTTTCCCGTGTCGCGCCCGAAGTCGATGATGCCCTTCTTGATGGCTCCCCCCGGAATGGCGGGCGGAATCTCGATGGTTCGCCATTCGGGTCGGTGTGACACGACGTCTGCGTCGCCGGTCAGCGTCGCGAAGATGGCGAAGAACAGATCCTGAAGTACGCCGATCTCGTCAAAGCGAACGGGCGCGGATTCCGGCCATCGAATCGCTAGAAAGGCGCCGTATCGGTCCGCGAGTTCGTTGGCGGTGACCCGAGATGGCTCCCAGCTATAAAGGTGGTGACAGTCACCCGTGAGAAATGGCCCATGGTCGCCCGCAACGACGATGATCGCCTCTCGATTGCTGTTGAGAATCGAATCGAGATCCACGCGCATCTCTTCGTTCGCAAGCTTGAGTCGATCCGCAAACAGTTCCGTCTCGTTGGGAAGACAACTACCTGAGATCTGACTGTGGGAAGGATAGGGCGAATGTGCATACAGGAATTTGGGATACGGGGTGCGAGCCTCCAGCACATCCCTCTTCTGCCGCAGCCAGTCCTCGCGGCCGCGACCGCGGTCAGAGAAGGAGAAGGCGAACTCCGCTTTGAACTCCCCCGCACGAATCCCGGTGTAAACAGATTTCAGGCCGTCGCCCGCGGTCCGGGACGGAAACGTGTTGTCCGCCCCAAACACGAGCGCGTCCTGGAGGAAGTAGGGAGTGACAACGAGATGTGTTCGATATCCTTCCCGTCGGAGCACCGCGTTGACCAGGTTGTTCCCGCCAATGGGATGAAGGGGCGGCGACGCCATGTCCAACACGCGGGAGATGCTCTCCTTCGAATCAGCGACCACCGTGTAGCTCTTGTCGTAGAAGGTGAACCCCTTTTCCCTCAGCAGGAGCATCTGCTGGCTATTGTCGATGCCTCGTTGACGCAACGTGATTTCAGGAGAGTAGGCGTCGTAGACGAGAAAATAGATGTCCGGTTTCTTCTGGAACGGCCGAGCCAGAAAGTTCGGTATTCGCGTGGGCCTCGCTTGCGCGGACGGACTCGTTTCTGTGCCCGTCTCCAGGAGATACGCTTGGACTGCCGTGCTCAGCAGGAGCAACATTGCGAGCGACGCAGTCCATCTAGGCTGCCTGGCATGCATGGTTGACATGATGAGCATGAAGACCAGAAGAATCGCCAGCATCAAGAACACGCTTGATTCCACCGGCCTCAGAAGGAGGGAAGAGATGCCGGGGCGCGCATAGAACATCCAGGTCATCACGACGACGACAGGGGCGGTGTCTAGGGACGCTCCGCTGAGTCTCTCGACGCACTTGGCCGCCGTAATGAAGCAGATTGGCGCGAACAAAAGGAGCGCGAAGTACTCAACAGTGGTGGAAGGCGTGAAGTACTCCCGATTTCGCGAATGGTAGGTAACCAGCGGGAGCACGCAGAGCGGCAGGAGGCTGTAGTCCCGGAGGGCGGGTATGAGCGTCGTCTTACGAATCTCCCGTCCGAGCAAGAGCATCGTTGACAACTGCACGGAAACGACGACATGCAGTCCAACGATGAGCTCTTTGGTCAGTCGATAGGAAAGGGGCAGGCGAGTGTCGGGCACGGAATAGATCCACGCCGCGATGTAGTACGCCTGAAGCGATCCGAGGACGACCACGCCCGCGAGCGTCGTGATCCATAGTGCGCGGGGGAGCCGCGCTGCGGAGGACTTCATCCAGACGAAGAGGCCCAATGCGGCACTCAGAATGTTCGCAAAGACAACGCACATCGCGACGTAGGTGGAACCAGGCGTTTTCGTCCGTGTGTGCGAGGTGAGGTAGGACACCAGGTAGTAGGCGACCAACAGAGCACAGAGCATCGCCAGATTGGCGGCGTGCTTTGCATAGAGGTCGATGACGGCGGCGCGTGACCGTTCAACGAGCGTCTGCTTCCCTGGGTTCGCGAGGGTCACGGTGTTTTCTTGCGCAGGAGATAGAGGCGACGGTCCAGAGGTTCGAGGCTCTTGCTTTCAACGATCTCAAAATGCTCTCGGCACACCGCCTCGAACCATGCCACGGTCACATGCGAATAGAGCTCATCGCGTCCACGGAGAAGCCTCTTGAACATGGCGTCCGCGGGGCCGACGTACTCGAGCACGAGGAGATCGGTGGTCAGTTCCGCGGCCAGTTTCAGCACGTCTGAAAGGGGAACGCGTTCTGTAACGAGCAGGTGGTGCAGCACGGCGAGCATCAGAACCAGATCGAAACGACCGGAGAGCCGACTGATCAGTGAGGCCTGTTCCTGGTTCCGCCACCCCATGGCCGGGCTCGGGCGCGAGATGTCCGCGACAAGAGGGAGAATCGAGAGGGAATTCGCGACCGCGCGTTCGTAGGTTCTGCCCACACAGACCGAGTCTGAATCAACTGCCACAACCTGGGTGCCGTGCGTCGCGGCAAGACCCGAGAAGTGACCAGTGTTGCAGCCTATGTCGAGTACGGCCGATGCACGGTTTCTCTCAAGCGCCGCCCGGACGAATCGTTCTTTTGCGTCGAAGCCATCCTCCCGATAGCTCTTCGTCTCCATATAGTCGGACCAGGTCGAGGCAACGGAAACAGGCGCCGCCCGGTCGAGTTGCCTTTCCAAATGGCGCATCGTGGATCTCAGAATGAACGCCGCCTTTTCCGGAGCTTCGAGGCGACGCTTGTAGATTGCCGGTCTCGCACCCGCGCGCCCGGCGAGCCATGTCGGAACAGAGACGCTGAAAAGGAACGACGGCGAGAGCCGTCGGCCGACACCCAGCAAAGCGTAGACCGCTTCTGGATCGATGCCGTCACGATGAGCAAGAAAGACTTGACGGAGGGACACGCGGCAGTACTTGCTGACGAGCAAGGGGAGAAGGAAAGTGCGAGCGAACTGAGCGTATGGGAGCCAAGTCGGATCGCCGGGGTCTCGTGTTTCGAGCGATGCGGCGTCGATGAAGACCGGCTGTTGTCCACGAAAGAGGATGTTGTACGGCGTCGCGTCCTTGAGACCAAGGCCGGCCTTATGGAGTTCAGATGCCAGAGCCAGTGTGAGCTTTCCGGCGGCATGAAGCATCTCGGGACACCACTCGTAGGGGAAGCTTGGGAAAGCCACCCTGGGGTGCTCGATGAGGAGCCGACCGGCAGACTCGGAATCCTTCTGATTGAACGCTACGGCCGCACTTTCAGCCTCGATCCCTTCGAGGATGCGGCTCTCAATAAATGCGCCCTTGGACACGAATCCGCGGACCGCTTCCGACAGAAGCGCGGTCTGGAGACTTCGCCCCGCGGCGGGCACGACGCTTCTGAGGACGCGCTCGGCGGTTACCACCACCGAGCCATCGGGATCGCGAAAAGACCTGGACGTCGGCCTATTGTCTTCGGGGTCGCTGGCCACAGAGGGCGACTTCAGGTGACCGGCTCGTCCGGTGGAGTCGTCTTCTCGACCTTCTCCTTCGAGAAGATGCGTCGAGCGAGGATCACGGTCTTGGACAAAAAATTTCGGGCCAGGAAGACGACGCCAAAAAACGCGGACATCACGATCTGGACAAGCAGCGAGCCTGAACCCGGGTCAATGTACGCGAAGGCATTGGTCGGGTAGACAGCCACGAGCAGCGCGACCGCCAGAAATGAGATCCTTTGCGACCCGCCGCGGCTGTAGTCTCGCATTGTGTTCAGTTTACGCGCTTCCTCGCTCCTTCGAGCGTGAAATGACCCTCGGCGCGTGACCGGAAAGATCAGGAGAGAACCGTCCATACGTCTTCTCCTCGAGAGCCCCCGTTTCGTGGACAGTGAGCGACATGGGAATCGAGTCGCGGTTCATTGATGTTCTGGCGGTGATTCACGCACCGACGGAGGGCAGTATGGCATAGCGGAGCGCGGCAGCGGGGTCGGTGGGGTCAAGGCCGCCCAAGGCGCCCGAAGGGCTTGGCCTTGACGCCGGCCGAGCGCTCACGTATCGGTAACGAGTCGTGCTGCTCAGAATTCATGCCACGCACTTCGCTTCGAAATCCACCGGAGAGACGCAGCCGATTCCTGAATGGCGACGGTTCGTGGCGGCGGAGCATTTCGGCGAGCGCTCTCTGGGAGGTCTCTCTCATTCACCCGTGGCCGTCCATGGTGGGGACGCCCGAAGCCACACCGAGGCTGCCGTCGGCCTTGTTCGGTGCGGCGAGCGTGGCCTGGTGGCCGTGGTTGGCCGAACCCTCGTGCGCGAATACGCGGCCCTGCCTGCGGGTCTGTTGCGCTCCGCCTCTCCCGTTCATATTCTCTATTCACAGCGCCAGGCAGCTACGGAGACCGCGCGTCGCGGGCTGCGCGTTCGCGCTCATCTTCATCCTCCTCGCGGGTTTTCTCGTGGGAGGCTACTGGGTTGGCAGCCCTCGCGTAGTGGTGCGAAGCAACGAGATCCGTTCCTTCATGGCTTGCGCGCCGGGTGAGGTGCTCCGCGTCTCTGCCTGGGAAGCGGCGGTTGTAACGGCGCTCGCGCCGAGGGACTCCAACCTTCTACTCAAGGTGGGAACTTCCGGCGACAAGGCAAGAGTGGCTTTCCTTGCAAGTTCTTCGGGTATTTGCCGAAGCATCGACGCAGTAGCCTGCGATACCCAGTTTCCGGTCTGCGCGACTGAGGATTAGGTCGCCGTCAGATGGCGCGGGCCTCTTGCGCCCCGGGAACGCTCGGAGGCGGACCTGAGGGAAGTGGGCGGCGAGTGGTGGGTCCAATCCCGGTTTCCGGTTTGGCCCGATCCAGAATTGGTCCGAGGTATCGGGCTCCGCCGCGGCGACCTCAGGTAGATTCCACAAACCTCAATGCGAACAGCGCCTTCAGCACTCTTACCGGGTTTCAGTCGAGCAGGCGGCGTAACGCCCAGATTGATCGCTCTTGGTCTGTGCCTGCAGGGCCTTTGCGCTCCGATCTACGCGCAGGCCCCCCCGCCAGCGGTATCCCCAGACCCCGACGGCAAACACAGCGGCGCTCCGCTCGGGCAGTTCACGGCGGGCCCTTTCATTATCACACCGACGTTCCGGATCGGGACCCTCGCGGTTGACACCAACGTCCAGTATCAGCGCGAACGGACGGCGGATTTCGTGGCCTCGGGTGGCCCGGGGCTCGACATCGCCCTTCCCTTCCTCGACCACTGGAAACTCGATATTCAGGGTTCGTCGCAGTACTTCTACTTCCATCGAACGAAGGAATTGAGGCGTTGGACCGGTGGTGGCACCGCGGCGCTTCTCTGGGAAACCACCGGAACTCGAGCGTCCATATCGACCGGTCTCAACCGCGACTTCTCGAGGCCCAACTTCGAGGTGGATACGCGAGTTGCCACGAGACAATCGAACGTCTCGGGCAGTCTTGAGCGCGATCTCGGTCGTTTGACGATGGTCCTCCGAGCGTCGCTGAATATCACCGACGTTGACCAAGGCCAGACTTTCCGAGGCGCAGACCTTGCCAAGGCGTTGACCACGAATCGATATGACGTCAGACCCGAACTTCGCTATCGCCTAACCCCTCTTTCTTCTCTGCTGCTCGAAGGAATGTACGGGGTTACGCGTCTTCCGAACGCTTCCAGCAGAAGCTTCAGTCAAGAGAGTGGAGGGCTCGGCCTTCTTACCACCGGTTTCTTCAAAGGCCAGGTTACGGCGGGTATTAGGCGCAACCGGCTAGACAGCGGCGCGGCCGTCAAGAGCCTCCCGTATCTGCGAGGGAGCTTGTCTCAAAAACTGGGGCGGCGGCTAAGCTTGCGAGAGAACTACTCGCAGGAATCAGCGGTCTCCGCTTTTGCCGTGGATGGCAGCCTGCCGACCTTCGAGCACAAAAGCCTCACCGTCGAACTGGCCATTCTCATTACGAGTCGTATCGACATGCGCTTCGGGGGCACCCGCGACCGCACTCTTAGCGACGGCGTCGTCCAGATAGTGGCGGACGACGGAAGCGTCGTGAAAGCCAAACGCGACGATGTGGCCTACATCGGCCGGGGCGATCTTGGGATGCGCCTTGGTCGCGCCCGGGCCTCGATCTTCGCGTCCTACACCACTCGCGACTCTCAGTTCTTCTCGGACTTCGGCATCCAGGGGTTCCAGGCCGGGGGCAGAGTCGAGTACGCTCCCCGCTAAACGCAGGAGCCTCCTGAAGACATGTCCAGCATCTTCCAGACGAAGACCGTCGACCAGTTGATCGAAGGCTCCGGCCCCCCGGGTTCCGGCCTCAAAAGAACCCTCAACACCTTCGACCTCGTGATGCTCGGCATCGGCGCGGTCATTGGCGCGGGAATTTTTTCGAGTATCGGAACCGCCGCGGTGGGCGAAGTGGCCGCGGACGGAACGGTGATCCGCTACGGTGCAGGCCCTGCCCTGATGCTGTCGTTCGTGCTCCTTGGCGCCGTCTGCGCCTTGGCGGGCCTGTGCTACGCCGAACTCACCGCAATGATTCCGGTCTCGGGCAGCGCCTACACCTACGCCTACGCAACACTTGGCGAACTGGTGGCCTGGATCATCGGCTGGGACCTGATTCTCGAATATGCCGTCGGCAACATCGCCGTCGCTATCGCGTGGTCCGGCTACTTCGCCTCTTTTCTCCGCTTTTTCGGCATTGAGATCCCCTTCTGGTTGTGCCACAGCTACCGGGATGTGGCGTTCTCCTATCCCGACCAGATGGACAAGCTGCCCATCATCTTCGGCCATCATGTCGCGATCAACGTTCCCGCCATCGCGATTGTCGGCCTGATCACCTGGCTTCTGGTCATCGGCGTGAAGGAGAGCGCGCGCGCCAACAACGTGATGGTCGTGATCAAGCTCTCGGTGCTGGCCTTGTTCATCGGCGTCGGTTTCTTCTACGTCGAACCCGCCAACTGGACGCCTTTCGCGCCGAACGGGTGGCGCGGCGTGATGAACGGAGCCGCCATCGTTTTCTTCGCCTACATCGGCTTTGATGCGATATCGACGGCGGCGGAGGAAACCAAGAACCCCCAACATTCGATGCCTCGGGGGATCTTGTGGTCGCTCGCCATCTGCACGGTGATCTACGTGATCGTGGGGGCGGTCGCCACCGGCATCGTTCCCTACGCGCAACTCAAGGGCTCCGATCCTCTGGCCCGTGCGTTCGAAATGGCCGGCATCGGCTGGGGCCAGGTGATCATCTCGTTCGGCGCTGTCGTTTCGATGAGCGCCGTTTTGCTGGTCTTCCAGTACGGCCAGCCCCGCATCTTCTACGCGATGAGCCGCGACGGCCTGCTGCCTCCCTTCTTCCGCAAGCTCCATCCGAAGTACCACACGCCGCACATCACCACCATTGCCACCGGTCTGTTCGTGGCCCTGGGCGCCACCATTCTTGACGACGACGAGACCTACGACCTCACCAACATCGGGACGCTCTTCGCCTTCCTGATCGTTTGCCTGGGTGTTCTGGCTCTGCGGATCAAGGACCCTGATCGTCATCGGCCCTTCCGTGTTCCCTTCGTCTGGCTGGTTGCTCCCCTGGGCGCGGCCGGCTGCCTTTACACGATGTACTACCTCCCGACCTTGGCCTGGGAGAGGTTTGGCATCTGGCTCGTCATCGGAACCGCGCTTTATTTCGTTTACGGGCGGAGACACTCGGTGTTGAGCGCCCAGCGCGACAAGGCGAACCTCAAGTCGTGAGAACCGGGACCCGAGCACGCGGCCGTTGAAATCGGCCTGGGTTGCAGGCCGTCACCGGCGCAGCCCAGGTTCGCCGGCGACGATGGTTCGTTTTTGAACGCCTGGTCAAACTACCCGGACGATTACAAAGGTCACATCGTCGTTCGCCAGATGTTGCTTCGCCCAGTTTCGCAGCGCCTTTTCGAGTTCCAGGCCCAACTCTTCCGCGGGCTTGTGAGCGTGTTTCGCCACGAACGCCGCCAGGCGCGCTGAGCCGAACTCCTCTTTTCCGTTCCAGGCTTCGGTGACGCCGTCCGAGTGAAACACGAAGACGTCGCCGGCCTCAAGGGGAATCGTCGCTTCGTCGTAGATCACGTTATCGAAAAGCCCGAGGGGAATTCCGGGCAGCGTTATCGGCCCCGCCTTCTTTTGCGCCGCGCTGAAGTGAATCGGGTACGGGAGGCCGGAGTTCGCGAACCGCACTTCATTCGCCTGAAAATCGAACAACGCATAGGTGAGGGCGCAATAAAGACCCTCCACCGCGCGGCGGATCAGGGTGCGGTTGGCCCGGAATAGGATCTCCTTGGGGGCCGCCCTCTGAAACGCGCGCGCGCGGATGGTGCCGGAGGTAAAGGCGCCGAAGAGCGCTGCGGGCACGCCCTTGCCGGCTACGTCGCCGACGGAAAGACCGAGCTTCTGATCCTCGAGGTCGTAAAAGTCGAACAGGTCGCCCGCTAGTTCGCGGGCCGGGACGAAGTGAGCAGAAGCATCCCACCGCGCTCCCTTGGGCGAGTCTTCGGGGAAGAGGCCCTCCTGGATCCGCTTGGCGATCCCCAGTTCTTTCCGGTAGCGCGTTTCGCGCTTCGTGATCTCCTCGTAGAGCCTCGCGTTCTCAATCGCCACCGCCACCTGCGACGCCAGTGGCGTCAGCACCTTGATGTGCTCATGGGTGAACCGGTTCAGCTCGCGGGACTCCAGATCGAAAACCCCAACCACCTTGCCCTTGAACACGAGGGGCATGACGAGTTCCGAGCGGACATCGGGCTCCACCGCGATGTACCGCGGGTCCTCGCGGACATCCGCAACGATCACCGGTTCTTTCGAGCTCGCCGCCGCGCCGGTCAACCCCTCGCTGAGCGCGATCCGGCGCCGAGGCGCGATCGAGGCCATCTGGCGCGAGGTTACGAGAACCAGTTCGTTGGCCTTTTCGTCCACCAGGAAGATGGCGAACATCTCGTAGTCCACCACGCGGTGGACGATCTCGGCGACGTGATCGCATAGCGCGTCGAGCTCCACAATGGCGCCCATCTCCTTGCCGGCTTCGTAAAGCATGGCGAGGAGCCCGGCATACCAGCGAGCGTCGCGGTGAAGCGTGGCGTTCTCAATCGCCGTGGCCAGGTTGCCCGCGATCATCTGGACGAGCGAGACGCCGCGCTTCCCGAAAGTCCGGCTTTGGTTCGCCTCGAGGCCGAGGACGCCTACGAGTTTCTCGCCATAGACGAGAGGCTGAACCAGGACATGGATCGAGTCATGGGACTTCACGGAGGACTGACGCGTCTCGACCGCCTCGACGATCTGCGCCCCGCCGGTCTCCGGGTTCGAAAGCGCTCCGGGCTCGCCGGTGGCGTGGGCCAGAACCATCCCCCCCTCGGGGCCCAGGAGGTAGAGGACGAGCGCTTCGTACTTGACCAGGCTCCGGAGCTGCTTGGCGATGGCCGCGAAGAGCGCCTCGGGGTCGAGCACCGATTCGATTCGGGCGACCGCCGGCAGAATCTGCGCGACTTCGGACTCTGTGAAAAACTCCCCTTCGTTGATCGTGGACACGGAACGGGCGATTCTATCGCGTCGCTAGGGCCTTAATTGAACCCACGCCGGTGTGCTCGAGAGGAGAAGCGTCGACAAGTATCGCGTCTGGGACACCGCTATCGAAACGAAGAAGGCCTGCGGAGCGCTGCCGGCAGTCTTGTTGATTCGGTCCACTGCCCTCTGCGTCCATTCGAGGACCGCATAGGGGTCGTTGCGATAGTGGGCCTCGAACATCTCCGTCACCGCTTCGGTGTAGTCGAAACCGAGCCGAATGAAGGCGATGCGCTGGCGGACCACGTCTTTGGAATCGCTGCGGACCAGCTGCTCGGCCTCGGTCAGATCTCGCGCGGAGGCGTCCAGTAGCGAGCGACGGAACATCGAGATCCAGGCATAGCCTCCGTCACCCACCGACGCTGTTTCCGCCATGGCGGTTTCGAAGCGCTCCCAGTACCGGCGCATAGGCGCGGCCGCTGCGCCGTAAAAGCGCGTGTAGTACTCACTCAGCAGATCGTCCACCTTCGTCGTGGGGTCGGCGATGAGACGCGCCGCAACGTAGAAGTTGAGGCCCTGGTTTGCCCAGTTCTGCTGGGTCTCGCTCGTGAAACGCTCCACACCCAGCGAGTGAAGAAATGGAATATCCCGCCGCAGGTTTCGGACGATGGGCCACGGCGTGAACATGAAGAAGTGTCCGTAGTATTCGTAGATTCCGGTGTGGCGCGTGAGGGCGCCCCATCCACGCACATACTCGGTAAAGCGACGGTTTGCCGGGCACTGGGGATCGTCCAGAGCGTGAACGTGGCAAAACTCCCATGGCGTGTGCGTAACGAGGGTCGCGTACTCCGGAAGCGGGATCGCCCTTCGCGGCGGTGCAGTGTGCTGTATGTAGGCGAGGATGCCGAGCTGCTTTCCGGGATGGGTCTTCCGGACCTCCGTGATCACCGCGTTTGCGTAGTGAACAAAGCGGTCGGAGAGCTGGCCGTCGTTGATTCCGTAGAGGTCATCGATGCGCCGGCAGCGATCGTCCTCGCAGAATCCATAGCCGTCGTTCGGGCTGATCGAAAACAGAGTCGCCGTGGGGTTTTGCGAAAGAGTGCGGCGAGCGGCTTCGACGCTGAGACGCACAACATCCGGGTCCTCGCTGCACAGCTGCGATGACCCGCCTCGGCGTCCGCTCACTTCTGCGAAGGCAAGGGGGTATTGAGAGAGGTTTGCGGGGTTGCGGGCCAGGATGTTGCTCCAGTTGTGGCCGAAGGAGACGGTCGGTCCGATCTTTGCGCGCACCCGCAACTCCCAATCTGCGGCGCCCGGCCCTCCGGCCCAGATCAAGCCGCTGACGTTCTGAAAGGCCGGATTCCACGTCACGTTCACTTCCGGGAATGGGATGGACTTTTCCGGAACGATGTCCTCGCCCATGGCCGACGGCATGAACCAGCGCACGCTCAGGGCGCGCTCGATGAAGTCGTAGGCCCCGTACAGAACACCGCGGGCGGATCCGCCGGTGATGGTGATGTCGCGGCCGGACGTGCGAATCGTGTATCCGTCCGCGTGTTTGATATCGCCGCTCCCAAGCGGCGCGTCGGTGATCTGCAGGCGAATCGAGCTCTCGGACTTCGCGACTTGCTCTCCGGTCTTGATCTGCATCTGGCCGCCCGCGGTCTTGAGACCGTAGACGACAATCTCGGACGCGGCTTTTCGGACATCCGCGGGCGCATCCGCAGCAATCAGGATGTCGGTCTTCGTCGAGCCGTCATTGAAGAGCATCGGCGCGCACCCGCTGGCGGCGAGGGCCAGCGCGGCCACCAAGGCGAGGTAGGCCGACGCGGTGCGGGCGGTGGTCACGCTCACAAGGATAGCCGGGGAGGCGAATAGACTCCATTTGTCCAATGACCACGCCCGCCCTTCCCATCGAGATCGAAGGAATCAAGAAGATCCTTCCGCATCGCCATCCCTTCCTCTTCGTGGATCGCATTGTCGCCCTCGAGCCGGACAAGCGCATCGTCGGCATCAAGAACGTCACGTCGGACGAGCGCTACTTCATCGCCGGACCTGGCGGCATACCCGTTTTGCCCGCCTCCATCCTCACCGAGGCCATGGCGCAGGTGGGTGCCGTGCTGGTCTTGTCCAAACCAGAGAACAGATCCCGCCTCGTGTATTTCATGGGCATTGATCGCGTGCGGTATCGCCGGCCGGTGCGCGCGGGCGATACGGTGGAACTCGAAGGCATCGTGCTTCGCCTGCGCGCGAAAATGGGTTCGTTCCGAGGCATTGCCCGCGTGGGGGGGGTGGTGGTCTGCGAAGGCCAGATGACCTTCGCGCTTGGAGATGGGTCGACTGAGCACCCGGTCTGAACCGCCGGCCCGTCGCGCGGTCAGCCTGCCGCGCGCGCTTTCAAAGCTCGGTCTGTGTTCTCGAAGTCAAGCCCTGGGCCTGATTTCCGAAGGTCGGGTGAGCGTCAATGGCCGCGTTTCAAGAGACGCCTCGCTGCGCGTTTCGTTGGAACAGGATCGCCTGAGCGTGGACGGGGCCGAGGCCCGGGAAACGCGGGATCACATCGTCATCGCTCTCCACAAGCCCGTCGGTTGTGTCACGACACGCAGTGATCCTCAGGGCAGGAAGACGGTCTACGATCTGCTGCCGAAACTCGACCGCTTCGTTTTTCCCGTGGGCCGGCTCGACAAGGAGACCTCCGGCCTCCTGATCCTCACCGACGACCATCGGCTGGGTGAGGCCCTCACCAATCCCGAAGGCCACGTGCCCAAGACCTACGAGATAGGGCTGGACAAGCCTCCCGACGCGACCGCGCTCGAGAGCCTGCGAAACGGCCTCGACATTGGCAAAGGTGAACGGACCCGGCCGGCGATCGTCGCGATGACGGACGCGCCAGCCGGTGTTCGCCTGACGATGACGATTCACGAAGGCCGGAATCGCCAGATCAGGCGGATGATGGCGGCGGTGGGACTGGCGGTGGTCGCGCTGCGACGGGTGTCGATTGGCGATCTGAAACTCGGTTCTCTTCCATCGGGTTCGCACCGCTTTCTCGACGCCACAGAGCGAAAGAGTCTGCTGGTTTCATGAGCAGGCAAACGAGGACTGCTTCGTCCCCCTTCGGGGAGGCTTCGCGCTCGGCCTTTTCTCAATGACCTCCTCGCGATGACGGATGGGGGTAGATTTCTCCGTCATTGCGAAGGCCGGTTCGTTCTGGGTCGGTAACTTCTCCGTCATTGCGAAGGCCGGTTCGTTCTGGG
>ENA-ORBV01003547-ORBV01003547.1-microbial-mat-metagenome-genome-assembly--contig:-NODE-3547-length-31083-cov-5.608205_pt1 | contig 31083 bp, 25 predicted proteins | sample MGYA00237777_ERZ505514 | MGnify/ENA primary metagenome ERZ505514 (study PRJEB26160, sample SAMN06269048) | microbial mat metagenome | isolation source: Oligotrophic lake microbial mat | place... | reverse complement strand
GTACCTGCACCTGGCGCCGGACCCCGAGCAGACAAAGGCGCTGATCCAATCCGGCGCGATCTGCATCGCCTACGAAACCATCACAGGCCCTGGCGGCGGACTGCCGTTGCTCGCGCCGATGAGTGAAGTCGCCGGTCGCATGGCTGTGCAGGCCGGTGCGGCGCATCTGGAGAAATCCAAAGGTGGCATGGGCGTGTTGCTCGGCGGGGTACCCGGGGTACCTGCTGCGCATGTGGTCATCATCGGCGCGGGCGTGGTCGGAACCCATGCCTTGCAGGTGGCGGTCGGCATGGGCGCTCGGGTCACCGTACTGGACAAGAACGTCGACCGGTTGCGGCAACTCGACCTGGTGTTCGGCAACCGTATCCATACCCTGTACTCCAATGCGCAAAACCTGGAAGACGCCGTGCTGGACGCCGAACTGGTGATCGGCGGCGTGTTGATTCCCGGTGCCGCTGCACCCAAACTCGTCACCCGCAAGATGATCGGCGCGATGAAAAAAGGCGCTGTCGTCGTCGACGTGGCAATTGACCAGGGTGGCTGTTTTGAGACCTCGCACGCCACCACCCACGACGACCCGACCTTCGTCGTCGATGGCGTGGTGCACTACTGCGTGGCCAACATGCCGGGCGCCGTGGCGCGTACGTCGACCTTCGCACTGAACAACTCGACCATCGGCCACGCGCTGGCGCTGGCCGACAAGGGCTGGAGGCAGGCGCTCAAGGATGATCCGAACCTGAAAAACGGACTCAACGTCGCCGAAGGGCAGGTCACCTACGAAGCAGTCGCTCGGGCCCTTGGTTACGATTATGTGAGTGCCGATACGATTCTGGAGTAGGGTTCCACCCGCGCCCGGAAACGGTGACGTTCACCCGCCCGACTGAATCCCCACCACATCAACGCCCTCACGTACATAGCAGTCCGTGCCGCCAAAAACCAGCATCCGGCGCTTCACCTGGCTGCCAAGTAGTTTGCCAACCCGATGCAGGGAGGCTGTGGAATCCGCCACAAAAGTCTGCCCCGACTTGATTTCCACCAGACCGAGCGCACCCGGCGGCATGGCGTTCTCGACCAGCAGATCGACCTCCAGGCCATTGCTGTCGCGCCAGAAGTGCAATTGGGCACGCTCACCATGGTGCTCGGCGAACTTCACGAATTCCATCACGATCAGATTTTCGAACAGGTTTCCGCGCAAGGGGTGGGTCGCCAATTGCGACTGCTGTTGAATGCCCATCAGCCAAGCGGCCAAGCCAACGTCACAGAAATACAACTTGGGTGATTTCGTGAGCCGCTTTCCCAGGTTGCCAAACCACGGCGCAAGCAGGTAGACAACGAAGGATGCCTCCAGCAGACTCATCCATTGCCGCGCGGTCGGGTCGGACACGCCAGCATCGGCTGCCAGACCATGCAAATTCAGCACCTGGCCCACGCGCCCGGCGGCCAGCTTGACGAAGCGGCGAAATGCATGGAGATTGCGCAACTCGATCAGCGCCCGCAGGTCCCGCTCCACATAGGTCTCGAAATAGTCGCCCAGAGTGACAGCAGGGTCCAGTCGCATGGCGTGAATACGCGGATAACCCCCGGCATGCATCAATCGATCCGTGTCACTGGGCAATCCGGCGTCCCGCAGTTCGTTGATCGACAGGGGGAATAGTCTCAGTAGCGCGGTTCGCCCCGCCAGCGACTGGGTAACCGCCGCCATCAACTCGAATTGGTGACTGCCCGTCAATATGAATTGCCCAGGCGACTGATCTTGATCCACACGCACCTGTATCCAGGAAAGCAGATCTGGAACGCGCTGGATCTCGTCAATCACCGCCCCGGTCGGAAACCGCGCCAAAAAACCAACCGGGTCACTTTGCGCAAAGGCACGCGTATCGGGTTGTTCGAGATTGGCATAGGGCTTGTCGGCGAAGGCCATGCGGCACAAAGTGGTCTTGCCAGCCTGGCGGGGGCCCGTGACCATGACCACGGGGTAGCTCAGAGCCCGACCGAGCAATGTCGCAAGCAAGTGCCGAGCAATCGTCATCTATGCAATATTAAAGTTGTACTTTATTTTTACATAGAAACAGGCAGCCATCCATCGCAAGATCGTGGATCAATCCCTGCTCTTGCCTGCACAACTGCGCACAATCGACTCGAAGTGCTCTGCGCTTGGCCCCTGGTACCCAACGATCTTGCCCTCCTCGTCCCAGCGCCGCAACTGGATGGCATCGGCAAAAAACGGCTCCGCTTCAAACGCCCGCACCTGCTCGGGCGACATGGGGCCGCCCTGGAGCTTGAGCGACAACTTCGAGGCGTCCGACAACCGGTCGTGATAACCCGCCTCGGTCGACGCAAGGTAACGCTTGGCCGCGACATGCATGCGCACCGGCTCGGTCAGTTCCGGACCGAAATATTGCGACAACCACGCTGAACCGGTCGACTCATGCTGCGTGTCAACGCCGCTGTCGGCGATGTCCTGCGGCAAGTCGTGCAGCAGATGACCGATGTCGTGCAGGTAGGCTGCCGCCACCAGCGCGGGGCTGGCACCGTCGCGTTGCGCGAAGGCGGCGCACTGGATCGCATGTTCCAGCTGGCTGACGCCTTCGCCATATCCTTCGTTTCCGCGCCGGGAAAAGGCGCCGCGAATTTGGTTCATTACATCCATGTTCGTCTTTCCATCGTCACGGTGCTCGCACCTGACGATAAGTTGATCGGCGGGGGTTGCGCGACCGGCCAACCGATCCAGCCGCGCCGCGGCGATTTGCTCCGGCGATGCAGTTGCAACAGAGCCGGACCCTATTTTCGCGCCTCCCGCAACGCAACCAACCCGGCCGCGGCAATCAGCACCGCCCCCATCACGGTTGTCCAGCGCGGCACCTCGCCAAAAAACAGAAAACCCCACAACGGCGCCCATACGATGCCGGTGTATTCGAACGGCGTGACCCGGTTCGCCGGGCTGATACGGTAGGCGTTCGTCAACAGCAACATGCCGGCCGCCGCGATGACGCCGCACGAGGCGATCAGCAAACCATCGGAGACAGTGGGCCAGACCCAGGGCCGCACCAGGAATGACACGCTGGGATGTCCGGCATCCACAATGCCCAACCAATGGGTGGCTGCGGCGATCACCGCCGCGCCGGCCAGGAACACCCCATTCTGGTAAAACGCCATGACCGAGGCCGGCTGCGCCGTGCCGATGCGCCGGGCCATCAACATCGAGGTCGCGTACATCAAGGCTGCGAGCAGGGACAACAACGCGGCCCACTGGAACAGGCCGGTACCGGGCTGCAGAATGACCAGCACGCCGGCAAAACCGACCGCCAGCGCAACCCACGCAACCATACCGATGCGCTCACCTAGCACTGGCCCAGCCAGTGCGGTCACGAACAGCGGCACGGTGAAATACAGCGCCACCGCATACGCCAGGTTCATGGCCGGAAACGCCATGTAGTAAGCGGTGTACGACACGAACATGATGCCGGCACGCGCCGCCAAGGATCGGAACCGTGGCGAAAAAATTGCCCGCCAGCCTGCCTCGAGTTGCACCAGCACCAGCAGGATGGGAAGCGCCACCAGCGACCGGATGACGACGACCTCGGTCAGCGGATAGTCGCCGCTGACCTGCTTGACTACCGCATCCTGCAAGGAGAAGACAAATACTCCGGCACATAGGAGCCGGATACCGCGGGCAGCGTCGGGGTGGGTCACGAATGGCTGCTGCGATTGGCGGAATTTTTCAGTATTGTGCAGCCCGCGCGACGCGCCTCGCAAACAAATTTTGCCGGATCAAACAGCAATCGAACCGCAGCGACGCAACACCCGCCGATGTGCGCATGCACGAACCTGTCGGGCTTGGGATGGCGAAGGCGCCATTGAAGTGCGGCGGAGCCAGTAACGGACCGCTACGACTGGTGGGGCCGGCGATCCGAATATGGCGGGCTGCTGGCCTCAGTTGCCGGCCACGACCCGCGCCATCTCCAGCACCTTGCACGAATAACCCCACTCGTTGTCATACCAGGAAACCACCTTGACAAAGGTGCTGTCGAGCGCCATGCCCGCGTCGGCGTCGAAAACCGAGGTGCAGCTTTCGCCGCGGAAGTCGGTGGAGACCACCTTGTCCTCGGTGTAACCCATCACGCCCTTCATGCTGCCCTCGGACGCCTTCTTCATCGCGGCGCAGATCTCGGCGTAAGTCGCTTCCCTGGACAACTCGACCGTCAGGTCGACCACCGACACGTCGGAAGTCGGCACCCGGAACGACATGCCGGTCAGTTTCTTGTTCAGTTCGGGAATCACCACGCCCACCGCCTTGGCCGCGCCAGTGCTGGACGGGATAATGTTCTCCAGAATGCCGCGGCCACCACGCCAGTCCTTGTGCGACGGGCCGTCGACCGTGTTCTGGGTTGCCGTGGTCGCATGCACGGTTGTCATCAGGCCGCGCTTGATGCCCCAGTTGTCGTGCAGTACCTTGGCCACCGGGGCCAGGCAGTTGGTCGTGCACGAGGCATTGGAGATGATGGCCTCGCCCTTGTAGGTCTTGTCGTTGACACCAAAGACAAACATCGGCGTGTCGTCCTTGCTGGGCGCGGACATGATGACTTTCCTGGCGCCAGCAGCAATGTGTTTTTGCCCCGTTTCCTTGGTCAAGAACAGCCCGGTGCACTCGATCACGATGTCGGCGCCAATCTCACCCCACTTCAGTTCGGCCGGATCCTTGACCGCAGTCAGGCGGATCTTGCGCCCGTTGACCACCAGCGTGTTGCCATCCACCGACACGTCGCCCTTGAAGCGGCCGTGGACCGAGTCGTACCGCAGCATGTAGGCCAGGTAGTCGGGCTCGAGCAGGTCGTTGATGCCAACCACCTCGATGTCGTTGAAGTTCTGCACCGCCGCCCGGAACACCATGCGTCCGATCCGGCCGAATCCGTTGATGCCAATCTTGATAGCCATATCCTGTACCTCCGTTAAATGAAACTCCATGAATTCGCTGCCTGTCCGTCGGCGCGCCGGTCAGCGCTTGGACAGCACCTTCTGCACCGTGTCGGCGACGTTCTCCGGCGTGAAGCCGAAGTACTTGAACAACACTGGTGCCGGTGCCGATTCGCCATAACTGTCGATGCCGACGACCGCCGCGCAGCCGTATTTCCACCAGCCATCGGTAACACCCATCTCCACCGCAACGCGCGGCAGGCCAACTGGCAACACCTGCGTCTTGTAGGCGATGGACTGGCGATCGAACGTAGTGGTGCTGGGCATGGACACGACCCGCACTGCAATGTTGCGCGCCGCCAGCAGTTCCTGCGCCTTGAGCGCCAGTTGCACCTCCGAGCCAGTGGCGATGATCACGGCTTGTGCCTTCTTGCGCAGACCCACTTCCGTGGGTTCGGCCAGCACGTAGGCTCCCTTGTTGATTGCATCCAGGCCGGCCGCATCGGGCGCGCCGGCGCAGTGGCCCTTGGGCGCATAGCTGATGCCCTGGCGGCTCAGCAGCAGGGCGGTCGGCATGGCGCGGTTCTGCAACGCCACCGCCCAGGCCACCGCCGTCTCGGCCGTATCGGCCGGACGCCAGACGTCCAGGTTCGGAATCAGGCGCAACGACGCCGCGTGTTCGATCGACTGGTGGGTCGGCCCGTCTTCGCCCAGGCCGATGCTGTCGTGGGTGAAGACATGCACCACACGCAGCTTCATCAACGCCGCCATGCGGATCGCATTGCGGCTGTAGTCGCTGAAGGTCAGGAAGGTGCCACCATACGGGATGTAGCCGCCATGCAGCGCCACGCCATTCATGATCGCGGCCATGCCGAATTCGCGCACGCCGTAGTTGATGTGGCGCCCACCATGCATCGCACCGTTGGCGCCCGGTGTCTGCACCACCCGACCGTGCAGGTCGAAACGCAGGCTCGGCGTGCTCTTGGTGTTGGTCAGGTTCGAACCGGTCAGGTCGGCAGAGCCGCCCAGCATCTCCGGCAAAGCCGCGGTGAAGGCCTCCAGCGCGAGTTGCGACGCCTTGCGGCTGGCCACGGTTTCGGCCTTTTCATGGGCGCCGATGACCGTATCGACGGCGGTCTGCGCAAAACTGCGCGGCAGGTCTGCGCGCATGCGGCGCGCCAGTTCGGCAGCCAGCTCCGGATGGGTGGCCTGGTAGGCGGCAAAACGCTGGTCCCATTGCGACTCGGCCGTTTCGCCAGCCGCCTTCGAATCCCAGGCCGAATAGATGTTCTGCGGCACGACGAACGGCGGCTCGCTCCAGCCCAGTTGCTCGCGCACCAGCGCGATTTCTTCGGCGCCCAGCGGCTCCCCATGCGCCTTGGCGGTGTTGGCGCGGTTCGGGCTGCCCTGGCCGATATGCGTCTTGCACATGATCAGCGTCGGGCGCTCGCCCTGCGCGCGCGCCTCGGAAATGGCCCTGGACACGGCAGCCGTGTCGTGGCCGTCAATCGGGCCCACGACGTTCCAGCCATACGCCACGAACCGCAGCGCGGTGTTGTCGACGAACCAGGGCGTGACCTGGCCGTCGATCGAGATGCCGTTGTCGTCGTACAGCGCCACCAGCTTGTCGAGTTTCCAGGCGCCAGCCAGGGCGGCGGCCTCGTGGCTGACACCTTCCATCATGCAGCCGTCACCCATGAACACATAGGTGTGGTGATCGACGATGGCGTGATTCTCGCGGTTGAACTCGCTTGCCAGCAACTTTTCGGCCAGCGCCATGCCCACGGCATTGGCAAAACCCTGGCCCAGCGGGCCGGTCGTGGTCTCCACGCCCGGCGTCAGGCCGACCTCCGGATGACCGGGCGTCTTGCTGTGCAGCTGACGGAAATTCTTCAACTCGTCCATCGGCAAGGCATAACCGCAAAAGTGCAGCAATGCATAGAGCAGCATCGACGCGTGGCCGTTGGACAACACGAAACGGTCCCGGTCGAGCCAGTGCGGGTTGCCGGGGTTGTGCTTGAGGTGGCCGGCGGGCAGGTCGCCCGCCGTTTTCGGGCCCCACAAAGCCACCGCCATCTCCGCCATGCCCATCGGTGCTCCGGGATGACCGGAATTGGCTTTTTGCACAGCGTCCATTGCCAGCGCGCGGATTGCGTTGGCCATTACATTGGGAGTAGTCATAACTGGGGTGATGGAGGAAGATGCCTCGCCAGGATGGCCGGCAACCCGCGATTTTATCTTCCAGGCGCCTGCAGACCTGTCGGGCCGGTATCTGGCACGTGTTGCCGGACTGACGCAGATCAAGCCATTTGCCGCCGGGCGTCCCATCTGCGTCCCATCTGCGTCCCATCTGCGTGCCGGCAGCGTCCCATCGGCGTCCCATCAGGCAGCCGCCAAGCGCCTTGATGGCAGCTACATTCATGCCATGTCGATGTCCTTGCCTGATACGCGTTGCGGCGCAATGATCCTTGCCGCCGGTCGCGGCGAACGTATGCGCCCGCTGACCGACACCTGTCCCAAGCCGCTGCTGTTTGTTCGAGGCAAACCGTTGATGCAATGGCCGATCGAGGCGCTGGCGCGCGCCGGGATGCGCGACGTCCTGGTCAACACCGCCTGGCTGGGCGACCAGATCGAAAGTTATTTCGCCGGTCCTTCGGTTGCCTGGGCTCCCGACCTGACGCAGCCAGGCCTGGACAGCCAAATCGGCGTGCCTGTGCGCCTTGAGGGCGCGCCTGTGTGGCTTGAGGGCGTGCCTGTGCGCCTTGAGGGCGCGCCTGTGCGCCTTGAGGGCGCGCCTGTGTGGCTTGAGGGCGCGTCCGTGCGGCTTGAGGGCGCGTCCGTGCGCCTCGTGCGCGCGCCTGTGCGCCTCGTGTATTCCCACGAAGGCCGTGATTTTGGCGGCGCGCTGGAGACGGCTGGCGGCATCGCCCGCGCGCTGCCGCAACTGGCCGATCCCTTCTGGTTGCTGGCGGGCGATGTCTTTGTGCCGGAATTTGTGTTCTCCGAGGCGGCGCGCCGCGCTTTCATGGCCAGCGACGCGTTGGCACATATCTGGCTGGTCCTCAATCCGCCACACAACCCGAAGGGCGATTTCGGCTTGACGCAAGAGGGCTTGGCGCGCAATGACGGCCCTGGGCGCTACACCTACAGCACGATCGGCCTGTTTCGGCATGCCCTGTTTGCGCCACCCTTCTGCGATATCCCCGCGGGCAATCCTGCAGGTGCGCGGGCCGCGCTGGCGCCGCTGTTGCGGATTGCAGCGCAGCATGAACGGTTGACGGCGCAGCTATACACTGGGCCCTGGACGGACGTCGGCACCCCTGAACGCCTGGCCCAACTCCAGATTCCCCGTGCATCCTGAATCGACGAAACACGCACCATGACACCTTCACCGTATGCCGTTCGGCGCGCCGCCCTGGCCCAGCAACTCGGCGCCAAAGGCATCGCCATCATCCCCACCGCCCCCGAGCGCCAGCGCAACCGCGACAGCGACTACCTGTACCGGCACGACAGTTATTTCTACTACCTCAGCGGCTTCACCGAGCCGCGGGCCTGGCTGGTCATCACCGGAGACGGCAAGACCACACTGTTCTGCCAGCCCAAGGACATGGAGCGCGAGATCTGGGACGGTTACCGGCTCGGCCCAGCCGAGGCGCCGACACGGCTGGATGTGGACGCCGCGTTCTCCGTCGCCGAGCTCGATGCGCAAATGCCCCAGTTGATGGACGGCCGCGACGTGGTCTGGTATCCGTTCGGCATCCATCCAGGCCTGGAAACACGGGTCGACGGCTGGTCGTCCAGCCTGCGCGCGCGCGTGCGTTACGGCTCCTTGTGCCCGGAGCAGCAACGCGACCTATGCAGCCTGCTCGACGAGATGCGGCTGACCAAAGACGCAAGTGAGCAGGACACCATGCGCCGTGCCGCGCATATCAGCGCCGGCGCGCACGTGCGCGCGATGCAGTTGTCGGCCCGCATGTTGCGCGAAGGCCAGGACGTGCGCGAATACCACCTGGACGCCGAACTGCTGCATGAATTCCGCCGCCATGGCTCGCAATATCCGGCCTACGGTTCCATCGTCGCCGCCGGTGCCAACGCCTGTGTGTTGCATTACCGCGCCGATACCGCCCCGATTCGCGACGGCGATCTGGTGCTGATCGACGCCGGCTGCGAACTCGACGGTTATGCCAGTGACATCACCCGGACCTTCCCGGCCAACGGCAGGTTCACCGGGCCACAGCGGGAGTTGTACGACCTGGTGCTGGCCAGCCAACAGGCAGCCGTCGATGCCACCCACGCCGGCGCCCGTTTCACCGACCCCCACGATGCCAGTGTGAAAGTACTGTCGCAGGGCATGCTGGACCTGGGCTTGCTCGATGCCGACAAGGTGGGCACCGTGCAGGACGTGATCGACAAACGCAGCTATTTCCAGTTCTACATGCACCGCACCGGCCACTGGCTGGGCATGGATGTGCACGATTGCGGGGGTTACCTGGAGCCCGGCGAACTCGGCCAGACCAGCCAGCGCAAGGATGCGCTCAGTGGCGAGACCATCGTCAACCGGCCGGCCCGCATCCTGCGCCCCGGCATGGTGCTGACCGTCGAGCCGGGCATCTACGTTCGGCCCGCTCCCGGCGTTCCTGAACGTTTCCACAACATCGGCATCCGGATCGAGGACGATGCCATCGTCACGGCCGACGGCTGCGAACTGATCACCCGCGCGGTGCCTGTCGACGGCGCGGAGATCGAAGCCCTGATGCGCGCTTGAACTATCCCCTACCGCCATGTCCAGCGGCCAGCAGCAGACCTTCGCCGAACGCGGCTTTGTCGTGTTGCCGGGTTTCCGGGACACGCGGCAGATAGCAGCAATCCGCCAGCGCGCCGGCGAGCTGGTCGATGCCTATGACATGGCTGGCGAGCAGGCGGTTTTCAGCACCCAGGAGCAGCAGCGCCGGGTCAACGACTATTTTCTCGGATCGGCCCAGACCATCCGCTGCTTCCTCGAGGAGGAAGCGCTGGATGCCAACGGACGCCTGAAGCAGGACAAGGCGCTGTCGATCAACAAGATCGGCCATGCGATGCATGACCTCGATCCGGTGTTCGACCGGTTCTCGCGCGGCGCCGATCTCGCTGCGGTAGCCCGTGCTGTCGGGCTGGTGCAGCCGCTGGTGTGGCAGTCGATGTATATCTTCAAGCAACCGGCGATCGGCGGTGAGGTGCGCTGGCATCAGGACGCGAGCTTCTTCGTCACCACACCAGTCAGCGTGACGACGTTCTGGTTCGCGCTCGAGGACGCGCACCGGGGCAACGGGTGTTTGTGGGTGCAGCCTGGCGGACATCGCAGCCCCTTGCGCGAACGCTTCGTGCGCACCGGCAGCGCTGCCGCAATCGAAACACTCGACGCCACGCCCTGGCCGGGCCTGCACGAAGCGCTGCCACTGGAGGTGGCGGCCGGCACGCTGGTCGTGTTCCACGGGTTGTTGCCGCATTACAGCGGACCCAACCGGTCGGCAACCTCGCGCCACGCCTACACGCTGCACGCCACCGACGCCAGCGCCGCATACGCACCCGGCAACTGGCTGCAACGCTCCGACATGTTGCCGCCACGCGGCTTCGTCTGAGCACCCCCAGCAGATGACTTCGTCATTCCCGCCCCCAGGGGTCAAGCAAATTGGCAAAGCCACTTTTGCTTGAGAATCCCGGCAGGGCGGCATCGACATCGAACCAACAGGCGCCTTTCCCCACGGGCAGTTGCCGCCATGAATGCGTTGAGCGCCCGCTGCCGCGCGGCTGACGAATGCATTTACACGGTGCAGGCCGGCGACCACCCCTGAAATATCGCGCGGCGTTATTCCCAGGACACGGTCGATGACTTCGGCACCGGATATTCGTCGCTGGCCTGCCTGAAGCGGTGCCCGATCGACGAGCTCAAGATCGACCATTGCTTCGCGCAGGACGTTGCCACAGACGCCGATGATGCGGCCATCCTGCGGGCAACGATTGCGCTGGCGCACGAGTTGGATATCCGGGCCAACGCCGCCGCTGCTCTAGCCGAAGCCTACAATTTCACGCAGCACCGATGCACTGTCGTGTCGGCCGCGCCAAGCCGCATGCGGCAGGAGATTGACATGCCCGAGAGCACCCCTGGTTCCGACGAGGTACGCGCGCAACTGCGCAAGTCGGCGCTGGAGTACCACGAGTTCCCTACACCGGGAAAGATCGCGATTGCCGCCACCAAGCAATTGTCGAATCAGCGCGATCTGGCACTGGCCTATTCCCCGGGTGTCGCCGCGGCCTGTGAGGAGATCGTCGCTGACCCGAACAACGCCTTCAAGTACACCAGCCGCGGCAATCTGGTTGCGGTCGTGACCAATGGCACGGCGGTGCTGGGCCTGGGTGACATCGGTCCGCTGGCCGCCAAGCCGGTGATGGAGGGCAAGGCGGTACTGTTCAAGAAGTTCGCCGGCATCGATGTCTTCGACATCGAGGTGAACGAGAAACATGACCTGGACAAGCTGGTGGACATCATTGCTTCGCTTGAACCCACGTTCGGTGGCATCAACCTGGAAGACATCAAGGCGCCGGACTGCTTCTACGTCGAGCGCAAGCTGCGTGCCCGGATGAAGATCCCGGTTTTCCACGACGACCAGCATGGCACCGCCATCGTCGTGGGCGCAGCCTTGCTCAATGGCCTGAAGGTCGTGGGCAAGGATATCAAAGCCGTCAAGCTCGTGGCGTCGGGTGCCGGGGCTGCCGCGCTGGCCTGCCTGAACCTGTTGCTCAAACTCGGCATGCCGCGCGAGAACATCTTCGTCACCGATCTCGCGGGGGTGGTGTTTGAGGGCCGCACCGAATTGATGGACGACGACAAGATCGTGTTTGCGCAAAAAACCTCCGCCCGCACGCTGGGCGAGGTGATCGAGGGCGCGGACGTTTTCCTGGGCTTGTCCGCCGGCGGCGTGCTCAAGCCCGACATGGTGCGCAAGATGGCCGCCAATCCGCTGATCTTCGCATTGGCCAACCCCAATCCGGAGATCACTCCCGAGGAGGTGAAGCTGGTGCGCGACGATGCCATCATGGCGACCGGCCGCACCGACTACCCGAACCAGGTCAACAACGTCCTGTGTTTTCCCTATATCTTCCGCGGCGCGCTCGATGCAGGTGCGTCGACGATCACCGACGAGATGGAGATCGCAGCGGTACGCGCTATCGCAGACCTGGCCCGGGCGGAACAAAGCGAGGTGGTTGCGGCAGCGTATGCGGGTCAGCAGCTCGCGTTCGGCCCGCAATACCTGATTCCCAAGCCGTTCGACCCCCGCCTGATGATGAAGATCGCGCCAGCCGTCGCACAGGCGGCAGTCGACAGCGGCGTCGCACTGCGACCGATCGGCGACATGCAAGCCTACCGCGATCGGCTGCACAGCTTTGTCTATGCGTCCGGCAACACCATGCGGCCGATCTTTGCCGCGGCCAAGAATGCTTCGCGCAAGCGGGTGGCATATTGCGAGGGCGAGGAGGAGCGCATTTTGCGCGCGTGCCAGATCGTCGTCGATGAAGGGCTGGCGAGGCCGACGTTGATCGGTCGGCCGGCCATCATCGCCCAGCGGATCGAGAAGTTCGGACTTCGGTTGCGCGAGGAACTCGACTATGACGTGGTGAACGTCGAGCAAGACGAACGATACCGTGACTTCTGGCAGACCTATCACCGCATGACCGAACGCATGGGTGTCACCGTGCAGATGGCAAAGATCGAAATGCGCCGCCGTCTGACGCTGATCGGAGCCATGCTGCTGCACAAGGGCGATGTCGATGGCATGATCTGCGGCACCTGGGGCACGACGGCGATGCATCTGACGTACATCGACCAGATCATTGGCAAGCGCAAGGGTGGAAGTCCGAGCACGCCACAGGATGTGCCGATGTACGCCTGCATGAATGGCCTGATGCTGCCGGACCGGCTGATTTTCCTGGTCGATACCCATGTCAACGCCGACCCGACACCGCAGGAACTGTCCGAGATCACCGTCATGGCGGCTGAGGAAATGGTGCGTTTCGGACTCCAGCCGAAGGTGGCGTTGTTGTCACACTCCAACTTCGGCAGCAGCAATCTGCCCAGCGCCGTCAAGATGCGAAGCACACTGGAAATCCTGCGTGCCGAAGCACCGTGGCTGGAAGTGGACGGCGAAATGCATGGCGACCTGGCGCTTGACGGGGCGGCGCGCGCCCGGCTGATGCCCAACAGCACACTGGTCGGGAACGCCAATCTGTTGGTATTGCCCAACATCGATGCAGCCAACATTGCCTACAACCTGCTCAAGACGGCCGCCGGCGGCAATATCGCGATCGGTCCGGTGCTGCTGGGAGCGGCCAGTCCGGTGCATGTGTTGACGCCCAGCACCACGGTGAGGCGGATCGTCAACATGACGGCCTTGACTGTCGCGGACGCGAACGCCACGAGATAACACACAACCCAAAAGCATGTACTGACTTTCATACTTTTGGTGCGTCGCACAAGATGCCCATTTTTTGTGCAGGCTCTTGCAATTTGCGGAGGGATAGGCGACACTACGACCCGAACGATTTAGGGGTAAACCCCAGGCTCTGGAGCGTGAATGCATGGCGGCTGTCAGAAGTTTCAAGTTAGTACTTACTGGCTTAATACTTGCTGCGGCGTCAGCTACGGGCCTTGTATGTGCAAGGGCACCGGTTGTCCCGCCCGACAACACAGCGACGGTTTCAATTGCCGAGATACCGGCCCAAGGGGTTCAGACCTATGCGTTGATCCCCCGAGGTGGTCCTTTTCCATATGAGAAGGATGGAGCGGTATTCGGAAATCGCGAACGTTTGCTTCCGATCAAGAGCCGGGGTCATTACCGCGAGTACACCGTAACCACGCCGGGTTTGAAACACCGCGGCACCCGGCGAATCGTGTGTGGTGGCAAACCCAGGGAGCCGGACGCCTGTTATTACACCGCCGATCACTATGCGAGTTTTCGCAGGATCGTGCCATAGGTTTTTGTTGGAACTACTTATATGTCTTATATCGAAAACGAAACGGGGATGGATATGCCAACTCGTCAGGAAACCGAAGCACCGCTTCGGGGCGTACGCAGCAACATCGTGCAGTCGATCCGGGCCTTTCGGATCCAGGATCTGCAAGACGCCGCACGTAGCCTGGGTCATCATTTCCTGTATGCCAACCTGGCCAACGCACAGTCCAAGCAGGAAGTGCTGGACATGATCGGGCAGCAGTTCACGCTGCCCTCCCATGTCGGCAAGAATTTCGACGCGTTGTACGACAGCATGACCGACCCGGTCCACAAGTCCGGGCCGCAACCAGGGTTCGTCGCCGTTCTGGAGCATATCCCCGCCCATGCGAAGTTCGACAAGGAAGCACGGGAGCAACTGCTCGATATCTTCCGAGACGCAGCCGATTACTGGAGCGACCGCAAGATCCCGTTCCGATGTTTCTATTCTTTTCTGTAGCCCGTTCCGCACACACCAGCCAAGCGGAACGGGCTAACGAGGCAAAGAGCGATACCCAGGCGAACCCATCGCTTTCGGGCATCCACCTGACGACCGAAAGCGGAGAGAAGATGCCAACCGACAAATTGTTGGATGTCTCACCACTGGCGCTGCGCATGAGCAGCCCATTCAACGCGGAGTACTGGCTGGCAACGGCCTGACGCAGCGATATTCACCGGCATCGTCGCCAAGCCCGTCGCTCACGCGACGGGCTTTTTCATGTGTTTTTGGCCAGCTCCAGGTATTCGTGAACCGGCACCTCCTGCGCCCGGCGCTGCAGGTCGAATTCGCCCGCAAAACCATGTTCGTCGAGCCAGCGCCCCAACGTGTGGCGCAACAGCTTGCGGCGCTGGCTGAAAGCGACCTGCACGATCGTGCTCAGCAGCTCGACTTCCACCGCCGGGGCGTCTACGCGTGGCCGCATGCTGACCATCGAGCTGTCGACCCGCGGTGGCGGCGAGAAGCTCTCTGGCGGCACGTGCAGGAAGTCGTTCATGTCGTAGCGCCACTGCAGCATCACGCTCAAGCGTCCATACGCAGCGCAGTCCGGCGCCGCCACCATGCGGTCAACAACCTCCTTTTGCAGCATGAAGTGTTGATCCTCGATCGCATCGGCATACGTCAACAAATGAAACAGGATCGGCGTGGAAATGTTGTAGGGCAGGTTGCCCACCACGCGCAACCGCTGGGGCTGCGTTGTAGCTGAAACGGTCGGATTTGCCGTTTGCAGGGAGCTCCGCAACTGCGTGAAGTCGACCGTGAGGACATCGGCCTGCACCACGGTCAAGTCGACCCGCACCCGCAGCCGTGAGGCCAGATCGCGATCGAGCTCGATCACTACCAGATGACCCAGTCGCTCCACCAGCGGTTGTGTCAACGCGCCCAGGCCGGGACCGATTTCCACCACAATTTGCCCCGCCCGGGGTGCAATTGTCCGCACGATCGCATCGATGATGGTGTCGTCGACCAGGAAATGCTGGCCAAAGCGCTTGCGCGGCGCATGGGCACCAACGTTTTCGGCGCCTGAACCGGAGCGCCGGCCAGCCGGCAGGGGGCCCGCCGCAGGACGCCTGGTCGTACGCCCCTTTGCCTGCATCAACTTGGTGGCTCGCGCAGTTCGACGTAGGCGCGCGCGCGCAGTTCACGATTCCAGCTCTGGTAGGCTTCTTCCAGCTTCTTCTCGCGCAGCAGGGCCCGCACCGTCTCGCGTTGCTCCCGTGCGGTGAGCGGCACCGTTCGGCGCCCCTCCAGACGGATCAGGTGAACGCCGAACCGGGAAACCAGCGGGGGGCTGATCTCGCTTGGCGCGAGTTTCGCCAGCGCGGCGTCGAATTCAGGCACGAAGCGCCCAGGGGGGTTCCAGCCCAGATCACCCCCCTGGCTCGCACTGCCGTCTTGTGAATGTTCCCTGGCCAGGCCTTCGAAGGTCGCCTCGCCAGCCATCACGCGGCGCCGGAACTCCTCCAGTCGCGCGATCGCCGCGTCCTCGCCCAATGACGCTGTCGGACGCAGCAAGATGTGGCTGGCACGCGTCTGTTGTACCGAACTGGCCAGCGCCCCCGCCACACGTTTGTCGATCACCTTGAGAACATGAACGCCCGCACCGGAGCGCACCGTGGTCATCGTTCCCGGCTCCAGCGAACGGACCGCATCGATGAAAAGTTCTGGATACCGATCGACCGACCGCATGCCGAACAATCCGCCCTCGATGGCATCCGGTGCCGTGGACAAGGCACGCGCCAATGCAGAAAAGTCCTCGCCCGCGCGCACCCGCGCCATGATCTGCTCCGCCTGCGCCCGCGCCGCGGATATCTGGTCTGCACTGGCGGACTCCGGCAGCTCCAACAGGATATGCGCGATATTCACCTCGGCCAGCGTATTGGCGCTGTTGCGCTGCTGGTCCAGCAGATACTGGTCGATCTCGAGCTCCGAGACCCGGACCCGCTGGGCCACCTCGCGCTCACGCACCCGCGACAACAGCATCTGGTCCCGCAGCGTGCCGCGGAACTGGCTGCGTGAGACTCCATCCGCGGCCAACCGTCGGTGCAATTCCTCGATATCCACCTGGTTCTGGCGCGCCACGGTCTGCACCGCCTCGTCGAGGGCAAAGTCCTCGATCTTCAGGCCGACCTCCCGGGCGTACTGGATCTGGCTGCGCTCGGTGATCAGCCGTTCCAGGGCTTGCTCGGCCAGCACAGCCGGTGGCGGCATCGTTGCCTGTTGTTGCACCAGCTCCTGCGCCAGACGATGCATATCCTGGCGCACCTGCAAATTGGTAATCGGCTCGTTATTGACAATGGCCACGATGTAGTCGGACGCACGTTGTGCGCTCGACTCGCCGGCGGCGGCTCCTCCCGCAATGCCGGGCAGGCGGATGCCCTGCGCCTGTGCCGACAGCACACTGCAACCCAGAAGGCAGGCCATGAAGATGCGTGAAAGGCGAACTGTCATCGTGATCAATCGTAATTGCTGTAGCGGCTCGGGCTGGTACTGGTCTCTCGCAGGAACTGGTAGCGCGGGATGCTGCGCTTGAGTGTCTCCAGCGGATTGGAGCCCAGGCGAGAGAAGCCGACGAACTCCAGCTGGAACAGAATGCGGTTGTTGGCGCTTGATGCCCCGGTCTGCAGCCGATCAAGCACGACGCGACCGAGCCAGCAACCGCCGTCATATTCGAACCCCAGCACCGAGTCCACCAGCTTGCCATCACGCAGGCTGAAGTTCATCCGACCCACGGCATACCAGCGTCCGGCCCCCTGGCCCTGGCCCGCTCCGAGATCCTGGCCGCGGTCGCCCCACAGGTCGTTGATCGGCCACTGCCAGGCGACATCCAGTTGCTCGCTGGAGCCGCGCTGCAACCGGTATGCCGCGCTGATGACACGGTAGTTGCCTGGACTGTAACGCCCGCCGAAGGTCGAGCGAACCGACCGCCGGGTATCCGGGTCGAACTGCACGGTCGAATCGAAGGACCAGCGTGGATCGAGGTTCAGGGTCGTACCGACCAGCACGTCGCTGAATCCCTTGGCTACCGCTACGCCTGAAGGCAACGTGACGCGCTGCTCATTGAACCGCAGGCGCTGCGCTATGCCGAACCGCGCCGCCTCGCCACCCGTGGCGGGATCGAGCAAACGCGTCGACACTCCGAGCGTCAGCAGATTGCTGTCCGAGATGCGATCCTGGCCCACGAAGGCATTGTCGGTGTAGATGGTGGCGAAATTGAAATCGTTGATACCGCTGTCATAGTTGGGCAAGGCACTCTGGTCACGATAGGGCGTGTACACATAAAAGGCACGCGGCTCCAGCGTCTGACGGAAAGCGCGCCCGAACAGGCTGGCATCGCGCTCGAACACCAGGCCGCTGTCGACGCTGAACGTGGGAAGAGTCCGAGTCGCCGTGGTCCTGCCGTTGGCCAGTGCGCCATCGAACTGATAGTTGGTTGCGTGCCAGCGCAATTTCGGCGTGACGTACCCATATGACGACACCCACGGGCGCGATACCTCAAGTTGCGAGAACATCCGTCGCGCATTGGGTTGCCCCGTCAACAACCGATCCGACTCGAACTGCGTCGCGTCGGCATCAACCGAGAAGTCGAACCCACTGACGTTCAGCCGTGCATATCGCATGGCAAGTTGCGGCAGCCGGTCGTATGGTGGTGTTATCGGGGAGTTCACGTCCTGCAGCGTCTGCCACTTGAGCACGCGCAGGCTCGTCGAGAAATTTCCGCTTGCCCAGGACAGGCCCAGATCGTTGGGCAGCAGGCGTTGCGTCAGGCCGGGACTGGCCCGGGTGAAGTCGCGCCAGTAGTCATCATCGCTGACCCGGTTGAGCGACAGCGCGACGCCGATAGGGCCAACCGAGCGCAAGCCGCTATCGACCGTTCCGCCATGGGCCAGCGAATAACCCCAACGGCTCATGTCGCGCAACTTGTCGCCCGGCATGTAGTTGAGCTTGGCTTCACCGCGGTAGGCCGTCTCGAGGTAGCGCAATTCCGCGCCCAGATCGACACCGCGCTTGCTCATGACCGACGGTATCAAGGATGCGTCACGGTTCGGCGCGATGTTCCAGTAATAGGGCACCGTCACCTCGACACCGTTGACGTTGTCGATACCGAACGTGGGCGGCAACACGCCGGACTTGCGCTGGTTGCTCAGCGGAAAGGTGAAGGCGGGCACCGGCAACAGCGGCACGCCCTTGAAACTCAACACCGCCGACTCCGCCTTGCCGACGTCTTCTTCGTTGTCGATGCTGATGCTGGCAGCCCGGATGATCCAGTCCGGCATCCAGCTCGGGCCAGGTTGGCGCCGGCAGGTGGTGTAGCTGGCATTTCGCACCACCGCACGTTGCTCGTCGATGAAGTCGACGCGCTCGGCCTCGCCATGCCCCTGGTTCTTCAACAGCTGGTAGCGCGGATTGCGAAAGAAACCCTCGAACGACTCGACCTTGAGCTGGAGCTCAGGTCCTTCATACACATCGCCCGCACGGTTGATGGAGACATTGCCGCGCGCCGTTGCCAGGTCTTCAGGTTGGTAATACTCGAGCCGGTCGGCGCGGATCACGAGATCGCCGCGCCGCAATTGCGCACGCCCTTCGACGGCTGTCTCCAGGTCGCTGCGCGAGGACATGCGCTCGCCGGTGATGAACGTCGGTTGCGCATTCCGGTCGGCCGGCGGTATGACTTCGCGCAGCATCCGGCTGCTTTTGAGCTGCAACGACGACAAGTCTGGCTGCGCCTGCGCCCATGCGGTTGGCAGAGCCAGACAGGCGCTGGCGGCAACCGCCAGCGCCTGCCAAAGCAACCAGCCACGTGCCGATCCGATGGACCCGTTTTCGGTGACAGACAACTTTCGGCGCATCGGGTGATCGGGCAGGGGAGGCGGGCGGTAGCGGGTACGGACAATCGGGCCAAGCCGGCAAAGGGCGACTTTGTAGAATGGATTATCCATGAGCGATACCGCATCCTCTGCCAGCCAACCCGACCCGGCATCCAGACCCGATGCCTCGGCTGCGGTCACATGGGTCGACCCGCAACGGCATGCAGCGTTCATGCACTGGCTCGGGCAGATCGGGCACGGCCTCGACCCCGCAAGCGTGCGCCTGGCCTCGGCAGACGCGAGCTTCCGGCGTTACCTGCGGATCGACAGCGCTGACGGCACTCGCATCATCATGGACGCGCCGCCCGACAAGGAAAACTGCGAGCCCTTTGTCCAGGTCGCTGAACTGATGGCCGGCGCCGGCCTGCGGGTGCCGCAGGTGCTGGCCTGGGATCGCACGCAGGGCTTTCTGCTACTCAGCGATCTGGGCCGCCAGACCATGATGCAGGCCATCGATCGGGACAACGCACAGGCCAACCTGGCGCTTTACCTGCAAGCGGTAGACGCGTTGGTCACCTGGCAACGCGCGTCCCGACCGGGCGTGTTACCGCCCTATGACGAAGCCCTGCTGCAGCGCGAACTGGGCCTGTTCCCGCAGTGGTATCTGCAGCAGCATCGGTCCGTCAAGCCGGACGCGCGCATGCAGGAGACACTGGCGACCACGTTTGCGCGGATCGTGCGCGAAAACCTGGGCTGGCCCAGCGTCTACGTGCATCGGGATTTCATGCCACGCAACCTGATGATGCCTACGCCCTGCGGCAGCCAGACGGTTGCGGCACTGGGCGTGCTCGACTTCCAGGATGCGGTGTTCGGGCCTGTCACCTACGACATTGCCAGCCTGATGCGTGACGCCTTCCTGAGTTGGGACGAGGAGTTCGTGCTCGACGTGACCATTCGTTACTGGGAAAAGGCCCGCGCCGCCGGGCTTCCGGTCGGGTCGGACTTCGGTGCGTTCTACCGTGGTGTCGAATGGATGGGCTTGCAGCGTCATCTCAAGGTAGCCGGCATCTTCTCCCGGCTGACGCTGCGCGACGGCAAGCCGCAGTATCTCGCCGACACCCCGCGTTTCATCCAGTACATCCGCGCCACCTCAGCGCGTTACCGTGAACTCAAGCCGCTGCTGCGCCTGGTCGACCAGGTCGAGGGGATCGAAGAGCGCGGTGGTTTTGCCTACGGCCGGATGTAACGTGCGCCGCTTGCGCACACACTGAACGCCATGCAAGGCGGACCCCGCTTTCATTGCCCCGCGCCGCTGGCCACTGGCATGACGCTGGACCTGCCGGCAGCCGCCGCGCGCCACGCGCAGGTCCTGCGACTGCAGCCAGGCTCGGCCATCACCCTGTTCGGCCATCAGGGCGCGGCGGTGCAAGGCGGGGAATTCGCTGCCACCGTGACTGCGATGGGACGCCAGACGGTACGAGTGCAGGTCGGGCCGCATGACCCGGTGGAGCGCGAGACACCACGCCGCCTGCATCTGGCGATCGGCATTCCAGCCAACGAACGCATGGACTGGCTGGTCGAGAAAGCCACCGAACTCGGCGCAGCAAGCATACAGCCGCTGATGACCGAACGCAGCGTGGTGCGACTGGACGCGCAACGCAGCCTGAAGAAGTTGTCGCACTGGAACAGCATCGCGATCGCCGGCTGCGAGCAATGCGGCCGCAACCGTCTGGCGCAGATATACGCGCCGCTGACACTGGCGCAGTGGTTGCGGCGCTCGCCTGCGCCATCGGGAGCCGCCCACGCGACGTTGATCCTGTCGCTGCAGCCTGGCGCCGCGCCGTTGGTGCAGTGGCGCACGGGCCCGGGCACAATGGCGAGCGACATCGTGTTCCTGTGCGGCCCCGAAGGCGGCCTGAGCGCTGCAGAGGAATCACAGGCCCTCGCCGCCGGCCATGTGCCGGTGTCGCTGGGCGCGCGCATCTTGCGGTCGGAAACCGCCGCCCTGGCAGCTCTTACACTGCTGGCATGAACCGCAACCTCACGCTGCTGGCGGCATGCCAGGCCCTGTTGATGACGAACAACATCATCTTCATCGCCATCAATGGGCTGATCGGCTTGAGCCTGGCGCCGCTGGGATGGATGGCCACGCTGCCGGTGATGGCCTACGTGGTGGGCGGCGCCTTGAGCACACCGGTGGTTGCCCGCACCCAGAGCGCCTGGGGCCGCCAGGTGTCATTCCAGATCGGCCTGGTGGTGGCGCTGGTGTCCGCACTGGCATGCGCCTATGCGGTGCTCGCGCACAGTTTCTGGTTGCTGGTGGCAGCCACCATCGTGGCTGGCTATTACAACGCCAATGGCCAGTTGTACCGGTTCGCGGCGGCCGAACTGGCCGAGCCGAGTTACCGTGAGAAGGCGATCTCGATGGTGCTGGCCGGCGGGCTGATCGGGGCCGTGATCGGACCAAATATCGCAACCAGGACCCGCACGCTGACGGAAACACCGTTCGTCGGCGCCTACCTGGCCCTGGCCGTCGTGGCCGTGATCTCGATGGTGTTGATGGCGAGCATGCGGTTCCCGCCGGTGCCGCCGAAGGTTGCCGGCGACCCCAAGGGTCGATCGCTGGGCCAGATCATGCGCCAGCCGATTTTCATCGTGTCGACGCTGGGCGCCGCGCTGGGTTACGGTGTCATGAACCTGCTGATGGCTGCCACGCCGCTGGCGATGCAGATATGCGAACTGCCGTTCGAAGACACGGCCTTCGTGTTGCAGTGGCATGTCATCGGCATGTTCGCCCCCGGGTTTTTCACCGGCCACCTGATTCGCCGTTTCGGCACGCTACAGATCATGGCGGTCGGTGTCGCGCTCAACGTGGTCTGCATCTTGATCGCCCTGTCTGGCGTCGAGTTGCACCAGTTCACGATCGCGCTGTTCCTGCTGGGCGTCGGCTGGAACTTTCTGTTTACCGGCAGCACCACGTTATCGCTCAAGTCTTACCGCCCGGAGGAAAAGGACCGGGCGCAGGCTGCGATCAACTTCTGCGTGTTCGCGGTGATGGCGGTGACTTCGTTCGCCTCCGGCGCGCTGGTCACGACCCAGGGCTGGCGGCTGCTGAACCTGGGTTCACTGGTTCCGGTCGCACTGACTGCCGCAGCCTTGGGCTGGCTGGCGTGGCGCGTCGCAAACCGCCGCGAACCGCCGTTGTAGGCGCATTGTTGTCCGCCAGCGTCGCGCGAGACCGCCGCTGGAAACACGGGATCGTATCGCGCTGGTTGCTCGCCTGGTGCTGATCTGGCGGGGTTGGACGCCGGCTCAGAAGCGGGTGTCCAGCCAGGACTGCAGCTGCGCGAAAACCTGTTCGTTATCCGGCGCAGCCTCGTTGAATATCTCGTGGTACAGCGGCTCGAAGCAACGCGCCGATACCATGGCCTTCGGCGCTGCGGCGGCAAAGGCCCGGCTGCCGGCCGGATTCACCAGTTTGTCAGCACCCGCATACAGCAACAGCGTCGGCAGGCTCCACCGAGGTGCGGCGGCAATCACCGCCGGCCCATTCTCGGCAATGAACCGCGCCAGCCGCGCGCAGACCCGGTCGTGCACCAGGGGATCGGCCTTGTAGCGCGCCACGACCGCCGGATCGTGCGAGAGGTAGTTGGCGTCAAGGCCGTTGCCGACCCGCAGGTTGGGGGCAATCCTCGGCAAAACGGCCAGCACCAGCTTCTGCACAACGCTCAGCCCGGGGTCCAGCGCTGGAGATGACAAAACCAGCGCTTCGACCTTGCGCAACTGCAGGGCCACGAATCGCGCTGCCACCAGTCCACCCATGCTGTGTCCAAACACGATCAGCGGGGTGGAAGCATGCATGCGGGCGCGCGATTCGTCGACCACTTCGGCCAGATCCTGCAACAGGCGATCGTCTGCGGGCAGGGCGCCGCGCTGGCCCATGGACTCGCCGTGCCCGTACTGGTCGTAGGCACGCACCGCGAAACCCCAGTCGTTCAGCCGCCCGGCTAGAGGGTCATAACGCCACGCATGTTCACCCAGTCCGTGAACGATCAGCACCACACCGCGCACCGGTCCCTTTTTCAGCGGCCAGTCCAGCACCACCAGATTGGTGCCGTCACGCGCCGTCAGCGGGCTGAGGTTGGTGTCAGCCAAGACGTGGCTCCCACACGGGCACCGATGGCCGGAACAGAAGCACGGCTTTCAAGCCGTGGGTCAGCTGAGTGAAAGGCCTGCGCGCCGCAGTCACGGCAGGCTGACGATGACCCGGGCCACGGCGGCCGTGAGTTTCTTGGCAAACGGCACATGCAGGAACTCGTTCGGCCCGTGCGCATTGCTTTTGGGGCCAAGCACGCCGCAGACCATCATTTGCGCCTGCGGGAAACCGCGCTCGAGCATGTTCATCAGCGGGATCGTGCCGCCCTGCCCGATATACCCGCACGGCGCATCGAAATGCGCATTCGATGCCGCGTTGAGCGCCTGCTCGAACCAGGGCGACATCGTGGGTGCGTTCCAGCCGGTGGCGCCACCGTTGCTCTCGAAGGTGACCCGCGCCTGGTAAGGCGCGTTGTCTTCCAGCAAGGCCTTCATGTGCTGCACCGCCTGCGCGGCGTCGATCAGCGGCGGCAGGCGCAGACTGAGCTTGAAGGCGGTATAGGGACGCAACACGTTGCCCGCGTTCTCCAGCGAGGGGAAACCTTCGGCCCCGGTAACGCTCAGCGTCGGGGTCCAGGTCCGGTTGATCAGGGCCTGCACCGGATCGGTGGTGGTGGGCAGCACGAAGGTGCGCGCACCCTCGCAGTCGTAATGCGCCCAGGGGAAACGCCGCGTGACTTCATCGCCCAGGATGGCCGCGGTGGCCCGGGCCTGGGCCAACCGGTCCGGCGGCATCTCGCAATGGAAACTGGCCGGCAACAGACGGCCGGTGGCGCTGTCCTCGAGACGGTCGAGCACCTGGCGCATGATGCGAAAACTCGAAGGCACCAGGCCGGACGCGTCGCCGGAGTGAATGCCTTCGGTCAGCACCTCGACCTTGAGCGTACCGCTGGCCATGCCACGCAGACTGGTCGTCAACCACAACTGGTCATAGTTGCCGGCGCCCGAATCCAGGCACACCACCAAGGCGACCTCGCCGAGCCGTGTTCGCAAGGCGTCGATATACGGCAACAAGTCGTAGGAGCCGCTTTCCTCGCAGGTCTCGATCAGGCCCACGATACGCGGATGGGGCAGGCCCTGGGCCTTGAGCGCCTGTACCGCTGCGACGCTTGCGTACACGGCGTAACCATCGTCGGCACCGCCGCGCCCATACAGCTTGCCATCTTCGTATTTTGGCGTCCACGGGCCAAGGTCGTTGCGCCAGCCAGTGAACTCGGGCTGCTTATCCAGGTGGCCGTACATCAACACGGTCTGGCTGGAGTCAGCCCGCGTGGCGTCGAGTTCGAAGAACAACACCGGTGTGCGGCCGTCGATCCGAACGATCTCCAGGCGCAGGCCATCGACCTTCTGCGCCTCGACCCAGGCCGCGGCCGAACGCAGCACCGTCTCGATATGGCCGTGCTCGGCCCAGGCCGCGTCGAAGCCGGGTGACTTGGCCGGTACGGCGATGTAGTCCCGCAACTGGGCCAGAATGTCGTTGTCCCATTGTGCGCTGGCGTGTTCCAGTGCCTGGGCATCGTTGAGTGTTGCGCGCGGCATTTCCCGGTGCAGGGGTGCATTCATGGAAGTTCCTTGAGGAGTTTCCACCATCGTATCAATTCCCGGCACGCAGCGGGCCGGTCATGGTGAAGGCTACAACCGGTAGACCCTGCGCGCGACCGCGTCCAGCACCTGCTGCCGCTGCTGCTGCGACAGCATGCCGGTTGCTGCCGAATGCCAGGCAGCATAGTCCCCGGCACGCTCGAGCACCGGCCAGTCGCTGCCCCACATCACCCGCTCGGCGCCAAAACAGTCGAGCACATGCTGCATGCTCGGCGCCAGCGCGGACACCGGCGCCTGCGCTGCGGCCTCGTTCCACAATCCAGACCACTTGCACACCACCTGGGGCGCCAACGCGAGCGCCGCCATATCGTCGGCCCAGGGTTGCCAATGCGCCGACGCGATATCCGGCTTGGCGCCGTGATCGACAACGATGCGCAGCGCCGGATGACGCTGCGCCAGCGCCCGGATCCGCGGCAGGTGCACCGGCTTGACCAGTGCGTCGAATGCCAGATCGCAGGCCAGCATGGCCTTGAACGCCGGCGCCAGCGCACCCTGCAAGACCCAGTCGGGGTCCGGCAGGTCCTGCAGCATCGGGCGCAAGGCCTTGAGTTTGGGATGCGCCGCCAGTGCGGTGATCCGCGCGGGTGCATCGGGCGTCACCATGTCCACCCATCCGACGACACCCAGCACATCGGGTGCGTGTTCGGCCTGCTGCAACAGGAAGCGGGTCTCTGCCTCGGTCGGCGCAGCTTGCACCACCACGCCTGCGGTGACGCCGCAAGGCGCGCTGACACCGCGCCAGTCGTCCAGCGATATATCGCGGTGAATCGAGCCCATGGCCGGCGTCAGCCAGCCATAGTCGTCCCGTGACAGCTGCCAGATGTGGAAATGGGCGTCGATCATGCGCGGACCAGCACGGGCAATGGCGTCGCCTCCGGCACCAGGCGGGCGACCCGCAGTTCCTGCCAGAAGGCGTCAGGCACGGCGTGACCCATCATCAAGACACCATCGTCCCATTGCGACCGGTCCTGTGCCCCCAGCAACACGATCTCGACCGCCGGATGGGCCAGTGGAAACTGCAGCGCTGCCGCGCGCAGCGGAACCCGATGCCGCGCGCAGATGTCCTCCACTGCCCCGACCCGGTCGACCCAGTGCTGCGGCGCCTGGGCGTAATTGAAGCGCAGTGGCGCGCCGCTAACGCCACGCACACCAGTAGCCAGGATGCCAGAATTAAATACACCACCCAGGGCGATACGCACTCCCCTTCGCTCGCACAAAGGCAACAACTCGGCCAGCGCGGCATGGTCCACCAGGCTGTAGCGCCCAGCCAGCAACAGACAGTCCAGCTCAGCCTGGCGTAACACATCGAGGCACACCTGCACATGGTTGACGCCCAGCCCGACATGGCGCAATAGGCCTTCGCGCTGCATCCGGCGCAACTCCGGCAGGGCCTCGCCGACGACCTGGCGCAACACGCGAGGATATTCCTGGCCATGCACGCCGGCGTCGCAGTCATGCACGTAGACCGCGTCCAACCCGGCAAGTCCCAGGCGTTGCAGGCTGTCCTCGACACCGCGGCGAACGCCACGCGCCGAGTAATCCCATGCCTGCACGAACGGCAACACATCGACATAACCGTTCTGATCACGAGCCGCCGCTGCATCGGGCAGCAGCAGGCGTCCCACCTTGGAGGACAGGGTGAAGGTCGCGCGGTCGCAGCCGCGCAAGGCCTGACCCAGCCGGTGCTCGCTCAGTCCGTTACCGTAATGCGGCGCGGTATCGAAACTGCGGCAGCCCGAGTCCCAGGCCGCGCGCACCAATGCCAGCGCCGCGCCGTCGTCGATGGCGGCGAACAGGTTGCCCAGCGGAGCGCCGCCCAGGCCCAGGCGCAGGCTATTGGTCATCGCAGCGTACATCATCGCTTCGGTGTGGCCAGAGCGCTCGCCACGGCCGGCGCCGAGCGATGGTTTCGTCGCAACAGAATGCGATTGACGATACGCATGATCCATCTCCTCGGTTGCGACTCCGATCGGGCCGCTGGGTGTTGGCAAAGCAAGGATGCCAGCACTGACATGTTAGCCGGTCTATCCGCGGATTCGCGAATCGGCGGGCGGCGGGCGGCGGTCGCGGCGTGGTACCCGCCATCCTTCAGTGACGCCCCAGCAAGAACGCGTCCAGGGCCTCCCGGGTCGGCGCCCCGCGAATGCCATCGGCCTGCGTGCACTTGAGCGCAGCCGCCGCGCTGGCAAACGTGCAGGCGTCGCCCGGCTGCATGCCACGGGCCAGCGCCAATGTCAACGCGCCGTGAAACACATCGCCGGCGCCGGTGGTGTCGACGGCCTGGACCAGAAACGGCGAGACACGGTGCAAGCGGCCGTCGGACACCAGCATCATGCCCTGCGCACCCAGAGTGACTGCAGCGCAGCTGGCGCCAAGGTAGATCGCCCGCAACAAGGCCTCCTCCTGCGCAACCGGACCGGACCAGACCGCCAGCCCAGCCTCGGAGAACACGACCCAGCGCGCCAGCGGCACCAAGGCCGCAAGATCCTGCTGCGGCGCGATATCCGCATCGAATACCGACAACCGGCCATGGGCACGTGCCCACAACAAGGCGGCCCTGGCGCCGGCCGGCCAGCGCGGGTCGACCAGTACCGCGTCGCAGCCATCGAACACGGTGTCATCGGGCAGTTGCGCGTTGGCCAGCGCGTTTCCCCGGTGATTGAAGATATGGCGTTCCCCATGCCGGTCGACGATGATGGCCGACGCCGACGTATGCGTGTCCGGCACCACCTGCAGGTGGGTCAGGTCGATGCCTTCGGCAGCGAGCTGTCGGCGCACCATGCGCCCGGCATCGTCCGGGCCGATCGCGCCAACGAACCGCACCCGGGCACCGAGCCGGGCGCACGCCAGCGCGGCATTGGCTGCCATCCCGCCACCGACACTTCTATACCGGTGTGCCGGCGTCTTCGTGGCCCGCTCGGGAAAGTGGTCGATCTGGAACACATGATCGATCGCGCAATGGCCGACACAGGCGATCAAGGGTTGGGTTTGCGGCTTTTCAGTTGGCATGTGCAGCGACATGTTGCAAGGATGACAAGGCGTCAGAACGTGAGCCCTCAGGTGGGCACCAGCATGTCCGACAACAAGGTGGCGATGCCCAGGAAGGAGAAAAAGCCGACGATATCGGTGACCGTGGTCAGGATGATCGACGACGACTGCGCCGGGTCCTGTCCGAGCCGGCGCAGCGTGATCGGCACCAGCGCGCCGGCAAAACCCGCTGCCACCATCGAAATGATCATGGCGCAGACGATCACCAGCACCAGGCCCGTCGAACGGCTCCAGGCATAGACCCCGATGGCCGTTGTCGCGGCAATGGCGATTCCGTTCGTGAAGCCTACGCTGACCTCCTTGAGCACGACCCTGGGCCAGTGGCGCAGGCTGATCTCGCGCAGCGCCAGGCCACGCATCGTGACCGCGAGAGCCTGCGCTCCGGCGTTGCCCGATTGCCCGGCCACGACCGGCAACAACACGGCCAGCGCGGTGAACCTGGCGATCGTGTCCTCGAACAGGCCGACCACCGCTGCGGCGAGGAATGCCGTGAGCAGGTTGATCTGCAGCCAGGGCAGGCGCTTGACGACCGCAAAACGGGCCGGCGACAACGCCCGCTCGTCCTTGCTCACACCGACCATGGTCTGGATGTCCAGACTGGCCTCTTCCTGCATGGCAGATACCAGTGCCGACTGCCGAATCACGCCGACCAGCCGGCCGGAAAAATCCACTACCGGCAAATCGGTGATGTCACTGCGCTCGAGCAACTCGACCACCTCCTCGCGTGGCGCAATGTCGTTGACCACGCCCGTGACCGGATGGCGCATCGTGCCCAGCAAGGCGTCGGGTTCGGCCAAGGCCAGTTGCTGGATCTGTACCCGTCCCTCGAGCCGGCCGTCGTCGTCGATGAGGAAGAACTCGTGCACGTCGCGCCGCTTGAGCGCACGCAAGCGGGTCAATGCCTCGTGGGCGCTGAGCTCGGAGCGCAGCACCACCACCCGCGGATCCATCAACTGTCCGGCGGAATCGGCCGGATAGTCCATCAGCTTGGTCAGCTCGGCGCCGACCTGCGGCTCGAGCAACGACAGGCAATGCTGGCGCTGCTGCGGCTCCAGTCGCACCAGCAGGGCCACGGCAAGCGCCGGTTCGAGCTCCGTGACGACATGGCGCACCAACGCGTCGGGCAGCAAACCGATCACCGCCTGCTCGACGTCGGAACTTAGCTGCTCCCACACCGGCACCACCGCATGGGGCGGCTGCCGCGACAGCAGATCGGCCACTTCCTGTGCGTCCATGCGTTCGAGCTGGCGCGCGGCCTCGCCGGGGTAATCCAGCAAATACCGCAGATTGAGGGCTTCGACCGCGTGGTCGGCACTAAGGCTGGCGTTCATCGGCGTCTCCATGGGGCAGTGGGGCTGCGACCGGCAGCATGTCGACCACCAGCGCAATCAGGCTCGATACACCCAGCCAGTAGCCGCCAGCGAGATTGGCAAAGACATTCCCGAGACCGCCTTGGGGCTGCAGCTGACGGTCGCGCAACACGGCACGCGCCATCACGCCGCGATCGAGCGCACCCACGAAACGGTCGTCGCGTTCGACGACTGGCAGCATCTGGAAATCGTTCCAGCCCGCGTGATCGGCCACGCCATGGATCGATGCGCGCGCCGGCAGCGTGAACCGGACCGGTCGCATCAGGCGGGACAGCGCAGTTTCGGGCGCGGCACGAAACAGCTCGGGCAGCTCGGCCAGACCGAGCAGCCGCTGCCCGGCGTCGACCACAAACACCACGGCGTCGATCTCGCCCTGAGCCTCGCGCAGCCGCCGCAGCGCCGACTCCGCTGGCGTGTCGCCGGCCAGCACCACGACGCGCGGATCCATCCACGCACCCACCGCGTCTTGCGGATACCCCAGCAGCAGCCGGAACGCCATGCCCATGCCGGTGGGCAGTTGCGACAACACCGCGTGGCGGCGTGCCTGCGGCAGGTAATGCAACACGGCAACACCCGGCTGGGGCCCCATGCTGCGCAACAGGCCGGACACCGTCTCATCGCCCAGGGGTTCGAGGCATCGCGCCACGAACGGCGGCAGCATCAGCCGCAGCACCGGCGCCGCCAGCCGCAGCGGCACATCGGACAACAAGGCGGAGACATTTTGCGGCGCCAGCCGCTCGAGCACCCGGGCAGCATCGGCAGGGTGGGACTCGAGAAAGGCGAACGACAGTGTGTCGCTGCGCGCCATCAGGTTTTCTCGCCGATCCGCAGCACGATGGCTTGCTCGCCGTATATCTTTGCGGGCAGCGTGACGCGCCCTTCTTCGGTCTCGAGCACAACCGCCACCGGCGTCAGCTCGAGTATGCGGCCTTCGAAGCCGCCCATGCGCACCGTCTGGCCGACCGAGAAGCCGTGACGCAGATGGTGGCCCCCGATCAGGTTGGCGACATAGGTTCGCGCGCCCAGGCTCAGCGCCAATGCAACCGACACCACCACCGAGCCACCGGCAATGGCGGCAATGATCACAAGGAAGGTGACCTTGATGCCGATCTGGTCCGCGCCCACCAGCAACGCGGTGACCAGGATCACCGCCTGAACCGTGCGCCCGAGCAGTTCGCGCTGGCGCGAACCGGTCACCGACGAGGTCGCCACCACCAGGTCGCGCGCGAGCCGGCTGAGCAGGAAACCCGCACCGATGATCAACGCGCCGGAAAACAGCGTGGGCACGTAGTTGACGACGCCCGACAGCCACGCGGTGAAGGCGTTGAGACCCAGCACCTGGGTGGCTGCCGTGATGAAGAACAGCAGCACCAGCCAGAACACCAGGCTGCCCAGCACACGGGCCGAAGACAACGGCAGCTTGGGCCGTTCGGACCCGCCGGTCGCGGTCACACGTGCCAGCAACCGGTCGACACCCACGGCTGCACGTACTGCCAGCGCGCGCATCGCGCGCGCCACGAACCAGCCAACCAGCAACAATACGAAGGCACCGAGCAAACTGGGCAGGTACTGCCCGGCACGACTGGCAAACCTGTCTCTTATACACATCTGACGCTGCCGACGAATAGAGAGGTGTAGATCTCGGTGGGCGCCGTATCATTAAA
>ENA-ORBV01003546-ORBV01003546.1-microbial-mat-metagenome-genome-assembly--contig:-NODE-3546-length-31087-cov-10.262431_pt1 | contig 31087 bp, 35 predicted proteins | sample MGYA00237777_ERZ505514 | MGnify/ENA primary metagenome ERZ505514 (study PRJEB26160, sample SAMN06269048) | microbial mat metagenome | isolation source: Oligotrophic lake microbial mat | place... | reverse complement strand
GGGGTGTTTCCGCATCCTCAATCTCCCCTATTATACCCTGTTTCAGCAGAAAAAATACAAGACCGACGCCTTATATCACCATGCCTGAAGGCAGGGGTTTTTACGGCGCTTTTCACATAAATTCTTACTTTCTTTAGCCGATTCACCTAACTGATAACCCTCCGTTTATCAGTTACCGCCAATGATGACCACGCTTAGACTGTGAGCAACCATCAAAATTCCTCGCAAAATAAAAGGATGATCCTATGCGTTTTACAAATCGTGTCGTGTTGGTGACAGGCGGAAGTTCAGGCATTGGCGAAGCCGCAGCAAAAGCCTTTGGTAAAGAAGGTGCAGCGGTTGCAGTACTGGGGACGACGCCCGGAGAGGTCGAGCGTGTAAAAAACGAAATTATAAAGGCAGGCGGCAAAGCACTGGCAATACTAGCGGATATCGCTCAACCTGAAGAAGTCGAACGCGCAGTCCGCGAAACTGTCGAGACATTTGCACGGCTTGATGTCGTTTTCGCCAACGCAGGCATCAATGGGGTGTGGGCGCCTGTCGATGAATTAACGCCCGAAGAATGGGACAAAACACTCGATATCAATCTGAAAGGTACATTTTTGACGGTGAAATACGCCGTCCCCTATCTCAAAAAAGACGGCGGCAGCATTATTATCACATCGTCGGTCAATGGTACACGCATGTTCAGCAACACGGGCGCAAGCGCTTACGCCAGTTCTAAAGCCGCGCAGGTCGCTTTTGCCAAGATGATCGCCCTCGAATTGGCGAAGCACAAAATTCGTGTCAACGTCATTTGTCCTGGTACGATTGGCACCGATATTGAATCGAGCACCGAAAGACTCAATTTGGGAACAGCACAAGAACCAGTCGCGTTTCCCAACGGCAAAATCCCGTTGACAGATGGTGATCCTGGCACATCCGAAAATGTGGCAGATTTAGTCTTATTTCTGGCATCCGACGCCGCAAAACATGTTTCGGGAACAGAAGTGTGGATCGACGGCGCACAGTCGTTGTTACAAGGGTAAACGAGATACGATGACGAGCAAACAGGCTGTGAGTAATCCGATTATGATGGCACGACCGCCCCAACGCAGCACCTGTGACCGATAATCGCGTGTCAGCATCAGGCGCAAAATTTCGGCGAGCGTCAGGGTATTCAAGACCGCGATAGGCGAACTGACAGCGCCTCTTAAAATCAAGTACATGGGCATGCCCATGTAATAGAATGGCGCTTGGGTGAAATCGACGACGTTATAGGTCAGCGTAAATATCCCGATGACAGACGGCAACCAAAAACGTACGTCTTGTGCGATTGCCAGCAGACTGAGTACTGCGCCGGGATATAGATAACGGTCGCGCATTTGCGTTGCCAGCACAAATAAACCCCAATACAAAGCGGCTCCCCACATAAATTCTCGTCGTTCCCCGCTATGGCGCCAAATCGAGATACACACCAGCAGCGTGTTCGTGCCCAGCAGCAAAAAGCCGATTTGTTTGTAGGTGAGTGACCCCAAAGCAATTTCCGAATCCAAGCCGAATGCATTCGGATCGCCAACGATCAGCCGCTCGTGCAGCAACCAGATATTGGAAGCATTAGCGGTCTTGAGTGGATACCGATCCACCGACGTTGTATAGGGCGCAAACGTACGACTGAAGCCGCTTTCGAGGATAAACGGCATCAAAATGACAAATCCCACCACCCCAGCGAGCGTGACACCCATCAGGAGCTGACGCGCACCGTACCGTCGCCATGTCAGCAGTACCAGCAGCGGTAGGATAACGACGGTTTGAAACTTGACCAACATTCCGACTGCGAAGAAGAACCATGCGGCGCGGGGTTTTTCTTGATTCAACGCGATAAGTATCAAAACGACCATCAGCGTATAGATCGAGTCGCTCTGTCCCCAGAAAGCCGTCGTTACAATCATGCCTGGAAACAAACTCAACGCAAGCGGAATCACCCATCGCAGTACACGCCGGTGACGCAGCCACACCAAAGCGACAACGATCAGTCCTAATTCCGCCGCGACTGGCACAACGCGATACACGGGTAAAATCGCCGGATCAGTATCGATATACGGCGTCATCCGCCGAATAGACTCGGCAATCGTCAATACCATTGGAAACAATGGGGGATAATCGCTGTTTGTCAGTTCATAAAGATTGAATATGCCACTATCCACCGTGATCAGCGCCCATGATTGGTTGGTGGCGTGGTCAGTTAATTTTCCTAGTTGATCAATATTCCATAAACGGGCGTAACAGGCGATGAATAAGATGGGGAAGAAATACCACATGCGCTGTAGGCGTAGCAACCAGTGCTCGATAGTGGAGAGAGAGGGATGCCACACGTTATTTGGGCGCGCGATGGGGTTCATATACAAATCGTTGGTAACAGAAGAACCAATAAAAAAAGCGAACCTGTATTAGGTTCGCTTTACTATCGGAGCCGATGGGATTCGAACCCACGGTCTTCGCCGTGACAGGGCGACATGTTAACCGCTACACCACGGCTCCTTAAGTGAGATCAGTATACAAATCCGTCTCTCGCCTGTCAAGACCGATTTTCGATTACACACCTGTTTATAGCAGCATAGGTCGAGTCCATGCCGACACAATTCATGCGTAAGAATGCGTTCTCTCTCGCGTCTGAGTTTTCGTGCCGAATGACGCGCATTTTGGAGATTGACGAAACCCCCGCCATGCACTAGCATGTCACTCTCTTTTTTAGCCAATTTTCCCCGCCATTTGTCCCCACGCGAAGGGTCACAAACGGCGGTGGCAAGTGAGAATTGGAGCAGTTTCCAATGTACGCAATTATTCGCACAGGTGGACGGCAGTTCCGTGCCGAAGTCGGCAAAATGGTCGATGTCGAACGGATGCCCAACGCTATTGATGAACAGGTTCAAATTAACGAAGTGCTGCTTATCAGCAATGGTGAAAGCACAGTCGTTGGTCAACCTACAGTGAGCGGTGCAGTTGTTACGGCGACAATCGTCGCCCAGTATCGCGCTAAGAAAGTCATTGTTTTTAAGTATCGTCAGCGCACGAATTTTCGTCGTAAACGTGGTCACCGTCATTACTACACGCGGCTGCGGATCGACGACATCTTGGTTTAGGCGGACGGGGGATATTGAGAGATGGCGCATAAAAAAGGTGGCGGGTCTACCCGCAACGGTCGTGATAGCAGCGCACAGCGTATGGGCGTCAAGCGTTTCGGCGGGCAATATGTAATTCCAGGCAATATCATCATTCGCCAGCATGGGACAAAGTTCCACGCGGGCTTGAACGTGGGTATCGGCAGAGATTACACCTTGTTCGCGGTCGCTGAAGGTTACGTTGTGTTTGAATTCGCGCCCGGTGGTAAAGGTCGCAAGCAAGTCAGCGTGTATCCCGAACTGCCCAATCGCAAGCCTGTCACCATCGTGGAAAGCACGTCCGGCGCAGACTAAGCGTGAAGGCGGGTCGACTCACGCACAAGTGAGGGTCAGACCTCGGAAAGTAAACGACAGTGAAAGAAAATATTCATCCAGTATGGTTCACCGACGCGGTCGTGACATGTGCATGTGGCAACACATGGACAACAGGCGCAACCGTCAAGGAAATCCGCACCGATATTTGCTCCAATTGCCATCCGTTCTACACGGGCGAACAACGCATCGTGGATACGGAAGGTCAAGTCGATCGCTTCATGAAGCGCTTGCAAGTGCTGAATGACCGCCGTCAAAAGAGCGAAGAACTCGAAGCAGCAAAGACGCCTACCAATTTACCGATCGCTCAGTTGGGCATCGAAAAACGGTATGTCAATCTGCTCGCGGAAAACCAGATGGAAACAGCAGGCGATTTTATTGCGCGTCTGGAACAAGGCGGCGACGACTCCATCCTCGAAATTCCAGGAATTGGTCGCAAGGTACTGAGCGATGTCAAGCGTGCGCTTCGTGCGCGCGGCTATGAATTGCCCTCCGGCACGGTTGAAGAACCCGCACAATAATCAAAGTGCTGCCCAGGTTGAAAGCAGGTAGGAACATTCCTACCTGCTTTTCTTTTTGAATTTTTACGCCTAAACTGAATAAAAAAGGATGATTTAGTGATGATTCACCGTGCCGGACGCATTGAAGTCATCTGCGGCAGCATGTTTTGTGGCAAGACCGAAGAATTGATCCGCCGTGTCCGCCGTGCTGTCATCGCGCGCCAAACCGTGCAGGTCTTTAAGCCTGTCCTCGACAACCGTTATCGTGAAGATTCAGTCAACAGTCACACCGGGCAAAATTATGCCGCCCAGGTCGTCAATGCTGTCGATGATATTCCCAAGCTTGTTCGTCCAGATACCACCGTTCTTGCCATCGACGAAGTGCAGTTCTTTGAACTATCGATTGTATCGCTGATCGAAGCGTTGGCTGACCGTGGCATCCGTGTGATTTGCGCGGGCTTGGATATGGATTTTCGCGGCGAACCGTTCGGCGCGATCCCCGAACTTATGTGCCGTGCCGAAGAAGTGACCAAACTCCATGCAATCTGCGTCGTTTGTGGAGAATCCGCCAGCCGCACGCAGCGCCTTGTCAACGGCAATCCCGCACGTTACCACGACCCGATCATCTTGGTCGGTGCGCATGAAGTCTATGAGGCGCGCTGCCGTGAACACCATGAAGTGCCACGTCATCAGGGCGAATTGCAAACATCGTATCTGGAAGTGTGACCACATACGAATTTCACAAAACGACTTGACACGATCCATAGACACGGATAAGCTAGAATTGTTTTGCATCGCTAAACAATTTTTCATGTATATCGCGGAGCTTCAACCATGGGCGTAGCAACCGTAAGTTTAGCCCCATCCTCCCCCGCCGCAAGCAGCCAATCGAGCTTATGGTTGCGCAGTCGTCGTTGGGATTTACTCTTCATCACCTTCAGCGTCATCTTCGTGCCATTGCCCTATATCGTATATCTGATTTTGATTCAGTTCGGTGTCGAAGCCGATGTCGGACGTAATGCTGTCAATGGCTTTGTAGCAATCGCCGTCGGCGGACCGCATATGATGTCGACCTTCCTGCGTACCGGGCTGGATAAAGATTTCAACAAGCGTTATCCCATGTTGATTCGTTCGTCGATTATCATTCCGATCATCGTCGTCTCGCTGGCATTCCTCAACCTCAATTTGCTGCTCACGGTGTTCTTCGGCTGGGCAGCGATGCACGTTTTGCATCAGGTCACATACATCGTCGAACTTTATAACCACAAACAAACCACTTATGTGCGTAAAGGCAGCGCCGTCTCGATGCGTGCCCGCATCATTGATTACGCGGTCATTCTGACTTGCCTGTTCCCATTCGCGGCGCTCAAGATTAGTCAGGGCAGCTTCGACATCGGCACCAATGATCTCGCCTCGGTGATACCCGATTTCTTTGAAGCAACCTGGTTCTTCGTCATCATGAGCGCGATTTTCGCGGTAGCAGCCACGGCGTTCATCGTCAAAACCGCTCAGGAATATCGCAACGGCATTCTCAACGTGCCAAAAACTGTCTTCATCATCTTCACTGTCGCGGTCGCTTTCACCATTCCAATGCTGGACAACCTTGATACAGCGTTTCAAGGCTTGAATACATGGCATTCGTTCCAATATCTGGCGATCACGTTTTACATCATCAAGATTCGTCAGCAAATGGGCGAACTCGATAAGAACGCGCCGATTGTCGCTCGTTTCGGCAGAGGCAAGGACTCGCGCGGATTATTCCTGCTCAGCACACTCATGCTGGTCGGGTCGATCACGGTTTTCATCGTCGTCTATCTGGTCGCGCCTGTCGTGCGTCCAGGCATCGATAGTAATCTTCACTTCGATATCGCTTATTACACCGCGATTTTGTCGTTCCTGTGGATTCATTACTATCACGATCACTTCTTGTTCACCGATTTTGAAGCGCTTGACAAAGCCTATACCTCCGCCACGTAAGTTCGTCTCGAAAAATGCGCTACAATCCGGCGTGAACTTATTTTCTCACGCCGGATTTTTATTTGTATGATGCGACGCGCGCCTTTACTTGCTTTTGCAGCATTCGTGCTGCTCACACTGATATTTTTCGGCGTGCGCCTCCACGCGTTGAGCATTTTCCCGCCTTTTATCGACGAAGCCTTTCATATTCACATGGCAGAACGCATCCTTGCAACTGCCAGCCCGCTCGAAATGCTTGGCGAAGGACGCCAATTTACCGCGTGGTACTACTTGCTGTTTCAACCGTTTGCCGCTGATCCTATCTGGATCGCGCGCGCCGCCACCGTGATCGCATCAACCCTTACGTTTGGTGCTTTTCTCACACTTGCTCGCCAGGCAAGCGGACTTCACGGCATGATCCTGACCGGATTACTGCTGATCCTTAGCCCATTTCATTTATTCTTTGAACGATTAGCACTTGCAGATAGCATCGCGGCATCGACTACTGCCGTCGCCATAGCGATTGCATATCGATTGCGGCGACGGCTCAGCACGCTTGATGCGGTCTTTGTCGGCGTGTGTGTGTTTCTCGCGTTCGGCGCAAAAGTCAATGCGCTGGTCTTTTACGGGATTCCTATCGCGGCTGTTCTCACGCTGCCCGCACGCGGGGTTCGCTGGCGACCGCGGCTTGTGTGGGCGCTGATCGCGCTCGGTATCAGTCTTGGTTTACTGGCACTGTTCGCCTTTGTCGCGTATTCAAGAGGTCTCGGCTTTTACGACGGCTTGATCACGCGCGGAGTCGCGTCGGGGGGCGGCATAAGTTCAGCGGCTGCGCGTCTGTTGAACTCGACGGCATGGGCGAGTGAATGGCTGATCGTCTATTTTGGCATTATCCCGTTTGCACTGCTGATCTGCGCGTGTGGCGTGTTCGTAGTGCGACGTGAGTTTTATCTACTGCTCGTCTTATTCGCGCCAGTCGCGGCAATTTTGCTCAGCGAACGGCAGGATACACGTTTCTGGATAACACCTGTTGCCCTGCTTTTGACCATTGGCGGGATTACACTCGCCAAGTCGAGCACCCGCCCTCCAGCCCGTATTTTGGCATATGGTGGGGTGGCGTTGTTCGCCGCCATCGTTTGGCTGCCGTTCGCAAGCGCATCATGGCAAAATGCGCTGGAAATACCGCTCGCGCAAACCGATTTTCGCCAATACTTGATGGCAGATGGTGCGGGGACGGGCTTTGAACGTGCTTTTGACGCGCTTGATGCTCAAACCGGAGTGACTAGCGTCATTGGCATACTGCCGAACTGTCAGGCATTTCGGTATATGGGCTTGGCGCGCCGTTTCGAGCCTGAAATTATCTGCCCGCCGACACGATCCGATGGGCAAGACCGCGACGCATTGACACAATTGATGCAGTCGAGCCAAAACGCAGGGGTATACGTACTGCTTGATGACGTTCCCTATTTACCTGCCACCGCACCCGGTCGGTTGATCGAGACGATCAGAGTCCAAACACGCGGTTTACAACGCCCAATGCTGCGTTTATTCGATCGCTCACCGTAATCACGAAAAATCTGTACTCACCCACTGCATGGGGTCAACCGGCACACCGTTCACCCATAATTCCCAGTGGAGATGTGCGCCTGTCACACGACCTGTACTGCCAATTGCGCCGATGACCTGTCCTGTTTCGACAAAATCACCCAGATCGACATAGCGCGCAGATTGATGCCAATAGCCTGTATACACGCCCCAACCGTGATCGATTACCGTTGCCGTGCCGCGGATATTTAAATCGTCCGCAAGCACGACACGACCCGACGCAGGCGCTAAAATCGGCGTGCCTGCCACCCCTGCGAAATCCGCGCCTGTATGTACGCGCTCAAATGCGCCGCCGTTATAAGAACGGGTAGACCCGAACGGTGAAGTCATACGTGCGGCGGCAGGCAGCCCCATCGGACCATCGAGATAATGTTCGGTAGAAAACCGCGTCATCGTGTTATTGAGCAACGACAGCTCCGCCGCTTCCGTCGCCGTGTTGAGCAGTTCGTCCAACCCTTCCATCAACCGGATGCGTTCAAACCCATAGCTGCCCACCCCCACCTGTAAATTGACGATAAGCACTGCCGGAATACCGTCCCCGCCTGTCACGCTCAACTCCAACGGATAAATCCCGCTTTCAGTTCCCAACGGCACGCCGATCAACGCCGTGAGCAGCGTATTGTTTTCCTCCGCCGCGATTTGTAACGGACGATCCAGAAACGTCCCGGTCACAGTCGCGGACGCATTGGTACGCGCCTGAAGTTGTACAGTTCGACCTTCGACCAGTACGAGCGGCGAGATATTCAAACTCGTGAGCGGCGCGGGTAAAGACGCGCTCAACTGCGGCGCTTCCACGCCGGGAATCACCAACTGCTGACCTGCATAAATCGTATCTGGGTCGCCGACCGGATTTGCGGTCAAAATCGCGTTCACGGTCACGCCGTAACTGCGTGCGATCAAAAACAGCGTTTCGCCACGCACGACCGTGTGGATCACATTGGCATAGCTGCCGTCATCTTGTGAGTCTACTGGTAAAGGTGAAGACGTGGGCGTAATTTCAGGGGTCACCGCATCGGTTAGCGCGGGCGTTGCCGTCAAAAGCGGCGCGACAATTTCTTCGTTGCTAATCGCCAGGATGAGGACTTGTCCTGCGTAGATCGAATCGCTATCACTAATGTCGTTCCATGTCGCCAAATCATCGAGTGCGACGCCATATAAATCCGCAATCGCACGTAATGATTCACCGGGTTGCACAATGTGAGTTTCGGGAATTTCCGCGCCATTGATCGGGACAAGCAAACGCTGTCCCACTTGCAGACTGTTCGGGTTGAGCAGTCCATTCAAGCGCGCCAATTCATCGATGGTCAATCCGTAACTCACGGCGATCCGGTAGAGGGTTTCACCCCGCTGCACAACATGAATAGTGACGCCTGGCGGCGTGTTTTCTTGACCGATGATCGCAACAATACCGATTGACCAGCACAGCCCGATCACCATAATAACGCGGGCGGCGCGTTTACACCACCTCGTCAAATCGAAGCCGATCCCCAATGTGAACCCGTTCCAACAAACTGACATTCGCTTCGATATAAAACTGTGCTGCCAAACGCGGAATATATGCCGGACGCCACGGCTTCGCAAGCTGTGCATCGACCACACGTCCGTCTTTATCCATCCATACGACCGCAATATTGAACAGCATAAAAAACATATGAATCGTGCTGTTGACTTTGCTCTCGCTGCCCGTGACGAACAACAAGCCTTGATCGTCCGGCAAACTCGCCGTGAACATCAACCCTTTAAGGTGACACAAAAAACTGACACACAACTTCGCCCGCCCCAGCACTACTTCACCAGTTTCGGCGTTACGCAAAACCCGAAAGGGCGCTGTTTCCACGCGATTATTCCTTGTACATTTGCCTTCGGAGGGGCGACCCGGTGAGTCGCCCCCAAACCCTAAACGTTTTTAACGACCGGGGATGACCAAGCGCTGACCGACGTAAATCAGATGCGGGTTTTGAATCCCGTTCGCCTGGACGAGTGCCGAGATCGGCACACCAAAGCGCACCGAAATCAAGAACAGCGTATCACCCGGCAGCACGGAGTAATACACGACGGGTGTCGTCAGCGTCGGCGGTACGACAATCGTTGCGGTTGGCACAGGCGCGGCGCTGGTTGGCAGTGTGGTCGCATCAAAGCGGATGCACTGACCGACATAAATCAGATTGATGTTCACAATATTGTTGATGCGCGCCAGAGAATTGACGGTCGTCTGGAAGCGCGCCGCGATGATACCCAGCGTTTCACCTGGCATCACGAAGTAGCAGCCCGCGAACAAAGTCGGTGTCGGGCGTGGCGTACGCGATACGTTTGGCGTGGCAGTCGGCTGAGGCATATTGGCACTTGCCGTCGCGGTTTGCACCAAGGCAGTCGCGGTCAATCCTAATAACGGATCAGTCGTCGGTGTCAGCGTCGCGGTCAGCGCGGTTGGCGGCGACATCAACGGGATAACCAGCGCTTGACCAACGAAAATCAAGCCTTGTCCATCTAATCCGTTGGCTTGCAAAATTGCCTGAGTCGAACTGTTGTATTGCAGCGCCAATTCATAGACGGTGTCGCCGTACCCAACTGTATGAATCAGCGAGAACGGATACAGAGCCAGATCAACCGTCGCTAACAGGGTCGGCGTCGCGGCAATCACAGCGTCGCTTGCGGTTGCTTCACCTTCAACAGCCGCCGTTGTTGGCGTCGGCTCGATCACAACGGTGGTTGGCGTTTCCGTTGGGATAAGTGTCGGCGTCTCGGTCGGAATGGGGGTCGATGTTTCTGTCGGGATAGGCGTCGATGTTTCTGTCGGGATAGGCGTCGATGTTTCTGTCGGAATGAATTCCGTCACCGCCGCATTTGCTGTTGCGGTTCCAATTAATGCGGTCGCCGTCAATTCAAGACCCGCATTCACGTTGACAGCCGCATCTAGTGTCGCTGTTTCAGTCACACCGACATTCGCAGCAAATGCAGTCGCAGTCTGTTCAAACGGTGAAACTATGCTGGTCGCGGTCGCGTCAAGCACTACATCGGTCATTTCGGCGGTCACTTCAACAATTACCGCAACCGTCGCTGTTTCTGTAGGAACAATTTCAGTCGGCGCTTCCGTCACTTCGACTTCGGCAGTCACTTCGACTTCGGCAGTCGCTTCGGCGTCATCGGTCGCCATGGCATCTTGAGTCGACGCAGCATTGACGGCACTGGTCGTCATCAATGATGCATTATCGAAATAAACGACGTTGTACTGTACAGGCGTCGTCACCGATGACCGCGCCCATACACTGATCGTATCAGCTTCTGCCACCGCTTCGACCGAATACAAGGTGAATTCATCGTAGCGTTCAATCGGCGCTGACCATACGATCAGTGGGTTTTCGCCCGATGACCCGCCTGTTGGATCGATACCAACCTGAACGATCACTCCACCCGGCTCGTTACTCACATCGCGGTCACTGCCACTGCTCGACCACACGTAAGCATTCGCGCTGAAGGTGTAGCTTTCGCTGGGGGTTACACCACTTACGGCTTGATATACACCACCTGAGTGGGTCGAATACCAGGTAAAGAGCTGCTGGGCATCGCCTTCCAGCGAGCGCGGTGAGCCGATCCCGTTGGTTTCGTCGAGTGCGGCATAAAATTCTGGTTGGCTACCAACAAACCAGGGCAGCCAGCCTTCCGCGATTTGAAGCGGCGGCGTACCAGCGATGATGCTGAACGGCGGCTCAAAGCCAGGATTGGTCAGCAGTTCGTCGGCTTGCGCGCCTATCGAAAGGGCGCTCATGCTGACGAGCAGCATCGCCAACAACGCGATCACAAGTGAAGGTGTTCTTGACCGTCTCATAAAACGCTCCCACGCCGGGTTTACCGATGGATAAACAAGAAAAAACGCCCCGCCACAATGTGGCGATAGGCGCAGCAGTGAATACAACTTATGACATCTTGGCGATCATCCGGTCGATAATTTCCAATAACTGCGACGGACCAAACGGTTTCAGAATATAATCGTCATGGTTCGCTGACGCCCGTACCTGAATCAATCGTTCTTCATACTGCGCGCGTGCCGTCACAATGAGCACCGGAATATCGTGCAATGCCGGGGTGCGCTTCATCGTGTCATATACATCCCACCCACTCAAATCAGGCATCATCAAATCGAGCAGTACCAGATCAGGCGCGACCTGTCCCAGCTTTTCCAAACCTTGAATGCCCCCCGTCGCCGCGAAATATTCTACGTCGCGTCGTGAGAGGATCAAGCGGACGAGTTCCAGCATATCGCGTTCATCTTCGATATACAGTACACGCAGCGCCATTGACTGCCAGCCTTTTTTACCCAGTATAGGATGCTTAAACGACATTCAAGCGGAGTGTACCACAGGTTTCACGCCTATCACAAATGAGGTTCAACCGATATACTCAGCCGTTATCAGGAATATCACTACGTACATCCAAGTACGCGACTGCTGTATGGCACATACGACCATTGGCGTTTGTACGATTTATCTCGAATTGCCCGAACTTACGACGCTGAGCGAACGACGCGGCATACTCAGAACGCTTCTCGCTCATTTACACAAGACCTACAATGTTTCTGCCGCCGAAATTGCGCTCGATCACGACTCTGATACGGCTGTCATCGCTGTTGCAGCAGTCTCAAACAGCCGCGCGCACAGCGACTCGGTCATCTCGAAGGTCTTAAACTGGATCGAGCAGCACGCGCATGATGTCGTCGTCACCGATCAAGAAATCGAAATTTTCTAACCATTCACCACCATTTCCGCCATTCGGTAAGGATGCTCTGTGCAGCTTGATTTTCATCTAGCACGTGAACGCTTTTCGAAAGCGGGCATTCCACTTGACTCGCGTGATTTGGCGATGGCACAGCGTGATTTTACGTTGGCGCTGCGCTTGACGACCCTCAACGACCGTGACACAGGCAAACTGGTACTTTCTGCTGCGCTTTACAACCTGTCGCCCCATTTAGGGCTCACAGACGCTGTTTATTCCGAATCGATCACCCTTTCGGTTGGGCTGCACGCTTATCAAATTCGCGCGCTGGTCAACGCCGTCAATGCACCCCCGCATACCTGGAGCGCATTCATCGGCATCACGCATCAACTGTATACCTGTCATCTCGTCAACGATGCGCTTAGCACGGTGCTCGACCCATTAGCACTGCTCCCCGACGGACGCTGGGTCGCGTTTGGTGGCACTCTCCACGTCGATCCGAATGCATATTTTCGGCAACCCGAAACGGCGCTGTTAATGGCGCGGCACGATCACGGTGGGCGTGATGAAATCGCGCTGATCGCGCTCGATGGCACCATCACCATTGTCAGCAATGGCGCAGGTGTTGGTATGCTGCTTATCGATGCGATCCACAGCGCAGGGGGTGCTGCTGCTGCGCTCATCGATACTGGTATGATGCCCGTGGCAGAAACGCTGGAATCGGCGCTTACTTCCGCGATCACGCTGGTACAGACGCGCGTCATTTTGCTGCACCTGGTGATTGCGCTTGCCGATCAACACACGTTTGCCAAGGTGATACAATCGTTCGTTGAACATCTGCCAGCGCATGTCTTTTGTGTCGTCGATTTGAGCGGCATCACCGATGAGATACGTGCGACGCTCGAAGTCACAGCAGCGACGAACATGATCATCGCGTCTGATACACGTGATGCCGTACGACACGCGGTCTCGCTCGCAACGTAAAATAAGGGCAAGCTGTTCATGGCAATCCTGATCGATCATACGACTCGCGTGCTGGTACAGGGAATCACAGGGCGCAAAGGACGCACGTTTGCCGACCAAATGATTGCCGATGGCACGAATGTCGTCGGTGGTGTCACACCGCATAAAGGCGGCGAATGGGGTGTGCGTGGGCGTCCGGTCTTTGACAGTGTACGCTCAGCCGTCAACGCCACGGAAGCCAATACCAGCGTGATCGCTGTCGGCGCGGGTAGTGCTGTCGATGCCATCTACGAAGCGGCGGACGCAGGGATTCATGTGATCGTGTGCATTACCGACGGCATTCCTATGCTCGATATGATGCGCCTGAATGACTCATTACGCGGAAGTGTCACCCGTTTAATCGGTGCGAACGCGCCCGGCATTGCCGTACCAGCGACGGTGAGCGTTGGCATGATTCCAGCGGCGATCACCCAACAGGGCACGACCGGACTCATCGCGCGGAGCGGCTCACTGCTCATGTTCATCGCCGCCGGCATGACCGCGCGCGGCATCGGACAATCGACGGTCGTTGGCATTGGCGCCGACGCCGTTGTCGGTACCAGTTTTATTGAGCTGCTGAGTTTATTCGAGGATGATCTTGAAACCGAGCGAGTCGTCATGCTCGGTGAAATTGGCGGGCGTGCCGAAATCGATGCGGCGGCGTATATTCGCGCGCGCATGACCAAACCCGTATATGCACTCGTCGTCGGTCAAAACGTGCCGCGTGGTGTACGTATCGGGCATTCCGGCGCGATCATCGAGCGCGATGACGACACTGCCCAAGCGAAAATGAGCGCCTTACGCGCGGCGGGCGTAGAAGTCGCAGAAAATGCGGATGATTTATACGCGATGCTGCGCTGACTCACCGCCCGAAAAAACTGCAAAAGTTTGTCGCGTCCACGGTGCCGCATCCCGAAAACAACTGCGAAATGCCGAATATACTCGCGCCGCACACCGCGATTACGCCGAGCAAGGCGAAACAGCCGCAGCATGAGACCGGATTGCTGGTAATGCCGCCCAGCAAACCCGTGATACCGCCGAGCAAATTACCCACGATACCAAATGCGCCGCCAAGAATATTGACAGCCAGCAGCAGAATAACGCCGATCACGCAGACAACGCCCAAACCGAGCGCGATCAATACCGCTGACCCGGCATCGATATTTTGCAAGAAGTCCATAATGTTTGTCCTCGATGTTTAGCTGCACACGTCGCCGCGTGTGCTTGTCAGTGACCATGCACTCTCGGCATCCGCGCGCGCGTAGCAGTCGCAAAATACCGTCGGCTCCGACCGCCCCACCCACAGCGCGTAATTGACATTGGTTTGCACACATAACGCGAGTTCACCAGTCGTTGTTATAGCTGGCGTCGAATAGCCGATTCCACGCTGATACGCATCCATCACCAACCAGAATCGCATTTCTTGATCCGGCGCGCTCCCTAACGCGATCACGATCTCGCCTTGCGTCGCCAGTGTAATCACAAAACACGGCGTCAGTGCCAACACAAACACCATCAAGACGCCGACCACCCGTAACATTCGTCGCAGCATACTCGCTTTGCGCGGCACGACGCTCACTTGTTGTTCTGACATTACACCCTCAGCCATACGTCCTTATCGATTTTATGTCGCCAACCGCAGCACTACATGATCATGTGCATCATAACCGACGTGATAAAATAACGGCGCATCACCCACGCCCAGCGCCAGCACGCGCGGCAGCAGTTCAGTCAAATCTTCAACCAGATCGAGCGTGCCAATCTGGTCGCGGGGTATCCAGTGCAGTGTGCCTTCATCGTTCGCTACGACATCACGCGTCGCGCTTTCTCCAACAAACACGAATAAGCCGATCCCCGTGCTATCACCCGCATCGACATTATAAATCGCGCACAAGCGTAAATCTTGCACACTCAAACCAGTTTCTTCGCTGATCTCGCGGCGCGCGCTCATCAATACATCTTCGTCGCGTTCGATATGTCCGCCGACGCCATTATACCGATTAGGAAAAATACGCTTATGCCCAGCGCGTTTCATCAGCAGCACGTCATCGCCATGTGTGATGAACGACAACGTACGCATCATCACCAACCAGCGCCCATCGATGAAATGCGCGCCCTGTTCGCCTGACCCCATGATATTGCCTCGCTCAATTGCCGCCGTCGAACCGACATGATAAGCTAAACGCCATCTTTTGCGACACCAGATGGGCTTGGTTTTATGAGCACTCACTTGCACCTGGTCAATGCGCCACCACCCCACTTGCGCATCGTCCCGACAAACCGTTTATACCCGCACGAAGAACATGACTCACAGCGCTTGATCCCGTTAATCGAGCGCTTGCGCCGCGAGTCGGTCATGATAAATCCGCCGATTGTCGCGCCAATGAACGCCGACGAGACCGATTACGTCGTGCTTGATGGCGCCAACCGCACGACGGCATTTGCTGAACTCGGTTTCCCACATGTACTGGTGCAAATCGCGCGTTACGAAAGCCCTTTTGTGCAGTTGCAGACATGGCATCATGTCGTGTGCGCATGGGATTTCGAGCCTTTCACGGCACACGTTCGTGAAATACCTCAAATCACCATGACCCATGAAGCACACAGTTCCACACCGCTTGCAACATTACGCACGCGGGATAGCGGCGAGTGGCACATCGAAACGACGGCGATTGATCCAGGCTCACGCAATCATGCGCTTGTGCGTTTCGTCAGTGTGTATCAGCGTCACGCAGTCTTACACCGTACCACATTGAATGACCCTGAAAAAGTGTGGGCGACATACGACGATGGCATTATCCTGATTACATTTCCGCCCTATCACCCTACCGATGTCATCACCGCCGCGCGCGAGCGTGCGTTTATTCCACCCGGCATCACCCGTCATATCATTCAAGGGCGAGCGCTGCGCGTCAATTACCCGCTTGACTTGTTAAGCGACCCAGAAACAACGCTCGATGCCAAGAATCGCCAGCTTGATCGGTGGTTTCATCACAAAATCGATGCACGGCAAATGCGTTACTACGCCGAATCAACCTATCAGTTCGATGAATAACAGTTTTTTTGTGCTTAGTTCGCCAATGTCACATTAAAAATCTGTTCTAATTTTTGAACAGACCAACGCGCAAAAACGCGATTCTCTATGTAGGCACGACCAATGGAGCGTCCGTTTGTAGGCATAAATTCGCTGACGCGCCGTTGCGCGTCCCTATATTTGCCCGTTTTCTAGGAAGATTTTCGACATTTTTAGAACGTGCGTGTAATGTGACATTGGCGAAGTAATTAAGTTTAGATACCCGAAGTGTAGTTAGTTGATGATTGAAGCACGATAACGACTCGCTCAAAACGCGCGTTGGGCGGCGATGCGAATCGTTTCGGCGTGGATCGTGACAATATCCTCGACGTTGCGCGCGTAGCCGCCCGCCATCGCCACCGCAACGGGCAGCCCTGCCTCACCGCACAAGCCAAAAATGATCTGGTCACGTTGTGCCAATCCCGCCATGCTGACTTTCATGCGACCGAGCCGATCGCCTTCATACGGGTCTGCGCCCGCTAAATAAATGGCGATGTCCGCGCCCGCCGCGGCAATCGAGCGGCGCGCACCTTCTTCGACGGCGGCTAAATAATCGTCGTCGCGCGTATCATCCGGCAGCTCGACATCGAGGCTGCTTTTTTGTTTGAAAAACGGAAAGTTTTTCGCGCCGTGCACGCTGAACGTGAACACGCTGGTATCGTCCGCGAAGATCACCGCCGTGCCGTCGCCCTGATGCACATCGCAATCGAGGATGACAACGCGCCGCGCGCGTCCTTCTGCCTGCATCGTGCGCGCTGCGACCGCCGCATCGTTGAATACGCAGTACCCCGCACCGTGGTCAGGAAAAGCGTGGTGGGTGCCGCCCGCTAAGTTGGCGCTGATGCCGTCTTCGAAGGCGGCACGGCACGCGGCGATCGTCGCGCCGCTCGACCGCCGCGAGCGCTCGATCATGGCGGGCGACCACGGAAAACCGATGCGCCGGATTTCTTTCTCGGTCAGCAAGCCGTGCGTCGCGCGATGCACATAATCGGGCGTGTGCGCGCGCAATAACTGCGCGTCGTCCGCCGCGTCGGGGAGCAGCAAGTCGTCTGGTTGCAAAATGCCATCCGCTAACAAACGCGCACGCAGCCCGCCGTATTTCGTCATCGGAAAACGATGATCGGGCGGGAGCGGCAGCACGAACGTATCCGAATAATACGCGCGCATTTACGACGCCGACTCGTCATTACTGTCGATGTAGAGCAGGTGCAAAATGGTCTTACGAAGCTGGTGCATGAGGGTATCCGTTACAGTGTGGTAATTGTATTTTTTATCAGCTAACGATAGAGATATGAAATAGATGATCGATTTAACGGTTCTTGGCGACGCCTTACATCCAAAGCAATTAGAAACTACCCGTCGGGTTTGGCACAATGGCGTTGGTATTATAGCGCCGTTGACCTCGTTACTTTGACGACGGGTAGAGATTACCACCGAGCGCGAATACTGGACAAAATCTACAATCAGAGTTAAAGCGAAGACGCATTGGTGTTATCGCGCAAAGAAGTTTGACCTTCAAAACTCATGCCGCAGACAACAAACTATGCACAACCGATTTTATGGGTTTTACGGGCGCAGCATGGTTAATGGTTATATGAATGGCATTTGAGGCAAAGTAAAAGAGTTCAACCAAGCGATTTGCGCTCATATCGAAATGCTGCCATATTGACTACTCTGTACCAACGGCATGGGAGCAAACACATGAAACTTATATTTGTATTCGGTTTGACGCTGATGCTCATCCTGACAGCATGTGGCGGGACGGCTGCCAACAACGGCAGCATTGGAGGTTCCACCTTCACCCTCACAGTCAATGGGGCAGCAGCGGTAACAATTGATCAATCGAGCGGCACGTCGTTGCTGGGTAGCGCGGTGGTGGGCGAAACGCAGACGTATACCTTCTACTTTGGCGATCCCGCTAATGGACGTGCTGCCAGTATCGTCTTCTTTGGAATAGAACCCGCCGCAGGGACGTACGAAATCACGCCGACTGATCCGGTCGCGAACCCGAACGGTGTATCTGGCTTATATATCGAAAGCACCCCATCGATGCGCGCGTTTACTGCAACTGCTGGGACTCTGACATTAGAAGGCGACCGCAGCGGCTTCAGCGGCAGTTTCGAGTACACCGCTGTAGACGGCGTAACTGGTGACGCGGGAGAAACGGTGACGATCACGGGCACGTTTAGCGGGCTGCCCCTGACCGAAACCGCAGCAAACTAAGAAAATAATTGAAAATAAGAGGTGAGGGTCTTGAGCAGATGACACATCGACGCAACCCAGATCATACCCTCACTTCTGCAAGGATATTCTACCGGAACAGGAATTTTCGGTCGGTTGAAACCGTCTACCTGGTGTGTGAGGCTTAAAACCAGCGCCGCCCCAACACCGCCCGAACCACGGTATCGACATCGAGCGCCGCACCCTCGTCAAGCGCCGCCGTGATCGTCGTCTGATCCAGCCCTTGGCTGAGTTCACGCTCAACGACATCCACCAGCACGCGCGTCTCGGCATTGAGCGTAGCGTCAACGCGCACCAGCCCGATCACCTGCAAGCCGCGTGTACGCGTGGTCGGCGTCTCGGTATGCAGTCTGGCTATCGAGACCAGCATGTGCAGCGTCAAAGGGCGCGCGATGATCTCGCTGAACATGATCAGCGCTTCGTGGTATTTCGCGCCTGCCTCCGCATTATCGCCGCGTGCGCGCGCCACATCGCCCAACCCGCCAATCGCATTGGCGATCAAGAAACGTTCGCCCAACTCGAACGCTGTGTTCAGGCTGTCCTGATAATACGTTTCGGCATCTGGATACACGCCGAGTTCAACCGATAACGCGCCCATGATCGATAATGCCCAACTGACAATACGCTTGTGATCTAAGAGGCGCAAATGTAACCAAAACGTTTCACAAGCGGACGCATGATACAATAGCTGTACTTTAGTTCGTATCCAGCGGGAGTAGATCCCATGCCTCAACACCTGATCAGCCCACGCGCACAGCGGTTGCGCCAGGGGGGTTATAAACTTACCCACGCGCGCCTGACCGTGCTGCGTGTTTTGGAACAAAGCGGCGGACACATCACCAGCAGCGAACTTGTCGAACGCGTCAATGACACCGATTCGGGTATTGGGCGTGCCAGCGTTTTTCGCGCGCTCGATCTGTTCACACGCTTGAGCCTGACACGCCCGACCTATATCGGGACGAGCAGCACACCGACCTATGTATTGCTGCCCGATGGACATCATCATCACATCATCTGCACGCGCTGTAGCAGCGTGATCGAGTTTGAAGATTGCACGCTCGCGTCGCTCAAGCAAGAACTCGAAAATCGCCTGAATGTACAGTTGAGCGGGCATCTGCTTGAATTTTATGGCTTGTGCGACGTGTGTGTGAAGCTGCCAACGGAAGATACGGACGATAGTTAAAAACTCACCTTATGCAGATTGCCCTCATCCTAAGTCCTTCTCCCTCAGGGAGAAGGACTTCCCCTACCGCGACGGTTTTTCACCCCTCGCCCTGAGAGCGCTGAGGGGCAGGCGGTGAGGGCTGAAAACGAGAGGCTTGCGTAAGGTGAGTTAAAAATTGAAAGTGAACGGCAGCTTTCTCTTTTCGGCTTTTAACGCTTAATGGGAGTTTTCATGCATATCGCCTTCAACGGCTGGTTCTGGGATAAACCGTATACTGGAAGCGGTCAATATGTCCGTCGATTAGTCGCCGCGCTGCGTAAAGTCGCGCCAGAACTGGCGATGACAGTGATTTTGCCACCGCACACCCATGCCGCCGATTTGCCGCCCAATGTGAACGCCGTCACGACACGCGGTTCATCGTCCAATCTGGGCAAGGTGTGGTTTGAACAACGCACGTATCCGGCGGCGGTGGGCAGGCTCAAAGCCGATATCGCGCATGTGCCGTATTGGGGCGCGCCGCTTACATCACCCGCCCGCTTGATCACCAGCGTGCTCGATATGATCCCATTGGCGATGCCCGAATACGCGCCGACGCTGCAAGCCAAGCTGTATACATCGCTCGTCAGTACATCGACGCGCGGCAGCGGCAGCATCATTACGATCAGCAACGCTGCGAAAGCCGATATCGTGCAGTATTTGCACATCCCGCCAGATGAAATCACAGTGACACCGCTCGCGGTCGATGATACGTTTCATCCACGCATGGGCGCAGAACGCGATCCAGAGGTCAGGCGTAAGTACGACCTTCCCAACGATTATGTGCTGTACCTGGGTGGTTTCGATGTACGCAAGCAGGTACAAATGGCGCTGGCAGCCTATCGCTATGTCACCAATTCGGAAGGCGACAATTATCCGTTCGTGATGGCGGGCAAGTACCCCGACTGGAATGACCCGTTATTTCCCAACCTGCCCGCGTACGCCAAAGACATCGGCGTCGATGATTTTGTGCGCTGGATCGGTGCGGTCGATGATGCAGATAAGCCGTCCGTGTATCGTATGGCGCGTGTATTCATCTTCCCCACGATCTACGAAGGCTTTTGCTTGCCGATTTTAGAGGCACTAGCGTGCGGTACACCCGTGATCGCCCAGGACATCCCCGTCATCAACGAACTCGTCGGAGATGCGGCGTATCTTGTCCGCAAAGACGATGTGCGTTCGATGGGCGGCGCACTGCTGGCGCTGTTGGGTCAGGAATCGTTACGCGATACGCAAATTTCGCGCGGGTTGGGGCGCGCAACACAGTTTAGCTGGCGCAAAACCGCGCGCGAAACACTGACCGTGTATGAAAAAGTCATGGCAAAATAGAGAACGGCAAAACGAGAGGGTTACAGTATGATGACGAGGGAAAAACGACGGCTGACCGTCAAAGAGTATCGCGAGCAAATCCCAGAAGATCACATGGGAATTGTGGAACTCATTGATGGGGAGATTGTCACGACGATGCCTAAGGACTCGCATCAACAAATGATTGGTGCGGCATATCGCGTATTATTTCCTGTTTTGAAAAATGGTACGCTCCGATTCGCCCCCGTTAACATGTACTTTGAGACAGAACAGTATTATGAACCGGATATATTTTGGGTCAGCGACAAAAACGATCACTGTAACCGTGGTGAAGATGGTTTCTGGTATGGCGCGCCAGATTTTATCATCGAGGTGATCTCGCCGTCATCTGGTAGACATGATCGCGTAAACAAATTTCGTGTTTACGAGAAACATGGCGTGCGCGAATATTGGTTGATGGAACTGGAACTCAGAATCATCGAGGTTTTCTCGCTCCAAAACGGTCAATTTGTGCGCGTCGGCGGTTATGTCGAAGGCGAGTCGTTTGAGTCGTCGTTGTTCGGGTTGACGTTTCAAGTCAGCGACTTTTTCGCAGCATAACGGGCGGGATGGTTGCCGTCCGTACCCGTTTTTTGCTACGAAACGGTGAATGAGCCACCCGGATCAATCACAATCGGCTGCGAATCCGTTTCGCTGCTGATGCGGTTCGCCCATGCGCCCGCGTTTTGCTGAATGGGTGGAAACGTATTGTAGTGCATCGGCGTGACATAACGCGGGCGGATCAATTTGACCGCTTCGATGCTGTCATCGATGCCCATCGTAAAATAATCGCCAATCGGCAAAAATGCCACATCGATCCCCGCGTTACCAATCAGCGCCATATCGCCGAAAAGTGCTGTATCGCCCGCAAAATAGAAGCGCGAACCGCTTTGCGTACCGGCGATGACGAATCCGTTCGGGCTGCCACCGTTCGATCCATCGGGAAACGTGGACGTATGGAACGCAATGGTCAGCTTACAGGTGACAAAGCCGTAATCGGCGCTGCCACCCGTATTTTGCCCGCTGACATGGTCGTAGCCCTGACCGCGATAATACGCTGCCATTTCGTTGTTGCACACGATACGTGCGCCGGTACGCTGTGCAATCGTCAGCGCGTCACCGACATGATCGCCATGCGCATGGCTCAAAAAAATAATTTCAGGATTCAAGTCTTCAGGTTGCGCCGCTGCCAGCGGATTTCCAGTCAGAAATGGATCAAATAAAATAGTATGACCATCGATATCGATGGAGAATGTCGAATGCCCTAACCACGTAAAAGACATGCTCATGAGTCAAGCTCCTTTGATACAGGTAAAAGTATAATCGTGAAAGGTGAAAGGCGTACCTTGTATTGGAAATTTCTTGCTTTGAGATTTGAACTTTCACCTACGCTTACTGTTTCGTCGCTCGTTTATCGGTCAAACGCATCGTCAGCGTAAACACCGCCCCTTGCCCGATGCCCGCGCTGGTCGCCCACAAGCGTCCGCCATGTGCTTCCACAAGCGCGCGTGCGATGCTCAAGCCGATCCCTAATCCGCCGACGGTGCGCGTCATGTGATCTTCGACCTGATAAAATTTCTCGAAGATACGTTCGAGTTGGTCACGCGGGATGCCGACGCCATTATCGGTCACAGTCACCCAGACTTCGCGGTTATTGGGGTGTGCTTCTGCCTTGACGACGATCTCGCCTTGCGATTCGGTAAAGCGTACCGCGTTATTGATCACATTCGTCAGCGCCATATTCATACGGGCGCGGTCGATCATGACATAACACGGCGTGGTCGGCAGGACCAGGTGAAATTGATGACCTTTTGCCTCGCCAAGGGTGGCGGGTTCGCGCAGTGTATCGTGCATGAATTCTTCTAGATTCACGGTATCGAGATGCAAATCCATCGCGCGGCTTTCCAGGTAGCGCAGATTGGTCAGGTCTTCGATGATGCGGCGCAGTTGCAGCGCGCTTTCGACGACTTTGGCGGCATTCTGGCTGACAATCGCGTCGGGAGTTTCTTCAAGAAAGCTGGCATAGCCCAGAATGATGCTGAGCGGCGTACGCAGTTCATGACTGGCAATAGCGATGAACTCGTTTTTCATCTCGTCGAGATGATTGAGTTCTTGGTTGGCTTTTTGCAGCGCCGCGACAAGCTGCGCGGTTTCGATGGCGACGGCGGCTTGCGCAGCGAGGATTTCCAGATAATTGGTGTCGTCCGCTGTCCAGGGTGGGTTGCGTTTGTTGATCGCTTCCAGCACGCCGATGACACGATCTTTGGAGATCAACGGCACGCCCATCAATGACCGCGTTTGAAAAGCGATCGTGTTATCGACGCCCTTGTAATGGCGTGGGTCGGTATTGGCGTGTTCGACCACGATGACACGACGTTCGCGCATGATCGTCCCGGCAAGGCTGCCTTCAAGCGGTACAGGCGTGCCGATCAGGTTTTGTGGTCCCGCAGTGGTGGCAGCGAAGCGCAAATCACCACTTTTTTGATCCCATAACAAGACCGACGCCGCTTCGGCATCGACGATCTCGGCGGCGGTATCCATCAATGCTGCCAATAATGCTTTGAGCTTCAGCGACGAATTGAGGACAGTGTTGATGCGTGCCAACGTATCTAGAATCTTCACTTTACGCTGAAGGAGTTGAATGTGCTGCGTCAGTTCATCATGAGACATTGTCTATCACCATCCTGAGATCATCCTTGAGTGTATCCGGCATATTTGAAGGCGCAATAACTGGACGCTAATCGTCTGATTAAAAGCATCGCACCGCAACGACGATCTTTTAAAATTTTCTTTTTGATCTGTGGGTTATTTCTTTTTAGTAGTAGTAGGGGTGTTCAAACTGTTCAAAACTTTTTCACATTTGTGCAGATTCAAGGTGATATCGCAAATGAGGGGCATTATATCCAAAGTTCTTAACACTATTTCGCAAATATTTGCGATAAAGCCCAAAATCCTGAAAAAAGTTTTGAACAAATTTTGCACATATGTGAAAAAGTTTTGAACAGGTTTTGAACAATATGAACAGGTAAGCGCTTCACTAAGTTGGATAACCACTTAATCATGTGGGTAACGACTTATACTTACAAAAAATGTTACAGAGTTTTGAACAAACTTTGCACATATGTGAAAAAGTTTTGAACAGGTTTTGCACATATGTGAAAGTTTTGAACAGGTTTTGAACAGGTTGGGAAAGTTTTGAACAAGTTATGAACAGAACAAACACAGAACATAAGATATTAATGCGTACGTTTGGATTAACGTGGGTTAAAAGTGCATTAAGGGGTTGGGATAACGGCGTAATATAGGAACGTGTTTTATGGATTATTGATAAGCTTCCAATTGTCAACTTCAGCGCGTCGAAACGCTCGAACAAGCGTTCGCGTTTTTATACGACCGCCATCATACGTTGATCGCGCCGCCGACGGATGCCCTAACAGTGAGGGCAGCATCGAGTGAGACTGTGCCACAATTAAAAGACGCCCGTCTGGGCGTCTTTTGGTGGGTGCATATCACGGGCGCAGCACACCACGCCCCCACAAAGTGATCAGGATTAGTCGTGTACGACACCGATCACGTTATTTTTGTACGCTCATCGGCATGATGACGCTGACAAAGTCTTCGCGGTTGGCGGGACGAATCACGCCCGGATGCGCCGCGCCGTTGCTTTCGATGACGACTTGTTCTTCACCGATCACATTCAGCACGTCGATCAGGTAGCGGATGTTGAACGCGACTTCGAGTTCGTTGCCTTCAATCGACGCATCGACCGAGCCTTCGTTTTCGCCGCGTTCCGCGCTTCTGCCCAAAATCATGACCTCGCCAATTTCGCCCGCCGCGCGCGGTGGACGCACCATGATGCGTGCGCTGTAAGCGTTATCGCGCGCGAAAATTTCGGCGCGCTTGCACGCGCGCAGCAAATCACTGGTGTACAGCGTCATGGTGGTGGTGTAATTCTTGGGGATGATCGCGCCGAAGTCAGGGAATTTGCCCTGCAAGAGCTGCGACGAGACGACCGTGTTTTCGATGAAGAACATGACCAGATCGCGCTTGCCTGGCAAGCAGATGCCGACTTCTTTTTCTTCATCGACGATGATGCGCGCGACTTCGGAAAGCGCGCGCGCCGGAATGATCAAATCGCGCGGCTTGCTGAAGTTTTCATTGATGCGCGCGGTGCGTACTGCCAAACGATAACCGTCGGCGGCTGCCATCGTCATCACATCGCCATCGAACTGGGTATAAATGCCGGTCAGCACCGGACGGCTTTCTTCTTTAGCGGCGGCGAATACGGTCTGGTTGATCATTTCTTTGAAGACTTTGCCCTGAATCACAACATCGGGTACGCCTTCTTCTGGCACAGGCGGGAACTCACTGCCCGAAATGCCTTTGATCACGGCTTTGGTCATGCCGCAGCGCAAATCGGCGCTTTGTGTATTGGCATCGACCGAAAGTTCGACTTTATCAGGCGCGAGATTGTTGACCCATTCCTGAAACGTCTTGGCGGGCAAGGTGATGCTGCCTGGCTGCGTGACATTCGCGCCAATATAAGTGACGATGCTCAATTCGAGATTGGTCGCAGCGATTTTCACGCGCGAGTTTTCGGTCGCCAGCAAAATATTCGCCAGCACCGGGAGCGTATTGCGTGTATCCACCACCCGGCTGACGATTCCTAAGCCTTTCGCCAGTTGATCCTGTAATATCGAGACACGCATCGTCGTTACTCGCTCCTGAAAGATGGCTGTATTTACGCGCATCTATAAGACAAAATGTTTGGTCAATTCATTAATGATTGTACCGGAAAGCATTAAATTTTCTACGGTCATCCACGAATTGCGCTAGACTGTGTGTTTAAGCAACGACTGGTCAGAATGCGGGCGACCCACCGAGTCGTCCTTACGACAGACGCGATGTTTTTTGGAGGGGTGACCCGATAGGGCACTCTCGAATGGGAAACAATTCATGACCACTACCGATACCCTGTTCAATCATGTACGCGCGCTCGCTGACGACATCGGCGCGCGCCCACCCGCCAGCGAAAACGAACGCCGCGCGGCGGCATATGTCCGTGAGCAGTTGAGCGCACTCGGAATCGAAAATACACGCGAGCAACTATTTAATACGCCAAGAAGCGCCGGAACGACGTTTCTGCCGTTGGTCGCGTTGGGCGCGGCATTCGGGTTGATCGGGCGCGCGGGGCGGCTCGGTCGCATCATCGGCGGCATCGGCTTGATCTGGACGGTACTGGAGACACGGCGCGCGCTGTTGATGGAGCCGCCGTCGTTCGTGCCGCTCGCGGTGGGTGGCGAAAGCCGCAACATCATCGCGCGCGTCGCGCCAACGGGCGAAACCAAACGCTTCGTCTTTCTGGTCGCGCACCTGGATAGTCCTAAGCAGCGTTTGACCGTGCCTTTACGCTGGCTGCCGTTCTTCACGAAATCTTTTTTGACCGGAATGCTGGCATCAGCGTTCTTGAGCGGTATCGGGTTGATCTTGAGCGGGATATTCGGGCGCGGACGACGCCCAGCCCGTCACGAAGCGGCAGGCGCACGCCGACAATCGCCTGGAAACAACCTGTGGGGGCTGCTGGCGAGTCTGGCTTTCGATGAGACGCAGCCGATCAGCGACGGCGCGAACGATAACGCATCGGGGGTGGCAGCACTGCTGGGGCTAGCCGAAACGCTGCGCCAGCGTCCGCTTGAAAATACCGAGGTGGTGCTGTTGTTCACGGGCGCTGCGACGGCGGGCGGCATCGGTATCACCAGTTATCTTGATCAATATGCGCCGCCGAAAGACTTTTCGACCTGGATCAATCTCGAAATGGTCGGCGCGACGGGCAGTTCGTTGAGTTATATCGCCAAAGGCGGCTTGACGCATTTGACCCCGTACCGTGCCGCGCCGAGCATCACAGCGCTGACGCGCGCACTGGCGGAAAAACACCCTGAATATGGCGTGTATGGCAAGGATATACTAATCCTCGATGAGACGGCAGCGCTGCGTGGGCGCGGCTATGAAGCGATCACGCTGGCAGGGCTGGATCGGGGTAGTTTACCGCGCTGGCACGGCACAGGTGATACGAGCGCGCGCTTATCGCCGGAACTTATCGAGCGGGCGCTCAAGTTCACACGGGTGATCATCGACGCGATCGACAGCGGCGCGTGAGCGAACATGGACAGGCTGCACGCGCACATCACGGTCGCGCTCGCACGCGTTTTGCTGCATTATGACCATCATCGGGTATTCGTGAGCGGGCGGCTCGGTATTTTGATCACGTATCCGGTGATGCAGGCGATCATCGAAGACGATTTGCCCGACGATGCGCTGGTCGAGATCGAGGTGGTCTTTCATGAGGCGGCGATTGGTCATCCGCCGTCGCCGCCACAGATACAGACGATGGTGGCGGCGCTGACGTTTCATCAATGAATGGAGTGTGGTACAAGGGCGAAAACCAGTACACAAAGACGCAAAGGGTAAAACAGGCGCTGCGAAAAACCTTTGCGAACATGTGCGTATATACTGACTGAACACGTATAAGGAATTTCTATGTCTACGCAATGGCAGCTCGCACAGCACGCGGCACAGCGTTATCAGGAAATTGTCGTCCCTTATCTGTTAGGTATTTTCGCGTCGGCACTTGTCGATCATGCCGCGTTGACGTTGGGGGAAGCTGTCCTCGATGTCGGCTGTGGGACTGGCGCGGCAGCGCGGGCGGCGGCGCAGCGCGTTGGCACGACAGGCGCTGTCGTGGGCGTTGACATCAATCCGGGTATGATAGCGGTTGCCCAGGCACAACCACCCGTCGATGGCGCCACTATCGAGTATAGTATTCATGGCGCGACGGATTTGCCGTTCGACGCCGAATACTTCGATGCGGTGGTGTGTGCTCAGGTTTTACAGTTTGTGCCAGACCGTATCGCGGCGCTTGCTCAGATGCGGCGCGTGATAAAACCAGGTGGACGCGTCTTGATCAGCGCGTGGTGCGCTTTAGACGAAAATCCGTATTTTGGCGCGCAGGTGCGAAGTGTGACCGATCATCTTGGGACAGAAGGCGGCGCGCCGCTGCGGGCTGGCTTTCAGTTAAGCGATGCGACGTTGATCAGTGCGGCATTCAAGGCTGCGGGCTTCGACTCGGTGGAAATCAGCGCCAAAGAATTGATGCTCGATCTGCCGCCGATGGAAACGTTTGCTGCTCAACAACTGACCGCAACCCCATCAGCCGCTTTGTTTGCGGCGGCGTCCACCGAGAAACAGCAAGCCATCATCGATGATATCAGCGCGCAGCTTGCACCCTATCGCACCGCTGATGGCGTGAAATTGCCTGTGCGATCATGGTTCGCACGGGCGATCAAATCAAATAAAGCCGAGATGTAACTGCCCATGCCGATTCAGCTTGATGGCGAAAGACATGACGTAATCCCGATCCGCGTCTTTCGCGCAGCGCACGACTTGCCGCCGGATTTTGGCGTCGCGTATTTTCAGCCAAAAAGTTACGCGGGCTTGGGCAGCATCGATGGCGCGGGCGCGGCGCTGACGACGTTACGCGATACGGTGCTGACGTGGGCGCACGAAAAATTACGCGTACCAAAATTGAGTGTCATCCCTGACCTTTACAGCGTGTTTGCGCGCGCACTGACCGCGATCAATGATCAGGTTGGGCTAAAAGACGTAGAGATCGAGTTCGCAGCGGCGGGATTCAGCGATATGATCGGCGCATTCATGTTTGCGCTGGTGCGCGCATCGGTCAGCGATGACCTGCCGCCGGATTTTGTCTCGGTCTATCAGGCATGGTTGGATACGACGACGCACACTGCATCGCCTGTGATTGAATACGTGCATGGCGCTGACACGTGGGGCGTACAGGTGATCGCGGATGCGTATGGACGTGTTGGACTCATCGTAGCGCTCGAAGAAGCGACAGTCGTCGTACAGGACTCGGCGTTGGCGTGTCCGGCGGCAGGGTTCATGGCGGGGTTGATGCGTGAGGTGTGCGCGGAGATTGGGCAAAATTCGCAATAAAGTGCGAAAAGCCTAACGCAAAGACGCAACGGGTAAAACGGGCGTAAAGAATAGCGACTTTTCGGCGTATAATTTGAGCGTGTGTTCGTTGAATTAAAGATGCAAAGGACGGCACGACATGACCGATAATCAGAACACCAATCCGCCGAATACGACCACCAAAACCGATAATCCCGCGACCAACACGCCAACACGACGCACGCCGCCGCGCATCATCAAAAATACGAATACCAACAAAATGCACGACCCGATCACGCCGGACGCTGGCAGCAAATCGGGGACTGGGACAGGGTCACTGCCCAAGCCGTAAATTTGATCGGACGTGGTAAAATGAAACGATAAATGACGCGCCCTAAAACGGAGACTCCCCGATGAGTAACAATCACAACGACGCCTTCGCACAGCTCAGCACCTTGGCGAACGAACGCTTCAACCTGTATCGGTTGGCTGCCAGCCAGCACCTGACGCCGGTGCAGCTTCAACGCTTGCATCAAATCGATAACGAACTGCCTGTGTTGTGGGATCAGCACCGCCGCGAGGTGGCACAGCGCGCGTGGGGTCGTGGGCGTGGCAGCGATAACCGCCCGAACAACGACCGTTAAAGGGTAAGGAGTGAGCGCTAATCAGGGTGTCAAAAATGACCTAGCGCTCGCTCACGAGCGGGTGACACCCCCCTCCGAAATCTGCACAGGACAGTTTCAGTGAATCACGAAACCTTGTTTTTGCCCTCACCCTAAATCCCTCTCCCTCAGGGTGAGGGACTTCAAAAGCGCGTTTTTCTCCCCTTCTCCACGAAGGAGAAGGGGTCGGGGTGGAGGTTACGCGGGGTTTTTCGCCGCCGCCGCGCGCCGCATGATCAGATTTTCGATGAACGGCAGTTTGGTGCCCGTAATCAGAACCAGGCTGACGACGATGATGAGCAAGCCGATGACCGGACCGATACCCAGCGGATCGTTCAGGAAGATCGCTTGCCACAAGACGCTGAAGAACGGGACGAGCAGCGTTACAGTCGTCATGTTGGTCGCGCCGATGCGTACCAGCAGCTTGAACGAGATCAGATAGGCAATGGCGGTAGACAAGACTGCCAGCGCGATCACCGCCAGAATTGCATTGAGCGGCAGTTCGCCTTTGGGCGGGAACAAAATCGCCAACGGCAGCAGCACGATCCCGGCGGCAAGTTGTTGACCAATCGCCAGCGTGATCGGGGATACCCCTTCAAATTTGACCTTTGCTACATTCGCGCCCGTGCCATATGCCATCGATGCGCCGACCATCATCAGGATCGCTAAAATGACGGGTGTCGTAAGCGGTACCGGACTCAAGCCGACGACAAAGGCGACGCCGACCAAGCCTAACAGCGTCCCCGCGATTTTGCGTGCCGTGAACGGGACGCCGAGCCAGACCGCCGCGACAATCGCCGCACAAAATGGCGTGATCGCGTTCAAGATTGCCGCCATCGCCGCCGGAAGTTCGAGTTCAGCGGTCGTAATCAGCGTGAACGGAATAGCAGAATTGATAATCCCCAGCACCAGAAACAATTTCCAGCGCTTGATCATCTCGCCCCAGAACGATTGGCGCGTGACCGCGCCGTAGATGATCAACAGGAACGCCGCCAGCAGCACGCGCGCCGCCACCAAAGGGAACGCGCCGAAGCTAGGCGCGGCGACGCTGATAAAAACGAACGATGCGCCCCAAATCGCACCGAGCAATGTAAGTTGCAGCCAATCATTACGGGTCATGCCCCGTCCTTTCCAGATAGAACCTTGTCGGGGCGGCATCAACGTCGCCCGTGTGCGTAAAGGTTCATGTTACATGCGGTTGAGAATGTGAACACTCTGATTCTTGCGCGGATAAATGTGATGGTCTAGTGCCATGTAAGCACAAGTGTTTAAAACTCACCTTACGCAGATTGCCCTCATCCTAAGTCCTTCTCCCTCAGGGAGAAGGACTTCCCCTACCGCGACGGTTT
>ENA-ORBV01003545-ORBV01003545.1-microbial-mat-metagenome-genome-assembly--contig:-NODE-3545-length-31090-cov-17.701706_pt1 | contig 31090 bp, 21 predicted proteins | sample MGYA00237777_ERZ505514 | MGnify/ENA primary metagenome ERZ505514 (study PRJEB26160, sample SAMN06269048) | microbial mat metagenome | isolation source: Oligotrophic lake microbial mat | place... | reverse complement strand
TTTTGATCATATTGGCACAAAATTCACCATCCATTTCACCTAACTTGTGTCGATTATTTATGGCAAACTACTTAACTAACTAACTAACTAACTAAATGAATGAATGAATTAATACCCTGGATTTTGGGTTAAACCTTTATTAACATCTATAGCGTATTGCGGTATTGGGTACAGCGTATATTTCGGGCTCACTGTTTTTCCAATTAAAGCATTTTCTGAAATAAGCCTATCGGTACGAACTAGGTCAAAAAAACCATGTCCTTCAAAACATAATTCCATCTCCCTTTCCCTGTAAATTGCTTTTCTCAAATCATCTTTTGATAAACCTGCAAAATCAGGCAGGGCGGCAACGTTTTCCACACCAGTTGCATTCGTTCTTGCCCGTTTTCTTACTTGGTTTATGGCGCTGTAGGCGGCAGCAGTGGGACCACTTACTTCATTCTCGGCTTCTGCAAAAATTAACAACACTTCGGCATACCTGAAAACAGGAAAATTATTTTCACCGCTGAAACAAACACTTTCAGGACCCCAGGCAATAAATTTTTTCACAAAAGGGCGGCTGTACTTTAGGGTATCGCCTCCTGTAGTAATGTAAGAAGTAAGCATGGAAATTTCTTTCCGGTACGTATTGGGGAAATTGTTGAAAAAAGTTTGATTAGCGCCGCAAAGGTCTATTGCAAATCCGCATCCGGTAGTGCCAGCCGGGCTTAAAATAGACTCAAACCATGACCCAACCCGAAACTGTTTATACTGTACAGAAAAAATATGTTCTGTATTGTTCTTCTTTGCAGGGTCAAAAACATCGCGGTAATTAGCCGCTAATGAATACACGCCCAAATCCATTACTTCCTTGCTCTTGTCTCTTGCCAATGTAAATTCTTTACGGGTAAGATAAACCAATGACAACAGCGTTTTAGCAGCCCCTCTCGTAGCCCTGCCAACCTCCGTAAGCGGATAGCTAAGCGGAAGGCTGGTTTCCGCAAACTTTAAATCCTCAATAATAAGGGCGTATATATTTTCTTTACTAACTCTTGGATTATTTGTTGCAACGCTTAAATCTACCTCATATTTTGTTGCCAGGGGTACATCTCCAAAAAGCCGGACGAGGTTAAAATAATGAAGGGCTCTCATATACCTTGCCTCGCCTAAATAAGCATTTTTGAGCGTATTATCCATAGCGATAGCAGGCACCTGCTCTAAAATCAGATTCGCCCTTTGAAAAGCAGTGTAAGCTCCCTGATAATAATCCAGCCAGAAAAAAGCGGTGCCGTGCTGGAAATTGTCAACTGCCAAAAAGGTAGGGTTTGCAACGCCATCCAAAGCAGGGCTTGGCAAATCATTCAGCAGGTACAAGGAAACATTATATGCGTTGGCATTTACCACCGTATTGTAAAGGCTGTAAACAGCAGACTTCGCTTCCGCCTCTGTTTTAAAAAAGTTTTCGGGCGAAGTAAAGTCCAGCGGTGTTTCTTCCAATTCGTCTATACAGGATGAAACCGCTAAAAAGATGAATAAAACAGCCAATAGTTTTATGATAGATTGCATAATGGTTGTGTTTAATAATTTTTAAATGATATGTTCCGTTTTTTTAAAATGAAACATTAATACCAAACAAAAATCTCCTTTGCACGGGGTAGGAGAATAAGTCAACCCCCTGAAATACCTGTGCCTGTCCTGCTGCATTCACTTCCGGGTCAAAACCGCTGTAATCGGATATTGTAACAAGATTCTGTCCGGTTAAATAAACTCTCAATCCAGAGATTACTTTTTGCTTCCATTTGCTTAGAGGCAAATTATAGCCAAGTGAAACGGTTCTTAGACGCAGGAAGGCTCCATTTTCAACAAAACGGTCGGTTAAGAAGAAATCGGTGGGTCCGGGTCTTGAGTAAGTGCTTGATTTGTTCGCGCCACCCCAAAATTCGGTTGCCCGCTCTGCGGTCGTATTGGTAGCTCCGATTGAATTTTCAAGGTTATAACGGGTGAGGTTAATAACATCCACATCTGCAACACCTTGTATCAAAATAGTAAGATCAAAATTTTTGAAGGTAAAATCGTTATTGATGCCGTAAATAAGTTCTGGAATGCCATTACCGGTAATCATTCGGTCATTGCCATCTATTTTACCGTCCTTATTTAAATCCTTGTATTTGAAATCTCCTGGTTTATAAGCGCTAAAACCTGCTCCGGCAGCGGTAATTTCCTCCTGCGATTGCCAGATGCCATCGTGTACATGCGTATGAAAAGAGCCAATGGATTCGCCGGTTTTGATAATGCCCAATCCATCAACGCCACCCGCAGTATTCTGAAACAGGGATACCAGCAACTGCCGGCTTCCGTCACTATTCGGGCTTGAATTAGGGTCTAATTCCAGCACTTCATTTCGATTAGCGGACACGTTAAAAGAGGTGTTCCAGGTAAATGACTTGCTCCGCACATTTTCGGTATTGATAGAAAACTCAAAACCTGAATTTCTGACTTTTCCAATATTTTGCCATTGAGTTGAAAATCCGGTTTCAACGGGAACAGGAGATTGAAACAAGAGGTCAGAAGTGGTTTTTTGATAATAGTCTGCAGTTATTGTAACCCGGTCCGCAAATAATCCCAAATCAAGACCGACGTTAAATTGTGCAGTTTGCTCCCAAGTCAGGTTAGGATTCGGCATATCCGAACTGGAAGTAAAGCCAGTAACCTGCTGCCCGCCGATTATCTGTCCACCATCGGCAACTAATCTTGCCAGCGAACGGTAGGGCGGCAACTCCTGGTTACCAGTAATACCATAGCTGGTGCGTAGCTTCAAGTTGCTTACCTGCTGTATATTTTGCATAAAGTTTTCATCGCTTACTCTCCAGGCGAATGCTCCCGATGGGAAAAAGCCATATTTATTGCCTTCCCCAAATTTTGAAGAGCCATCTGCCCTTGCTGTAAACGTAAAGAGGTATTTATCATCGAGTGCATAATTGATACGTCCAAAGAAGGAGTTAATAGCAAAATCAAAACTTCCTGATGGTATATAGGTGCGGTCATTAGCCCCTCTGGTTACTACATAAAACGAAGTAACATCGGTTGGAAAACCGCTGCGCCTGATTCCGTAGTTCAATACCTTTTGGCGCTGAAATGAATTACCCACGAGTATGCTAAGGTTATGCTTCTCCCCAATTGTTTTTTTATAGGTTATGGTATTTTCATTTAACCATGAAATATTTTCAACAGAACTTAAATTAGCAAGTCCCTGCTCGTCTAACCCTGCTATGGTAGTACGGGGCAGGTATCCACGGCCACTCAAGTAAGAAGCATCTGCACCTATCACTACTTTTGCCGATAAGGCATTGCTTATTTGGTACTCCCCATATATATTTCCAATAGCCCTACTTACAATTGTTTTATCCGTTATCAATTTACCAAGTGCCACCGGATTATCTACCCGGGAAGGCTGCCCTCCAAAAGAAGCAACGGATTCCAAATGATAGGTGCCATCCGAACGAAATACGGGACTGAAGGGGCGGGAAGCAAGTGTTTGTGGCAAAATGTCCCGCACATCTCTTGAAGAGCGGCTGATGGTGAGGCTATTGCCGAGTGTCAATTTACTACTTACTATCTTATCAAGGTTAAAGCGGAAAGACCCCCGGTCAAAACCACTTCCAATAACAGCTCCTTTCTCTCCGTAATAGTCAGCGGAAATCAAATAATTTGTTCCGCCATTACCGCCAGAAAACGTTAACGTATGATTTTGAACATTACCAGTTTGAAAAACCTCATTCTGCCAGTCCGTATTAGTGGATGGCACTGTTGGATACGGGGTGACCGGCGGAGTTAATGACTGACCATACCCATTTGCAAAACCAGCCAGTTGCGTATTATTAGCTAGGCTGTACTGATTAATTACCTCCTGCGTGCCGTAGTAGGAGTTGATGCTAATCTTGTTTTGTCCTTCCTTGCCTCTTTTTGTAGTAATCAAAACAACGCCATTAGCGCCTCTTGCACCGTATATAGCTGCGGCTGATGCGTCCTTTAAAATTTCGATTGACTCAATATCATTGGTGTTGATAAGGGATAGCGCATTGCCGCCAACTCTTTCTCCTACACCTGTTGGTGTAATGTTGTTATCACTGTAAACAGGATAGCCATCAATAACGTATAAAGGCTCGTTGCCGGCATTAATAGAGTTTGAACCACGTATGCGAATAGAAAGTCCGCCGCCCGGAGCAGCGGATGATTGGGTTACCTGCACGCCTGCCACCCGGCCCTGCAGTACCTGATCGGCTGAGCTAACTGGTACATCAGTGAGTGCTTTGCCTTTAATAGATGCAACAGAACCGGTGAGGTCTTTTTTGCGTACCGAGCCATAACCGATGACCACCACTTCTTCTAGCTCTTGCGAGGAGACTTTCATCGTGACGTTGATGGTGGTTTGAGTACCTACTACAATTTCCTGCTTTTCATATCCAATAAAACTAAATACCAACACGGCGTTACCATCCGGCACAACGATTTCGTATGCGCCCGACACATCTGTCAGCGTTCCCTCTTGCGTACCCTTAATCTGCACGCCAACACCTGGTAAAGGCACATTTTGTTCGTCGGCGACAATGCCGCGTATGGTTTGCGGTGGCTTGGGTTCTGATTTGGATACAGATGGATTATTCGGAGTAGCACTGGCACTGTAAATAAACCGCGCATCGGTTTGTTTTTCGATTTCCCGGAGCACTTGTTTCATTTTGACTGCTTTTAACTCCAGGGTAAGCGGTTTATTGAAAATTTCCTGCCCTGTGAGGTTGTGACCATTGGCGAGGCTACTGAAAATAGTGACCAGCATCAATTGCAAAATAGTAAGTTGCAAGAGTCGCCGGATTTTTGGTTTTAGTTGTGTGGTAAGTTTCATACATTTATAGTGATTTATTAAAGAATCTGTGAGAAAGTGCTGCGTTGGGAATTTGATTGTTTTCAACATCATTAATAAGGCTACAACAGTTTAAGTATGCACTCCTATAATTATAGCTATGTACCTTTATATCAGGGTAAATATGGGCATTGTGAAAATGAAGATGCAATCAATTCAGATGAATGTTATGGCAATTTTTTTAATTATTTTTCAAGTAAATAATCGTTTCATATCATAGGCTAAATTACGTCCCTCTGATTATTGAAACTAATACAACTTATAAATTCACTAACACTATTTTGATTTCTCGAATCACGTACAGTTGAATGAAGCTCCGCATCTTAGGACGAGTGCAGGATTAGCAGAATAATACCTGAGATAGTCCAAATTCGACACACACTAAACTCTTTATAAATTTGGGTGCAAAATGGAACGGAAGACCACCAACCAGCAGCGGCGCAAATACGATGCAGGCTTCAAAATCAGAGGCATTAAAATGGACATTCGGACGAAGCAGCGGGCTTGCAAGGGCAAATGTCGTCAATTGCGACCAGTAGAGTAGGAGCGGGAGATTTAGAAAAAAGCCTTGAGTATTTTCATTCAAAAGCTATGGGGATACGCTACCAATTTGTTTGTTTCGTAATTTCCCTTTTGAGGCAGATATTCTGCTACCCTTAACTGTTTTGCCACTCCAAAATACTTTGGTAGGCTTTAATGGAAGGTAGTAGCATGGCGTCCTCGCAGGCAGAAGCAAGTACGCAAGTTTACGGTAAACAATTCTACGATTGTTTTTGTGTTTACCGTAAACTTGCAACTTGCTTAGGGGTGTCCCCTAAGAACCCCTCCCCGATATGGAGACAGCTTTTGCTCACAACCTGATGACAGAATTTGCTTTAATCACCAAAAGTTTTTATATTTAACATCAATTTTGTTACTATGTCTGTGACCAGTCAAAGCACAGAGCATTTTTGTGCTACGTTTTCCACGAAAGCAGGTTAGGACATTCTGCCATCACTCACCCAAATGAGTTCAAACGCAAGGCATATGTAATGAAAAGCCCAAAGATGCAGCTTGTCTTCGGCAAAACCCACCCGCTTTTACCTTTTAGGTTTAGATGCTTCTTTTTGTAGTTGCATTAGATCTAAAATTCTTAAAATTTTTCCATATCCAGAAAAATAAAATATCTTTAGAATCAGTTTAAAAGAAAGTTATTGTTTTTAAATTAAGTCCTAGGAGGTAAGATATATGCCCTACTTTATCGGCATTTCCTTGCCATAGATTTACACAGGAAGAAAGACTTTAACTCGTTGTTCGCCAAACACTGGTTAGTTGTGTTATACACAATTTCAGCATCTTTGTTGTAAGTAGAACCTTTAAACCCCTGTTCACATGAAAAAATTAATGATAGCGGATGCCTGTCCGCTGATGCTCGAAGGTTTAAAAAAAGTATTGGCAGATCATGCCGATATTTATATACAGAGTACTTGTCATTGCACTAAATATTTAATGTTACTTTTGTTAGAAGCACAGCCCGATGTATTGCTTTTGGATCCTGCGCTGGATGGTGACGACGGTATTCAACTCTGCCAACAACTTCGGGAAAAACATCCTGCCACTAAAATTCTCCTATTCAGCCCCAAAAATGATCCTGTTACCGCTAAACAATTTTTTCGCGCTCATGTCAAAGGATACCTCTTGCGTACTGCTCAACCAGAAGAATTAAAAGAAGCCATTTTGATGGTAGCCGTAAATCAAGTCTATCTTCATGCACAATTGAGAGATGCCATTGCGCTTCAATCCATCGGTCAAGGTGTACAAAGGCAACGCAACTTAAAGATAACCAAACGCGAGTTGGAAGTACTGCGCCTTATTTTTGAAGAATACAAAACCAAGGATATTGCTCAACAGCTTTTTATCAGCATAGATACGGTCGAAACGCATCGCCACAGCCTGATGCGCAAACTGGGTGCTAAAAATGTGGCAGGCTTGATCAAGTATGCGATTTTCAACAATATATTGTCACTTCAAGTATTCAACTGACTCAAGGTTTTCCGTGGTTTTAAATAGAATACATCCTTTTTTTTCTGTAATAGCATAATTTTTTCGTTTTTTTGTAAAAATTAAACCACCAGCATGATCCAGCAAGCTGTTAAACATATCCTTGATACATTGAATACCCACCTTGGAGATATAGATCTCGAGCAAGATGGCACGCAAAGAATGACGCTGGGCAATATCGCTATGGTAGATGCTTTCAATGACGCTTCTGCGCAAGATTTATCCAACAGTATTGTCTTATCCGTCATTAATATCGAAGAGGAAAAAACGTTGAAAAACGGATCCAGAGTGCCGCTGCCCGGACCCAATGATAATACGGTCTTGTTATTGCCACCGACTATCAACTTGAATATTTACCTGTTATTTAGTTCTAATATGAATAATTATGAACGTGGTTTGCTTCATCTCAGCCGGATTATTGGTTTTTTTCAAATGCAGCCTAGCTTTTTTGTCGCGGTGGACGGGGGCGGTCAAGTCAAGCTAATTTTGGATATCTACTCCTTGAATTTTGAACAACTTAATCAAGTGTGGGGGATTATGGGTGGAAAATATATCCCCTCTGTCCTTTATAAAATGCGACTGGTAACTATTCAGGCAGCAACGGGTACGCCCACTTCCGTCATCAAAAGAATTCAAAGAGAAGAAAACGTATTATAAAATGGCGGAGCAGGTATTTGACGCATTATTTAATTTATCCATTCAGCACGACTTCCTGCGGCAAGGCGTAAAAAATGCTTTTGCTATCCAACCTTCGCTGGAAAGTCGCAAGCAGTTGCGTCGTAACGGCTTGTTATTTAAGCCTTTTGTTGAATATGTACCTGCCTTTCCCTTACAGCGAGCGGTAGAAGGCTATCACATTATTGTAGAAAAAATAGTGTCACCCGAGCCGGCTATGCCACTGCGGAAAATACAGACATTTACAGGCTTTACATTTGAGATAGCATTAAATCAAACAGCTTTACTAAATCAAGTGGAGCCATTTACAAAAACGGAAAATGGAACGCGCATTCCTCAAGCACTGACCGTTCCTTTTGGAAGAAGAATATTATATTTTAATAATGTAGAAGACAATGGAGCATTAGATGAAGATGTAATACTGTCAAAAGAAGCCGCCGTTTCCACGAAAGATGTATGGTCACTTATTCCGGAACAATTTACCGTTCCGAAAATAGTAAATAATGCCACTAAATTAGCAATACAATCTTTGACCAATTCTTTTACGAGCGAATATGTAATAAAGTCTACTCAAACTAAAATAGATATAAAGTTGCCACCAGGTATTTATCGCTTCTCGTGGAGAGGCGGAAGTAATGCAAGTCCGGCATTGGTGCTGGTGAATAGCGAATTATACAAATCTAATTTGTTGGGTGTGATTCAAATATTTAAAGATAAGACTGTGGATTATGATGTAATGATGAATTATGCTTTAAAATTTAAAACTTAAATAATACAAATTAATCCTTTATAACTGAAAATAATTTAATTATGGCAAATTACAAAACTCCAGGTGTATATATTGAGGAAGTAGACGGTTTTCCGCCATCCGTAGTGGGTGTGGATACCGCTGTACCTGCTTTCATCGGTTATACGCAAAAAGCACTAACAGAAAGAAATGAAGACTTGACGCTAAAGCCCACCAAGATTTTTTCCTTATTGGAGTATGTGACTTATTTTGGAATTTCACAACCTGAGGACAATGGCTTGTCTATCAAAATAGTAGACAACGTTACGCTCAAGTTAGACAACGCGGGCGTAGAAGTAAGCAAAGAATTGGTAAGACGTGCCATAGAGCCTGTTTTTGATGAAGCCCAGCGTTCAAAGCACATTATGTATTACGCACTGGAATCCTACTATGCCAATGGCGGTGGTCCTTGTTATATTGTCTCCGTCGGTACTTACACTGCGGATAATACGATCCAGCTTGGCAATCCAGCAGCTACCCCACCCGTATTAGGACTACAGGATGGCTTGACTGCCTTGGAAGGCGAAGATGAACCTACCTTGATCGTATTCCCAGAAATCACATCCCTGAGTGCTGCAAATTACGCCACGCTTTACAAAGCTGCCTTAGATCAAGCAGAGAAACTTAAAGACAGATTTGTAATTATAGATGTACGTCAGGAAGCCGTCAGACCTATTGACGACTTCACGGCTTTCAGAGCTGCCAATATCGGAGACAGCTTAAAATATGGAGCCGCTTATTATCCTTTTATTAATACCGTATTCGATTATAATTATAATGGATTGAATGAAGCTACCGTCAATGTAGTGCATACGGAAATTATACCAGATGGTACCAGTCGCCCAAGCGTAGGTGCGGATAGTATGAATACAAATCTTGGTGCTTTGAAAACAAGTAATAATCAAGTGTATCAAACGGTAAAGAACTTATTAACAGAAATTCCACTTCGCCTGCCGCCAAGCCCGGCTATTGCAGGTGTTTATACGAAAGTAGACAATGAACGCGGCGTTTGGAAAGCCCCTGCCAACGTGGCCGTAGGTGCGGTGACAGGTCCTTCCGTAAAAATCAATGATAATTTACAGGATCTGATGAATGTAGACGCTACTTCTGGTAGAGCTATCAACGCTATTCGATACATCGCCGGCAGAGGTACCGTTGTATGGGGCGCACGTACGCTTGATAGTAACAGCAATGATTGGCGCTACATCAATGTACGCCGCTTCTTTAATTATGTAGAGGAGTCTGTCAAAAAAGCGAGTTATCGTTTTGTATTCGAGCCAAATGATGCCAACACGTGGGTAAATATGCGGGCTATGATAGAAAATTTTCTGTCTAATGAATGGCGGCAAGGCGCATTGCAAGGTGCTAAACCAGAACAAGCTTTTTATGTAAGAGTAGGTTTGGGTCAGACTATGACCATAGATGATATTAATAATGGTCGGCTGATCGTCGAAATCGGTATGGCAGTAGTCCGTCCCGCTGAGTTTATCATCTTGCGCTTTACACAAAAAGCACCAGAAGCTTAATTCATCCATTCTTTAATTATTCATTCTTTAATTAAAAACTATCATGCCAGCAGAATATCCATTACCAAAATTTCACTTCTCTGTAGAGTGGGGCGCTGCCAACACTAGCATCGGCTTCTCGGAGGTTTCGGGGTTGAATGTAGAAACCAAAGTCATCGAATACCGTCATGGCAACTCGCCGGAATATCATAAAATAAAAATGCCCGGTATGCAAGAATTCGGCAATGTCACGCTAAAACGCGGCACGTTCAAAGGCAATAACGACCTCTTTATCTGGTGGAATACCAAAGCACTCAACACCATCGAGCGGCGAGATGTCACTATCAGCTTGTTGAATGAAATCCACGAGCCGGTTGTGGTCTGGAAAATAAAAAATGCCTGGCCCGTCAAAGTGCAATCTACTGACCTCAAAGCCGATGGCAGCGAAGTGGCGATTGAGACGCTAGAGTTTGCGCACGAGGGCTTAGTCGTCCAAAACGAGTAAGGCATGGCGACTACTACTTTTTACCCGCCGGTGGGCTTCCATTTCCGGGTAGAATTTCAAGGTATCAATGGCTTGCATACACAGGATGCTTTTTTTCAGGAGGTAGCTGGTTTGTCAAAAGAATTGGAGCAAGAATCGGTGAAGTCGGGCGGTGAAAATCGCTTTACGTACAAACTTCCTACGCGAGCCAGTTACCAGGATTTGGTACTGAAACGGGGCTTGTTTACCGATTCTGCCATCATACGCTGGGTAGATGATGCCATTGAAAACTTAGATATCCATCCCGTCACGGTGTTGGTCAGCTTGCTGAATGAACGGCATGAGCCTTTGCAGACCTATCGGTTTGTAAATGCGTGGCCCAAAAAATGGTCGGTATCTACCTTCAATGCGCAGGAAAGTAATATCGTGGTAGAAACGATGGAATTAGCTTATCAATATTTTAAAATTGTATAAAGATGCCGGTAGAAATATTGGAATTGGTAATAAAGGCTCACATTACAAATAATAATGACTCGGAAGGAGGAGCAGCCAATCCTGTACAGGAAACAGCAAACACCAGCGAAGATGCGCAACAAGAAGTCGTAGAACGGGTAATGGATATTTTAAAACGCAAAAACGAGCGATAATTATGATTGCGAATGTGACCGGCGGCTTATCCAGCTTACTGAATATCGTGCCAACCGCAGGAAAGTTGACCCTTATTCCATTAATAAAGGAATCACCAGTACCTATTCCCGGCGGACCGCCTTATGTGTTCATGTTTAATCCGGAGCAATACTCAGAGTCGGAAACCCAGCACTTTAATGACGACCAGGCAATAGGTACCAGCGGCAGCCAGTCAAGATATAGTCATACAGAAGCCAAAGTATACAACTTTGAACTGTTGATAGATGGCACGGGTGCCAGCGGTGATAAGCGAGAGATCATGGCAGAAATAACTGCACTCAAATTGATCACTGGCTTCAATGGAGCGCAGCATACTTCCAGACCTTTAATTGTCGCTTGGGGGAGTTTGATTTCAACTTGTGTGGTGACCCGAATGAATATCATGTTCACGCTATTCCGCGCCAATGGCATTCCACTGCGGGCAAAAGTGTCTATTCAATTCAGAGAGACCAGACCGATCACACAAATTCTGCTGGAAATGGCATTGCTATCGCCTGACTTGACGCACCACAGAATCGTACAAGAAGGTGAAAAACTACCGATACTCTGCTATCAAGTGTACGAAACGCCCCAATATTATTTGGAAGTAGCCAGAGCCAATGGATTGACCAACTTCCGCCGCCTGCGGGCAGGGATGGAGCTTTATTTTCTGCCGGTGCAGCAGTGAGTTAGTAGGCAGTTGGCAGTTGAGTACGGGGATAGGAAAAAAAGTTTGGATGAAAAAATCCGCGTAAATCCGTACCGCCATCCCGCTATTCAACGGGACAAGTTGCGGCGGGATTGCAATTATGCGGTACGAGCCGCTATAAGTGCAAGAAGCCCGATGCAAAAAAAAACGTTACCCAGCACTTAGCATAGCATTACTTTTTAAAACGGAGCTTATGTTTGATTTAAATCCAAATCAACTTTTTTCGACTGCACAAGAAAACACCAATGTTATTACTTTTAGTATAAAGGTAAATGATAAAGTCATTCCCAGTCAATACGAAGTGATTTCCATTGAGGTCAACCGAGCGGTGAATCGTATTCCGTTTGCTATTATTACATTATTAGATGGAGAAGTAAGCACCAGAAAATTTCCAATTAATGATTCCAACACTTTCGCGCCCGGCAATCGCATTGAAATTAAAGTAGGATATAGTTCTAAAAATAAGACCGTTTTCAAAGGTATCGTCGTACGCCACGCGATGAAAATAAAGAACCAAGGGGCTTCTACTTTGGAAATAGAATGTAAAGATGTGGCGGTGAAAATGACAGCAGGTAGAAAAAATAAATACTTTTTTGATAGTACGGACAGCGAGATTATAGAATCAGTTGCACGTTCTTACAATATTAAAACAGACGTAGAAACCTCCAGTGGGAGCCATGCAGAAATGGTACAATTTCATGCCAGCGATTGGGATTTTATCTTGACGCGTGCAGAAGCAAACGGACTATTGGTCATGCCACAAGATGGTGAACTCATTGCTAAAAAACCAAATTTTGAACAAGCACCTGCGCTCGTGCTGAATTATGGCGCTTCCATTTACGAATTTGAAGCCGAGATGGACGCGCGCGACCAATACCCAGCAGTAAAAGCAACAACGTGGAATCCGGCAGACCAAGATGTGCAGGAAGTGGAAGCATCCGCTTCGGGTGTAAGTGCATCGGGCGGTGGTTTAGGCGGCGCGCTCGGTGGGGCGGTGGGTGCTGTTGCTGGTGCATTAGGTGTGGATTTGCCCGGTACTCGTCCAAATACAGATTACAGTCAAGTCATGGGCTTATCCCATTTCGATATACAGCACAGCGGGCATCTATCTGCGCAGGAATTGCAAAATTGGGCAACAGCACAATATCAGAAAAGCAAGCTGGCAAAACAAAAAGGACGCGTCAAATTTGAAGGCAATGCTAAAATCGTACCCGGCAATGTCATTCAAATACAAGGCGTAGGTTTACGGCACAACGGTAAAGTATTTGCCACTGCCGTTCGCCACGAAATTTCACACGGCACTTGGTACACGCACGTGCAGTTTGGCTTGTCGCAAACTTGGATTGCAGCAGCATTTGATAATGTACAACAAGAACCCGCTTCCAGCTTGCTCCCTGCCGTGCATGGCTTACAAATTGGTGTGGTCACAAAGTTGGCAGGCGACCCAAGAGGAGAAGACCGTATACAAGTCCGCTTGCCATTAGTGGACAATCGCAGCGATGGGATTTGGGTACGAATTGCCTGCCAAGACGCGGGTGAGAATCGAGGCTCTTTTTTCAGACCGGAAATCGGTGATGAAGTAATTGTGGGTTTTATCAATGACGACCCACGCGAATCCATCGTACTTGGTATGCTCAACAGCAGTGCCAAACCCGCGCCACTACCAGCCGCCGATGCCAATAATGAAAAAGGTTGGGTGACGCGCAGCGAAATAAAAGTGATTTTTAATGACGAGGATAAAAGCATCAAAATAGAAACACCAGGAGGAAAAAAAATCACGATTGACGATACGGAGGGCATGATACAATTGGAAGATGAGTACAACAATCGAATTAAGCTCGACCAAAATGGCATTGAAATCCAGGCGGGCAAGGATTTAAAACTCAGTGCTCAAAATGAAGTAACGATCGAGGGACTAAATATTACGAACACCGCTCAAACCAACTTCAAAGCACAAGGGCAGACGCGAGCAGAACTCACCGCCAGCGGAGAAGTAGTAGTGAGCGGCGGGGTGGTACGAATTAATTAAAAAACAAATAATTATGCCAGGCGCAGCAAGAGTAGGCGATATGCACACTTGCCCGTTGAGCGATGGACCGAAGCCGCACGTAGGCGGTCCGATCCTGCCACCGGGTATGCCGACGGTCTTAATCGAAGGACTTCCCGCAGCAGTCGCTATGGGGATGTGTACTTGCCTGGGTCCGCCTGATACCTTGACGATGGGTTCGGTTACGGTGCTCATTGGTGGCAAGCCTGCTATACGCATGGGGGACACAACGGCGCACGGCGGTCAGGTTATTTTAGGAAGTTTTACGGTGCTTATTGGGTGAGGGGTGATTAGTGAATAGTGAGCGATGATTTGAGCGATCTGGCATCTATTTATCTGGCATCCGGCATCTCCCCGACAGTGGTCGGGGTGGCATCTGGCATCTAACAAACGAATTATGATACAGCGAAAATCATTTTTAGGAACTGGCTGGGGCTTTCCCGTCACTTTTTACAAAAAACCGGTTTGCACCATTCGGATGGTTTCGGAGGAAGAAGATATTAAAGAATGTTTGACCATTTTGTTGAGTACGCGTCCGGGAGAGCGCGTGATGCGACCCGATTTTGGTATCAATCTGGAAGATGCACTTTTTGAACCCATTAACGAAAGTTTGAATACGTATATAAAAGACCTGATTAAAAAAGCGATTTTATACTACGAGTCGCGTATAGATTTGAAGCGGATTGACATTTTGGCAGAGCAAGCGTTGGACGGTATTTTCAGTGTAGAATTGGACTACGTGATTCGCAGTACCAACTCCCGATTCAATTTTGTATACGATTATTATTTGCGTGAAGCTACAATTATTCCGTAATGAACCCACAGTCGCACACTAAAAATCCGTTGATACACAATGGCACGAGCCAGCAGGAACGCTTGCTGAAGATGCTTTTGCCCCAAAATTACCAACTGGATGACCATTCCTTCAAAGACTTGCTGGTAGCCGCGCACCAGTTTGCCGGTATGCTGTATTACTATGATGAAACCAACACGCCCAATGGCTACTGGCAGTGTTTTTGGGAGGTAGAACCGCTCACTTTTCTGGCAGCCGTCGCCGCACTCGACACCGACGGCATCGCGCAAGGATACGAAGACCTCACCACGGAATATGACGACCAGTTGCGCCGCTACCACGACGAGGAGGATGATACGTGCACCACAGACCCAACGGATGATTTTAATCTGAAATTAATAACCTACATCTACGAGCAGGCAAAACGCATCGAATCTTTCAACCAAACCCTGCCAAACGACCTGCCCATCAAAAGGGAAATTCTTTCACTTATCAATAAAACCAGCATTACCGACACCGAGCAATTGGTCACTGCTCTTGCTTTACTCATTGGCTATCACAAAGCGATTGATAATGATTTAGACCATTCTATCTACGAGTTCTTTTTTTCGGAGCATTGGAATCTGCCTGACCAGCAAGCCTACGATAGTGCTCGTTTCAAACCCAATGCTGATTACACCAGCAACCGTCTGCAAACCCTTTTTCACACCTTTTATTTAGCAATCGTAAAAATCCGGCAACGCGCCGATTATTGGTTTGAACAAACCTTAGCCACGCCACAGCTTCGGCAGCCACACGTCGCCCTTTTCCTTACTTTTTTGCACCTGTTTCGCCATGCGCAGCATAGCTTGAATGGACTTACCAAACGCCACCTCGATTATTATTATACAGAAGCGCTGTGCCTCGACCGCCGTGCAGAAACGCCGGACGAGGTTTATCTTATTTTTGAACTGGCAAAAGATTTTGACAGCTATCTAATAGAAAAAGGTACGGAACTCCTCGCTGGTAAAGACAAAAACCGCAAGCCGCTCCTGTTTGAAACCATCGAAGATTGGGTGCTGAATAAAGCGAAAGTAGCCGAAATCAAAAACATCTACTTCGACCATAAAAATAAACTTCAAGCCACCGGAAAAATATATGCCGCTCCTGATGCCCGTCTGCCGTACAAAGATGGAGTAGAAGAAACCGATAAAACCGACGCGGGCTGGCGTGCCTTTGGCGATGACGGGGAATTGCCGCTGGGTGAGATTGGCTTTGCGATTGCTTCGCCGCAGTTGATATTGCGGGAGGGGAAAAGGATTGTGGATGTGGATTTGAAATTGGAATTAACAGCCGACGTAGCAACCGCATTTACGGCTGCTCTTACTACACTCAATAATTTACCTACTCCCAAAAGTGCGTTTCGGTTGGAATTAAGTTCTCCCGAAGAAGAAACGGGATGGATTAGTAATTTTAAATATGTTAAAAAATTAGATTTTATAAGCACTGCCGTAACAGAAGATAGCGCCGCCTTTGGTGCCGATTTTGAAAATACTATAAGCACGAAGACCCTAAAGTTTAGAATTATCTTAAACCCGGAAGATTCGCCCGTTGACACACTCACCGAGGCTTTGGCAGCCCAATACCGCTACTCCGCTAAATGGCCCACCTTAAAAGTGATGTTAGCTGATGATATTGGCGATCCTGCTGAATTTTACGCGACCATTTTACGTAAAATAAAAGTAACCGGTATAGAAATAAGAGTAGATGTCAAAGGAATTCGAGAAGAACTCATTGTACAGAGTGACTTAGGCTTGTACGACGGTACGCAGAAGTTTTTGCCTTTTGGTCCAGTGCCGGAGAGAGGGAATCAATTTTATATAGGGAGTACGGAGGTGTTTCAGAAAGCATTGAAATCGCTTATTATAACTTTTGAATGGATAGATGCGCCTTCCCTGATGTTTACAGATGCAGCAAATGATTACTACACAACCTATTTCGATCTATTAAATCCACAACCTAATCCTCCTGATGCAAATCATCCTGGCGACCCTTTGCCTAAACCTTTTTTACAAATTGATTTTATTGATAAAGCCAATGAAATACCGGCAGGTCTACCAGAACGGATTGCTGGATACGGTAATTTTACTAACTCAATCACCGGACGAGTCGTAGATGTTTATAACATTGCGATAGCAGGCGTTACAGTAAGTGCTAAAAAACCAGGTGCAAGAAGTCCATTTGTTACTACCACTACCAATAGCGACGGTTACTACACCCTGACAGGTTTGAGTACAGGAGATGTTATTAGTTTTTCGAGTAGTAATCCATTATTAGAATCATTTCCTTTTGGTCAAGATAAAATTATAGTTTTAGATTCAACGCCTGACACGCCGACGGAACAGCATATCAACTATGCCACAGTAAATGTAGCGCTATATCCTAAACGAATAACTTCCAAGGAAGAATTCACAGGAAATATTTCGGGAGTAATAACAGATTTACTTTCGGGAGCTGAAATGGGTAACATAGAAGTTTCTGTAAAAGACGTTGCTGCTGTGACACCATCCATATCTAGTCCTCAAGGAGTATTTGAATTATTCGATGTACCATCGGGCTTAATCACGTTGGTGTTTACTTATGTACAAGGCACGGAAAGGAGCAAGGTAGAAATGAATGTAGAGGCTTACCCTAAATTAAAAATAAGACTGTTACCCCCGCCCGATATTAACAGGTCATCTGCTGGTGGTGGAAATATAGAGGGTAGTATACAAGATTCCAATAATATATTGCTAAATGAGGTGTTGATAATTGGTAAGGATACTTCAGGAAATGTAGTCACAAGAGCTACTTCTAATGTAAATGGAGCGTATAACATCGTAAGAACCAACCTTGATACATTAGAATTTCAATACGGTGGTTTTAAACCCTTAATCGTCAAAGTCAATTCAAGTAATGAAATAAACCTTATTTATTTTACTGATTATATTACGAAAAAAGCCGTCATTAAGGGAAAAATAACAGATTCTTCAAATAATCCAGCATTAAATGCAAAGATACAAATTCAGGGAATCGCTACAAGTTTAGTTACAGTAGATAATGCGGGCAATTACACATTGATAGATGTGGTATTTAAAGGCGCGCCGATTACCTTTGATATAAACTATAATGGGGTCATAGAATCTGTTGCTATGGCAATAGAAGGAGATTCAGAAGTTAATATCGTTTTCCCTACTGGCGGTAGTATTCCTGCGCCTTCGGTAAATCTTTTAAGTAATGCCTTATCTGGAAATATAAAGACTTATTTACAAGGTGTTCATAAATTGTTTGAAAAAGTTAAAGTAACATTAAAAAATACTGGTAATCAGATACTTAGCGAAGCTTCCTCAGATAATAGCGGTAATTATTCATTAAATGTAACGAGCATTCCATTCACACTTGGTTTCAAATTGGAATTTTCTTATCCGGGTCATCAAAAATTGGTGGTGCCACTCACCGGTTATTCCACCATAGATATTACTATTTTTTCACAGCAGCGCTTCAAAAAAATTACAGGTAAAGTTACGGATGTTTTTGACCAACCTTTGCAAAATGTAAGGATTGCAATTGGTAACGTGGCTTTGGGGCAAGATGAAATCACAACGTTACCGACAAATGAAGACGGCGAATACGAATTCTTTTTGCCAGAGGATAATTCATTTTTAAGTTTGGGGGATGAAAATATGGCTTTTTCTTTTATTGATTTTGCCCCTACAAAAGTTGATAAAACACTTTATAATAGATATTCCAACTTAGACATTAGGCTTTATAATATTTTAAATATATTTCCCTTAATTAATAACAGTGGAAGTATCATAAAGCCTTTTGATATTAATATTAACACCCTCAATTTAAAAAGAGATGTAAGAACTCAAAAATTTTTAAGATATAGCCCGACCTTAAAACGAGGTTTTGTCCGCCTGACGCTCACGAAAGGAGATTTCTTGCACAAGGAATATCAAAATGTACTAATCCAACAAACAATCAAACTGTCCAATTGGCTTAGCGTTCCCGCTAATACAGACAATGATCCAAATACACCAGAGATAGGAGGAACACGTCCCTTGCTCCCCGGTGCTCCCTACACCCCGGCGACCAACACCATTCGCTTGGATTATGCTTCCACTCAAGTCGTTATGGGCGAAGAAAACGACGGCATTGACCAATTTTTTCACTTGCTGCCTTTTAATGGATTTCAAGCTATTTCTTTGGACGTTGAAACTGCCATTGCACTGGTAGAGCCTTACTACCAACCTTCTTTTGGCACCAGTTTGCTGTTCGCCCAAGGCAACCTCTACATCGGCTTACAAGACCTCAAGCCCGGCGAGAATGTTTCTTTGCTCATCAAAGTATTAGAAGGTTCGGAACGAGATTCAGAAGCTTTGCCGCCGTTGATCGTTTGGTCGTATTTGACAAAAGATAATCAGTGGACCCCATTTTCCGCCAGTCAGGTATTGAAAGATACGACGAAAGGCTTGACGCACACGGGTATGATCCAGTTTGCCACTTCCAAAAAAATGGTGAAGGAAAACACCTTATTGAATGATAAACTGTACTGGATACGGGCTTCGGCGCAAGAAGAAACGGTCGCTCTACCGCTAAAATCGGTTGCGGCACTGCCCGATTTGGTGAGCATTCAGGCGCAAGTAATTCAGGTGCGTTTCCGCAATGAAGAGAATGACTTGAGCCATTTGGCAAAATCGCTACCGGCTACGACTATCAATAAATTGGCGGTGAGCCGAGCAGCCGTGAAGAAAGTGGAGCAACCTTACGCTTCTTTCAATGGCAGACTGCCGGAAACGGTTGACAATAGCACGGAATATTACATTCGCATCAGTGAGCGGCTGCGGCATCGCAATCGAGCCATCACCATCTGGGATTATGAGCGCATTATGTTGGAACAATTTCCGAAAGTGCGCCGCGCCAAATGTATCAGCCACGCCAATCAAATTACTGAGTTAGCGTCCGGCTATGTAATGGTGGCGGTCATTCCTGACTTGACCAAACGCGATACGTTGAAGGACATCACGCCCGACTTTTCGCAGGGCGACTTGCAGGAAATGGCGGAATACCTGCGTACGAAAGCGAATTATTTTGTGGGTTTGAAAGATGAACAGTCCAATTTCTACCTCCAAGTAGTCAATCCGAAATACGAAACGATTCTGCTGGATTTTCAAGTAAAATTTTATGATAATGTAGATAAAGAAGCGCATCGCTTTATTTTGGACAAAGAGTTGAAAGAGTTTCTCTGCTTTTGGCTGACGAACTCGGCTTCGGATATTTCGTTTGGTATGCCGCTGCATCGTTCTCGCATCATTGAGTTTATCGAACAAAGAAAGTATGTGGACGCGATGGCTAAATTAAGAATTTATAAAGATGGTCAAGAGGTGACGACGGAAGCGGTTTATCCGCTTAGTTCTCGGTCTATTCTGACCACTTTTGTGAAATTGGATAAATCACCAGATGATACAGACCACAATATAGAAGTAGCGGAAGAAAAAAACGAATTGTGTGAACCAACGATTAAACCCTAAATAAATGACGGAAGTTATAAACACCATATCCGACGCTCGCCCTGCCGATGTTAGCATGGATTATGAGCGACTCCGCGAAGAAGGCATTCGGCATTTGGAGCGACTTGCCACTGATATTTGGACGGATTTTAATGCGCATGACCCGGGCATTACGATTCTGGAAGTGTTGTGTTATGCCATTACGGATTTGGGTTATCGCGCCAATTTGCCCATCGAAGATTTACTCGCTTCCGAAAATGGCGACCTCAGCGATACGTTTTATCACACCGACCAAGTGCTGCATTGCCACCCAACGACCGCTACCGATTATCGGAAATTATTGATTGATCTGGAGGGAGTGAAAAATGCGTGGCTGGAAAAGGCTTTGACGGCGGAAATGAGTTTATTCGTAAGTCAAAGTATAACATTCAAGCCTATTTCAACTGGAAAAGTAAATGAGTTACTTGAAAAATATGTTCCAGAAAGTGACCAAACGAGAATCGGAGATTTAATAAATAAACTAATGACCGACGCTGCTCAAATTGGTGCAATTCGAAATGATACTACTGATTCGGCGGGATATCCAGCTTTGTCGGATGCAATAGTTTGTCAATATGGGTATTTTAAAATTATTACACCTTCGCCTACGATTCGAATTAATGGCAATGCCTACAAACGGATCGTATTAAACGGTCTCTACAACATCCAACTCGAACTCGACGACTCCATTCAACCCAACGACATCAGCCGGATAAATGAAGTGAAAAGCAGTGTGCGCGCTCGCTTGCACAACAATCGAAATTCATGTGAGGATTTTTTACATATATCCATCGTCAAGCCGCAGTATATATGTATTTGTTTGAATATAGAAGTAGCATCAGAGGCGGATGAGCGGCAGGTATTGGCGGAAGTGCTGTTCCGCTTGCAGGAGTTTCTCGCGCCTACCGTTCGGTCTTATTCCTTGCAGCAGATGCTGGCAAAAGGCTACCATTGTGATGCCATTTTTGATGGACCGCTTTTGGAAAATGGATTTATTGATACCCAAGAATTGGAGCAAGCCAATTTACATACTAAAATATATCTGTCTGATTTACACCGCATTATAGTGGAGACTCCACAGGTAGAGGTGATTAAAGAATTTAATGTAAAGCCACCACAAAATTCAGAGACTTGGTGTTTTGATGTGAATAAAGGACATAAATGGATGATTGACTTATGCTGCTCTACTTTTTACGTCTCCAAAGGCGCAATGTCTTGCAAAATTGACGATTCAGAGATAGAAGAACCGCTGGAAATTTTACGATTGTCCTATCAAAACCTGATGGATACGACCACCAAACGTCCACCATTACAGCTAGGTACATATCGCGAAGATTTATCAGATTACTTGAGTGTGCAATATGAATTTCCGAATACGTATGGCATTGGCGAGAACGGTTTGCCGGAACAAGCGACCCATTTGCGCAAAGCACAGTCCAAGCAGTTGCAGGCTTATTTACTATTTTATGATCAAATTTTAGCGTCTTATTTAGCACAACTGGGGCAGGTGCGAGATCTATTATCGGTACAGCAAAATGCGCAAGATTTCCCAAGTTTTAATTCCATGTTATTAGAAATTCCGAGTTTTCGAGATTTAATTACATCTGAGTTTTCATTGTATAAAATTACAAAAGAAAAAATAGACTTGCTGGAAAAGAAAAAAAAGGACGTGCCAAAGCCAGTTTTGGATGATTTACAAACTAAAATAGGCAAACTATGGCAGTCGCACACTGATTTTCAAGCAGAAATACAGGCGATAGATGCCGCGTTTTGGGAAAAAGAAAAAGCATTTTTAATGGAATTATTTCAGCAAAATCTTTTAGCAGATTCCACTTTCATACAACGGAGGCGCAAAAACCAAGTGCTGGATCACCTACTGGCGCGCTTTGGCGAGCAGTTTGCCGAGTATGCTACCCAATTGTATTGCGGACAGCAAAAAATAAATCAAGATGGTGCAGACCTTGCGGAATTGAAAGCCAAAACCAATTTTTTGAAACAATTGCCGACCTTAGGCAGTGAGCGCGGCAAAGCCTATAATTACACACTGCTGAAAGAAGGGAAACCGGAGGTGTGGAGCACCACCAACGTAGCTGGCTTGAAAAAGAAAATATACGCGCTGCTCGGCATCGAAAAAACCACGGCATCGGTGTTTTGTGACCCAGATTATGAGTTATTTTTATATACAGACGAAACCACAGATGGACTCCCCGTTTATCAATTGCAACTTCTGAACCGGAAAATAAGGGAGCCTTTACTACTGTCCACCCAATTTCGGCGCAAAGCAGATGCCATTACATTGAGGGAAGAATTGTACAAAATCCTCTGGAAAAAAGAAAATTACGAACTCGTTGACACGAACGGGAAGACGCGCGTAAGCTTCAAAAATACGACCGAAAATTCCAAAATTAAACAGCGAGACAACAACCTAAGTAGCCGAGCCTTGCTCGCGCCGGATGCGGAGCGTATTCACCGAAAAATATTGCAACTCATTGATAAAGAAGAATGTACAGAAGAAGGTTTTCATTTAATAGAACACATCTTGCTGCGCCCGAATGATAAAGAAGATGATTTTTTGGAGCTTTCTTTTAATTGTGACGAGACAAATCCCGTAAAGGATCTGTACTCTTTTTGGCTCACGGTGTTGCTGCCCAATTGGACGGAGCGGTTTCGGCAGCAAGAATATCGACATTACTTCGAGCAGTTATTTCGGCGGGAAGCTCCGGCGCATCTTGCGATTCGGTTTTGCTGGCTTTCCCGAGAAGATATGTATCAGGTAGAACCGGCATTGCGCAACTGGATGGAGGCAAAAGCGCGCTGCACGCCCGACGAATGCAATATAACTAAATTTGCTAATATACTCATTGGGCTTTTAAATAATATGAATTGCACTTGTAATTGTCAGACACCAGAAGCGGATGATTTGAAATGTAAAGAAGAGGTTTTAAAAAGTAATAACTCGTATAGAAAAACTATTTCCGGTGCAACTATTTATAAAGCCTAAAGCCAGCTCGTTATGAAAACAACCGAAAAAATTCAACTCGCAAAAGAGACTCCACCGCTGGAACAACCGGAAAGACTGCCCCATCACTGCCTGATTGGTTCGGGTGTTGCCTGCGGATTGGAGGTTTGGACGGATGACAACAGTGCCCTGCACGTGTGCCGAGGGGAGGGCGTCACTTCGCACGGCTACGTCATCAAGCAGCATTTGCCGGAAATCGTTTTTCGATATTACACAAAATATGATAATGTAAATAATTATTCATTTTTTAAGAATTATGAAGTTTGGCAATTATTAGCGCAAAAGCACGATGGCACTACGCCATTAGCACCCCGAAAGCTGAGTGATACCCGCGCGCCCTTTTTGAAAGGAAAAGTAGTAATTGTTTATTTGGAAGCGGTAGTGCCTACGGAAGATGTACAAGATCAAGCGCATATTCAATTAATAGCGGGTTTTAAACTTGTTTATTTACTGATACGGCAGGAAGATTTATTGCGCATTTTGCAAGTAGAAGCCCAAGTACGCTGGCTGGTGAATGCAAACGGCTCGGAAACCGATTTTATTTTTAGCGAAACTTTTAGTGCAGAAGATGATACGCCGACCGAACGCGAACTGAATATGGCGTTGAAACCCAGCTTATTACTACGAGAAGTGCCGCTGCGTCGCTTTGGTTTTCGCTCTGCCGACCCCGATGATTGCCCGCCGGATGAAGTAGATATTGCTGTTTTTCCTGAAATAAAAAGTTTGAATGATATTTATGATGCGTATGTTCCGATTATTGATGAAGCAGTAGAAAAATTGGAAAAACAATTATTAAAAGCACATGAATTATATGAAAAATACATAAAATTACACAGTCATCTGAATCCGATTATGCTTATTCAGCAACTGCGCCAAAAGTGGGAACTGTATAAAAGTTTAAATGCGTCGTCGGATACTTCTTTACACCGAAATTACATACAATATTTCTATGATTGGTTGCATGACTTGATTCATGCGTATCATGAATTGCGGATTGAACTCATTCATTTAGTAGCAGAATGCTGCGCTAATACTTCCCTGTACCCCAGACACTTATTGCTTGGGCTTGCCATGCGCGATGCACTTACGCCTACTCGCTCTCCCTTGCACCATGCTTTCGAGCAGCCGCCTATTTACAACAATAATGCCCATCGCTTACAAAAAATAAAGGTATATTTCTGGCGTATTATGATGATGATTAAAGGATTTTATTTGGAAGATTACATTGACAATCCCAACCTTAACCCTTATTGTAAACCAAAAGATGAGCAGGACGCACCACCGCCCGATTTTACCCGTATCAAGATAACGCCCAGTCGTTTTTATGATCAGCCGCTGGGTACGCAAGCCATTCCTTATTATTATTTATTATCTTTAAGTAAATATTCGGCACATCGTTTCTGGAATTATGATAATGCCCAAACGGAGACCAGCGACCGCACCCGCTCCTACCACGCCAATGACAGTGACGACAGCTATACCAGTCAGCCCACTGCGTTGCGACCTTTACATTACAATATAGATAATTATCCTTTTTTTAGAATAGAAGGACATATTGGAAAGCCGTTGGATGGTGAAATTATCATAAAAACAGAAAAAAATGGCATAATAGAAGAAGTGAAAATAAAAGGTGTAAGAGCGTATTTAGCTTATCTCCAACAAAAGTATAATTTGTCATTTGATATTCGCTATGAAGAAGTGAAAGCAAGTGTCAATCCATTTATTGCTCTGACTAAAAATAATTATTCTGAACTCTTTCCTAAACCAATTTCATTCACTTCTTTCAAAGAAGAATTACTTGGCATGGAGCATCTCGCTGGTGTGAAAGAAGCGGGTACTTTTGTGGTAATATATGAAAAAAATAAAGAAGGAAAAAACGTAGTGATTGCTGATTTTAGCCTACCTTATCGGTGTTGCGAGTCAGTTGTAGTAGCATCAAACCCTGCCAATTTACCTATGCCAAAGTCGGCATTGGAGGTTAGTGAAAAGAAGCAACCTGTTTCATACGATGACCGAGCAGTACCCAATCCGCTTTTGCAAAAAATAGGTACAGCCAAACCAGAGGAAAAAGACGATTTAACCACCATTCGAGGCATCGGCAAGAAATTGGAGCAGCAACTCAATGCTTTAGGAATCTACACTTTTCAACAATTGAGTCGCTTGGAAGACGCGGATTATGGGCTTTTGGACGACCTTTTGCCCAATGTATTCGGTCATCAAAAAATAGCGAAATGGGTGGAGCAAGCTAAAAATTTGTTATAATAAAAAACTAAATAACTTTTGACAAAAACTGCGCTACATATCATTCGTAAACAAGTGCTTGACTTGGAATTGCCTACAGAGCGAGATGCTTTTCAATTGCAAAAGCGCATGAGCCGCCTGTATCAGAGCGAGGTTTTGCCTGTCTTATCGGATAAGTTGGACGCATTGGGGTTAAACGAACACGTCTTGCGCATTCAACATTTAGAAATTGACCTTGGTAAGTTTCAATTAGAGCGATTGGATAAAGATTTTGCCGCCATTTGTGTAGCTGCTATTGAAAAACAATTGAAAGAAAAATTAGCACATTATTTATTACAAGCTCCGATAGAGGAGGAGCAGGCATTTTTTACATCAAAAGATTTTTCTGGGAATAGTGATATTGCTACTCCAATTGATCACTCTTTATTACAAAATTATATTGAAAATAACATTACATTTAATGAAAGTTCAGATGCGCATGAGCAAATTCTTCCCGTTGCAACCGCTTCTTTAACTCATTTTTTCTACTTTTTACAAACGGGGACTTTGCCTTGGAATGCCCGCCACGTCTCGCTGGCAAGTTTAGAAACCATTGTTTTGGAATTAACGGCAAAACAACCTACCTCTATTTTACAGTTATTTATTCAAGTTATAAAAAATCAACCAACAAGTCTGCAACGTTTAGTGCGCCAATGTTCATCTGAATGGTTAGAACAACTCGTCAGTCAATTTTTACAAATGCCCGTTTCAATTATAAAAAATTTAGTAAAACAGCAAATAAAATTACAAAATAAAACCGTCACTCCGCTTTTCCTTCAAACGATATACCAAGCGATTTTCACCTACCTTACAACAGCCGAAAATCCAACGATAGATGGCGTTCAACGGGCTGTTGCCTCTGTAAATATCGTTGAATCGCCTGCTGCTGCTATTCAAAAAGAAACGGTCAAGCATAAAGTGATATTACATCCAAAAGAAAACATTACATCAAAAACGACTACCGATCCATTACCAGATAATGCCCTATTTATTGATAATGCAGGCATTATTTTGTTAGCTCCTTTTTTACCTATTTTATTAGAAACGGTAACATTTACCATGGGAGGACAATTTCTCGACCGAACGACTCAAGAGCGTGCCATTCATTTATTACAATATATAATTACCGGCGAAGAAAATACAGCCGAACACCTCTTGACATTGCATAAAATTTTGTGTAACTTACCCGTCCAAGAACCAATACAACGTTTTGTGCCGCTGACCGAATCTGAAAAAGAAGAAGCCGACCACCTGCTACAAGTCGCCATCGAACACTGGGGCGCACTCGGCAACACCTCCCCCAATGGCTTGCGCGAAGGCTTCCTCCAACGCACCGGAAAACTAACGTATCAAGCAGATAAATGGCTCCTGCAAGTAGAGCACAAAGCGATAGATATTTTATTGGATAGATTGCCGTGGAGTTATAATATTATAAAATTACCCTGGATGCAAACCCCGATCTACACCCAGTGGGTCTAAACACCATTACGCATGAAAGCTACCGTAGAACATCAAAAATCGCATCATAGCAACACAATCCAGAATACGCCGTTCTTCAGCCCAGCTTTTATTCAGCCCGCGCTCACTATCAATGAACCCGGCGACCAATACGAGCAGGAAGCCGATGCGATGTCGGAAAAAGTAATGCGCATGGAATCTACTCCCGGCGCACCTATGGACGAGGAAGACCAACCTATACAAATGATGCCCTTGGCTATCTCTCGATTGCAAAGGAAGTGCGCCGCTTGCGGAGATGAGGAGCAGGAGCATATCCAGCAAATGCCACTTATGCGCAAGGCGACTGGTGGGGGTTATACGGCAAGCTCCCAACTCACCTCCCAACTCAGCCAAAGCAAAGGCGGCGGTAACTCCCTGCCTACGCCCACCCGCTCGTACATGAGCAACGCCTTCGGTACGGACTTCTCGCAAGTGCGCGTACACACAGGCAGCCAAGCGCAAGAAATGAGCCAGGGCATACAAGCGAAAGCATTTACGCATGGCTCGGATATTTATTTTAACCAAGGGGAGTATAGCCCTGAGTCATCGGATGGGAAGCGTTTGTTGGCGCATGAGTTGACGCATGTGGTGCAGCAGGGGGGGAACTATTTAAAAAGGATACAACGGAGTAGTGAAGATATAGATCCATGCACATACTCTGGAGATGCTGTTAAAGAACGTGAAGTACATTTAAACTTAGGAATGAAAGCAGCTAGAGTTTTTCAAACTGGTGGAGGCCATACGCAATTTGACGACTTGATTCTTGGACCTTCTACCTCGGCTTTGGCAAGAGCGAATGGTTGGTGTCATATGTATTCTATTAAAGATCACCAACGTCGTTCAGGTATTGGATTAATTAATTTTGTTAATTATTGTGGAAACTTTGGTTTTCATAGTAATTTTTGGACAAAAAGAGGACGAATTATTAGAATTCCTGGGACTCAGTCTCATGGATGCGCCAGACTACACGATGTAAATGCAACTTCTACTGCAAGTGATGAATCAAATAGTTTTTATGGGTTAGTTCAAAATGGGGATTGTGTTAGAATCTATAATAGATCTTCATGGAGAAATCCAACTTTTAAACGTTGTCCTAATCAAGGAGAAAATTGCAGACCTTAATTTGGAATAAAATACCAATAATTTTACCCACGCTGGCATTTAGCTTTGTAAAGTGAATTTTACATTAGTACAAGTGAAGCTTTTAAAGACGTTCTGAACAAACTTAAATCTATGAAATACGATACTTGTCAACAACAACAATCTCAACATAATTCAACTTCCTTTTTCGCTACCCAGCCAAAAAGCAATTCCTTCTTTGCCTCGACCATCCAACGCCAATGCGCTAAATGCGAGCAGGAAGATTCTATCCAACGTCAGCAAATGCCTGAAGAGGAAAATCCAATACAAATGATGCCCTTGATGCGCAAGTCGGAAAGTGGTGGTTATCAGGCTTCCCCCAAATTGACGTCCCAACTCAGTCAAAGCAAAGGCGGCGGCAGCTCCCTACCTACGCCCACCCGCTCCTACATGAACAAAGCCTTTGGCACGGACTTCTCGCACGTGCGCGTACACACGGGCAGCCAAGCACAGGAGATGAGCCAAGGCATCCAAGCAAAAGCTTTTACGCGTGGCTCGGATATTTATTTTAATCAAGGGGAGTATAGCCCGGAGTCTTCAGATGGGAAGAAATTGTTAGCGCATGAGTTGACGCATGTGGTGCAGCAGACTTCTGATTTTAATAAAACCAGAATTTCTCCTTACAGGGATCCTAAAGCCTTCAATTTTGGAAGAACGAATACTTCAAGTTTAAAAGAAGAAAGTTTTAATACCAAAAAAGATAAACAAACAAAACCTTGGATTGAACAAATATTTATTCATTTTTATAAAGCTGAGATTGACAATGCTGGAGATTGGGTTCCAAAGGGTTTGTTATTTGGATTGTATAATGTAAACTCAGCGAACCCCCCTTTTACCCTTCCATTTTCTAATATTAATATTCCTCAATTTATTACTTTTCCTATCACTGGCGGAAAACATATAGAAGGATATACAGATAGCGGAACCTTTACGGTACATAGAATAGAAGGAGTAGGATATAATGATGTACCATTATCAAAAGCAGAAGGCGAAGGACCAAATTTAAAATATGCAAAAAATTTAAATTCAAGTATGTCATTTGCGATTTTTTTCAAAGGAGGGCAAGCTATTCATTCTGGATCTTTGACAGAAGGTTCTCATGGTTGCATCCATGTGGATTGGGGTGCTGGTGCAGATATAGGTAATACCCAGCAGCTCCAATTGCTCAACCATCATACGGTAAAAGGACTTACCAAAGTTATTGTAAGTTACAATCCCGCTATTTTACCAAAGCTTTGTTGCGAAAGAATGAGTCATAAAAAACAAAAACATGGAAATGGAGTAAATCCTTGTCAAACAATAAAAGCGGAATCTTGCTAAAGAATAAGGTTTTTAAATCAACTTTTAAAAATACAATATTTCAAATCTAAATATTGCCATGCGTCCCAACCTCTTCCGCCGCAAATCCGCTTCCGAACAGGAACCCAAATCTGCTGAACCCCAAGCAGCGCCAGAAAAAGACGCGCCAAAGCTCCCCGACACTCCGTCCGAACCTTCTAAAAACCGGCTCGCCGTCATGCCTTACACGGTGATACATGGCTTGCACACGCATTTGGCGTACTTGCAGGAGGTGGTGCTGTGGCGCTTGGAGCATCACTTCGGGAAGCGGGAGTATGAAGGGATCATGCCGGAGCCGCCGGTGCTGGAAGAGGCGGATCAGTCGCCGTTTGCGCATTTTGTGCGGCAGCGGGAGCCGAGTCAAGAGGAGTTGTTGGTGTTGTTGATTGCGTTAGCGCCGCTTACGTTTCCGCATTTTTTTGATGCGGCGATTGGACAGTTTCTGCCGAAAGGGGGCGAATTTCCTGATTTTGGTGGGGTGAAAGTGGGCAACAGTCGAGGGACACTGCCGACGGGCGATACGGTTATTTTTCTGCTGGCGGGCAATAAGCTGGAGGAGCGGCTGCGTTTGCAATTTTGGCTGCGCCATCATTCTTTTTTTAATGCAGAACGCATGGTTTTATTAGAATCGGTGAAAGCGGGCGAGCCGCCCATGAGCGGACGACTCACGGTAGAACCGGAATTGGCGGAGTGGTTGCTTACGGGCTCGGTCTCGGTGCCGAAGTTCAATGCAGACTTTCCAGCACAACAGATTGCTACGGAATTGGATTGGGAGGACTTGGTGTTGGATGCGCAGACTTTATCCAAAATTCAAGAATTGGATCACTGGCTCCAGCACCACCACACGCTGCTCTACGACTGGGAAATGCACAAGCGCATCAAGCCGGGCTATCGGGTGCTGTTTTATGGTCCGCCGGGTACGGGCAAAACATTCACCGCCATGCTGTTGGGCAAACACAGCGGCTTACCCGTATTCCGCGTGGATTTATCTATGATCGTTTCCAAATATATTGGCGAGACAGAGAAGAATTTATCGAGTTTGTTTGATAAAGCAGAAAACAAGAACTGGATCCTATTTTTTGATGAAGCCGATGCCTTATTTGGCAAACGCACTAACGTGCGCGATGCCCACGACAAATATGCTAATCAAGAAGTAAGTTATTTATTGCAACGCATTGAAAGTTATCCTGGCTTAGTGATTTTGGCTTCCAATTTCAAAACCAATATGGATGAAGCATTCACCCGCCGTTTCCAATCCATCATTTATTTTCCGATTCCGAAAGCGCCTGAACGACTTCAGCTTTGGGAAAAAGCTTTTCCAATACAAGTTACTTTAGATGAAAGTATTGATTTACAACAGATTGCACAAAAGTATGAGCTCACCGGTTCCAATATTATTAACATTGTACAGTATTGCTGCATTGATTTATTAGCAAAAGAAAAAACGATGCTTTCTAACGAAGAATTGATAATCGGTATCCAGCGTGAATATGCGAAAGAGGACAAAGTAATATAATTATTGAAATACAACTAATCACATAAATGTATTTTATTTTCGCATTTCATCTACTTCTACTTTGGCACTTTAGAAAATCGATCTAAATCAACTTTTCTTTTAAGGTGTCTTCGGGCTAAAGCGTCCA
>ENA-ORBV01003544-ORBV01003544.1-microbial-mat-metagenome-genome-assembly--contig:-NODE-3544-length-31101-cov-12.409618_pt1 | contig 31101 bp, 22 predicted proteins | sample MGYA00237777_ERZ505514 | MGnify/ENA primary metagenome ERZ505514 (study PRJEB26160, sample SAMN06269048) | microbial mat metagenome | isolation source: Oligotrophic lake microbial mat | place... | reverse complement strand
GTTGGTGATCCCAGGGCACGTGGCCGATGAACTTCTGGATACCCTGTCGCTCTTGGTCGTGCAAATAGGCGATGGCCTCGCCGGTCTTGTGATCGAGTTTGGAGAGCAGTCCTCGGATGTACTCAACGGTATGTTGCCTCTGCTCGGGTTCAGTCAGAGCGATTGCGTAGGGTTCGGCGAAGGATTGGAGACGCTCCAAAAGACCGGTGACCAAGTCGCAGGGAACTTGGGCTTGGGCCAACATCTCCTTCAACCGCGTCTCGTATCGTCGTTCCATGACGGATTCCCCCAGTGTGGCGTTCAAGCCAGAAGGGATTAGATCAAAACCGCTTACAGCGAATCAAGACGGGACACAGTAGAACTACAAACAAGGCACCAACGAGGTCGAGCGCGTTCACTCGCACTTTGTAGTCACGATTACGACCCTTTCCGCCGAGGACTGCGCGAAGTTGCGGGAGGCGGCAGACGAGGGGGTGGGCGGCACGATTGGTTCGATTGGCGGCAAACTCAAGGACTTGGCAGGAGCGGAAGGAACAGACGCCGTGAAGAAGGCCGCGGAGGACGCGGCCGGCGCACTGACCAAGGCGAAGCCCGGCAAGCGGTTCACCTCAGCGCGCGGCGCGGCGATCAAGGAACTCGAGACCATACGGAAGAACCCGCCCGAGAACCAATTGCTTGGCGATCTCGAGCAGAGCCGGGCCGCGCTACGGGCGAAGGCCCACGACTCGCTCGAAATTTTGGGTAAACTCGACCGGGTCACCGATCCGACCAAAGCGATGTTCGCAGACCTGAGCGCCAAATCGCTCGACGAACTCGAACGGCTCATCAGGATCAGCGAGGCGGCGAACGACACTCATCTCCGGCAGGTGTTGAAACAGTTCGGCAGCCCTCCGAAATTCGGCAGGCCGCTAGTCTCCGGCGGCATCGCCGTGTTCGAGGAAATGGGCAAGTATCAGGGGGTCGAATTCGTCAAGGCGAAAGACCGGAAAGGAGGAAAGTTGGTGTGCGCCGTGTCCCACAACAACTACGGGACAACAGCTATCATCAGTGGCCCGTACCAGATTCACCAGGAGTTGACCAAACGCCGCAATGCGTCGAAGGACGATGCCACCCGTAATCGGGTAAAGGAACTCCTCAATTATTCCGACACCGTCTACCAGCGCGGACGGGTCGGCGAATCGCTCACGACTTGGCACGGCACCTACCTGGAACGCAAAGCAGCGGGCAACGAGAAAGGCGCGGACGATGTCCGCAAGATGTTCTTGGATCGCTTTTACAAGGAACTGGATGAGAAGATGCGCGCAGCCCCGATGAAATGACACGCACCCGCCGCACCGCATCAGCGGGTTCTTGTCTTCCCCGTCAGGGGCGCCGGCCTTTGCCAGGGCGGCAGGAACGACGCGACCCACTTCCGGTCGATCCGGTCCTTCAACCGCCGCACCCATCGAGCCTTCCACGCGATGGCACCGTAGTTCAGCACGGCTGCCCCGTCGCCCGTGTTGAGCAGGTACAGACACCGCCGCTGTGGTCGGAAGGGGCGGAGCGGGCGATCCAGTTGCAGTGCGGTCACGTTGTCGTACAGCACGGCTCCTTGCCGTACCGCGTGCACCCCGCTGCGGGCAAGGTCGGGGGACGCCGTAAACGAGACGCAGTCCCCCGTTCCGAACACTGAGGGGTCGGCTTCGCTCTGGAGCGTCTCGCGGACGCGGAGGAACCCGCGAGTGTCGGTCGCCAGCCCGCTCTCGCGAATCAAGCGAGGGGGAGAACCGGGAGTCGCCCAGAGTACCGCGTCGCACGACACCTTCCCGCCGTCGACAAGTGCCAGTTCTCCTGGCGTGCCGCCGGTGACACGCGCGTTCGTCCGCCACATGATCCCGCGTTCGCGAAATTCCTCCTCGAACGCCCTTGCGGTTCGTGAGGGAAACTGCGGCAACAGCCGATCCCGGCTCTGGAGCACCGTGATGCGAAACCCGGGGTGACGGCCGAGGCGGTTGCGGATCGCGAGACTCAACTCGCAGCCGCTCGCGCCGCCACCGACGACCGCGAGGTGGAATGGTCGCGGGTTCGCCGTGAGTTCGGCGTCGATCCGTTCGAGTCTCCGAACCAACTCCGCAAGCGGTCGGAGGGTGAGAGCGAAGTCCGGGCCCGCCGGGCGGGTCATGTCGGTGGGCACCGAACCGAGGCCGAGCGAGAGCACGTCGTAGGTCAGCGGTGCCCGGTCGGCGAACAGAACGCGGTGCGCGAGCGGGTCCAGGCCCGCCACCCGTTCGTCGATCAGCCGCACCCCGGCGGCGCGGCAAAGCCGAACGAGGTCGATGGTCATCTCGTCCCGACGGTAATCGCCCGAGACGAGCGCGGGCACCATGGCCGAGTACGGCACAGTCGGCGCTTCGTTCACGAGAACGACCGCCACGCCCGGCAGCGATCCCATCCGCCACCGGCGGACGAACACGAGGTGCGCGTTCCCGGCCCCGACCAGGACCACGGTCTTCTGAATCGGCGTCGGCGGTGCGGGCGTGTTCATGCGGCCTCGGTACGGCGGCTCGGCTTCGCGCATCAGCGCTCGGCGGCCGCCAGTTGTTCACGGAGTTGGCGTTTCTCTTCGCCGCTGAGCGAATCCCATCGGCACCCGGCCAGCCCCGCTGCCAGCGCCCACAACAGGTTCAACGACACGGCGTGCTCGGCTTGGCGAACCGCCAGGTACGCAGCCACGGCTCCGACCGCTTCCAGTTCGGCCAGAGTGGTGATGCCAGCCTGACGCAGCCATCCGGCAGAGATCGGCCCGAGGTTCGGAACGCGCTCGATGTCCATGACGACCTCACTGGTTCGGAACCGTCCCGGACCCGAAGCTCGCGGGTTTCGCTTCACCGGCCGTGGCGGGTGAAGCGGCGCGGGAGTTCAATGTCCAATCATAATCGGAATACGCGACAGTCGTCCTCCCCTCGGCCGCACTTCGGAGGGCGGTTCGCAGCGGTACATCATCGACCCGGTCGGCGAGCCACGGCAGCACGCCGCCGCGCGCCCAACCTCGAGGCGCGCAGTCGGGGACCGCAGGTCCGCGCGCGGGGAGTCTACCGACCCCCCCGAATGCGGGGGAGCCGGGCGAGCGCCCGCATCCTTCGGTCGACGTCGGGTAAGGGTTGGGTGCGACGGTTGGTCCCACACTCCGCCGGGGAACCCGCGATCCCCGCGGGCTAGGGGGGTGCGCCACCTGCGCGCTCCGTCCCTATGTCACCCTCCCGAACCGCCCGCCGACCGACGTCGCCCGTTGGAGCGCTGCGCAAGTACGCCGCGTTCACCGCGCCGATGTTGGCGCATGTGGCGGAGGCTCCGTTTGCGGATCCCGATTGGCGTTTCGAGGTGAAGTGGGACGGTTACCGCGCGATCGCCGCCACCGGGCGAACCAAGGTGAAGCTGCACTCGCGCAACGGGCTTGCGTTCGAGGACCGCTATCCGCCGGTGGTCGAGGCGCTGCGCGGGGTGGACCGCCATGCGGTGCTCGACGGGGAGATCGTCGCTTTTGACCGGCGCGGAAAGCCGAGTTTCCAGCACCTGCAGCACTACGGCGAGTCGCCGGATGCCGCGACACTGGTGTACGTCGTCTTCGACTTGCTCGAGCTCGACGGCGAGAAGCTTTACCCCCTGGCCCTCGCGGATCGCCAACGGCTACTCGCGCAACTGATCACACCGACCGACGGACTGCGGCTGACGGAGTTCGTCGACGGGGACGGAGTTCGTTTTTTCCAGCAGATCAAGGAGCGCGGCCTCGAGGGCCTGATGGCCAAGCGGCTTGCGAGTCCCTACACGCCCGGACGGCGCAGCCGCGACTGGCTCAAGGTGCGCAACCACCGGATCGAGGATGCGATCGTGTGTGGCTTCACTGCGCCCGGGCCCGGACGCACGCACTTTGGGTCGCTCGTGTTGGGAATGCACGCGGGCAAGCGCCTCGTGCCCGTCGGACATGTGGGCACCGGATTCAACGATCGGACCCTCGCCGCGCTGGCGGCCGCGATGGCGCCGCTAGTCCGCACGTCGTCGCCGTTCGACGTCACCCCGCGTGTGAATCGGAGTGTCAGCTGGCTGCGACCGAACCTCGTGTGCAGCGTGAAGTACACCGAATGGACGCGGGACGGCCATCTGCGCCATCCGGTTTTCCAGGGATTGCGCCCGGACAAGGAGGCGCAGGACGTGACGAAGTCAGACAGCGAGAAAAACCACGCGCTCAAACAGGCGCGCGGCACCGAACGGCCCGCAACGGCCCGCAAAAAGACCGCGAAGAAGCGCAGCGGTGGTCGCGCCAAAGCCGCATCCTCCAAAGCCGCCGCGCAAAGGATCCTTAGACCCAACGGCAAGGACCGCATGACGGTGGATGTCGAGGGGACAGCGGTGGCGATCACACACCCCTCGAAGCTGTACTTCCCGGGCGATGGCATCACCAAAGGCGACGTCATCGTTTACTACCAGGCGGTGTACCCGTTGCTCGGCCGCTACCTCACCGATCGGCCACAGTCCCTGAAGCGCACCCCGAACGGGCTTGGCGGGGAGGGCTTCTACCAGAAGAACGCGGGCCCCGCGGCGCCCGATTGGGTGCCGTCCGTGACCTTGTATTCGGAGTCCGCGGAGCGCGACATCGAATACATCCTGTGCAACGACCGGGCGACATTGATGTACCTCAACAACCTGGGGTGCATCGAGCTGAACCCGTGGAGTTCGCGGACGGTGAAGCTCGACCATCCGGATTATCTCGTGATGGACCTCGACCCCTCCGACGGCAACGCCTTCGAGGATGTGGTGGAGGCCGCGCAGGTGGTGCGGGACGTGCTGAAGCGCGCGGGCGCGACGTGCTTTGTCAAGACCTCGGGCGCGACGGGGATCCATGTGTACGTGCCCACGGGTGCGCGCTACACCTACGAGGATGTTCGCGCGTGCGCCCACGCCCTCGCGCGGCGCGTCGCCGAACAGCTCCCGGAGACGACGACGCTCGAGCGCTCCCTGCGCAAACGGCCGAAGGGGCGGATCTACCTCGACTACCTGCAGAACAAGCGCGGCCAGACGCTCGCGTCGGTCTACAGCCTGCGCCCGCGTCCGGGTGCGCCGGCGTCCACACCGCTCGACTGGAAAGAGGTCAAGCGTGGACTCGATCCCCTCGACTTCAACATCCGGTCCATGCCGAAGCGGATCGCACGCCGGGACGATCTCTTTGCCGGCGTGCTGGGCAAGGCGGTCGGGCTGAAGACGGTGCTCAAGAAGTTGGAGCGCTGACGGCGCGCCCGGCACGCCGTCGCGTGGGTGGCCTACGTGCCCAACACGGGGAGCGCCAGGGCCAGTGTGCCTTGCAGGTCGCGCACCAGGCGCGCGGAAAACGCGCGGTTGCGAAGGAGCGCCTGGTTCAGTTCGAGTTCGACGCCCGCGTAGGCGTCCGCTGCGAACACACGCCGCAGTGCTGTCGTGTGGCCGTCGCTCGTGCCACGGTACGGCCGATTGAATGCCACGCGCAGGCCCGTTGCCGCCTCGAGCTCCGCGCGCCACGCCCGCGCGAGTTCCCGTTCGAGCCGGCGCTCGGGATCAAAGAGCAGTGCGACGTCCATGTCGCGCCGCACCGCGCCCAACGTGGGGGTCATGGAGTGCACGCAGAGGTGGAGCACGCACGAATGGCTTTCGAGCAGCGCCGCGACCTCGACCTCCGCCGTGGCGCGGTAGGGCTCCCAAAGGGTCGCCAGGAGTTCTGCGCGGCGCGCGCGCCGCGCCGCAAGTGGCAGCGCGCGAAGGGTGGGACCGAGCAGGTGCGGGTGCTGCGCCGATCGGTTCAGGTCGATCACGAGCCGGCTGACCGCGCCTTCGAGCAGCGTTGCGTCGAAGCGGCGGGCAAACGAACGTGCCACGGCGCGGGCGCCCGCGTCGAAGCCGCGGTGGCTCGCAAGGAGTGCCCGTTGACCGGAGAAGAGCGCGCGCAGCGCCGGCGGAACACGGTTCGAGGCGTGCTCGCACGTAACGAGCAACCCCGGCGGGCGCAGCGCCGCCGCTCGCCGCCGCCGGACCGCGGGTTTCAAGGCAGGAATAGACGCGCTTCGCCAAGGCAGTCGGCGAGTTCCTGCCAGACTTCGCGCAGTGCGCCGCGGCTCGGCGCCGATCCGACCGCGTCCGCGAGCCTGCGCGCAAGGGGACCGCGATTTTGGATGATATCCAGCGTTCCACGCGCGGGATCGCGCGCGGGCACGATGCGCTCGATGAGGTACGCCCACAATTCACCCGCCGTGCAGCGCGGTTTGCCGCGCCACCCAAGGAGCGTCAGGTAATGGGGATCGTCGATGACCGCCTGATCGCCCGCGTCGACGACCTGCCACAGGATCCGGGCGAGACGGTCCGTGTCCGCGGCGCGTTGGGCTCCGTGGTCGCTCAAGCGTTCGTCGCACAGGGCGCGCACCAGCTCGACGACACCCGTCGCAACCGCCAGATCGGCCCGCGGGCACTCTTGGATGTCGAGGATGCGGATCTCGATGGCCATGCGGTCGAAGCGCGCGATGGCGCCGCGTGCATTCGCCCATTCGTGGCGCAGCACACCTTCCGGATCGTGGGGCTCGAGCGCGCGGTACACCTTGGCGAGCAGTTCGGATTCGTATGCGGTGCGCGAGAAAACTGGTTCGGGCACGACCTTGCCGCTCACTTCGGGCACGGCGCGGGCGTTGTTGCGATAAACGCGCAGTCGGTTGTCGAGGAATCCGGTGGGAGCACCGTCCATCACCGGCGTGCTCGCACTCAGGGCCGGCAGGATCGGCAGGGCGACGCGGATCGCCGCGTGCAAACGGCCGAACTCATCGTCGTCGGCAAACGGCAGGTTGATGTGCGTGCTCTGCAGGTTCGACCAGCCGTGGTGCTTGCAGTCGAAGATACGGTCGAAGGTCGCGTAGACCTCGTTGTGTTCGCCGGGGAAGAGCTGGGTTTCCTTGGTGGGCACCATCCAGGGATGCATTCCGCCCGGAAGCAACCGCGCGCCCCGATCGGCGAGCAGCCGTTGAATTTCGTCGACGTTGCGCTGGAATGCGGCGTCGAGTCCCGCGAGCCGCGGAGCGGGCCCATTCGTTTTGAGCTCGACGACGTGGGCGACGAGCTCGTTCGACCAGGCGATAGCCCCGCGCTCGACGTCCTCGGTGCCCGGGACGCCGGCGGCGGCATCGAGCAAGGCCGGCGCGAGGGGAGCGATGTCCAGCCCGTCGGCGTGGACGATCATGTACTCGAGCTCGATGCCAAAACCCTCGAACAGGTGCAGCGGATCGTGTGCCATGGACGTCAGCCCCGCTCCTCGACCCGTGCCAACATCCCGCGCATGATCGCGATGTAGAGTTCGTCGCCGAGCACGCGGTCTTCGAAGCCCGCGTCGATGTTCGGGTTGTCGTTGACCTCGATCACGTAAACGTCTTTTCCGCTTTGCTTGAGGTCGACGCCGTACAGCCCGTCGCCGACCAGGTTGGCGGCGCGCAGGGCTGTGCGCACGACGTTGGCGGGCGCTTGACCCACGGGTAAGGTCTCGATGCGCCCGTAGTCGGTCTCCTTGCCCTCGCGCGACACGATCTGCCAATGGCCTTCGGCCATGAAATAGCGGCACACGTAGAGCGGTCTGCGGTCGAACACACCCACACGCCAGTCGTAGTCCGTAGGCAGGAACTCCTGCGCGATGACGAGTTCGGATTCCTCGAGCAGCGCATCAAGCAACTGCTTCAACTCTTCTTCCGTGCGGGCCTTTTTGACGCCCATCGAGAAGGCGCTGTCGGGTTGTTTGAGCACGCAGGGCAGCCCGAGTTCGGCGAGCACCCGGTCGCGGTTGTCGCGATGGACGATCAGCGTCCGCGGGGTGCGGATCTTGTGGTGCTGCAGCAGCTCGGCGAGATAAACCTTGTTCGTGCAGCGCACGATGGACTGGGGATCGTCGATCACGACCAGTCCTTCCGCGGCCGCGCGGCGCGCGAAACGCCACGTGTAGTGGTTGACGTAGGTCGTGGCGCGGATGAAGAGCGCGTCGTAACTCGCGATGTGCGGAAAGTCCGCTTTGGTGATCAGTTCGGCGGCGATCCCGAGTTCTTTTGCGGCTTTTTGGAACTTCGCGAGGGCACGCGGGTTCGACGGCCGCGAGGTTTCTTCGGGGTCGTGGAGGATCGCGAAGTGCGCGCGCGGGCGCTTCTCCCGCCGTTGCCCCCAACTGCGGTTTTGGAAGTACTCGGTCGCGGCCTCGATGACAAATGGCAGGTGGCTTTGGGGGATGTCGGCCGCGGGGATCGGACCCACATGCGCAAGGCGCCAAGTGCCGCGCTCGAGCTTCTCGAAACGCGCGCGCAGGAGCGGTGCTTGGAACTGGTTGCACAGGGCCGCGGCGAGCCGTTGGTCGCGCTTCGTGAGGCAGCGTCCGAAGTAGATGCTGAGCATGTACTCGTCCGCGGAGAGCCGGCTGAAAGACTTTTGGATGAGCTCCTCGAGTTCCTCCGAGACCGTTGCCGTCGCAATCTGAGACCGCAGGTCCTGGATGGCGGCCACGCTGGGTTGTGCCCGATGCCCGCGGGCCTCGGCTAACAGGGAAACGTAGTAACCTAAGCTTTGGTACGCGTACGACCGGCACAGGTTGTACAGCTTGACACCACGCAAGCTGCTGTAGGCCGGTTCCGTCAGGTACGTGCGCGCGGCGACGACCTCGACCCCCGGGATGTCGAGTTTCCAGTTCTGCGGGTTGTTGACGACGAGCAGCAGCGGCATGGGTTCAGTCGCGCGAAGGGGCGGGCACTCGGATGGGTTCGAGGACGAGGATGTTCGCGTCGTAGGTCAAGATGCCGAGCATGATGGCGTTGATCAGCCGATCGATGTCGACTTCGTAGAAGTGTGATTTTGAGAGCGGGTTGGTGTGGAGCGGATCCGCGACCAGCACCCGCCGCGACTCGGAGTCGTAACCGCACAGCACCACGAAGTGGCCCTGGGGGTCGCCCTTCACGTCGTCGTAGCGCAGCGGCGAGCCCACTTCACGTGGGCAACGGTACAAAAACGTGGCGGACAGGCCGGTGAGGATCGGCTGGTCGCGTTTGAGGTGCTTGCGAAGGAGCGCAGGGGTGAGGTCCGTGAAGCGCACCTCGCCCCCGTGGTCGAGGAACTCAAGGTACGCCTGTGACGCGAGGCGTTTTTTGGGGTTGCGTGTGATCGTCGCTTGGGCGTCCAGGCGGGCGCGCATGTGTTCGCGCGGGTGGTCGAACCAGGACGGGTCGAAAACCTGCAGGTTGAAGGTGTGGATCCGCGCTCGATACCGGCCGCTTCGCAGCGCGTGGTTCGCAAGCATCACTGCGAGCGTGCCGCCGTGCTCGAGGGGCGTGATCTGCGCGATGACCTCGGCCAACGGGCGGTGGTCGCCGTAATAGGCGTAAACCGCTTGGAGGCAGGTCGGGCCGCAGGTCTCGTCGTCGGGCTGGGGCAGGATCGCGAACTCAAGACGCGTCTCCATGGGGGCGCGTCCGTATGCGGGAGTGCGCGGTGCCCGTTAGCATGCCCAAAGCCATGGCGAGACGTTCCAGCTTTCCCGCGCGCTCCAAATTTTTCCGCGCGGAACCCGGCGCACCCTTCGACGCCGAGTTCCTCGAACTCAAACTCGTCTCCCTTCGCGCGTGGCAGGGGGGTCGGATCGCCGTGGCTGCGGTCCGTGGGGCCGCGACGGCAGCGCGGCGTGGGCCCGCGGCACGCGCGATTGAGTGGAGGATCCGGGCGCCCAAGAGGACGGTCAGGGTCAGGGCACGGGTGGGTTGCGAGCGGTTTTTGAGCTCGAAGGTGAACTTCACTGGCACTTGGGCGAGGATCGGGTTCAGGTGCTCGTGGTGAAGGCGCCCTACGCGATCCACGTCACGGTGCGGACCGAGGTGGAACGGGGCGACGGCACGGGGGTCTTGGCGGGCGCGACCACGGCCACCCTGGCGGGCGAGCTCTCCGTCGACGTCCGCGCGGGCCCCCCGGGGGACGGCCCGCGCCGCCGCCCGTGACACCGCGTGATCCACCGCGCTACAACCCCTTCCGCCCGACGTTCTTCCCGCGCGCCCCGATGATTCCCGACACCTCTTCTTCTTCTCACTCTTCGTCCCTGCAATCCCAGCGGGGTGTCGCCTGCCCGAGCGAGCCCCTGGTCCGCCTGGGTCGCGACGAGTGCTTGCGGCTCGAGGTGTCCCTCACGCGCGAGTGGCTCGAAACCGACGGCGCGGGGGGGTACGCGTCGTCCACCGTGCCGATGGGGGCGACCCGGCGGTACCACGGTCTCTTGGTCGCGCCGACACCGACGAGCGCCAAACGCCACGTCTATCTCGCGCGCCTGGACGAGACGGTTATCGGACCCGAACTTTTTGGCCAGGAGCGCTCCTTCCCCCTGGGCCTTGCCCGCTACCCGGGTGTCTACGCACCCCATGGCCACCTGGGGCTCGAAGCCTTCGAACTCGTGCCGTGGCCGCGCTGGCACTACCGCCTCGGGCTCGCCGCGATCACCCGCGAGGTCCTGATGCCCCGCGGTCGTCACGCGGTGCTGGTGCGTTACCACAACCACGGGACGCGGGCCGGGTTGCGCCTGCGCCTGCGGCCACTCTTGCCGTACCGCGAGGCGGACGCGCTGACGGCCGAAAACCTCGCGTTCGACAGTCGAGCGCGGCGCGAAAACGGCGCCTTCGTATTCCAGCCCTACGGCGGGCTCCCGCGCCTGTTCACGACCCTGGGCGCGGACGGCGGGACGGACGGCGGCACGGACGGCGGCACGGACGGCGGCACGGATGCGGGGTCAAAAGCGTCGGCTCCGGGCGTGGCGAAGGTGCGCTACGAAGCCGATCCGGTGTGGTACCGGCGCATCGAATACCGCGAGGACCTCGCACGCGGTTACGACGGGCATGAGGACCAGGCCAGCCCGGGTTGGTTCGAGCTGGACTTGCCGATCGGCGCCGAAATCGTGTTTGCCGCGTCGATCGACGAAGCGGTGGGGGACCCCATTGCCCTGTGGCGCGCGGAATCCGCACGTCGCCTCGACGAACGCCGCGCACTGGGCTCCCTCGACCGGCCGCTGGACCTCAGCGGGCGCCTGTCGCTGGCGTGCGAGGCCTACCTCTACCGCGATCCCAAGGGCCGCACCGGCGTGATCGCGGGATACCCGTGGTTCGGCGAATGGGGCCGCGACACGTACCTTTCCCTTCCTGGGCTGCTGCTGACCCGCGGCAAGCTGAAAGAGTGCGGCGACGCGCTGGTGGGAGCGCTGCGCTTCCTCCAGGACGGCCTACTGCCCAACGTGTTTGGCACGGGTATCGACGATAGCGCGTACAACTCTGCCGACGCGGCGTTGTGGTTCACGCGCGCGGTGCGCCTGTTCGAAGTGGCGGGCGGCGACCCGTTCGTGCTCGCGGAACACCTCTATCCGGCTCTCGCCGAAATCGCGCGTGCGTACCTTGATGGCCGTTGCCCGCTCGCGCGTGTTGACGCCGCGGGCCTGCTCGTGGTCGGCGGCCCCGACCAGAACGCGACCTGGATGGATGCGCGCACGGCCGCGGGTCCGGTCACACCCCGCGACGGTTGCCCGGTCGAGATCGAAGCCCTGTGGTACCAGTTGCTCGCGCTGCTGGAGCTGCGCGCGAAGGCTAAAGGCGATGGGGATCAAGAGCGCGAGTGGGCGACACGGCGGCGGCTCGCGGGCAAGAGTTTCCTGCGGCGGCTGTGGCTCGCGGACGAGCGTTACCTCGCGGACGTCTGGAACCCGACGACCGGGGTCGATCGCAGCCTGCGCCCGAACCAGGTGATCGCAGCTGCGCTCGAGTTCAGCCCGCTCAGTCAAAGCCGGCGCGCGGACATCGTGCACTGGGCCGAAATCGAGCTGCTCACGCCGTTTGGGCTGCGCACGTTGGCGCCCCAGGACCCGCGCTTTGAAGGCCACTACGTCGGCAGTCAAGAGCAGCGCGACCGCGCATACCATCAGGGCACGGTTTGGCCCTGGTTGATCGGGCCGTACACCGAGGCATTTTTGCGTGTCCATGGCGCGCGTCGGCGTCGCGTGCGCGGGTTGCGGGAAGCGCTCGAGCGTTTCAAGGAAAACCTCGACCGCCAGGGCCTGAACCACCTTTCGGAGGTCTTCGACGGGGATCCGCCGCACAAACCGGGGGGCACCTACGCGCAAGCGTGGAGCGTCGCCGAGGTGCTGCGCGCCGTACGCCTGCTCGAGGACGCGTCGCCGTGAAGGTCCTGATGTTGGGTTGGGAGTTCCCGCCGCACATTTCAGGCGGCCTGGGGACGGCCTGCCACGGCCTCACCGTGGGTCTCGCGCGCGCGGGGGTCGAAGTGCTGTTTGTCGTGCCCAAGGCGCTAGGCGACGAGGACGCGAGTCATATCCGCCTCATCGGCGCAAACCAGGTGCGCTTTCGACGGCGTGTCCGCGTGCCGCGCGAGGCGCCTGCGGGGAGCACGGCAGCGGGAAGCACGGCTGCGGGGAGCACGGGCGAAAGCGCGGCGGCGGTTGCCGTCGAACGGATCCGCGCGGGTGCCACGGCGGGCGAGTCCCACCTGTGGCGCGTGGTTGAAGCCCAACTGCGCAGCTCTGCGGGTTACGCGTCGCCGGACGAGATCGAAGCGACCATGGGCGCTGCGCCCATCGTCGACCTTGGGTCCGCGCTTTCGCCCTACGCCGATCCGGGCGCTGCCATGGCGTTGCCCGCCGACCTACAAAGCGCGCTCCAGCCCTGGTTGCCGACCGGGTTGCTCGAAAACCTCGTTCTTGGAGGGCGGCCGTTTGATGCCCCGGGCTGGCGCGAGCTCGCCAAAACGGTGGCGGCGGCGCTGCGCGCGCGCCAAGCGGCCCTCGATGCACCCGCGGCTGCGTCACCCGACGTTGAATACGAGGTTGAAGAGCGCCTCGCCTTCCAGGGTGGTTATGGCCACGACCTGTTCGGCGAAGTGGCGCGTTTTGCCCTGGCCGTCGGCGAAATCGCGCGCCGTGAGCAGTTCGACGTCATCCACGCCCACGACTGGATCACGTTCCCGGCGGCGGCCGCCGCCGCCGAGATCTCCGGACGACCGGTCGTTGCCCACGTCCACGCGTCGGAGCACGATCGCAGCGGAGAAAACCCCAACCCGCACGTCAAGGCGATCGAGCAGCTCGGCCTCGACATTTCGAGCCGGGTGGTCTGTGTCAGCCACTACACGGCCAGCATCCTCAAGCGGCGTTATCGCGTCGATGCGGCAAAACTACGTGTCATCCACAACGCGGTCACCCAAGACGAACAGCGTCAGCAATGGCGGGGTGTGCGCCACATCCACGATCCGATCGTGTTGTTCCTTGGCCGTGTGACCTTCCAGAAGGGGCCGGACTACTTCCTGGAAGCTGCCGCGCGGGTGGTGAGTCTGCGGCCGGACGTGCTGTTCGTCGTCAGCGGCAGCGGCGACATGCTGCCCGCGATGGTTGAGCGCTCCGCGCGCCTCGGCCTTGCCAAGAACGTGTACTTCACGGGCTTCCTGCGCGGCAAAGACGTGGAACGGATGTACTCGATGGCGGACCTCTACGTGATGCCTTCCGTGTCGGAACCCTTCGGCATCACCCCGCTCGAGGCCATGGCCCTCGACGTGCCCGTGATCGTCTCGCGCCAAAGCGGTGTATCCGAGATCCTGACCCACGCCCTCAAGGTCGACTTTTGGGATGTGGATGAACTCGCCAACAAGATCCTGGCGGTCCTCGAATACGCGCCCCTGCGCAAGAACTTGGCGGAGAGCGGGCGCGACGAAGTGCGCCGCATGCGCTGGGAACTGCGCGGAGAGCTCGTGCGGGACGTCTACAAGGAGATTCTTCAATGACGTCGCTCGTTTTTTACTTCCAGGTGCACCAGCCGTTCCGGTTGCGGCGCTACACATTCTTCGACATCGGCGCAGCGGACGATTACTTCGACGACAGCGAGAACGAACGCATCCTGCGCCGGGTCGCCGAAAAGTGCTACCTGCCGATGAACGCGCTCTTGCTGCGGCTCGTCGAAAAGCACCAGGGGCGCTTTCGCTGCGCGTTTTCGGTGTCGGGCACGGCGCTCGACCAAATGGAGGCGTGGTCACCCGAGACCCTCAACAGCTTCCGGCGCCTTGCGCGCACGGGCTGCGTCGAGTTCCTATGCGAAACGAGCCACCACAGCCTCGCATTCCTGGGCGACGAGGACGAGTTCCGCGAGCAGGTTGAAGCGCAGGCGCGCCGCATCGAGCAGTTGTTCGGGCAGCGCCCTACCTCGTTCCGCAACACGGAGCTGATCTGCTCCAACCGCGTCGCGCAGATTGCGGAGAGCATGGGCTTCAAGGCGATCATGGCCGAGGGCGCGGATCACCTCATTGGCTGGCGCAGCCCGCACCGGGTTTACCGCCCGGAGGACTGCGACGAGATCAAGGTGCTGTTGCGCTCGTACAAGTTCTCGGACGACATCGCATTCCGCTTCTCGAATCGTGGATGGTCCGAATGGCCGTTGACCGCCGAGAAGTTCGCGTCCTGGGTCCACGACCTTCCGGAGGAAGATCGCTTCGTCGGTCTGTTCATGGACTTCGAGACGTTTGGCGAGCACCAGTGGGCCGACACGGGAGTGTTCCAGTTCATGGAGCACCTGCCCGCGGCGATCCTCGCAAACCCGAGGTTCCGCTTCGAAACCCCTTCGGAGGTGGCCGCATCCACCGATCCGATCGCACGTCTTGACATCCCCTATCCGGTGTCGTGGGCGGATGCGGAGCGCGACCTCACCGCGTGGCTCGGCAACTCCATGCAGCGGGCGGCCCACGCGGAGGTTTATGCTCTCGGCCGCGACGTGCGGGCCCTCGCATCCAGCCGGCCGGACCTGCTCGCCACCTGGCGCCGCATGACGACGTCGGACCACTTCTATTACATGTGCGTCAAGTTCTTCTCAGACGGGGACGTGCACAAATACTTCAGTCCGTACGCGTCCCCGCACGATGCGTACATCACGACCATGAACGCTGTAACGGACTTCCGCCGTCGGATCGCTGCATTGATGGCCTCCGCCGACGGGAACGCCGCGCTCGCGCACCGCTGATCCGCCCCGCGCCAGTTGGCGTCGCACCCGCCCGCGTGGCCGCCGCCCGCGTGGCCGCCTTGCGGCCGCGCACGGTGCGCCGCTCGCTCCCCGTTCACCGGTCGACCTTCCCCGTCCCTTCTCCGCCGCACCCGCGGCTCCCCCGTCAGCGCTCTCCCCCCCGTGATGCCGTTCACCCTTTTCGAAGTCAGCTGGGAAGTTTGCAACAAGGTCGGCGGCATCTACACCGTCGTTTCCAGCAAGGCACGCAAGCTCACCGAGCGTCTGGGCGAGGACTACGTCACGCTAGGACCGTGGCTGCTCGAGCGCACCCATACCCTGCCCTTCGAGGAGGAAGCGGGGTTCGAAGCCTTCGTCGAAGCGTGCCGTGCGCGCGGCGTGGCGGTGAAGGTCGGCCGCTGGCAGGTGCCCGGCAAACCGCGTACGATCCTGGTCGGCTTCTCGCAGTTCTTCCCGCAGAAGGACGCGGTTCTCTCCGGCCTCTGGGACCGCTACGGCGTCGATTCGCTGTTCGGAAGCTGGGACTATGTCGAGCCCGCCATGTTCGGCCACGCCGCGGGCATCGTGATCGAGACCTGGTGGCGGCTCTACTTGGAACCCAACGGCGGCCATGCGGTGGCGCAGTTCCACGAGTGGATGACCGCGTCGGGGCTCCTCTACCTGAAAACGCACCTGCCCGAGGTCGGCACGGTCTTCACGACCCACGCGACGATGCTCGGTCGCTCGCTTTCGTCGACGGGGCTCCCGCCGTCAGCCGCCCTTGGGCAGCGCACGCCTGAGCAGGCGGCCGACTCCATCGGCGTGCGATCCAAGCACTCGATGGAAGGGGTGGCCGCGCGGGAAGCCGACGTTTTCACGACGGTCAGCCAGATCACCGCCGACGAAGCCGAACTTCTGCACAGGCGTACCGCCGACCCGCTGTTGCCCAACGGTCTCGACCTGCGATTGCTCGCGGAGCTCGTCGGCGACACACCGCGCAAGGAGGTGCGGCGCCGGCTCCATGCGATTGCGTCGCTCATCGTCGGCGAGGACGTTTCCGACGCCAAGCTGCTCACGATTTCGGGCCGCTATGAGTTCCACAACAAGGGCATCGACCTGTTGATGGACTCCCTTGCGCGCCTCGAGCAGCGTGAAGGTCCGCGCGTGGTGCTTTTTGTTCTCGTGCCCGCGGGCAACTCCGGGGTGTCGCGCGATCTGCGCGACCGACGCGACAACCCGCCCACCCTGCCCGCTGCACCCATCGGTTTTTCCACGCACCAGCTCTTCGATCCGCACAACGATCCGGTGCAGCGCCATGCGGTCGCGGTGGGTCTCGACAACCGCCACGGCTCGCGTGTCAAGATCATCCAGGTCCCGGTGTACCTCGACGGTCAGGACGGGCTGTTCGATCTGCAGTACGAAGCGCTGCTTGCGGCGATGGATTTCTCCTGCTTCCCGTCGTTCTACGAGCCGTGGGGTTACACCCCGGCGGAGAGCATCGGTGTCGGTGTGCCGACGATCACGACGGACTGCGCCGGATTTGGCGTTTGGGCGCGGGCGCAGCACCTTGAGTCCGAGAATGGCGTCGATGTGATCGACCGCCAAGGCGTGGCGGTCGATGAAGTCTTGGCCGAACTGGAGCGTGTGATCGAGCGCCACCTGTGTTACCCGCGCGATCACGACCAGGTGGCGAAGGCGTGCCTCGAAGCGGCCGAAAAAGCCTCCTGGACCCACCTCATCCAGCACTACCACACGGCGTTCAAGAGCGCCCTCGAACGCGCGCAGTCGCGCCGCGGCGCCACCCCCGCCAGCACACCCCGTTTCCCGCTCCCCGTCCGCCGCCAAGTACCGACGGCCACGAACATGCCCGCGCTGCTGCGGTTCGACGTAGCGGCGACGTTGCCACCCGCGCTCGAGGGGCTCGACCGGCTCGCTCAAAACCTGTGGTGGAGCTGGGACAACGAAGCGCCGGGGCTGTTCGAGGAGATTGCGCCCCGCGGCTGGCGTGATTCGGGCCACAACCCCGTGGCGTTCCTGCGGCGTGTTTACCAGCGCGACCTCGAAGCGAAAGCCGCCGATCCCGCGTTCCAAAAGCGCTTGGCGCGCGTGATGGCGCGCTTCGAAGCCTACATGGCGGCGACCCGCGATCGGGTGGAGTTCGCGGGCGGAGGTGTGGCGACGCGCGACGAGCCGATCGCGTACTTCTGCTTCGAGTTCGGCATCCACGAATCCCTGCGCATCTACAGCGGCGGACTGGGTGTGCTCGCCGGCGATCACCTCAAGAGCGCCAGCGACCTCAACCTGCCCCTGGTCGCGGTGGGGCTCTTCTACCGCAAGGGGTACGTGGACCAGCGCATCGGGATGAACGGGGAGCAGATCTCCGCGGACGTCGAAAACGACCCGCGCCACCTGCCGCTGCGCGCCGTGTTGGACGACAAAGGCGCGCACGTCAAGGTCAGCGTGCAGTTGCCGCACCGCACGTTGACCCTTGCAGTTTGGCGTGTAGACGTCGGGCGCGTGCGCCTGTTCCTGCTCGACTCAGACGTTGAAGAGAACGGCGAGGAGGATCGCCGCATAACCCATCGCCTCTACGGTGCGGGTCAGGAGCTGCGACTCCTGCAAGAGATCGCGCTGGGCCACGGCGGCATGCGCGCACTTGCGGCGTGTGGCCTCGAACCGCGTGTGCTCCACCTGAACGAAGGCCACGCGGCTTTCGCGGCGCTTGAGCGTGTCGCGCTCACCATGAAGCGCGACGACCTGACGTTCGCCGAAGCGCGCGAGATCGTGCGTGCCAGCACCGCGTTCACGACCCACACACCGGTTCCCGCGGGCCACGATGTATTCCCCGAGGAGCTCCTGCGGCGCTACTTCTCGGATGTGTCGCAGCGCATCGGCCTGACGTGGGATCCGTTCCTTGCGCTCGGCCAGGAGCCCGGCAACAGCGGCGGCTTCAACATGACCTACCTGGCGATGAGCCTCGCCAGCTTCGTCAACGGCGTCGCCGAGAAACACGAGGAAGTCTCGCGTGGGCTGTTGCGCCCCTACTGGTCAGGATTGCTCGAGAACGAGATCCCCGTCACGCACGTCACGAACGGCATCCATCTCGCGAGCTGGACGCGCCCTTCTCTCGCGAGCATCTTCGGCGCGGGGAGCGAGGTTCTCGGCGGCAAGCACTTCGAGGCCGCGGCCCAGAAGCTCGACCCGGATGTTTTTTGGGCGGAGCGTGCCCACGCAAAGCGCGAACTCCTGGTCGCAGCGGCGCACGCCCTGCAAAGCAGCTTCCGCGCGCGCCAGGACAGCCCCAAGGTGCTCGCGCGTGTCCTCGACGGACTGCGCACGGACGCGCTCGTGATCGGCTTCGCGCGCCGTTTCGCGCCGTACAAACGTGCCACGCTCCTTTTCAAGGATCCCGCACGGCTCGAGGCGCTGCTGCACAACGAGGACCGCCCGGTGCTGTTTCTCTTTGCTGGCAAGGCGCACCCCGCGGATGGCCAAGGCAAGGAACTCGTCCGCCAGATTGCCCAACTTGGCCGCTCCGGTTCGATGGTTGGAAAGGTTGTGTTCCTCGAGAACTACGACATCGGACTCGCACGCCACCTCGTGCAGGGTGTCGACGTGTGGCTCAATAACCCCATCCGGCCCCTCGAGGCCAGCGGTACGTCGGGCATGAAGGTCGCGGCAAACGGCGGCCTCAACCTGTCGGTGCTCGATGGTTGGTGGATCGAAGGCTACGATGGCCACAATGGCTGGGCGATCGGCGGCCCGCGCGTGTACGCCGATCAGGAATTGCAGGACCAGCTCGACAACGAGCACCTGATGCAGTTGCTCGAGGACGAAGTCATCCCGCTGTACTTCGAGCGCGATGCCCGCGGCCTGCCGCTGGGTTGGATCGAAAAGGTCAAACGCAGCTTCGCAACTCTGCCCGGAGTTTTCAACACGGACCGCATGGTGGGGGAGTACGCGGCGCGCGCGTACGGGCCGTTGCTGGCGGCGTGGGACGACCTTGAACGCGGGCGCCAGGCGGGTGCGCGGCGTTTGGCGGCGCGCCACGAACGTCTGCGGCGCTCCTTCGAGCAACTCAGCCTGCGTTCGGCGCGGATCGGCGACCTTTCGCGCCTCAAGAGCGGAGACACGATCGAAGTGGAAGTCGACCTGCACCTGGGCGACCTGCATCCCGAGGAGGTCCTCGTGGAGCTGGTTCTCGGCCACCATTCCCACGGCGCGGGCCTTAACAACATGAGTGCCGTTCGGCTCGGTCCGCGGGGCGAGGAGCGCGAAGGTGTGCAGACCTACACGGGCCACCACAACGTCGAGCTCTCCGGCGACTACGGATACGGAATCCGCGCGCGCTTCCCCGAAACCAGTCCCTTCGACTTGACCCTGCGCAACCTGGTGCGCTGGGCCTGATCGCTGCCGCTCGCGCTGGCACTAGAGCGCCGAGCGCGCGCGGCGCACGAGCGCTTCGGCGGCGTCTGCGCTCTGCGCGAGTGCGGTCAGGTGCCCCATCTTGCGTCCCGGCCGCGGCTCTTTTTTGCCGTACAGGTGCAGGCGCACACCGGGCTCGCGCAGCGCCGCTTGCCAGTTGGGCTCGCCGCGCTCCCACAGATCGCCGAGGAGGTTCGCCATCGCAAACGGCCGCAGGAGCTCGGTTTGCCCGAGCGGCAGGCCGCACACGGCGCGCAGGTGCTGCTCGAACTGGTCGGTGGCCGCGGCTTCGATGGTTCCGTGCCCGGAGTTGTGGGGCCGCGGCGCAAGTTCGTTGACGACGAGATCGTCGCCCACGAGGAACAGCTCGACGGTCAACAGTCCGATCAGGTCCAGTGCCGCTGCGATACCGCGCGCAAGTTCGCGTGCGCGGGCCTCGAGCGCGGGAGCGATGCCAGCGGGAGCGCGTGTCACGTCCAGGATGTGCCGCGCATGAGCATTGCGCAACACCGGAAACGCGCGGAACTCGCCGCCTTGCGCGCGGGCGCCGATGACGGAGAGTTCGGCGTCGAACGGAACAAACGCTTCGAGCACCGCGGTGTGGCCCGCGAACGGCGCAAACGCGAGCGCCGCTTCGTCGGCGTGCGCGATGCGCCGCTGGCCCTTGCCGTCGTAACCGAACTCGGCGGTTTTGAGGATCGCGGGAACGCCTAACTCTGCCAGGCCGCGCTCGAGGTCTTCGAGACTCGCAATCACCCGGAACGGGGCGACCGGAAAGCCATGGGAGGCGAGGAACTGCTTCTCGCGCACGCGGTGGCGGCAGATCTCGAGTGCATGCGCCGAGGGGCGCACCGGCACATGCTTTTCCAACTCCGCGAGCGTCGCGGCGGGCACGTTCTCGAACTCGAACGTCACGACACGTACGCCGATCGCAAGCCGGCGCGCGGCGTCCAAGTCAGAGTACGGGGCCTGGATGTGCTCGTCGGCGACCTGCGCGGCGGGGCAATCGGGCTCGGGGTCGAGGACATGCACCCGGTACCCGAGGCGGCGCGCGGCGATGGCGCCCATGCGCCCCAACTGCCCGCCCCCCAGGATGCCCAAGGTCGCGCCGGGCAACACGATGTGATCCATGGGCGCTAGAGCTTCGCCTCGAGCACACGGCGCGTCTGCTCGGCGCGCCAGCGGTCGAGCCGCTGCGCGAGCGCAGGGTCAGCGAGTGCGAGGATTGACGCAGCCAGCAACCCCGCGTTGGTCGCACCCGCGGGCCCGATCGCAAGCGTCCCGACCGGGACACCCGCAGGCATCTGCACGATCGAGAGCAGCGCATCGACGCCCGCGAGCATCGCGGAGCGCACCGGCACACCCAACACCGGCAGCGCGGTTTTGGCCGCTGCCATGCCCGGCAGGTGGGCAGCTCCACCGGCTCCCGCGATCAGCACCTTGAGGCCGCGTCCGCTCGCGCCCGCGGCGTACTCGAAGAGCAGGTCGGGGGTGCGGTGCGCGGAAACCACACGTCGCTCGTAGGGGATGTCGAGCTCTTCCAGCACGACGGTGGCGTGCCGCAGCGTTTCCCAATCGGACGTGCTGCCCATGATGACCCCCACGAGGGGCATGCGGGCGCCGAAGACGTCGCGGGGGGGCTCGCTCGGTGAGGGTGCGTCCATGGGTGGCTTCGGGGGCGGGGCTGCAAGTCGGTGCGCGGCGGTCCGCCGGACTATAGCCGAGGCCCCGACCCCTGGGCGAGGGTGAGGCCGTCACGCCGCGCGGGCTATCCTCGCCGGGCCGCGATGGACCTCCACGAACTCGACACACATCTTCGCAACCCCGCGACGTACCCGGCCGCGGAGGGACGCCCGGAGCTGATCCACACCCATTGCAGCGTCGTCGCGCTGGTGGGCGACGAGGTTTTTAAGGTGAAGCGCGAGGTGCGCCACGCTTTCCTCGACTTCTCGACACCCGAACTCCGCTTGGCTGCCGCGCGCGAGGAGCTGCGGCTGAACGCGCGCCTCGCCAAGGACACGTACCTTGGGTTGATGGCGCTGATGCCGCAGCCTAACGGCGCGGCGCGCTTCGAGCCGTTCGACGCAGCACAGGATCCGCCCGCGGGCGCGCAGGCGGTTGCCGTGCACATGCGGCGCTTGAGCGCGCAATACCTGTTGGACCGACGCCTCGAGCGCGGCGAAGTCGACCACGAACTGCTCGGGGCGCTCGCACGGCGGCTCGCGACGTTCCACAAGGAAGCCGAGCGCGGCCCGCACGTCGACCGCGCGGCCGATCCCGCGCGGCTGGAGCGGCTCGCGCTCGACAACGTGGAAGCGCTGGAGGGCGGAGCCAAACCCGCGCTGTCGCCTGAGCTCACGGCGTTCCTGCGGCACTCGACAGAGGGCTTTTTCAGGGAGCACCACACAGCGTTGGCAGCGCGCGTCGCGCGCGGCTGCGCGGTGGACGGCCACGGCGACCTGCACGCGGGCAACGTGTGGGCACGGGGCTCACAGCTCGTCATCTACGACGCGCTCGAGTTCGATGCGGACCTGCGCCGTGCGGACCAGGGCCTCGACCTTGCGTTCCTTTTGATGGATCTGGACCTCGCGGGCCACCGCGCGTCGGCGGCGTGGCTTGCGCGCGAATACGCGCGGCTCGCGAAGGATCCGGACCTCGAGGTCGTGATGCCCGGTTTTAAGACCTACCGCGCGCTTGTCCGCGCGAAGGTCGCAGGGCTGCGGGCGGCGTCGGCGGAACTCGACGATGGTGCGCGCGACGCCGCGCGGGTCGCGGGCACGCGTTATGCGCTCCTCGCCGCGTCGTACCACCTTCCGCCCGCGCTGGTGTTGATGTGCGGTTTGCCGGCGAGCGGAAAAAGTTGGCTCGGGGAGCGAGTTGCCCGCCTGCTCGGGGCGACCTTGCACCGCAGCGACATCCGCCGCCGCGAGGTGGCCCCCGCGGGCGCCGATCCGTCCGCGACCGCGGCGCGCTATTCGGCCGAGGCCAAACAGCGCACCTACGACGCGCTGCTCGCGGCCGCCCGCACGGATCTGGATGCCGGTCGCAGCGCCGTGATCGACGGCAGCTTCATCCAAGCCCGCTGGCGCGCGCCATTTGTCGCGCTGGCCGCCGAGCGGGGTGCGCCGCTGGTCTTGCTTGAGCCCCGCATTTCCGCGGACGTGGCGCGGGAACGGCTCGCCCGCCGGGCGCAGGACCCGCGCGAGCCGTCGGAGGCGGACTGGACCGTGTACCAACGCCTCGCCGGGCAGTACGAGGCCCCCGTGGAGCTGGCGCCGGGGCAACACGTGCTCTGGGAATCGGGCGGCCCGGCGGAAACCGCCACGGTGGCCGTGGTGAATGCCATCACCCGGCAAGCGCGCGGGTGACGGCCCCCGGGGGCCAGCCCGGGGCCAAAAACAGGGTCCGGGGCGAACGGGGAATTTTTGGTCACAGTTGGAACGACCGTTCCATATAGCCCGCCGGAGGCAAATGCCATGACCCATGACAACACGATGACCAAGACGGCCGCATCGGCCGATCACCCTCTCCTTGACCAAGCGCGCCGCAAGTTCGGATTCGTTCCGAACCTGCTGACGACGATGGCCGCAGCCCCCAAGCTGCTTGAAAGCTATATGAGCGTCGGAGCGCTCTTCGACCAGACATCTTTGAATCCCACCGAGCGCCAGGTCGTTCTGTTGGCGACCAGTTTCGAAAACTCCTGTGCGTACTGCATGGCGGCACACTCGACCATCGCGAAGATGCAAGGGGTCGACGACGGGGTGATCGAAGCGTTGCGATCGGGGGCGCCGATCGCGAACGCAAAGCTCGAAGCCCTGCGCCAGTTCGCGAGTGAGGTGACGACACGTCGCGGCTGGCCGGAAGCCGCGACCCGGGACGCTTTCCGCGCCGCGGGTTACAGCGACGCCCAGGCGTTGGAGGTCGTGCTAGGTGTCGGAATGAAGACACTCTCCAACTACGCGAACCACATGATGGGCACGACCCTCGACACACCGTTCGAGCCCGCTGCGTGGAGCGACCCGCGCTGACAGCTGGGGAAAAAACGGCACGGCCCGCGCGAAGTCGCTGTCAGGTGGCTTTTGGCCTAGCGCCTTGCGGCGCTGGAGCCCGATGTCGGGCAAAAACCGGCCAAGGCTCCGATTTCTCCCGCCATCTGACAGCGACCTGAAACGGCTCAACGGTAAGGCGCGGCGTCGAGCGACGGTTTGCTCGATCGACGCCGCGTCCCCCCGGGGTCTCCCCGGCGGATCAGCCCACGCGGCCTAAGAGGTGCGCGACGCCAGCCAACACGCTTCGCTGCTCCGTGTGTCCCGCTTTGGTGCGCACGTGCACCATCAACGCAACCAGTTGGTTGCCGAGGATCGAGGCCATCAGGGGAGCGGGTGGGTGCGCGCGAATCGAGCCGTCCCGCTGACCGGCCTCGACCAGCGCCTCGAAGAAACTCCGAGTGTCTTCGAGCCCGGCCCGCACGATCGCGGCGACCGCCTCATCGCGGGCTGCGAGTTCGAGGCCGCAGTTGACGAGCAAGCAGCCGTTGTCCGCCGTTGCACCCGTCGGCCCATCGAGCAGGGCCCGAAACACCGCGAGGATCCCTTCGACCGGCGGTTTGCCGGCCGCGGCGTTGACCAGCGCTGCGCGGCGGACCGACACATCGTAGTTCGCGAGCGCCGCGAGGAGCACCTCCCGCTTGCTGCCGAACGTGTCGTAGAAGCTTCCGCGTTGGATCCCCATGCGGGCGAGCAACTGCTCCATCGACGTGTGTTCGAAGCCGTGGGCCCAAAACGTTTCCATCGCAGCGCACAGGGCCGCGGCGACGTCGAACTGTTTTTCCCGCGGCATAGAAGTCCCCCTCCGTACGCGTACCGGTCAGCGGCCAGGATACCTGTTTGAACGCCGCTTGGGCGCGAGTGCGCGGTTCAACGCAGCTCGCCCCGCGTGTCCAGCGCTTCGAGGTCGCTGGCGCCGCCGATGAAGTTGCCGTCGATCAGCACGATCGGGACGGTGCGGTGGTTGTACTTGCGCTTGAGCGCGTTCAGCTCCATGTCCTTGTCGTCCATGACGTGCTCGGTGTATTCGACACCGCGTCGGTCGAGGAGCGCCTTGGCGCGGATGCAGAACGGGCACGAGGACCAGGTGTAGATTTCAGCTTTCATGGGGTGGCTCCTAGAAGGGCAGCATAGGCCCTTCCTGGCGCCCGCTGCAGGGGTCAGGGCGGGTGTTTTGGCCGTCGGCATACCGATCGCGTCCGGCGCCCCCTTTAGGCGCAGCGCTGCGTAGGATGCTGCGCGAGGTAACATCGGGGATTAGCCGGCAACCCCATGGTCGAAAACAAACGTGTCGCCTGCCCCCTGGATTGCCCGGACACCTGCGTGCTCGACGTCACGGTCGAGGACGGCAAGGTGGTGCGGGTGGACAGCGCCCGCGACGGCGCGCTGCACCCGCTCCAGCAGGGCTTCATCTGCGGCAAGGTGCGGCGCATCGCGCGGCACGTGCACGGCGAGCACCGGGTCCGCACGCCCCTCGTGCGGGTGGGTCAAAAGGGCGAAGGGCGGTTCGAGCCGGTGAGCTGGGATCGCGCGCTGGACCGCGTGGCGGGGCGCTACCGCCAGATCGCGCGGGACCACGGCCCCGACGCGCTCCTGCCGGTGTGTTACGGCGGCTCCAACGGCCTTTTGACCCAGGACGCCGCCGATGCGCTCTTCCTGCGACGTTTTGGTGCGGCGCAGGCGGAGCGCACCCTGTGTGCGGCCCCCTCCGGTGCCGCCCAGGAAGCGCTTTACGGTCGAATGGCGGGGTTTGCGATGCCCGACCTCGTGCACAGCCGACTCATCGTGCTGTGGGGCGTCAATCCGCACGCGACCAGCATCCACACCGTGCCATTCATCGAGCGCGCGCTCGACAACGGTGCGCGCCTGATCGTCGTCGACCCGCGGGCTACACCCTTCGCGCGGCGCGCGGATTTGCACCTTGCACCACAACCGGGAGCGGACCTGCCGCTTGCGCTCGGCATCGCGAATCTGTTGTTCGAGCGCGCTTTGGCGGATCTTGAGTTCCTCGCCCAACACGCGCGGGGTGTCGACGCGTTCCGTGACGCCGCTGCCCGTTGGCCGCTCGCGCGCGCTGCCACCGCGTCAGGCGTTGCCGCCCGCGACATCGAGCAATTTGCGGAGCTCTTTAGCACGATCCGTCCGGCGGCGCTGCGCTGTGGATGGGGTGTGGAGCGCAGCCGCTCGGGCGGCATGGGAACCGCCGCGGTGATCGCGTTGCCCGCGGTTGCGGGGCACTTTGGCACGCGCGGCGCCGGCTTTGCGATGAGCGCGGGTTCGGGCGCTTGGCGCGGGCAGCTTGCATCTGCGTGCGATGAACCCGTTGGTAAAGTGCGGAGTGTGAACCTCGCGCGCTTGGGCGCGGCGCTGACCGAGCCTGAAGGCACGCCGATCCGCGCACTCCACGTGTACAACGCGAATCCGCTCGCGACGTTTCCGAACCAGGAACGCATCCGCGCGGGGTTGCTGCGCGAGGACCTTTTCACGGTCGTGCACGATGCGGTGATGACCGACACCGCGCGTTATGCGGACGTCGTGCTTCCGGCCACGACCTTCCTCGAGCACCGCGAGCTCCACCGCAGTTACGGCGCGTTCGCGCTCGTCCACCACGAGCCCGCTATACCACCGGTGGGCGAAGCGCGCTCCAACCACTCAGTGTTTTTGGAACTCGCGCGGCGTTTGGATCTATTGCGCCCGGACGATGCCGTGGACGAGCGCGACTTCGTCGAACGTGTTTTGCGCCTCCGACCCGCGCGCCTACAGGAGCTCGAGCGCACGGGAATGGTCGCGCCCGACTGCGGTTTCACGCCCGTGCCCTTCGTCGACTTTTTCCCCGCGACCCCCGACCGGCGGATCGACCTTGACCCCGCGGCGTTCCATGCCATCGCCGCGGGTGCCTGGAGCTGGATCGCGGAGCCGCCGACGCCGGGTGGTCCGCTCGCACTGATTTCGCCCGCCATCGCCCGGACGACGAGCAGCACCTTTGGACAGCTCTTCGACGGCGACGTCCCGCTGGCGTTGCATCCCGACGATGCCGCGGCCCGCGGCCTCGTCGATGGACAAGCCGTACGCGTGTGGAACACCTTGGGCGAGGTCCACGCTCGGCTGCACGTCGACGCCGACCTTCGTCGCGGTGTCGCATACATGCCGAAGGGGCTGTGGGCAAAGCACACGGCGAACGGCCGCACGGCCAATGCGCTCGCGCCCGACCATCTTGCCGACCTGGGCGGCGGCGCCTGTTTCAACGACGCGCGCATCGAAGTGGCTGCGCGCTGAAACTGGACCGGGGCCCAAAACTCGCACGGCGCGCGGCGCAGCCACTGCTCAGGAGCGCGGCGGACGGGATGAACCGCGACACGCCGCAAGGATCCCGTTAGGCGCCGTGGCCCGCGGCTCCCAAGATGGTGTGCATGCCCCTCGACGCAGCGTCGGCGATCCCGCTCCTGCCGGATCTCGTCCTCCTCCTCGCGGTCGCGGTGCCCGGTGTGCTGCTGTTCCGCAGCCTGCGCCTGCCGTCCCTCGCGGGTTTCCTCGTGATCGGCATGCTGCTCGGTCCGTACGGATTCGGCGGCGTAGCCAACGTCGAGCAAGTCAGCACTCTCGCGGAACTGGGTGTCGTGCTGCTGCTCTTCACGATCGGCCTCGAGTTTTCGGTGCCGAAGCTATTTGCGATGCGGCGCGAGCTGACGATCGGCGGGCTCGGCCAAGTGGTGGGCACGATTGCCGCGGTCGCCGCGGTAGCGCTCGCCTTCGGAGCCTCGTGGAGCTTCGCGTTGCTGGTGGGGTTCCTCGCCGTGACTTCCGCCACAGCGTTCGTGCTGCGCTCCCTCGCAGACACGCGCCAAACCAACACGCGCCACGGCCAAATTTCGCTCGGCATCTTGCTTTTCCAGGACCTGTGCGTGATCCCGATCATGCTGGCCCTGCCCTGGGTTCTTGGCAGCCGAGCGGCCGAGGGCGAGGGTTTTGTTCTCGCGATCATCCAGGCGGTGGGTGGGGTCGCGGTGGTGCTGGTGTTCGCGCGCTACGGCTTTCCGCGCCTTGCTCAGCTCGTCGTGCGTGTCGGCGGGCGCGAGCTGTTTGTCCTGTTCATCGTCCTCGTGGCCCTCGGTGCGGCGCTCGCGACGTCGAGCATGGGTTTGTCCCTGGCGCTCGGTGCATTTGTCGCCGGCCTCTTCATTTCGGAGTCGGAGTATTCCAACCAGACCGTCAGCGAGATTCTTCCGTTCCGCGACGTGTTCAGCGCGCTATTTTTCCTGTCGATCGGGATGCTCGTCGACACACGCACAACCCTGGAGCGCCCGGAATGGGTGTTGGGCGGCATCGGCCTCTTGATTGTCGTCAAAGCGGGCGTGCTCTACCCGCTGATGGCGTGGTTGACAGGATCGACGCGTGTTGCGTTGCTCGTGGCATTTGGCCTTTTTCAGGCGGGCGAGTTTTCGTTCGTGATCGCGCGCGAGGCGGAAAAAGCCGGCGTGTTGACCGGCGCGGACCTTCAGCTCTTCCTGAACATCGCTGTCCTATCGCTTCTGCTCACGCCCTTCGTCGTGCAAGGCCTGCCGCGACTCGTCGACGCGCTCGGATTCAAATCCCTACGCAAGGACCGCGAGGGCGTCCTGACGGACGGCGAGCGCCCGCCGCAGGTCGTCATCGTGGGGTACGGTCCGACCGGCCGGCACCTGGCGCGCGTCCTGCGCGCAACCGGTGTGCCGTTTTGCGTGCTGGAACTCAACGCCCAGACGGTGAAAAGCGCCGCCAAGCACGGCATCCCGATCCTATTCGGCGATGCCAATCGGCCCGATGCGCTGGAGCGTTTGGGCGTGCCGACAGCGCGGGTGCTGGTGCTCGCGATCCCCGACCAAGCCGCGACGCGACGCGCGCTGAACCTCGCGCGGGGCATGGCACCGCACATCCACATCATCGTGCGCACGCGCTTCATGTCGGACGTCGCGGAACTGCGCCGCATGGGAGCGGATCAGGTCGTCCCGGAGGAGTTCGAAACGTCGGTTGCGATCTTCATCCGCGTGTTGGAGCGCCTCGGTGTGCCCCGCGGCAACATCCTCGTCGAGAGCGAGCTGATCCGCCGCGAGGGTTACCAACTGCTGCGCGGCGGCGATACCAGTGGCGATTCCCTGGAGACCTTGCGCGAGGTGCTCGCGCGCACGGGAGTGGACGAGGTTTATGTGCCCGCGGATTCGCCGGTGTGCGGACGCCGGCTCGGCGAACTCGACCTCCAGGGCCGCACGGGGGCGCTCGTGCTCTCGGCGCTGCGGGACGGCGAGGTTTTGCGCGCTCCCGAAGCCTCGTTGCTGCTCGCCGGCGGCGACCTTCTCGTGCTCGCGGGTGCCCACGACGCACTGCGCGACGCGCGGGCGCTGCTCGAGGGCCGGGGACTCGACACCCTCAAAGAGCCTGACACCGCGCCACCGTTGGGCAGCGCGGCGGGCTGATCCGCATCTTTGAGCACGTGCGCGCAGGCACCGTCACTGCGGGCGCTGGACGAGCCCGCGCAGCGCCTCGTAACCCGACGCGTCGTTCCACTGGTTCCCGTTGAACGGCCACTGGGCAAAGTCCTCGGTGCCACCCCAATCGTTGGGCTCGCCGGTCGCCCAGTTGGTGTAGGTGCCGCTCGCACCCGACACCCATTGGAACGTGCCTTCCGAATAGCGATCGGTGTAGCCGATGTGCAGCGAGCCGCCGGCGAGCCCGCTCGTCACGAACGTGAACTGGGCCCAGGCTTGGATCCCATTGGAATCGAGGGCCGCGAGCACCGCGCCGTGGGTCGCCGCAACCTTCTCACACGCAAACCAAGTGCCCGGCGGCGTGAGGGCGTACTCAAGGCCATTGGCGGGGTGCGGGATCCACACGAGGGGCGCGGGCGCGGAGGGCACGATGATGTCGAGCCGCAACGCGTTGCTGGCGCGCAGGAACCCCGGAGCGGTGACATCAACAAGCCACGCCTGGGCAAACAGCTCCACACCCGTCGGGAAACCGTTGCCGACGCCGTACGGGCCAAATGCGCCAGTGACGACCGGAGTGGCCACACCGACGAGCAGGTCAGGCGCGGGCACCAACGTTCCGCCGGCGAGCGGGATTGGGCTCGATGTCGCGCCGAGCACGAGCACACCCGTCGTGGGGGCGGGCGCACCCGCGAAGAGGAACTCCAGCGACCGGTCGGCGAGGTCCAATGCGGCGCCCAGAATCAGGGGCAGCACGCCCGCGCTGTAACCTTGCCCGAGGTTTGCGACCTTCAGCTCCCCGAACGGCAACAGGCAGCTTGCGAGCACCGCATCGCGAATACGCTGGCGAACGACCGGGTGGAACGCGGGCGCCACGTTCGCGATGCCGCTCGGGCACAGGTGGCAGTAGCTCATCAGCGTGCCGGGTTGGCACACACTTTGGGTTTGGCAGCCACCCCAATAACCGTTCGGCGCGCATTGGTCGAGGGGCGGGCAGTAGTCGTGGGTGTGGGGCGACGCGAAGTTGTGGCCAAGCTCGTGTGCGACGACGAAGTAGTCCCAGTTGAGCGGGCCCTGGGTGACCGGGAAGGGTGTGTTCGCGCCCAAGTTGCCGCTCACGCCGAAGCCCCAATAGGGCGAGCACAGGACGTCTAGCCATGCAACCCCACCGCCCAGGCCAGCACCTGACAGGAAGTGGTTGAGGTCGCCGGGCACCGGCGCGCCATTTTGCCACTTGTCGCGGAACTCGCCCAAAAGATCCCCCGCGCCCCCGCCTTGGTCCTGCGCGACCCACGGGTCCGCGGGGCTTGAGTAGAGGCCGAGGTACGGCAACTCGATCACGACGCCCACCTCCGCGCGGTAGGTGGCGCCGACCGCGGCGAACAGCGTGAGCGCATAACTTTCTGCCGCGGCGAGGTTGCCGAAGAGCTGGAAGTACTGGAAGTCCGTTTCGACTGCGATGCGGCAGCGGTAGAGCGCCATGGAAGCCAGGGCGGCGGACGTCCCGCCTGCGCCCGACGGTGGACGCGCCGGGTCGTAGCGCGGCTGGGGCAGTGCGCCGGTGCCGCACGCGAACGCGGTAGGCGGGGCGAGGTCGCGCTCGTCCACGAGCCGAGCATGGTCCCAGCGCCCCGCGGGCCCCGGCTCGGCCAACAAGTGCGAAACCGCTGCGCCGCGGCGGATCCATCCGCGCGACCCGGCGTTCGAAAACCCGAGGAACACATGCGAGTCGGGCTCGCCCAAGACCATTCCCTGCCACAGGCTCAGTTCGAGCCCGGCTCCCAGCGCGCCCGCCGACACTCCGTCGATGAACAGCTCGCCGCGCGCGGGGCTCGGGACCCGCTCCAACTCGAGCACCGCCCCCGCAAGCCCGTCGACATCCGGCGCGAGAAGGCGCGCCTTCGAGCTCCGCTCGAGCCGCGCAACGGCGTCCCCATCGAGGCGCAACGCGGTGCCTGCAACCCCGTCTTCAGGCGCAAGCGCGCGGAGCGGGAAGGCGAGCGGTGCGGGGCTTTGGGCGGCTGCCAGAAGGAATCCGCAAAGGGTCGTGAGCATGGGGGGTGCTGAGGGCTGTCTCTTATACACATCTCCGAGCCCACGAGACTAAGGCGAATCTCGTATGCCGTCTTCTGCTTGAAA
>ENA-ORBV01003543-ORBV01003543.1-microbial-mat-metagenome-genome-assembly--contig:-NODE-3543-length-31102-cov-6.616535_pt1 | contig 31102 bp, 32 predicted proteins | sample MGYA00237777_ERZ505514 | MGnify/ENA primary metagenome ERZ505514 (study PRJEB26160, sample SAMN06269048) | microbial mat metagenome | isolation source: Oligotrophic lake microbial mat | place... | reverse complement strand
GAACAGATTCGTCAGCATGGCCGCGTGAAGCGCGGCCAGATCGGCATCCTCCCGCAGACCATCACTCCCGAACTCGCACAAGCGCTGGCCCTCCCGCAGGACTCCGGTGTATTGCTCGGCGATGTGAAGCCCCGTAGCGCAGCGGAAGCCGGCGGCTTGGTCGTTCGCGACATTGTGCTTTCCATTAACGGCAAGCCCGTCGAGACCGGCCGTCAGCTCGGAGCGGAGATCTATCAGCACGCCGGAGACATCATCAGCATCGAAGTGCTGCGCGACGGCCGCAAGCTGCCTTTGCGAGTTGCCGTGATGGAGCGTCCACGCGATCCGGACCGGATTCTCACTTTGCTCACCGGCCCCAACAACCGCCTTGCCAAGTTAGGTATTCTCGCAGTCGACCTTGACGATCGCGTCACACCGCTGCTCCCGGCCTTGCGCAAACTCTCCGGCGTCGTGGTGGCGGGCACGCTCTCCACCTTAGCTGCCACCCAGGACGCCTTGCAGGCGGGCGACGTGATCTACGCCGTGAACAACCGCTCGGTTCGCGATGTGCAAGAACTGCGCATGGCGGTGCAGGAGATGCCCCATGGCCAACCGGTGGCGCTGCAGATAGAACGCCTCAGCCAACTACAATTCCTAGTGCTGGCGATTGATTAACGATCAGGCGTGGACATTGCCTTCTTTCCCTTGCTCGCCTGTTCGCTAGTCATCCAGTATTCTCTCAGTCTGTCGTCATCGGCGCTCCCTCCACCGACATGACTTCCCGTAGAGCGTGGCCGCGAGTTCAGTGTTCTTGCTGTGCCGTATGTGCCAAAGGTGAAGCTGTTCCAGTATCGACCACTTTGAAAGCGGTTGAACTGGCTCTCATGAGCGAGCATCCACTTCGCCGCCGGCGCCAAACTCCGTGTCCGATTCAAAGTCCAGTCTGTGACGATCCAGGGATGCCGCAACGTGTGAGCCGTCGCCAGGATTGCCGTCCAACACTTGGGAGTCCGTGATCAAGCCTTGCGCGCTCTCAGCCAGAAACACCTTGCGTCCAAATTCCACCGGCTTCTGCGCCTTGCCGCGGTTGATCACTGCGGTGTGCGGTTCGAAAATCAAGTAGACCTTCGCTTCGCTGGGAACCTGTTCCCCTTGGAGCACACGGCGGCGCGTTTGATCGACTACTTGGCTACCGCGTTGGCAATACTCTTCAATCTCTTTGCTGAGTTTCTCGATACGGGCCACGGTTGTCTCGGACATGGGCTTCTTTGTGCGGGCCAGCGCTTTCCGCGCCGTCTTGACCAGTCCTTGTCCGTCGCGGATGACCGCCTCCACAATGCGAATCAGTTCCCGATACTTGAGTGTTCGGTGTTGACTACACTGTTGTGTCGTGATTCTCCGCAGTTGTTGCATCCTGCGACGGGCACTGGTGTTGCGATTGCGGATTCGCGGTCGCTTTGCCGGCAACTGTTCGCATAGTTTCTTCATCAGGCGCTGAATCGTGCGCGACGCGTCCCACAGCAGCATGGCATCGGTCGGGTAGTGAACATTGGTCTCCACCACCGTCGTGTCCACGCGCAGGTGCTTGCCATCCTCCAAGCCCATATCCACGGCTGCGCGGATCACACACTCGTTGATGGTCCGTGTCGTTTCTGTGGTCAGCCGCGTGAAGGCGCGGTTGAACGCATCTTGTTTCGGCACTGGCACCGATTCAAACCCGGTGAACATGCGCAAAGACACACCCTCCTGGATTCTCTCCTGCAGTTCGCGGCAATCCCAGTTCCTGACGCGCATCGGCACCAGCGACCGGAGCACTTGCGAAGGGTTGATCCCAATACGCCCGGCCTTGGCATTCTTCAACCCGCGCTGTAGATCTTTGCGAACCAGTTCCACCATTCCCCCTTGCTTGCCAAGAAAGTCGTGAATGGCCCGCAGGGCGGGATTCATTGGATATTCTGTCCGTCTCTCCAGATCGGCAAAAGTAGGTTGAGAAGCAATCGGCCGCCTGTATTGTGAAACACCGCCAGGCACAACAGAGACGCGGTCCCCAGAAGTTTTCTCACATCACGTTGGATGTCGATCTTCGCTCCTCTGGTAGGTTCCACCCGCAACTACCTGCGAAAACTATTACTTACGCATTTCGCTACAGAAACTAGTTCTTCAACCGCATGAAATAGTTCGTTTGGATCCGCACCAAGATTGGCGCGGCTCCTGAACGACGCGGTTCGGACTGCCAAGCCAAGGGCCATTCGAAGCCGCGACCGTCAGGGGAGCATACGGGCAAGTGGCTCGAAACAAATCATCTGGTCGCAGAGCCTGCGTCATGAACCGGCCGTTCAACGATCCGATGACCGAAAGCAAAATCGTTCCGGCAACGAAGCCGCACCCATCGATCCCATGGTGCGTTCCGCGACGGTGGCACCGACACGTTCTGTATTGGCAAGCTCTGCCGGGGATAACACCAGCAAATAGGCGGCGTTGGCGGAAAGATACAAAACCATCGCCAGAGCGACACCGATCAGCAGCGCTCGGAAAACGTTCTTGCGAGGCTCGCGGATCTCTCCCGCCACAAAGCTCATATTGACCCAACCGTCGTAGGCAAGCAGGCAGGCGATCATGGCGACGCCGAAATCGCCGAACCGCAGCGGGATATCCGGTTCGTTCGCGATGGATGTACGGGCCGGCGCAAGTAACGCGGCGACCACCAATACGACGATGCCCACGATCTTGGCGCCGGTGAGGATTTTCTGCACCCAGGCACCCAACGTCACGCCGCGATAGTTGATATAGGTCAGGACGAACACCAGAAGCAAGGCAGCACCCTTCGCCTGCCAGGGATCCAAAGGCACGAAGTATCCAAGATACCGGCAGAAACTGACGGCAAGCCATGCCATCGAGGCGGTCATGCTGACGAGCAGAAAGGTCCAGCCGCAGAGAAACGCCCACAGCGGACCGAAGGCCTCCCGCAAGAACACATACTGTCCGCCGGTCGATGGCATCGCGGCACCCATTTCCGCGAAGGCGAGGGCACCGAAGAAGGTGAGGATTCCAGCCGCCACCCACACCGCGGCGATCAGCGGAGTGGAAGGCAGGCTGCGAGCGACATCGCTCGGCACCAGAAAGATGCCGGCGCCGATGATGACGCCGACAACGATAGAAATGGAATCGATGAGGGAGAGTTTGCGCGGTAGTTCGTTCAATTGGAGTACTTGGATAGTGTACTCACGAACTTCTGTGCAATGCCAGGCACAGGCATCGTCGTCACGACAACCTGATTCTTGACCTTCTTGCCGTACATCTGCTTCAGGGCATCTTCATCTTCGCGCATTGTCGCACCTTGTAGCGAGACGCCCGCGAATACGCCACGGGAACGCGACCATGTGAGGATCTCGGCACGCATCGCGGCATCGGTCTCAGCTGAGGTGGAACGGCCCACCGGTCCCGCGGCGGCGGACGCATCCGCGCCCACGGTGAACTTGCTCGAAAGCAAACTGGTCTTGCCGCGGTCGTTCATGATCAGCATAACCACATCGGTTTCAGAACCACCGATCTGAAATCCGATGCTGCCGCCTTCCACCTTAACGGCACCGGGAGCCGACCATCCGCCGTCTTTGCGGCAGGTAAAGAAACCGCGACCGAACTTGCCTCCCACTATGAAGGCGCCTTTCTTCAATCCGGGCACCACCACGGCGCACGAGGCTTTCTTCAGAAGATCTTCGGGGATGCTCTTGTCCTTGATAGACATCACCTCATCCAGGGTTTCAACAGCCGCATTGAGCCTTTTCTCGACATCGGTTTGCGCCGTGGCAAGAGATGCCGCGACAACGGTAAGGATCAGGAATCGCATACCCTATAGTCGCAAAACAAAAATCGGCCTGTGAGTTGCCGACTGTTACCGGGCAATGAACAGGCCGAACCAGGCACCGCCGGTTTCCCGGCGGCACAGCCAAGCGAGAGACTATTGAAGCTTGCGCTTGCCAACGCGAGCGAATCCGAACAGCGCGCATCCCGTGGCCAACATGGCTATCGTGGAAGGTTCCGGCACACCGGTCGGCGGGGGCGGTGCTGCCGCGTCCGCAGTGCCCGCGATGTCCACACGCAAACCCACCGGGCTGGCGCTCGTTGTCGTATTGGTCACGACAAAGTCGAGCGTGTTGGCACCGGCCGTGCAAATGACACCGCAATTGATGACGAAGTTAGTGGGATTCTTGAAATCTCCGCCAGAGATGCCAAGGCTCACACCATTGATGCGGATGTCCGAAACGGTATTGTCCGCAAAGAAGGTGCCCGTGAAGGATCCCGTCGTTGCATCGAAACCCGTCAGGTCGAACGTCGTCCGGAATGTGTAGTCACCCGGCGGAAGAAAGTCGAGCGCGTTTCCGGTCGGCGTGACCCATTGTGCGCTAGGCCCGTTTCCTGCCCAGTAGCTGAAGATGGGACCCAGATTGGGAATCACCGAAAGCGTTCCCGCACCGGAGGGTCCGGCTGCAAGTGACCAGTGGGAATCCACCGCCGGGTTGGTCAGCAAGGTGTTCGCCGAGTCCACTCCCGTGTTGTAGATCGTGATGGGGGCTGCATAGAGGGCCGCGGATACCGCGGCAGCAGCCAAGAAGTTCAGTCTCATTTTTGCTATTGTCTCCATTGCCTGCAAGCAGGTATGACCTACTATCGTCTTCCGGAGGGTATAGGACAAGGGTATAAAGTACCAGGACCAACACCTAGATCGGAAGTACTACTAACCCGGGGTTTCCGTACCAGTGCCCAACCGGGAGTTCAGTAACATCCCTCCCCTCAATCTCCGCTAACATGTAGAAATAATGTGGTTTCGTCTTTTTGGTCTCCTTATCCTTGTAGGATTTCTTACGCAAGCTCAAGATCGGAAGAAGGTAGCGTTGACGCTGGGAGGCGGCGGGGCCCTTGGCCTTGCCCACGTAGGAGTACTGGAGTGGATGGAGGACCATAGAGTCCCAGTGGACTATATCTCCGGAACTAGCATGGGGGCCTTGATTGGCGGAGTCTACGCCTCGGGCATGACAGCCAAAGAGGTCCACGAACTGGTCGTGCTGGTCGATTGGGGACGAGTATTTCGCGGCGGCCCGGAGTTTCGCGATCTACGGTTTCGCCGCAAAGAAGATCGCCGGGCGTTTCCGAATCCAATCGAACTGGGTTTGCGTGGCGGGCTCAAAACCCCCAGCGGATTCACGTCCGGTCAAGGCTTGATTCTGCTGTTGAATCAGCTCTTTCTTGGCTATCCGAGAGACCGGACGTTCGACGATTTGCCGACACCGTTCCGCTGCGTTGCCACCGATCTGGTGACCGGCAATCGGGTGGAATTTGCCCAAGGCTCACTCGCCGAAGCGCTGCGCGCATCCTCCGCGATTCCCGGTGTTTTCGTTCCTGTCCGTCGCGATGGCCAAGTGCTCGTGGACGGTGGCATCGTGGACAATCTGCCCGTGGAATCCGCCTGGTCAATGGGTGCGACGGTGGTCATTGCCAGTGTTTTGCCGATTCCCAAGCTCAGTACGGAAGAAATTCAGGGTATCGCGGCGGTGGCGGGTCGCGCAGTCAGCATCGCGATTGTACAAAACGAACGGCTTTCGTTGCGCCGTGCCACACATGTAATCGAGCCTCCGGTGGCTGATTTTTCGGGAGCCGATTACGAAAAACATGAGGTTCTGATTCAGCGCGGTTACGAAGAAACGGCCAAGCAATCCGCAACGTTTTTGCCCTACGCGCTGAGCGAAGAAGATTGGCGGCAGCATATGGAAAAGCGCAAGGGCGCGCGACGTCCGAATATGCCCAAACTTGAGTTCGTTGAGGTGAGTGGCGGCGACACCGTATCCCGTCTGCGGCTCGACAAGGAACTGAATCGTGACCTTGAGCAAAGCGGGACCCGTGAACGCATCGAAACGACACTTTCGCGCGAGTTCGGCACTATGCGCTACAACTGGATCGACTATTCCACCATGGAACGCGACGGTCAGGCGGGACTTGGGGTGAGGCTGATCGAGAAAAGGCATGGTCCACCATTTTTGTTCTTTGCGCCCGAAATCCGCGGCGAGGACGCGGGACGCGCGAACCTTACGTTGAACGCTCGCGCAGTGTTTACGGAATTCGTTGGCAAGCAGGCGGAACTGCGTGCGGATATTGGGCTGGGGTCACGCACCTTGTTGGGTGCGGAATACTATCGGCGTATCGGCGATCGCGGATTCTTCGCCGCATCGAGGGTATCGTTTTCCCGCACGCAAACGAATCTCTATTCGCTCGGCTTGCGCGCCGGCGAGGTGGACATCAACCGCGGCGGGGTCGGCCTGGACTTCGGCTATACTGCGGCGCGCTTTTTCGAAGTACGTGCGGGATTCGACTATGGCCGCGTGGGCGCATCCTCGCGCGTGGGGACACAAGTGCCTTCGGACAATGACGGCGTCGTTCGCAATGTTTCGCTGCGCATGAGCTACGACGGGCAGGATAGTCCACAGGTGCCGAAGCAAGGCTTGAGAGGCACGGCCCAGGCGGCCTACTATTTCAATGCGCCCCTCAGTTCGAAGTTCCCGTTTCTGCAGTTGGACGGTTCGTACTTTCACACTGTACGGACGACCGACCGATTGTTTGTCTTGTTCGGCGGGGGGTCTAGCTTCGGCAATCGCTTGCCGGTTCCGCTGCAATTGACGCTGGGCGGTCCGCTGCGGCTCGGTGCCTTTGGCATCGGGCAGTTTCGTGGCGATCGCATGGGATATATGACTACCGGTTACTTGAAGAAGATCGGGAATCTGCCTCCGCTGCTCGGCGGGGATGTGTTTCTAGGCGGCTGGGCGGAGGGCGGGCTGTTCGATGCGAATCCTGGCGGATTTACGCCCCCTGGTGGGGCTTGGAAGCAGTCTGGGACTTTGGCCGTTGTGGTAGAAACACCTGTCGGTCCTGTGTACGCGGGCTGGAGTCTGGGGCGGACGGATGGGTTCTGGCGAGGGAAGTTCAGCTTTTTGGTGGGGCGGTTTTTCTAGTCGGATTCAGGCCTGGACAGAATCGCCATCGTACGCTCTCGCAGTGGAATCAATTCCAGGTCGCCGTCCAATTTCGTAGTGCCTCGGGCAATCAAACTTGAGAGTGCTGCTTCCAGGCATTGCAATGCGAGAAGATCCTCGTTGTTTGGGCCATCACATGGCTTCCTCGGTCCGACCTCTGCGTTCGCGACAGTCTGCGTTGGCAAGAACCGCCGGGCCGACTAGATTGTGATAATGCCCGGTCACTATTAGAGTCGCACTTGCCCACATTTTTGACGCGTGATATTCGTGTTCCAACCATCCGGCCGTCTTAAATAGTTCGGTGAGAGCCTGTGCGCCAGCGGCGCCAGCGCGTCTACCGAATTGCCCCCTGCACTCCGAAGGACTCATCTGCGGAGATATCGAGCGAGTTTTGACCAACGTTTTTTGCGCTGCTTGGGCTGCCGATCAGGTCAGAGAGAAGAGTTTTCAGGCGAGTCAGTATCAAGAATTAGTCCATCGATCCACTCGATCCACTCGACGGCTTCGCGTTCTCGTTCCAGATTTTGACTCATCGCGAGATAGTCGGCTTCCAGTGCGGTCTCCGAGTGGGCGTATGCGTTGGAAGGAATCGTCATGATTGAAATGGCCCGAACTAGCGGCCCCAGTCGGAAAGCTGCTGCAGAACCTGTTGAGCGGCCTTCTGTCCAGCGCTCTTCTTGGAGTTCCCTTGCGCCCGACTGACCCAGTTCTGCCCCGCGCGAACTTCGACGGTGAACATTTTGGCATGTTCCGGACCGTCCTCGCTGAGGATCGCGTATTTGGGTTGGGGCAACTTCAGTGCCTGGGCTGTTTCCTGCAGAGCGCTCTTGTAATCGGAAACGGCCATATCGCCGTCTTCATCGAGATCTGTGGGAACTTGCTCTTCGATGAAGCGCCGCGCCTCGTCGATGCCGCTGTCGAGATAGATCGCTGCAATCAAGGCCTCCACCGCATCGGCAAGCAGCGCACGTTTCTCACGTCCGCCGCTCATTTCCTCGCCGCGACCCAGCAGAAGATACTCGCCGAGACTGATGCCCTGAGCGACTTCATAGAGACGATTGGCGCTCACCAAATGGGCCTTCATTTTGGAAAGGCGCCCTTCTGGATGTCCGGGAAATTTGCGCGTCAGATACTCGCTGATGATGAACCCGAGAATCGAGTCACCGAGAAATTCCAACTGTTCGTTGTCGTTCTGGCCTTGTCCGGGCGGGTTCTTTTCGTAGATACGGGATTTGTGCGTAAGCGCGCGAAGAAAGAGGTCGCGGTTCCGAAACTGGTACCCGATCTCTTCTTCAAGCGATTCCATGCCTACCGGCAACATCTGACCCGTCCCTTGTAAACTGGAAACACGAGCCATGATCGAACGACCACGGCTCGTGCGATTCAAAGCACTATTTATTGTTTCATAACCTTACGGTTTCGCGGGCGCGGCGGGAGGTGCCGCTTTCGCTTTGGCGGTAGCTGCTTTCACCTTCTCTTGGCCCGCGATCTGCTTGATCTGGGCGTTGTCGGATGTTGTGATGGCTTTGTCGAGGATGGCCATCGCTTCGTCGTACTTCTGGACTGCGTTGTAAACCATGCCCAATCGCACCATGGTGGATTGATCGGGAGTTGCCGCACCGTCGATTGCCAGTTTGTATTCTGCGATCGCGATATCGTTCTTCTTGCGGACGAATGCAGCCGCTGCCTTGGCTTCATGCGCCTGCGCCACAAAGTCTTTCATGCGGCCGGCCCACTGTTCGTCGGTTAGCATGCCGTTGGACTTCTTGGCGGTTGGTGCCATCTCGATTACTTTGTTGGCATAGCCGTCGGAACGGGTGAGCTTCTCTTCTTTGTCGAGGTCGAACTCGCGAGTCTTCTCAGCGATGGTCTTGGCGAGCATCGTCAATGCGGCGAGGTTATTCGGTTCCGCTTCGATCGTACGTTCGCAGTAAATGATCGTCTGTTCGGCGTCGCCCTTGGAGCGCGCCGTTTCAGCCGCCATCTCAAGCACGATCACTTTGTATTCCGTATCGGCGAACTTGCCTAGCAGATCTTCGATCGCCTTGAGGCGGCCGTCGAAATCGGTGGCGTTTTGAATCGCCATTAGTGCGTCGACTTCCTTCTGCGACTTCGGCTTCTGCGCGAAGCTCATGCCGGCGGTGGCGATCATCAGGCCAACCGTGAACAGGGCACTCCATCTCATGTGGGACATCTCTCCTTCTCTTCCTTACTGCTGCTGTTTCTTCTTATCCGAGGCTTCCTGCAAGCCTTTCTCCGCCGCTTGCCGTGCCCTTTCCGGAGCACCTTTCACGGCCAATGCCAATTTGTACCGGTCTTGCGCGGTGTCGAGTTCGTTGAGCGAATACGACATGCGGGCAAGGTAGACCAGCGTCCAGACCCTGATCTCGGCTTCCGGATCCAGTTCGAGAGTCTTCTCGAACAGTTTCTCGGACAATTCAAACTCACGCGTCAGCGCCGCGATGCGCGCCAACCCAAAGTACGACTTCGCATGCAACGGACGCGAATCGGTCTCCTGCAAGGCGAGCGAGAACTTTTCCTTCGCCTTAGGATACTGCTTTTGATTGTACAAATCCTCGGCCTCTTCGAGAGTCTTGAGCACTCCCGTGAAGACAACCTCAGATGTCACCTTGATCTTCTTGGTCTCCTTAGCTTCAGCCCATTGGACGTTGGCCAAGCGCTTGTCTTCGCGCTTGAGGTCGATCGCCGAAACCATGTCGCCGTAGTAGAGGCGCATGGCGCGCTCTTGTTGTTCGTAGATCGGCAAATGCTCGAAAAAGTAAGGTGTGAGGATGAACCCTTCCCGAAACGATTGTTCCACAAGCTGTAGTTTCGCGCTGGCAGGCACGGGCGTCAGCCGGGTGTCCACCGCGCGTACCAGCGATGCGGTCGTGAGCAGGTAAAAGTCCTCTTTATAGTGGGTATCGAGTGCGGGCGCGATCTGTGCGAACTGCAGCAAACCGCTCTTTTCTTTTACTTGCTGGGCGAACTTGAAGACCAACGGATCGAGCAGATAGTAAAGATACGAGCGACGGATATCGGCGATCTGCGGCTCGGGCGTGGGCGTCACTACAACGTAGAAGTCGTCCCCAAAACTGCGTGTGTGCACTTGGTTGGGAGGTGCCATGAGTTCCACAAATATCTGAAACCGGCGATTGGTGTAGCCGCTGGTGGGATTCCTCAGAAAGGCATTGGCCTTGAGAATTTCCTGACTCACTTGCTGATGGAAGTTCTCCGCAATGACCTTTTCGTAGGCCGGCTGAATGTTGCGCCAGACGTTTTCGAGATCGGCTTCGTTCCAGAACTTGGCGAGCAGCGGGGTCATCGCTTCGAGCAGCACGGCATCCGGCGGCGGCTCTTTGAGGCCCTTAGAGAGAGCGAAATGAGGCGGGCCGTCGATAGCGAGTCCAAGGGAAATGTAGTTGCTGATGCTTGCGTTGGGGTGGCGCTGGTGGAATTCCTTGAGGTCTTTCAGGACGGCTGGATTCTTTTGCGCGACAAAGTCCCGGATCTTGGCGCGAATCGGGTGGTTGGCACCGGAGTTGGCGTCGACGTCGAGTCCCGCAGCCTGGATGGCGGTGAGGACTGTGAAGAGAGACGGGCTCGAATCGAGCTGGTCGCGCTCTTGCGCGTTTAGGGTCAGTGCCGACAGAAGAATCAGGATTTGGAAAAGCTTCACTGTGTGGTTGTCTCTAGTTTACCGATTCCTCTGTGCTGGGCTGAGAGACGCGCTGGCGAGGGGATCGGTTTCGGATGGCAAGGTGCTTTCTGGCGTCCCGATGACATGTCCTGGAACCCTGATGCTCCCATTGTCGCTGAAACGGGGAAAGCCGGATGCTCAGCGGAAGCCAACTGCGACGTCAGGCTAGCCAGCTAAGCCAACAAGGCTGTGTTTGGGTTCGTTTCCCGCCAGGCATGTTGATCGTTTACATAAATCGCGTGCCCGGTCTAACTGCGAACCCTTATTGCGCACTGATGGGTGAGGGCACAGGACTTCGATCCGACGCTGAATCAGAGCCTGGCACCTGGCCAGTGGCTCCTCAACTTCAAGTAAAAAGGGTGCCGAGGAGCGTAGCGTGAGGGCTGGTGTGTCAAACAAAGCAAATAACGCAGGGGAGTACGATAGATGTCCAAAGAATTGCAAAGAGACCGGGTGTCTCAGGATTACGATTATGCAAACCTCTACATGCAGCGGTACATTGTGGAGTTTCTTCTGGAGGTGCAAGCTCGTTGTGTAATGTTGGAAAGCGCGACGAAGAAGTTCGATGCTTTCACAGAACTGCCCGCCTCCAGTTCGAAGGTTCTGAAGGTCTTGAAGGAAGCTTGGGACGTGTTGGCATTTGCCGTGCCTGCGGTACGTTTCCTGAAACAGATCAAGGCGGCGGAAGCAGCGGTCAAGATCTCGGAAGCCTCGTCCGCAGCTCGTCTGATCAGCATACCGGCCAAGCTAGGCCCGGGTAGATTGGGCAAGGCTTATGACGTCGCGGAGAAAGTCAAAAAAGTGGGCGGGGACGTCTCTGGTTTAGTAGAAAGTGAGTCGGATGCGTGGAAGACGGCCCCCAATGGGATGGAACTGCTCGGTAGGTTCGATGCGAATAAGCCACTAATCCGAGATATCATTGAGGATGCAAAGCGGATCATCAAGTTCTGGTATGCGACCGGAGAGTTCTTGGTAAGCGAAAAATTTGCCCGATTTGCCTTGGTCGAACGCGGCGATCCGCTTCCGGCGGCGACGATGCTCGCTCAGGCTCGAGCGCGCCTACCGCACTCGAACCTTTCCGCCGAAGTTCTTGGCACTATCGAGCTGGAATTCCTGTGGCAGCTGATCGGCACCTATTGCAAAGCAAATGTCACCCTGGTAAACGGAGCTGTCTCGGGACTGAACAATACACAGCGAACTACCTTGATGACCCTTTTCGGATTTCATGTGCCACGATGGGCCTATTTCAAACGGCCCATAGTCGTTTCTGCCGTTGACTTTGTAAGCCTATTCGGAGTGCCGCGTCAATCGATTCAAGTTAACTATCAGATTCGGGGTGGGCAACGTCGGTAGTGGAAACCTAGGTTGTTGCGGCGGACCAAGGAAGCGGGAGGCAACGATCTGCCACTTCCGCCGAAGTCCAGCCTGAATCTCGATCTTCGAGGCTTGGGTTTTGCCGATGGTCGCAAAATTTCAGATAATCGCCCAACGCAATTGGCAGGGACGGGCGTCAGGCGTCTGTCCACCGCGCGCAACGGTGATGCAGTAGAAGTCGTCTCCAAAAACTGCGTCCGTGGACCAAGTTCGGCGGTGCCATCCACGCTCGGCCATGGCGCTCAATTTGCGACCTCCATATACGATCCCAAACCGCGGCATCGAACTCCGCGAACGACTCGCGAAAACCCTTGAGCTCGTCGCCGCTGAGCTTATTGACCTGTCCTTCGATTTCTTCAACCCGGCTCATGTTGAGATGAAAGCGATCTGCTTACTTCAGCCGCAGTTTCACAATCGTTTCCAGATGAAACGTCTGCGGAAACATATCGATCAAAGTCAGATCCGCGATCTCGTATCCACCAGCCTGCAGATCTTTCAGATCGCGAGCCAGCGTTGCCGGATCGCACGACACGATCGTCAATTTGGGGGACTTCAACCGCAGCAACTCGCGCACGGCAGCCTTGCCCAAACCAGTCCGCGGCGGATCCGCAATGATCAAGTCCGGAGTCTCCGTCGCGGCAGCCAACCAATCTTCCGCACGATTGAAGACACCCTTGGCCTTCAGGCCAGCGCGTTCCAAATTGAACTGCAGATCGCCGTTCGCGGATCCGCCGATTTCCACCGACGTCACCTTCGCGAACTTGCGCGCCAGCGGCAGTGTAAACAACCCGACGCCCGCGTAAAGATCGAACGCCTTGTCGCCCTCTTCGCCGTCCACCACTGCATTCACCAGGGGCTCAATCAGAAAACGATTCACCTGAAAGAACGACTTGTGATTGACGCGGTACTTATACTCACCGACGACATAATCGAGATGCGGACGATCCGTACCCGGAACGATCTTCGCGCACTCCTCAAAGAACCGCCGCGCCACCGGTTTAGTGCTGCGCAGGACATTCAACTGCACATCCTCGCCATTGGTGAACAACTCCAGCCGCGAAATAAAGCGAGGCAGAATCTGGCGGATCTTGGTGATCGCATCGAACACAACAGGCGAAGCAATCGGACACTGTTCGATCGGAATCAGATCGTTACTGCCCTGCTCGAAATAGCCAAGCTTGCCGTCTGTGATCTGGAACTGGCAGCGGTTGCGATACTCGAACTCCGGCCCGGAGATCACGCGGACCTCGCCCTCAAACGTCACACCGCCCATACGCAGCAACTGCTCGCGAAGAATCCCAGTCTTCAACTGCAGTTGCGTCTCGTAACGCGCGTGCTGATACTGACAACCTCCGCACTTCGTGAAGTGCGGGCAACGGGGCTCGATGCGATCCGGCGAGGGTTCCAGCACGCTCTTGACGCGATGCCAGAACACACCTTTCGAATCACGAACAGGTTCAACGCTGACACGTTCGCCCGGCAAAACAAAGCCGGCGAAATGCGTTTCGCGCTCAGGCTCATGGGTCCAGGCAATGCCGTCCCCGCCATAAACCCATTTTTCGATGCGGACTTCGTTTACGATAAGAGTTCACCCCTCACACAAAATGAAAGCAAGAGTCTTCTCCGGTATCCAACCCACCGGTAGCCCGCACATCGGCAACTATCTAGGCGCACTCAAGAACTGGGTCAAGATCCAGCACGACTACGAGTGCATCTGGGGAATTGTCGATCTGCACGCCATCACGAACTATCAGAAGCCCGAGGAACTTCGACAACAAATCGTCGAACTCGCGGCAGTCCTGATCGCAATTGGACTCGATCCCAAGCATACCAGTATCGTGGCCCAGTCCATGATTCCCGCCCACGCGGAACTCGGATGGATGCTCACCTGCGTCACCCCTCTCGGCTGGCTCGAACGCATGACGCAGTACAAGAGCAAGGCGCAGGCGCAAGAAGCGGTCGGTAGCGGCATTCTGCAATATCCTGTGCTGATGGCTGCGGACATCCTGCTCTATCAAGCCGCGATCGTGCCCGTTGGCGACGATCAGTCGCAACATTTGGAACTGGCCCGCGACATCGCGCAGCGCTTCAATTCGCTCTACGGCGAAACGTTCACGATGCCCGCAACCAAGCTCCCAAGCGTCGGCGCGCGCGTCATGGGACTCGATGAGCCTGACAAAAAGATGAGCAAGTCGGCTACCGGTCCGAATCATGCAATCAGTCTGCTCGACGATCCCAAGGTGATCACCAGGAAGATCATGCGCGCGACAACGGATTCCAATCCCGCAGTGGATTTCGAAACCATGGGCGCGGGCGTGCAAAATCTGCTGGCGATTTATCAGGCATTCACAGAGTGCAGCGACGATGAAGTGAGGAACCAGTTTATCGGCTTGCGTTACGGCGACATGAAAAAGAAAGTGGCGGAAGCTGTGGTGGCCGCGTTGGAACCGATCCAGGCCCGTTATCGCGAGATCACCGCCGATCCCGGATATTTGGATACGGTGCTGCGGGAATCCGCGGCGCGCGTCTCTGTGATCGCTGACGACACGGTACGCAAAACCAAAAAAGCCATGGGCCTCTATACGAAGTGACGGTCGGAGCCTACGCGCGGGTCCTTCGAACCAATCGTAATTTCCGGCTGCTCTGGTTTTCGCAGATCATCAGCGAGATTGGCGACTGGTTCTTTTCCGTCGCCGTATTGAGCTTCGTGATTCATACGACGGGATCGGCAACTGCGATGTCGTTGGCCTTTGTAATGCAGGTGCTGCCGCAGGTGATCGTCTCGCCGGTCGCAGGCGCGTTGAACGACCGTCTGAGCCGCCGCGGCATCATGATCTTTACCGATTACATGCGTGCCGCGATCGTGATGTCCATGCTGCTGGTGCAGGGTCCCGATCGCATTTGGCTCCTGTATGTGCTGCTCTTCTGCGAGACCGTCATGTGGGCGCTGTTCGAGCCCGCGCGCACAGCGTCGATTCCCAACATCACTTCCGGCGAAGACACCGCCATCGCCAACGCGCTGTCCAGCGCGACGTGGGCCGTCAGCTTCGCTGTGGGATCGGGACTCGGCGGCATTGTGCAGGCGTACTTTGGACGCGAGTCTGTATTTGTCATCGATTCCCTTTCGTTCATCGTATCCGCGTTGCTTATCGGCAGGACGCACTTCAGTGAGCCGCACATGCTGGGGCAAAAGCCCTTATCCTGGCGCGATCTGTTCGATTACTCCGAGATCGCCGAAGGCTTCCGCTATGCGCGCCAGGATAAGGCGCGCCTGTACACGATGTTCGTCAAAGCGGGCATGGGATTGATGGGCGTGAACTGGATCGTGCTGCCGCTACTTGGCGAGCGCGTGTTTCCAGTGCATTTGCCCGGCGTTGCCGCGGCGGATTCCGGGACTCTTGGCATGAGCTTTCTGCTTTCGGCTCGCGGCGCGGGTGCCTTTGCCGGCGCACTTGCCGGATCGGCGTACGCTGGTATCGCAATACCTCGCTTGCGCCAGAACATCGCGGTCGGATTCTGTTTGGGCGCGCTGGGATACTTTTTCTTGGCGGCGGCACCAAACTTTGCAGTGGCCGCGCTTTGCGTAATGATCGCGCACGCCGGTGGTTCGATCTGCTGGACCGCTTCGACAACACTCTTGCAGACGATCACGGAAGATAAATACCGTGGACGTGTCTTCTCATCCGAATATGCGATGTCGATGTTGGTACTGTCGACCGTCACTTATACGTGTGGAGTTGCCATCGATGCGGGCTGGTCTCCGCAGCAGGTGTGCGCGATATCCGGTCTCGTCATCCTGGTTCCTGCCGCGGCGTGGATCCTGGCGACGCGCCGGTCTTCGGCTTTCTCCGCATCGAGGCCTTAGACATGCCTACTCGGGCGAGATCGCGACGTCGCGGACGTTCTTCTGCACGGCGACTGACGCGAACAAGCTCATCAGATAGGACATCGCGTAGAAGCCTTTCTCGCTGGATGTAAGGGTCGCGTTCCAAAGTCCCGCGGCCAACAATAGAATGCAGATGCCGACGGATATCCAACAGAGGCCGAAGTAGAGATTGCTGACGTTGATCCCTTCCATGCGGTCTCTCACCGATTTCTGCAACGAAACCGAAGAGAAGAGGCCGTACAAAAGGATGGTCAGGTAATAGCCTTTTTCATTGAGTTGCATTGTGGAATTCCAAAGTCCAATGAGGTAGGTGAGGGATCCAACGAACAACGCAAGCCAGGATGCGCCGATGAATGCGGGCGTAGGTTTTTGAGCCAGAGGCGGAGGCATAGCGCCTATTCTATATGAGATGGCCCATCTTGTCTTTTTTGGTTTGTAGGTAGTCGGCCCGCGACTCGCGGATTTCAGCTACGATCGGCACCCTCTCGGTCACCTCGATACCGGCGGATTCCATCGCCTCGATCTTTTGCGGATTGTTCGACATCATCTTGACCTGGGTCACGCCGAAGTGCCGCAGAATCAAGCCTGGATACTCATAGTCGCGCAGGTCGGCCTCAAAACCCAGTGCGACATTCGCCTCGACGGTGTCATGCCCTCGATCTTGCAGTTCGTAAGCGCGTAGCTTGTTGATGAGTCCGATACCGCGGCCTTCTTTGGGTTCGTAGATCAGCACGCCACGGCCTTCGCGTGAGATCGCTTTCACCGCCAGTTCGAACTGTTCACGGCAATCGCAGCGCAGGCTGTGAAAGACGTCGCCAGTAAGGCATTGCGAATGGATCCGCACCAGCACTGGCGATCGGTCATGGACGATGTCGCCCATCACAACCGCGACCAGTTCGTCCTTTCCGGCGGTGAATCCGTGGATTCGAAAATGTCCATACTCGGTCGGAAAGTCGGCTTCGGCCGCATGCTGTAGCTTGTCCATTAGAAGGGGGGTCTATATTTAGTATAGAGAAGCGTGCTCGAACAACTTATGGTGGTGCTGCTCGTCAAGCTGGCCGTCTCGGCCGGGTTGGCCAGCATTTTGCTGCGGTCCGAGAGGTTCCGAAGGATGTTGATGGGCGAAGACCGGACGCTGCCAGAGCGCGTCAAGATGGCGTTTGTCGGCGCTGCGATCTACGCTCTCGGCGTAGCCGCGCGCGTTTCCACCCACAACAACTATCAAGCCGTCGATCTTTCTCTCGAAGCCAGCCTGTTGTTTGGCATGATGGGTGGCTACGTGACGGGCATTCTCACAGGAATCCTGGTGGCTGTTCCGGCGATGTTGAATGGTGAGTTGCTCAGCATGCCTTTGTTTGCGGCGTTCGGTGTTCTGGGCGGCCTGCTGCGCGATGTGTCGCCGCACGAGGAATCGATCTGGCAGATCACCCCGTTCTTCGAACATGCCCTGTACCGCTTTGTACGGAAACGTCCGGAATGGCGGCAGGCGGGGTTCAGCTTATTGTGCCTGTTCACGATTCTGGTCTGCGAACTGCTTCGATCGGGCGTCGCCGGTCTGTTTCCGGTACAGGCCGCGTTCTCGCTGTTAAGTCTGGTGAAAGATCCAAGCACGTGGGATGTTGTGGCGGTTTACGGAACAACCCTGTTCGCCACGATTTTGCCGTTAAAGATCTGGAACAGCAGTCGCAATGAGCGCAAGCTTGAGACACAACAGTCGAGCTTGAATCAGGCGCGGCTCGAGGCGTTAACCCGCCAGATCAATCCGCATTTTTTGTTCAATACGCTGAACTCGGTGGCGTCGCTGATCCGGACGAATCCAGAAGAGGCGCGGCGCGTCGTCTACAAGCTGTCGCATATCCTGCGGCGATTGTTGAAGAACACCGAGAGTCTGTCGCCGCTGCGCGATGAGTTAACGTTCATCGATGACTATTTGGCGATTGAGATGGTCCGGTTTGGGGACAAGCTGAAGTTCGTGAAAGAGATCCAGGCTGGCACTTTGGATCGGCAGGTGCCCTCGATGTTGCTGCAGCCGATTGTCGAGAACAGCATCAAACACGGACTGGCGAGTAAGATCGAGGGTGGCACGATTCGTGTGAGTAGCCGGTTGGCCGACGACGATCGCCTGCATATCCTGATCGAGGACGACGGTGTCGGGATTCCCGAAGATCGCCTGGCGACAATTTTCGAGCTGGGAATCGGTGTGAGCAATGTGAATGAGCGGTTGAAGGTTCTGTATGGGGATGGCTACCGCATGTGGATCGATTCGAAGTCCGGAGATGGAACTCGAACGGGGATTGAGGTTCCCTGGTAGATGTTGAAAGCGCAGTTTGCGTTTTGTTTTAAGCGCTCGGCAGAGTGTCACCCGACCGTGGATTGCGACATCCAGCTTTTGACAGCGTGAGTGGACGGTACATCTGGTGCGGCGAGAATTTGTCGGCTGCCAATGACTTCTTTTCGCCGCTCCGTGCCTCACACTTCCGCGAGCAGCATGCCGAGGTGACGAGGCTGCTTGGTTTACCGCCCGGATGCCGATTTCTGTTGGCTGGGGAGTATCTGGTTTTCTGGTTCGACTCCTCGCTGTTGTAGATCGGGTGACCGTCAGGGCTTCGTCATTTGTCGAGGACTCTCAAGTTCTGCGTACCGGATGCCGATATGCGGTTAGCCAATGCTTTCCTTTGCGCCCACCGCGTCGACTTTTGTCCCGGCTCTTCCTCAGAATTTCGAAGATCTGGGCGTAGCTAACACACTTGTGCTCGATCTGGTCTTGCGCCGGATGCTGCTCGAGGGCTTTTCCAACCTCGGCAGACTGAGCGAACAGTTGAAGCTGTCCATGCCAATCGTCGACCAGACCTTCCGCCACATGCGCAGCCAGCACCTCGTGGAAGTGAAAGGCATGCAGGGCAACGATTATCAGTTCACACTGTCCCAAGCCGGCAAGCAACTCGCCTCCGAGCGCTTTCAGGTGAATCAATACGCCGGGGCCTGTCCGGTCTCGTTGCAGGACTACCATGCCGCGATCAAGGCGCAGGCCGCGCACGTGGACGTCGACCGCTCCAGCCTCAAGAGTTGCTTTTCCGATCTCGTCATCTCAGATCGTATGCTCGACGATCTCGGCCCCGCCCTGATCTCGCAAAGCTCGATCTTTCTTTACGGTCCGTCCGGCAATGGCAAAACCAGTATCGCCGAACGTATGTTGCGCATTTACAATGACGGCGTCCTCATCCCCTATGCCGTAGAAGTCGACGGACAGATCATCAGCTTGTACGATCCGGTCGTCCACAACCGTCTCGAAGAAGAGGACGACCAACAGGACGTCGACCGCCGCTGGGTGCTCTGCAAACGCCCTTGCATCATCGTAGGTGGCGAACTCGTGCCATCCATGCTCGAACTCAAGCTCGACGAAGCCTCCGGCATCTATTCCGCGCCGTTGCAGATGAAAGCCAACAATGGCATCTTCATCATCGACGACTTCGGCCGACAACTCCTCAGCCCTCGCGATCTGTTGAACCGTTGGATCGTCCCGCTCGACCGGCGCGTCGACTATCTCACCTTGCGCTACGGCGTGAAGTTCCAGATCCCGTTCGAGACCATGGTCGTCTTTTCCACCAATCTCGAGCCCTCCGATCTCGCCGACGAAGCCTTTCTTCGCCGTATTCACAACAAAATTCTCATTGAACCGGTGGACGCCTCGGCCTTCGACCAGATCTTCGGCCGAGTCGCCCAAGCCAAGAACCTTCAAGCCGACCCCGAATCCGCCGAGTACATGCGCAAACTCTGTCTTCGCGAAGGCCGCACCGAACTCCGAGCCTGCTATCCCAACGACATCACCAATATTATGATGTCCATTGCCCGCTACGAAGGCCGCGCACCGATGATGTCTAAATCCGACCTCGAACGAGCCTCGAATCTGTACTTCGCCAAAGGATAGCTAGTGCCCGCGTCTACTTTGCGCAAGCCCGCGACGGGCTCTTTTTCGAGAAGTTCGGCGAGATCCACCCGACATATCAGACTCCGGCGTTTTCGTTGTGGGTGCAGGCGGCATGGGCTTCCGTCCTGATTGTCACGGGGACCTACGAGTATCTCATCGACTACGCGCTGTTTGCGATCTGGCTGTTCTACGGCCTTAGCGTGGCCGGCCTGTTTGTGTTGCGCCGCAAGTTTCCCGATCTCGAAAGACCATATAAAATGTGGGGCTATCCGGTGACACCCGCCTTGTTTGTGCTCGTGGCCGGTTGGTTTGTGGTGAATACCGCGATCGAACGTCCGGGACCTTCGCTCACCGCACTCGGATTGATCGCGTTGGGATTTCCCGCCTATTGGTATTGGACCTCACGACGGCGATCGTAACTCAATAAGTGTCGAGAGCACGGGATGGACTCGAAAGCTACTAAAGCTCTTCGGAGTCTTTCGGGTGAGAGAATCAGCGCTTCTTGGGAGGTGCCAGCGCTCGCTTGATCATCAGATCGCGATCGCCCGTTGACCAGGCGTGCTGAAGATCTTCTTCGGGGAATCCCGAGACGCGCCCCAAGACGATATAGGCAGGCAGCGAGTGCTCGGCATGTTTCCACTTGGCCATCTCGACAATCGAGTCGAAAGCACGTTCTTTGATCTGTGAAAGCACGCGCGGATCGCGCGAATCGGTGAGGTTCACCAGAAAGCGCGCAGCCTGCGTGCGATCGGACCACGAGAGCGAGTTCAGCATTTCGATGAACCACGTTGCCGGAACCTTGATTTCGGCATCCGGGTCGAGCTTGGCCTTTACGGTGATCGCCCCTAGAGCCCGCAGAGCATTCGCGCGAACTGTCTCGTCGCCATCTTTCAAGGCATGGAACAGGTCATCGATGACGCGGAACTTCTGCTTCGCATAACCCAAGACGTATACAGCCATGGCGCGATGTGCGGGATCGGCGGCCTTGCGGCTCACTTCGCGCAGCGCAACGCCATGGGTGTCCGCCAGATCGACAAACTTGAGCTGCGCTTCGCGCGCGGGCAGATAGCGCATCAGCGAGTGGCCCTCGGTGAGATCCTCTTCGGGGATGTTCGCTTTGGCCGCTTCGGTGACCTGTTCGAGAAACGCCAGATAGGCGGTTTCGACATCCTTGGGAACTTGCAGGTCTTCTTCCGGCTCGGCCCTGTATGTGAAGTGGGTGGAGCCTTTTTCCTCAATGCCGACGTAGAGGATTGCCTTGCCCGCCTCGCAGCAGATGGCCCGCAACTGCGCGCCAACCACTCCGGTCACGAAATTCAGCTTGAGTTCCGTTTCACCTTTACTGGCGGGCATCGGGCTGCCTTCGGCGAAGCCGAGCGCCTTGCGCAGCTTTTCGATGGGAACCCTTTTGACTCCGTAGAAGTCGACGATCGCCACTTCTGGGCGCTGGGCCGGGAGCAGTGGACACAAGGCGAGGATGAAAACGAGATGTCGCAAGTAAGTGGAATGGACGCGCCAACCGGTCAACTGGTGTACGCCTGTTTTTCGGCCAGATCGCCGATAAACGGCAGCTTCCACCGCTCACCCTGATAGGCCTTCATCATGAGGACGATCCACAACCCCAGCCATGCGAGCGCGAAAAGCCCCAGCAACGCAGTGCCCAGGGCGATGCCAACGAACGGGAGGAACGCCATGACTCCCGTAAAGATGAGGAGGGCGAACCAGAGCAGAAACACAGCAATACTGACAAAGATGCTCTGAAACGCATGGAATCGCACGGTGCGATTTTTGCTGTACGGTTCCAGCACGAGAAACAGGACACCCGATAAGGCACCCATCGCATACGCGAGCGTGCAGACTAAGTTTTCAGGCATGTCGGTGGTGCCAGTTTGCGCAGCAGGGGGCGGCGGTGGTGGCGGTGGTGGCGGAGGAGGCCCCTGTGTGTACGTCGGGATGTCTTGCGGTGCAGCGGCCGTTGGTGTCGGGGTCCCGCAGATCGCACAGAACCGGCCGCTCAGTTCCGCGCCGCATGAGGTGCATTGAGGCATTTTCCTTCTATTATCAGCCTCCGCTGAGGATTCTGTATACTTCGCGTTTCGGAAGCCCACGATCGCGGGCGACTTGTTTGATCGCATCCATTCGCGGAACACCGGCACGTTGCAGCTCGGCGACGGCCTCTTCTATGGGACGTTCGTCCACTTCGGTGGCTGCTTCAGAGGCTTTGCCCACCATCAAGGTGATTTCACCGCGAACCGAATCCCGCGCCGCGAGCTTGGCGTAGATTTCGTGGGCGGTGCCGCTGAGAAACTCTTCGTGCAGTTTGGTGAGTTCACGGGCAACTACGACCGGACGCTTCGGCATGGCCGTTTCCAAATCTTCGAGCGCATCGAGAATACGGTGCGGTGCCTCGTAAAAGATCAATGTCGCGGTTTCGCGAGCCAAGCTTCGGAAGAGATCGAGACGCTGCGTCTTCTTTGGGGGAGGGAAGCCGCAGAAGCGAAACCCCTCGCCGGTCGGGAGTCCGCTGGCCGAGAGTCCGGTGAGCACCGCAGAAGCCCCGGGAATCGGCGTAACGGCCAATCCTGCCTTGCGCGCCTCGTGTACCAACACGTATCCGGGATCTGAAACCAGCGGCGTGCCTGCGTCTGTCACCAGAGCGATGGTTTTGCCGTCGCGCAAACGGTCGAGCAGTTCGGACGCTCGTGCCGGTTCGTTGTGATCGTGATAGCTGATCATGGTGGTTTGAATGTCATAATGATCGAGCAGCTTTCGCGTTTGCCGGGTGTCTTCGCAGGCGATGAGATCCGCTTCTTTGAGTATCCTCACGGCGCGGAACGTCATGTCTTCGAGATTGCCGATAGGCGTGGCGACAATGTAGAGCATGAACTTGTTAGGATAAACCTTTGGCGGAACAAGAAACGACACCGACCGGTTATTGGAATTGGGAACCAGCCGGGAAGCCCATCCGAATTCTACTCAGTCTCGATGCGGTGGACCGCATGCTCACCACCGTGATCGACGGCTTTGGTTCCGTGCCCAAGCGCGGAGCGGAGGTCGGCGGCCTGCTCCTCGGCAGCCGTTCGCGCTTCGACGGCAGGCTGAGCGTCACGATCGAAGACTATCTCCCGGTCACTTGCTCACACCGTTTTGGACCCTCGTTCGTGCTCTCTGATGAAGATCTCGGGGCGTTCGAGGGCGCGATTGCCCAAAACGACAACGTTGTCGGGTTTTATCGGAGCCATACGCGAGACGGTTTGGCGCTCGGAGCCGAGGATCTGCAGTACTGCCAGCAGTACTTCAACGGTTCCGATGATGTGATGCTGCTCATCAAGCCATCCGCGATGAAGGTGAGCAACGCGGGATTTTTCTACTACCAGGCGGGCGAGATCCAAGATCGCACCGATCTTGAGTTCCCCTTCAGGCGAAGCGAAATGGAAACGGGCGAAGCTCCGGCACGGCGGCCCCTCGGAGAACGTCGCCCGCCACCGCGCTTCGAACCGCCCGTGGGGCGTCCACCGCGGCCCGGAGAAGGCGCGTTTCAGCCACCGTTTCAGCAGCAGCCTTTGCCGGATTCGTACCCGACATCGACTGACGAAGGATATCCGGAACCGACGTTGTCGCAGCCTTTGGACCGGCCTCCGTCCCGACCGTCGCACGGGCTTCCGTCCCTGCAGCGACAGCCGCAATATCCAATGCCCACGATGTCGGCCAACAAGTTGCGACGCAACTGGGTCTGGTTTCCACTGTCGTTCATCTTTTTGCTGTTGGGAGTTTTGTTGGGATTTCAGGCTGCCATGTCGTTCAGCTCCGGCAAGGGGAGTTCGCAGGACCCCTATGCGCTCAATCTCAGTGTCGAGCGGCGGCAGGAAGATCTGGCCCTTCGGTGGGATCGATCGAATCAGGCCATCCGCACGGCATCGAAAGCAGTGTTGGATATCCAGGATGGCCGTTACTCAAAGCGTGTCGATCTGGATAGCGCGCAGTTACAGACCGGTACGGTCATCTATCGCTTTTCGACGGATAGCGTCCGGTTTAAGTTGGAAGTCTACCCCCGCGATCACATCGTGATGTCGGATTGGGTGGAATGGAAGAAGTGAGCTACCAGCGAGGCAGCACGCGGCGCCAGTTCGCGTCGACATGCTTGCGCATTTCCGCTTCGTCATCGCGCTTCTTGTATTCGAGCTTTGCATAGCGCTCTTCGAGCCGGGCAATCTGGTCGAAGTCGAGTTCCACGCCCAAGCCAGGTTTGTTGGGAATCCGGACGCCACCGGCTTCGAACTGCACGCGTCCCCCAACGATCACTTCGTCGAGTTCGGTCTGCCAAGGATAGTGGGTGTCGCAGGCATGAGTGAGGTGCGGCGAGGACGCGCCTGCATGAGCCATGATCATCATGCTGACGCCGACATGGTTGTTCGAGTGCATCGAAAGGCCCATGCCGAGCACTTGGCAGAGATCGGATAGCTGTCGCTGCTTGCGGATGCCGCCCCAGTAATGCGGGTCGGATAATACGATCTGCACGGCGTCCTGCTTCCAGGCTTTGGGAACCGCATCGAAGGAAGTCACTGCGACATTGGATGCGAATGGAGTCTCGATGCCTTCGGCCAATAAACGTCGGCGGACCTCAGCCATGCCCTCGATTTCCGCGCACGGATCTTCAAGGTAACCGCCGTCGGTCAGTTCTTCTTTCAACTCGCGGCCTACTTTGACCGACGTGTCTACAGACCAGGCGCAATTCGGATCGATCCTCAACGGATACTTCGGTCCGAACTCGGCTCGCAACGCTTTGATGCTGCGAATTTCCTCATCCGGATCGAGCACACCGCCCTTGAGCTTGATCTCTTCGAAGCCGTAATTGGCGACCATCTGCTTGGCTTGACGAACCAGTGCCTCGGCGTCGAGCGCCTCGCCGTACTCGTCGTCGCGGGCGTCATCTCCGATGCCACCGCCGCCGCCATGCTTGTAGAACAGATACGCGGAAAACGGAGCCACATCCCTCGCACGCCCACCGACTACGTCGCAAAGCGGCAAGTTCCACGCCTTGCCGATGGCATCGAGACACGCGATCTCGATGGCGGCATACGCGCGAACGGGTTCATCGGCAGGGTTTTCACCCGGAACGAACATCGTTTGCGAACGGTCTCCACCGGCGATGGTCGACGTCATGTCGCGCCACAAACCGGTGAGTTGAAAGACATCGCGCCCGATCAGCTTCTCACGCAAAGACCGATAGACGGCGATCTGTTTGTCGCCACCGTAGGTCTCGCTAATTCCGGTGATACCTTCGTCGGTTTTCAATTCCAGGATGGTTCGCAACGCATAGGGGGCATGCAAGCCATAAGAACTGCGCAGTGGCACGTCAGCCACTGCGATGGGATGGATGATAAGGTCGGAGATCCGCACGCGGAAAGCTTACGCCTTGCGCGCGCCGCGCACAGTCCCCTTCAATGCCGACTGGCGGCGCTTCGCTGCCGTACGCTTCGGCTTGGTGATGATGAACGTTCCAGAACCGAGATACTCGGCTTTGTACAGATTCTCTTTGACTTTGGGTTCAGACTTTTTGATAGCCAACTTGACTTTGCTCCTGAGGTTGTTCGGAAACTCTAATTGTACCGAATGAAGCGACTCCTTGTACTGCTGCTGCTCACGAACTTCGTTTTCTCAAAGGACAAAAAGCCCCAGGGGAAAGACGAGTTGTTCGGAGAAATCGACGCCATCCTCGCCGATCTTGGCAAGATCACTGGCTGGAAGGCCAAGCGCAAGGTCCCGGCGGCTTACATCACCCGCGACAAACTCCGCCAGTTCATTGAGGGGCGGCTCAAGCAGGAAGTGAAAACCGACGACGTTCGGATCGAAGAGCAGATCCTCGAAATGTTTGGACTTGTTCCCAAGGGCTTCGATCTGAAGAAGTCCACGGTCGACCTGGTCACCGAGCAGGCGGCAGCGTTTTACGACTACAACGCCCGCAAGCTCTTTGTTCTCGAATCGAACGAGAGCACGCTAGAACGCCGCGTCACATTGGCGCACGAGTTGGCGCACGCCCTGGCCGATCAGCAGTTTTCACTTCGCAAGTTTATCCGCGGCGGTATGCGGAGCGACGATATGTCCACCGCACGGCAGGCCGTTGTTGAGGGGCAAGCCACATGGCTGATGTGGGCGTATATGGGTGTTCGCAATGGCAAGGAACCATCGGTTCCCGTCGAACTTCTCGCCAACGCGGGGTTCACCGCCGAAAGCGCCGGCGCGGGGTTCCCTGTGTTGGCGGAATCGCCGCAGTACGTGCGAGAATCGTTGATCTTTCCTTACACGCGCGGGCTGTTGTTCCAAAACGAACTGTACAAAGCGCGGGGGCAGAAGAGTTTTGCGGAAGTGTTTGCGCGTCCTCCGGATTCAACGCAGCAGATTCTGCATCCCGAACGCTGGATGGCCGGGACGCCCGTGCAAACGGTTAAGCCCCCGCCGATTCTCGAGGAGAAGCGATATCGATTGCGCGCCGAAGGAACCATCGGCGAATTCGATCACAAGATTCTGATCCGGCAGTACATCGACGAGACTTCGGCCGACCGCATCGCACCGTTGTGGCGCGCCGGATCCTACAGGCTTTACCATGACAAGACCACCTCCAAGCAGCCGCTGCTCGCTTATGCAACCACTTGGGATAAGCCCGAAACTGCAGTCTGGTATCTGGCTTTGTACAAAGGCATCGTCGAGAAGAAGGCCAAGAACTGCCTCTTTACTCTGCAAACCGAGACGCGAGTCGAAGGCGCGAACGAGTACGGTCGCTTCGAAATCTGGACCGAAGGCGACAAAGTATTCGCCATCGAAGGACTCTCTACGGCAGCATCCGATTCGTCTTCAACCACATCACCGCGAAAACCATAACTGCCCATCCCGCCACCGCCACCAGCACCGGCACGTCATGCAGCAGCACATCTTCCGGGCGTTCCAGATCGCCAGTATGCCGCTCGCTGAGGTATTGATAGCGGAAGAGGCCGTAGAGCACGAAAGGAAGCGTCAACATCATCCAAGGAGTTTGCGCGCCGTTGACCTGCGGACCCGAGCTCCAAAGTGCGTAGGTGAGAATGACTCCTGTCGTGACGAGTTGCTCCATCCGTGCCAAAAGTCCTTTGGAATATTCCTGCAGCACCGGGCGCGACGAACTACCGTGAACGAGTTCGGCTTTGCGTTTCTCAATGCCGAGAAACAACGCAAGAAACGCCACTGCAAGCAGGAACCACGGCGATGGAACGACATTGACGATGGCGGCTCCGCAAGCGGCGCGCAGCACGAAACCCGCCGCGATGCCCATCACATCCAGCAATACGGTCGTCTTCAGTTTCCAGTTGTAGAAGAACTGCAAGAAGGTATAGAACAGCATCAGCTCGCCGGCAAGCGGCGAAATCAGCAGCGTCACGGCGGTGGACGTGCAGATCAGGAAAAACGCCAACAGCAAGGCAAGCGGTTCAGAGAGGAAACCTGCGGCGATGGCCCTCCGCCGCTTGACCGGATGTCGGCGATCCGCTTCGATGTCAAGAACATCGTTGTAGAGATAGAAGCCGCTCGACGCCAGACAGAACAATACGAACAGGGCCGTGGCAACCAACAGGGATCTTGCGGATAGATCGAAAGCGAACAGCAGCGGTGCGAAGACGATCGCGTTTTTGGTCCATTGCCGCGGGAGCATGGCGGCAAACACTGACTGCCGGTGCGAACTGCAAATGAGGAAGCGTGAGCGTCACTTTTGAGCGACCTTTCTCAGTTGCTCAGCAGCAACGGGATCGAACCGGTAAAGATACCGTGGCCAACCCGGCGTGTAGCGCCGCGTCAAGCCTTGCAAGGGAAGAAAGCGTTCACCGAAGTCTTTGTCGAGCACGTAGCGGTCGTGCAAGAACGCGATGACGCCGTCGTTTTCGATTCGTGTGTTGGTGAGAATGTAGCCGTGACCGTTGGCGGGCTCGGCCGTGGATGCAAGAACCTTTGCGATCTTCGCTCGCGCGGTCTCCGTTTCGGCAGAGCCTCTCACCATGTCCTCGAGCGGCACCCAATGAGCCGCCGGTTGGAACTTTGCGGATCCAGGCACCGGGCCGAGCCAAGGTGCATACACCGGACCATCGAGCCGTTCCGCAATCTGCAATAGATCTTTGTAAGCCGCCTGCGCATCGCCTTTGACGAGTGCGGAACCTGGATTGTACAGCAATGCCAGAAACGAGATTCCCAGAGCGATCTGCGGCCATAGTGTGTTCTCAGGCAGATGTCGAGTGAGTCTCTCAATAGCCACGATGCTGACGATGATGAGCCAGGTTTCGAAAGGAATGAAGACGTTGTTGTTGGAACCCGAAGTGGCCATGCCGAGCAAGGCCGTTCCCAAAGCCACCGGAACCATGAAGATCCAAATGCTGCGAAACGCCCCGATTTGAAGGGCTGACATCAGCCCCGCGCCAGTGAGTACAGTTGGCATCAGCCAGCGGCGAGCCATGAGTTCTGCGAAGTTGCGGATGTCTTCGCGGCTGAGTGCCGCCCACTGCCTCGGAACTTCCCACGTGAAGTAATGAAACTCAGGCCCCATCAACGCGCTTGGAGCGAGCAGGTAGAGCGCGGGTCCGAACGAGAATGTCAGAACAGCCGGCCATAAGAGCTCGGCCGGTGTCAGCTTGAACAGCAAAAACAAGAAGCCGCCGATGGCGAAAGCTGCCGCTTGTTGCTTCAACCAGAACGCGGCGACTAAGAGCAGCATTCCACCGCAGTTGGCTAGGCCGGAACGTCCGTAGTTCAGCGCATAGCAGCCTGCGAGAACGAGAAACAGCATCCAGGTATCGCGGTGGCCGATGTCGAAGTACGAATCCATGGCGCGATAGGCGGCCGCGAACATTCCCACCGCGATCACGCCCCACCAACGCGATTCGGTTTCACGCTTGACGATGCTGTAGATCATTGCCGCCGATCCGATGGTGCCGATCAACGCCACGATCCGGATCGTGGCCAAGCTAGGGCCTAGAAACACCGCGAACGCCGCGCACAAGTAGTAGAAGAGCGGGTTATAAGCAAGCGCCACGTGACCGGGCTGTGGCGCCTCGTAGATAGGCTGCCCATGCATCGCGCGTTCCACATGCTCAACGACGGTTGTTTCCATCGCCTCAAGATTCAGCGGGTAGGAAACGTGTCGGTAGGCAACCCATCCCACCCAGAGAATCTGAAACATCGCGTAGGCTGCGAAGAGCAACACCCACGTCTTTGATTTTTGGGATGAAATTTCCATTGGCACGCCTCGGCATTTTCAATACTAAGCGGGCGGCTGGTATGCGGAATGAGCGACTGGTCCCCTAGGGTCATGGGCCGTAACCCCGTACTGTTGTGGAACCACCAACCAGCGGCCTTCGTATACTAGGGTGGAGACCAAGTCCCATGCCATTTTGCGTGCAATGCGGTAATCAAGTCGACGATCAGGCTCGCTACTGTGGCCGTTGCGGATCGGTGCAGGCCATTGAGACTCCCAGTGCTGGGCCGAGCGGAGCCAGCGTACTGGACAATGCGTTTCCTGGCGTCGATGCACACACTGCTTCGATCCTCTGCTACATCCCTTGGGTTGGCTGGGTGGCTGCCATCTTTGTGCTGGCTTCGCAGCGGTTCCGCACCGATACCCAGACGCGCTTTCACGCGTTTCAGGGCCTCTACATCTTCGTCGCCTGGTTGATGGTGGACTGGGTTTTGGGTCCGCTGATGCGGATTCCGGGCATCTACTTTGGGATGAAGTTGGGCGGATTGCTGAAGCTGGTGATCGTCGGAGGGTGGATTTGGATGCTGATCAAGGTCTCGCAACGGGAACGGTTTAAGCTCCCGCTATTGGGCGATTTGGCCGAAAAGTCCGTTGCCGAGCAGTTGTAGATTCTTACGCACCCGCCGAGAGTTCGACCACGAGTATACGTACAATCAGTTCAACCAGTTGTTGCGGTGACAATGCCGGGCGATCATCCGCGCCTCCACTCTGCCTCGGCTCGGCCACGCTCAACAGGTGGCCAAAGCCATCCTGTTCATGCCGTTTCCACTTGCCCTGCGCATCTGTCATTGTCAGCGTATTGCCCAGATGCAGGAAAGTCGTCGCCGAACCATCCGGCGCAGTCACCGTGGTCGTCCACCCCAGAGAATCGTAGAGGCGAGTCGCCAACCTGAATTCCCTCGCCTCCCCAAAGTCCCAGCACGCAGGCCTCTACTAGCCACCCCCTAATTTTGGACTCGGTCCCGCGCATTCTCGTACATACCGGACTATACCCCGCACACCAAAACTCCATGCGCCAGGCATCTCACGGATGAGATTTAGTTCTTCCTCATCGGCTCTATCGCGGAGTGGATTGTAGTGAATAATCAACACGCTCCTCGATTCAAACTCTAGCCTTACGGGCATACGCCCAGTTGCCGACAAGACAATTTGGCTCGGAAAGGTGTGGGTATCCTTGACTTGGACTACCGTTAACTGTTCGCCACAAGTTCTACCGGGCACGGTATGCAAAAGCCGAGCCCAGAGGCTACCATTCTGGCTCATAATCCGAGATTGTTCCACGAAACAGTTCTCGTTGCTTCTGGAATTGCAGCCGACAATGACGCTTGCCCACGCCAGTGCCACCAGAGACCTGTGCGCGCGCTCAGTCACATATCCTCGAGTACTGGATGTGAATTGACTCTACGTCGCCAATCATCTTTCGCACAAAAGAGAGATCCTCCTTGGTCCTTGAATCCACATCGAACGCATAGTCCACGCGAAGTAGCCTGTTCGAACGCCAGGTCACAGATATGGATGGCCTACCCTCCACCAAGAAAACCTCGATCGGTCCCTTGGATTGAAGGCCCTCAATCTGCACGGAGGCAAACGAGTCGTTATCACAATTGTTGTTAGCTCGAACCACAGCCACAATTCCGTTGGGCGAGTAAAAGCGCTTCCGAGTCTCGCACCCGGATCTGGAACCGCAAGACACCACCGTGACCAGTCCAACGAAGAACGCCAGTTTAGCGACCAAGAATACCTCGGAATCCACACACAGTTTGCCCGAATTGAATACCTGAAGCTATGATAGTCCTATCTCTGGTACTCTCTCCATAGTTTGGAGGGAGATATGAAATTTCCGTCAACATAGCGATCTGGCAACACTAGTTCTTCAACCGAATGAAATAGTTCGTTTGGTTCCGCACCATTATGGGCGCGGCTCTGAACGACTTGCTTCGGA
>ENA-ORBV01003540-ORBV01003540.1-microbial-mat-metagenome-genome-assembly--contig:-NODE-3540-length-31108-cov-6.405691_pt1 | contig 31108 bp, 25 predicted proteins | sample MGYA00237777_ERZ505514 | MGnify/ENA primary metagenome ERZ505514 (study PRJEB26160, sample SAMN06269048) | microbial mat metagenome | isolation source: Oligotrophic lake microbial mat | place... | reverse complement strand
GGTCCGCTCCGTTGAGCTTTCATCCGCGCCGCGGCTTGGGAGTTACCTGGCGAGATCCGGTTACTGACAGCGCGGTGCATGACCGGGTTCATCAACTGAACTTAGAAGCCGAAGCCGAGCGCGAGTTAGCCGAAGCCAACCGGCTCTTCTACGTCGGCATGACTCGCGCCGAACAACGCCTTATCTTCAGTTGGGCCGAAGGCAAGCAGATGCGTTCCAAGTGGCCCGATATGGTGCGGCGCAATTTCGCGGCGCGGATTGTGGCCGTACCGCCGCCTCGTTTCGACTTACTCGAAACAACCGCCCCGGCCGCTCGCTTAGCGCGGTTACTGCGGGCCATTCCCACCGCCGAGCCCTGGGAAACGGCGGTTACCGTTACCGCACTTACTCGCTTCGCCGAGTGTCCACGCCGTTACTGGCTCGATCGTTCGGGACCTTTGCCCACCGTCAGCGGCACCGGCGCCCGGGAACTCGGCCGCGAAGTTCATGCGTTGCTAGCGGGAGAGCCGGGAGAGCCTTCCGCGGAAGCCCAGTTTCTCGCTGAGCGGTTCCGCCAGAACGAACTAGGCCAGCGCGTTACGCGTGCCTCGCAGGTAGAACGCGAGTGGGATTTTACCATCGAAATCGCAGGCGTCATTGTGCGCGGAGCCATCGACTTGTGGTTCATCGAGAGCGACGAGTTAGTCGTCGTAGATTACAAAACCGACGAGGCTGTAACTCAAGAAGCCGCCTGGCAGGTGCGCATCTACGCGGCTGTGCTGGAGGCCCATCTCGCCCGCCAGGCACGGGCTATCCTCTATTTCGCCCGGCACGACGAGGCACTCGAGGTCGATGTCCGCGATCCGGCGCCCCTGGTACGCAATTGGAAGCAAGCCTATGTGGCCGACAGCTTCCCCCTGCAAATGGGCCAACGCTGCGAGCGCTGCGAACATTATGGCCGCCGCTGTCCCTCGAACTTCGTGTCAGGCCCCTCAAACTTCGTGTCATGATGGAGCCGATGAAAGCCGCCCTGTTCGCCGCCGCCCTTTTATTGACTGCTTGCTCTTCCGCGCCCAAGCCGGAAGTGAATACCCCACCCATGAAGAGTATTGTGAAAACATCCTTTGGACAAACCCCGGACGGCGCCGCCGTCGACCTTTATACGATAACTAACCCCAACGGCGCCAGTGTCGCCATCAGCACTTACGGCGGCACCGTCGTCTCGCTCAACGTGAAGGACAAAGCCGGTAAGTTAGGCGACGTGGTGATCGGTTTCAATACCCTCGCCGGCTACCTCGGCGAGCACCCTTACTTCGGCGCGCTGATTGGCCGCTATGGCAATCGCATCGCCAAAGGTAAGTTTAGTTTGAATGGCACCTCATATAACTTAGCCATCAACAATAGCCCGAATGCTCTCCACGGCGGGCTGAAGGGTTTCAGTCGTCAGGTCTGGCAGGCCAAAGAAGTGGGTGAGAATGGACTGGAGCTGACTTACGTGAGCAGAGACGGGGAAGAAGGCTACCCGGGTAAGTTGACGGTGACCGTAGGCTATACTTTCACTCCCGCGAACGAGCTCCGCATTGAATATACCGCCACTACTGACGCCGACACGGTCGCCAACCTCACCAACCACAGTTACTTCAACTTAGGCGGCCTTGAGAATAACTTGACGCACCAACTTGAGATCTACGCCGATCGCTTCACCCCCGTCGACGCCGGCCTTATCCCCACCGGCGAGTTACGCCCCGTAAAGGGCACGCCCTTCGACTTCACCACTCCCCACGCCATCGGCGAGCGCATCGATGCCGATGAGGAACAGATGAAACTCGGCAGCGGTTACGACCATAATTTTGTCTTCACCAAGCACGACGGCCAATTAAACTTAGTCGCCAAGGTGAGCGAACCCACGTCGGGGCGCGTGATGGAAGTGCTTACCACCGAACCCGGTGTCCAGTTCTACACCGGCAATTTCCTCGACGGCACGCTGAAGGGCAAAGCCGGCCGCCCCATCCAACGGCGCGCCGCCCTGTGCCTGGAAACCCAGCACTTCCCGGACTCACCGAACCAACCCAAATTCCCCACCACGGTCATCAAGGCTGGGGAAGTACGGAAATCGACGACCGTTTATCGGTTTGGGGTGATGTAAGACGCGGCAGGCTAGAAGCTGGGACGGTGCTTCGTAAAGGTCTGCCGCTGGAATACCGGCCCAAAGCCGCAGCGCACGTAGTTGCGCTCGGAACCGCTGCCCGGCGCGGTCTCGGCGACACAGTATCGGCCCCCGGCTTGCCCGGTGAGCCACAGCCGGTGCTGGATCAGCATCTGCTGCAAGCCCTGGCCGCGATGGGCGGGCAAGGTGGAGTCGGCAAAGCAGTAGCCTACTTCGCCCACGACGGCAAAGGCGGCCGAGCCGGCCAGTTCACCATCGCGCACAATACCCAGCGCGGTTTGGCTGGCCAGGATGCGGCCCAATAGATAGCCGGAGGGCGAAGGCTCCATGCCGAAGCCGAGTTGAACGGCTTGAGCCCACTCTTCGAGGCGATCGGCACAGTCGATGACTTCGGGCCGCGGCGGATGATCCGCCCGCAGTTCAGCCACCAGCACCTGCTCGCTGCCGGCCAGTTCATAGCCGAGGCTCACCAGCCAAGGCTCGAGCTGCCAGACATCGGCGACCTCGAGGATGGCGTCGGCGCCGCGGGTGAAGAAGAAAGCTTCGAGCGAGGCCAGATGCTCATTGGTCAATTGGCCATCGGCCCCGGCGACGTGGGTGAGCGGCGATCCGACGCCGAGAAACGTGGCCCAACCCTGGCCGGCGGACTGTTTGGCGGCCCCGGCGCCGAGACTCGCCCCGGCATCCACGAACCGGGCCGCCAGGGCGGCGAAGGCCCGTTCAACACGTTGAACCATCTGGCCAGCTTAGCAAGTTGGGATGAAGTAGAATCGCAGGGTGCATCGCCGTACTTTCCTTCAAACCGCCGCGCTTCCCCTTCTGGCTGCTGACCCGCCGGTGCCGATCATCGACACGCATATCCACTTGTTTGACCCGACGCGCCCGGCCGGGGTCCCCTGGCCTCCGAAGGACAACAAGGTGCTCTATCAGCCCGCCCTGCCCAAGCGTTTGCGCCAAGTGATCGGGAGCTTCCAGGTGGTGGGCGCGATCGAGGTGGAGGCGAGCCCGTGGTTTACCGATAACCAATGGGTGCTGGACGTCTCGGCCAAGGACACCATCATGGTGGGCTTCGTCGGCAACCTTGAACCGGGTAAGCCCGAGTTCGCCGGTCAGCTCGAGAATCTGGCTAAGAATCCACTATTTCGCGGCATTCGGTATGGCTACCTGTGGGACCGCGATCTGCGCGCCGGTTTAGCGAAGCCCGAGTTTCTGGCCGATTTGGGCCGGATGGCGAAGGCCGGCCTGTCGCTCGATACGGCCAACCAGTCAATCCGCTTGCTGGAAGACACGCTGCGCATTACTGACCGGCATCCGGCTTTGCGGGTCATCATCGACCATCTGCCGAACATCCGGCTCAAGCCCGCCGAGAAGCCGGCTTACGAGAAGCTGCTGAAGGAACTGGGCGCGCGTAAGCAGGTTTATGTGAAGCTGTCCGAGATCCTGCACCGCCAGAAAGAGGCTGACAAGCCGTCGACGGCGAATCTGCTTGACCCCCTCTGCGCCACCTTCGGCGAGGACCGTGTCCTCTACGGCAGCGATTGGCCCAATAGCGACACTGCGGGCACTTACGCGCAGGGGTTATTGGCGGTGCAGGCTTATTTCGCGAACAAAAGCCGTGTGGTGCAGGAGAAGTTCTTCTGGCGCAATTCGCGGGCCGCCTATCGCTGGCAGAAGCGCGCGGCGAATCAGCCGGGTTGAGCTACTTGCCGAGCAGCATGGCGATGAGGTAGTTGCCGGCCATGGGGTCTTCCCGGATGAGGTCTCACTCGCGGAAAGCCTGACGAGTCAGGTCGAGGATTTCGTTCGCATCGGTGGCGCTCGTCTTGCAGGGTGGCGAAGGATTTGGCGACCCGTTGCAAAGGCAGCGGTACCGATTGGCGGTTGCCGCGTCGGTCCTTCCAGCCCGTCGGGCCGAACTCCAGCGATACGCCCCGCATGATTCCATGCTTGAAGCCGCGTTCGAAAGAGGTGCGGGCCTCGGCGGTGCCTGGCCAGCGCCCGGCGGCGTCCTCGGTTAGGCGGTGAAAGAGCGCATAGTAGGCCGTGGAGACGGCGCGCCGGAGGCTGGCTTGGGAGGACTTCGTCCCTTCGTAAATGATCAGATGCTCCGCTTGGCGAAGCAGGTCTTCCGCTAATCCCAAAGCGGCTCTTTCAACTCGCGTTGTTCGGTTTCACTCCGAAAACGCGGGTACGCGAGGAAGTTTCGGCTCCCCAGGCCAAGTTCCTGGTCGATCTTCTGGCGCACCTCGTTCGCAATTTGATGAAGACGGGGAACCCGGCTGGCCTCGTCAGAAAGAATGACGTAAAAATAGAGGGCGTCATGGTCAGACCAGTCGAGCCCCTCACGCATGCGGATTCGGACCACATCGGGGGCCAGAGAACCGGCGATCTGGTCAACCTGCTCTTGCTTGGGGAGATTCAAGATCATGTCTTTAGGATAACCTGACCACAGATAATACACCTTTCAGTCAAGTGGAGGAAACTTATCCGCCGATATGAACATCGAGTTCTATGAAGGGCCTGTAAACTGGCCGGCCTCTGGCGGGATATCATAGACACAAGGCGTCCTTCGTCCACAACCTCCCTTTACCCATGTCGCAGACTACTACCGAAGAACTTGGAATCAATAGCTGGCTGGAAGAAGAACTCTACCAGCAGTACCTCAGCAATCAGCAGAACGTTGACTCGAGCTGGAAGACCGTTTTTGATACGAATGGTCATCTGGAGCCGCTCGCGCCTACTCTGGCTCCCGTTGCTCCTCCACCGGCACCGGCAATCCCGGCTTCGGCAATCCCGGCTTCGGCAATCCCGGCTTCGGCAATCCCGGCACCCGTCCCGCCTCCGGCACCGCAGACCCAGGCGATGACGGCTCCGGAACCGAAGCTTCCGGCTAAGCCGCTGCCGCCGGTCACGCTTGGCCCATCGGAACAGCTGATGCCCTTGCGCGGCGTGGCCGCCAAGATCGCCGAGAACATGAATGCGAGCCTGTCGGTGCCGACGGCTACTTCGCAGCGCGTGTTCACGGTGAAGGTGATCGATGAGAACCGGCAGTTGGTCAACGAGCACCGGGCGCTGAACGGCAAGAGCAAGGTCTCTTATACGCATCTGATCGCCTGGGCCATCGTGCGGGCGCTCAAGAGCAATCCGGCCATCAATCACGCGTTTATCGAGAACGCCGACGGCCCGTTCCGCATCGTCCGGCCGAGGGTGAACCTCGGCATCGCGGTCGACGTGGCGGGCAAGGACGGCAGCCGCAGCCTGATGGTGCCCAACATCAAGAACGCGGGCGAGATGGACTTTCAGCAGTTCCTGGCCGCCTTTGACGATGTCGTCCAGCGCGCCCGCGTCGCCAAGCTGACGGCGGGGGACTTTGCCGGGACCACGATTTCTTTGACGAATCCGGGCACGGTGGGTACGCTCGGCTCGGTGCCGCGCTTGATGCCCGGGCAAGGCGCGATCATCGCTACCGGTGCCATCGACTATCCGGCCGAGTACCAGGGCGTGGCGGCCGACATGAAGGCTTTGCTCGGCTTGAGCAAGGTGATGATGATGACCTGCACCTACGATCACCGCGTGATCCAGGGTGCGGAGTCCGGCATGTTTCTGGCCAAGGTGCAACAGTTGCTGCTGGGCGAGGAGCAGTTCTACGAAGAGATCTTTGCGAGCCTGAAGATTCCTTATCAGCCGATCAAGCTGCCGCAGGAGAAGGTGCGGGCATTGATTGGCCCGGCATTGGGGCAGCAGACAATGCCGGGCGCGACGGCGGAACTGGCCAAAGAAGCGGCCGTGTTGATGTTGATCAACGCCTATCGTGTGCGGGGACACTTGGTGGCGAACCTCGATCCCTTAGGCTCGGACGCGCACCACCATCCGGAGCTTGACCCCGCCAATTACGCCCTGACGATTTGGGATTTAGACCGCCCGTTCCTCACCGGCAACCTGGGCGGCATGACTGGGGACGCGGCGCCGCAGGGCATGGCCAGCCTGCGCGAAATTCTCGAAAGCCTCCGCGCCGCGTATTGCGGCACCATGGCCGTCGAGTACATGCACATTCAGCATCCGGAGCAGAAGGCTTGGCTGCAGCAGCGGTTGGAGCCGAAAGCGTCGCGCGCGCCGTTCACTCCCGAAGCCAAGAAGCGGATCCTCGAGCGGCTGGTGGAAGCCGAGATGTTCGAGAACTTCCTGCACACGCGATTTGTGGGCCATAAGCGCTTTTCGATGGAAGGCGGCGAAGCGGGCGTCGCGATTCTGGATGAGTTGGTGGAGCGCGCCGCCGCGACGAATGTTGGCGAAGTGGTGATCGGCATGGCGCATCGCGGCCGGCTGACGGTGCTGGCGACGATCATCGGCAAGACGCTCTCGCAGATCTTCTCGGAGTTTGACGGCAACATCGACCCTGAAACGACGCAAGGCTCCGGCGACGTGAAGTATCACCTGGGTGCAAGCGGCGTGCGCGCCACCAGGTCTCGCGAAGTGGTGGTCTCCCTGGCGCCGAACCCCTCGCATTTGGAAGCGGTTGACCCGGTGGTTGAGGGCATTGTGCGCCCGAAGCAGGAACGCTTGGGCGATACGGAACGCGCCCGCGTGATTCCGGTGCTGATCCACGGCGACGCGGCTTTTGCCGGCCAAGGTGTGGTGACCGAGACGTTGAACCTTTCGCAGCTCGAAGGCTACACGACCGGCGGCACGGTGCATCTGATCATCAACAACCAGATCGGGTTCACGACGAATCCGAACGAAGGCCGCTCTGGCCCCCATTGCACCGATGTGGCGCGGGCGGTGCAAGCACCGATCCTGCACGTGAATGGCGACGACGCCGAGGCCTGCGTGCGTGCGGTGCAGATCGCTTTCGACTTCCGCCAGCGCTTTAAGAAAGATGTCGTCATCGACATGGTTTGTTATCGCCGCTATGGACACAACGAGGGCGACGACCCGACTTATTCGCACCCCATTCTCTACCGCAAAATCAAGGACCAACCCTCGGTCGGCACCATCTACACCGATCGCCTGAAGCGCGAAAAAGTGATCACCGACGCCGACCTCGACGGGATCGGCAAGCGCATTACGGCGCGGCTCGAAGAAGGTTTTAAGGCGGCCAAGGATAAGGCCGAGAAGTTCGAGTTGGTGGAGATGGCCTTGATCGACGACGAGGCTTTTAGGGTCCCTACGCCCAACACGGCGGCGGACTTGCACCTGCTCGAAAAGGTGATAGCCGGCATTACGGCCTTCCCCGAGGGCTTCAATCTGCATCCCAAACTACAGGGCCTGATCGTCGACAAGCGGCGCGAAGTGGCTAAGGGAGCGCCGATGGATTGGGCGACGGCCGAGGCGCTGGCGTTTGGTTCGCTGGTGCTGGAAGGCACGCCCGTCCGGCTCTCCGGCCAGGATAGTTCGCGCGGCACGTTCTCGCAGCGGCATCTCGAATACGTCGACTATCAGACCGGCAAGCCCTATGTGCCAATGAAGCACATCGACCCCAAGCAGGCGCGCTTCGAGGTGGTGGATTCGAGTCTCTCCGAATACGCCGTGATGGGCTTTGAGTTCGGCTATAGCGTGGCCGATCCAACGTGCCTGGTGATGTGGGAGGCCCAGTTTGGCGACTTCGTCAACGGCGCCCAGATCATGATCGACCAGTTCATTTCGGTGGCCGAAGAGAAGTGGGGCCAGCCGAGCGGCCTGGTGCTGCTGTTGCCGCATGGCTACGAAGGCCAAGGTCCGGAGCACTCTTCGGCGCGCATCGAACGCTTCCTGCAGCTTTGCGCGCAGAACAACATGATCGTCGCCAATGCCTCGACGCCAGCGCAGTATCATCACTTGCTGCGGCGGCAGATGCACGGTGGGGCCGATCGGCGCGGGCTGCGCAAGCCGTTGATCGTCTTTACGCCGAAGAGCCTGCTGCGATACGCCAAAGCGATGAGCACGCTGAGCGAACTTTCCACCGGCGGCTTCCGCGAAGTGCTGGGTGACCCGACAGTGGCCGGAGACCGCGTGACGCGCGTGTTGCTCTGTTCCGGCAAAGTCTACTACGACCTGCTGCAGGCCCGCGAGGCCAAAGAGGCTTCGAATGTGGCCATCGTGCGGATCGAGCAACTGTATCCGTTCCCGGCGGCGGATTTGCGTGACGTCCTGTCGCGGTATCCGGAAACGGCGGAATTGGTTTGGGTGCAGGAAGAGCCGCGCAACATGGGCCCCTGGCGTTTTGTTCGCGAATGGATGGAGCCGATCACCGAAGCGCGCCGTCGGCCGTTGAGCTATGCGGGCCGCGCCGAATCGGCGAGCCCCGCCACGGGCGCCTTGAAGCGCCATCAACAGGAACAACTCGACCTGGTAGAGACTGCGTTTGCCTCCACCGTGCCGCTAAAACCCAAGCGGGTGCGAGTGGTGGCGAAGCGGAAACGCTAGAACGGATGCAGCAGCAGTTCCTCGCGGTCCTCGATAGCTGGTGGATCACGAACCCCGTCCTCACGGTAGTCTTTTCGGTGTTGGGGGCAGTGCTCGTGCTACTGCTCTTGTTGCCGCCGGCGATCATCATTTCGCCGCGGATGAGGATCTACTACCGGGCTATCCGCCGGATCCTGTGGATCAAGTTCGGCGAACGCCAAGACGGCGCGACCCCCAAGGCTTATCGTGCCCATCTCGACACCAAGCGCAATCGGCCGCTCCTGATCGCCGTGGAGGGCGCGGCCTTTGGGCGCACGGGCGTCGTTTACCTGACGCCGGATGAGATCGGCTTTGTGGCCTTTCGCTTTGGGATGCTGACGGAGATGAATGTGCCCTATGCACAAATCAGCGAGGCGATGATCAGCAAAGGCGCACTCTACGACCGGGTGACGGTGACCACGCGCGAGAGGGCTGAAGTGCTGTGGATTTACCGGGCGCATCGCGACGTCGGGCAGGAGTTTTTCAACCATTTGCAGATGCGCCTGGGGGCAATGCGTTTTCGACGCCCATAAGTTGCTATCATGAGAAGGTTACGGAATCGGGCCGTAGCGCAGCCTGGTAGCGCGCTTGCTTGGGGTGCAAGAGGTCGTGAGTTCGAATCTCGCCGGCCCGACCAACGAATTCTCGTGGTTTCACGAGAGTCTAATAACCCATCCTCAGAACGCTCATTTCCCCATCCATGGAAAAAATAAAGGCGGGCACTCACTGGGTGCCCGCCTTTCTCTGTCTAGGAGGAAAATATTAGCTGACTGCGGCGGCAGCCTTCTTGAGGGACGAAGCCTTATCGGTCTTCTCCCACGTAAAGCCGTCGCCCGAGCGGCCGAAGTGGCCGAAGGCCGCGGTGGGGCGATAGATCGGGCGGCGGAGCTTCAACATGTCGATGATGCCCTTGGGCGTCAAAGTGAAGTGCTCGCGGACGATCTTGGTGAGGGCGGCGGCGGAAGTAGTGCTGGTGCCGAAGGTATCTACCAAAACCGAAACCGGCTCGGCGACGCCGATGGCATAGGCCAACTGGACTTCCACTTTGCGGGCCAGCTTGGCGGCAACGATGTTCTTGGCGATGTAGCGGGCGGCGTAGCAGGCGGAACGGTCAACCTTCGTCGGGTCTTTGCCGGAGAAAGCGCCGCCGCCGTGACGGCCCATGCCGCCGTAGGTGTCGACGATGATCTTGCGGCCGGTGAGGCCGGTGTCGCCGTGGGGTCCGCCGATGACGAAGCGGCCGGTGGGGTTGATGTGATACGAGGTGTTCTTATCCACCATGCCCTTGGGCACCACGGCGTCAATCACCTTGGAGCGGATATCCTTGCGGAGCTTTTCGGTGGTGACGGTATCGGCGTGCTGGGTGGAAACGACGATGGCGTCGATGCGGACGGGGACGCCGTCTTCATACTCCACGGAGACCTGGGTCTTGCCGTCGGGGCGCAGGTACTTCAGTTCACCCTTGCGGCGGGCTTCGCTCAAGCGGCGGGCGAGCTGATGGGCCAACTGAATCGGCAGCGGCATCAGTTCGTCGGTTTCGTCACAGGCGTAGCCGAACATCAGGCCTTGGTCGCCGGCGCCGCCGGTGTCAACGCCCATGGCGATGTCGGGCGATTGGGTTTGGATGGCGTTCAGGACGCCGACGGTCTTGGCGTCATAACCCATGTCGGAGTGGGTGAACCCGATGTCGGCGATCACTTCGCGGGCAATGTTGGGAGCGTTGAAAACGGACTTCGTGGTGATCTCGCCACCGACGATGCAAAGACCCGTAGAAACGAACGTCTCGCAAGCGACGCGCGAAAGAGGGTCATCCTTCAAGCAGGCGTCCAGAATGGCATCTGAGATCTGATCGGCCATCTTATCGGGATGGCCTTCGGTAACGCTCTCAGACGTAAAAATATGTCTCAATCCATCAGCAGCCACTGATTATCGGTATCCTCTCGGTAATTGGCCGGCCCTCCGTGTGGGGCCCAACGCATGGGGTCCAGATCGTTGCGACGGCACTGCCTACAAGTCTAGCGGAGTGATGCGAAGAGCGTCAAATAGCGTCTTGCTACCCTAAGGGATATGAGTCAGGTGGATTTTAAGCCGTTGCAGGAGAAACATTGGAAGGCCGGGGACGCGACGGGCTGGTTTGAGCCGGCGTATGCGATGGCCAACGGGGACCGGGCGTCGATCCCCTGGGCTGAAAAAGGGATCAATCCGCATTTGGTGGAGTGGGCCGAGCGGACGGGCCTGAATGGCGCCGGGCAGACCGCGCTGGTGGTGGGCTGCGGGCTGGGCGACGACGCCGAGTATCTGGCCGGGCGGGGCTTCGCGGTGACGGCTTTCGACATCTCGCCCACCGCGGTGGCGTGGTGCCGGGATCGCTTTCCAGGGTCGACCGTACGGTATGAGGTGGCGGACTTGTTTGCGCATTCCTTAGCACCAGCAGACTTGGTGCTCGAAGCTTACACCCTGCAAGCCTTGCCCCGGCCACTACGAACGGCGGCGGTGGCGGCGATTGGGGCCTTGGCGTCGCGGAGGTTGCTGGTGATCTGCCGCGGCTGCGACGTTCCGGAGGCGGGGGAGCAGATTCCGTGGCCCTTGACGCGCGAAGAACTGGCGGGCTTTAGCGCGGCGGGTGGGCTTGAATTGTCGTTCGAGGATTTCCACGACCAGAAAGACCCTCCGCGGCGGCGATTCCGGGTGGAGTATCTAGCGCACTGACAGGCGAAGTAAAATGGAAAGTATGTGGCCCTTTAACTGACCCAGCTGTTGGATGGCAGCCGGTCTGGCTGTGAAGACGTTTTGGGACTGGATGCGGCGAAAAGGCTGAGCCTAAATCGACCCGTAGAGGCACTCCCAACCCACAATCGTCTCCTCGCCCGCCTCGTCCAAGTGAATTTGGATCCGGATTCCATAGCCCGCCAAATGCGCTACCGCCCCGCCCTTTACGCCGCCCTTACGCGGTGCCGGGCGCCGGGTGACCAGCAGGCGCTTGCCCATGATCTCTTTGGACAAAGCCATCACGACCGGCAGCAGGCCGCGGTCGATGACGTGCTGCATAATGCGGTCGTTGCTGGTGAAACGTGTCAGGTCCTTATAGGGCTGTTCGGCGCGCCGGAAGTGCTTTAGCACCACCTCTTCGCCTTGGGCCCGGGACACGGAGTTTACATCACCCGGCTCCGGATCGTGGATGTGCGCCGTGCTGCGGAGATTGAATAGACTATTCATACGCATGTCGGCGAGGACAGCGAAGCGGTCAGCGAGTTTTTGCATTAAAGCGGGCGCGCCTGATACAGCACCTGCTCGTCTTCACTGTTGATGACCAGTAGATACACCGTACCGTCGTCGCGGAAGTCGATGCCGAGCACGCGAAGGATGTATTCGCCCGCCGGCGTGGGCTGGAACAGATTCGCCACCTTTAAGTAACGATCGCCCTTGCGCACCATCAGGAACGGCGTCCCGGCGCTGTGTTGGAAGAATACATCGCCCGCGCGATTCACATCAAACAAGCTTACGCTGTTTACCACTTGGCCGTGCGGCAGTACCTGCGAGTCGTTCAGGACGACGTCCCACGCCGCGCCCTTCCACTCCGCAATGATGTTGCGCGCCCCGGCCACCTGGAACATCGAAAACAGCCGGTTGCCGCCGGCCCGCACAACGTTACTAATGGCGGTGACGAGCTGGCCGCCGATACGCGTTTCGTTGGCGCGCGCCAGGAACTGCCAGTTCTGGCCATTCCAAAGGTAGAGCGTATTGTCTGGCTGATTGCGGAACTGCATGCTCGCCAGCAGCCGCCCGTCGTCGTCCAAAGTGTAGCTCGATACGTTCGACACAATACGGCCATCGAGCGTCGTCGCCGTCGTAGTGGCGGCGCTGTAAGTCAACAGCAGCCGATGCTGGCCCTCGCGCGTCACGTAGAGCCGGTTGTCGCCCGCGCTGGTGCTTGAGGTCCAGAAGACATCGCCGCGCGAATTGGCGTCCACCCAGAAGGGCGCATTCACCGTCACGCCGTCGAGCGGCAGGCTAAAGCGCAGGAAGAGCTCGATGGTTGTCGAGCCCGCCGCCACCCGGCCCAAGCCCAAGCCGTTCGTAAAGTAAAGATCGCCATTCGGGGCCTTACGCGCGTTCCAGTTCGAGTTGTTCACTGAACTGCCGAAGAACATCTGCGTGCCGAAAAGCCGCTCCCCGTAGGCCACCACCGGCCGCAGCGTGTCCTGATCGGCCACCGCGATGGTGCTCGCCGTGCCCCCGGTCAGCAAATGCGCCGGACCCTGCCGCGCCCCGCCCACAAAGTTGATCATGTTCCACGGCGCGGTCACATTCAGCCGGTCGCCATGCTGGGCAATCACCCACGGCTCGTCCAGCATCCGCACCACCATCATGTTCGCGCTCGCACCGCGCAGCATCAGGCTCACCTCGCCATTGGGCGCGAGGAAGCCGCTTTCGACGTCCTGCACCGCTTGGCCGGCGATCGTGTTGCGTCCCGGAATCAGTACCGAGCGCAGGTTGCCCGATATCGGCCAGACATAAATGCCGGAGCCCAGGTTATTGAACGGGTTCCCGAAGAAGAGCGTGCCTGCCTCTGAGTTGTGCCACAGAATACCAGTGACGCTGTTCTGCCGCAACGTCTGCGGTGTCGCGCCGCCCGCCTGGGTGTAGCGCACGAAGTGCTGCGTGTTGTCGTTTAACTCCACCGAAAAAGCCACATCGCCCCGCTCGCTCACAAAGAACGATGGCGCATTATTGCGGCCTCCCAGGAAGCGCCGCACCGTCGACCCGGCCAGCGGATCGTTCACCGTAATCAGCTTCTCTCGCGCGTCCTGATGCCGGAAGATTGTCCGCTGCGCGCCCGCCGAAATCGCGTAGTATGCCACGCCGTCATCGGTAACGCCGAAATCGCCTTCAAGGTTCAGTGCGCCGGTAAAGCCGGGCAAGCTTTCGCCGCTATGGGCCAGCAACTCGGTAATGCGGTCGCCGTAGCCGCGGAAGAGGCCGGTGAGCGTAGGCGTAGTTCCGGGGAAGCGGAATGTGGCTCGCACCATCACCCAACCCGATGGTGTATAGGAATTGCGGCTGACGAAGATGCTATTCGCTGCTTCGGTGCCGGCCAATGGCGCGTTCACCGTTAAGAACGGCTGCAAGCCCGCCTTGTCGCCGCGGCTCAACTGATTGCCGTTGCCGTTCGTCTCCTCCAGCGCCATAATCTGCCCGCCCGAGGTCACCGTGTGGATCCGCAAATCCTGCACAAAGCTGCCGCCCGTAAACCGCGCCGTGCCGCCCGCCGACACCATCTTCCAGTCGCCGTAGTTCCAATGCACTAAGCCATTCGACAGGCCGTCGAGCGTCGCATTGAAGAACAACTGCCCATCGTCGGTGCCCCACAACATCGATGGCCGCGCGCGCAGCTCAAACGAACGCTGGATCTTCTCGCTGGTGTTGATGACCTTGGTTAATTCATAGGTGCGCGGCATCGACACGTCGATCGGCGCCAAGGCGATCCACTGCCGTTGCATGCCGGTGACGTTCTCGTTATAGGTGTAGATAGCCCGCACCATCGCACCGCCTTCCGACCGTGCCGTCACCATACCCGTATTCGTCACCGCCACCAACGACGTGCCGCCCGCGTTCCGATTCGTCACCGACCAGGTAAAGTTCACGCCCGCAATCGGATTGCCGTCCGCATCGAAGGCCGTCGCGCGAAACTGCTGCGTCGAGCCGGTTTCCATCGTCATCGAGTCCGGCGTGATCTTCACTTCCCGGGGCATCGTTTGCACCGGCGTCTCCACTCGCACATTGCCCACTTGCGCCGCCACGCGCACGATCCCCAGGTTGACGGCCCGCACTTCGCCCTGCGAACTCACCTCCGCCAAAGCCCGGTTATTGACGCTCCACAAAACCACATCGCCCGTGCGCGGATTGCCCTGCGTATCGCGCACGATGGCGCGCATTTGCAACGTTCGGCCGATCATCACCTGATCGTTGTCGGCCACAATTTGAATCGAACCCGGATTGACGCCCTGGCCCAGCAAAGCCAGCGCCGTCAGCGAACTTACCAGCAGCAGCCGCATCACGTTAACCCCAAACCTCTTCGATGGGCTGATAACGGCCTTCGTCCGAACCCGGAATGTAGTTGTACTTCCGGCCCGACGGCGTATCGGCGATGGACTTCGTGTAGTCGACGCCCAAGGCCGAATAGATGGTGGCCGCGATGTCCTCGGTGTACATCGCGCGGCCCTGGCTCCAGCCCGGATCGGTCACCCGCGAGCCCGTGCCGTCGGTCTTCCCCAGCGCCCGTCCGCCCTTCACACCGCCGCCGATCATGGCCGCGCACATCGCGTCCTTATGGTGATCGCGGCCGCCACGCGAATTGAGGTTGCCCGGCGTTCGCCCAAATTCGCCCATCATCACAATCAACGTGGACCCCAGGTTACCCGACGTCCGCAGGTCTTCCACCAGCGCGCCCACCGCGCGGTCGAGCTCGCCCGACAGTTGATAGAAGTTGCCGCCGCGGCCCAGGTCGAACATCGTATCGTGCAGATCCCAGCCGCCCATCGTGCAGTTGATAAACACCGCACCGTTGTTGGCGTTCACCGCATTGCGCGCAATCAGCAAGCTCCGCCCGATGGCCGTGTTGCCATAGCGGCCTTCATCGGTCGCGCCGTACTGAAACACCTGTTCGACGGCGTCGTTGTACATCATCCGGCGCGCCTGCGCATAGAAGCTCGCGTAGTCGGCCATACCCTGGTTAACGGGTGCTTCCCGCAAAGGCGAATCGAGCTTCTCGAGCAGCGTGAACCGTCGATCGAACCTTGCCCGGCTTTGGTCCACCGTGCCGAAGAAGTTATGCGATAACGTCGAAATCCCCGCCCGCTGTGCCGGCGGCATCATCGGCTGAAAGCGTCCGCCCAGGAAGGTCGCGCCTTGCAGATTGCCCTGGTTGAACGACATAAACGGCGGAATCAGGCCATTAGCGCCCTTTTCGCGCGAAATTACCGCCCCGATGTGCGGCGTCTCGCCCGCAAAAGCCGGATTCTGCGTGTGCCCGGTCTGCATGTAGAATTGCCCGCGCTCATGCGCGTTCTCCCAACTCTGCACCGACCGTAACACCAGCAAATCGTTTGCATTCCTCAACAAATTCGGGAAGAACCGGTTCGACAGCACCATGCTACCCGGCCCTTGCCGCAAATCGGCGTCGCGCGGATTCCACGCCGCGTCCTGCGGATTGAACGTATCGAGATGGCTCGGCGCGCCATTCAGGTTGATGAAGATGCAGGCCCGCGCCGTGCCGCGCAGGCGAACCGCCGTCCGCGTGGTGGTCACTTCCGCATCTGCATGCGCCTTCAGCAAACCGGCGCTCGCTGCGCTGGCCGCCCCAAACAATAAGCTTCGCCGGGTGACCGGCGCATGACCGTTGCAATTCTTGCGTGAATGATTCATGTTCGCCGTAATTCCCTAATAATTGAAGATGAAGTCGAGTTTGTTCAATAGCGCCCATTGCAGGTCGCTCAGCCATTGGTCGCGCATGCCGCTGCGCGCCGCCAGCACCGTCGCCGTCTCCGCTTCGGTGGGGTAGCGCGTCAAGGTCGCCAAAAAAATGCGCCGGATCGCGTCTTCATCCGAAGTCGCATTGGCGTGGATCTGGCTCACCCGGTTGTTCGGCACCACCGACGCCCGCGTATCGCCCATGGTGCGGAACACGACGAAGCTATCGTTCATCGAATAGAGCAAGCCCAGCAGCGTGGGCCCGTTGTTGTTGGCCACCGTCATCCAGTTGCCGCGGCCGAATTGCGCCAGCAGGTTGGTAACGCCGCCGTCGGTGGCGGGTTCGGTGGGGTCCGGCAGTTGGTTCGCGTACACCACCGGCCGATCCCAACCCAGCACCGTCATTGGCGCTTCAGTCCGCGTCGCCGTAATGATCGAGTCGTAGGCCTCTTCCGGGGTCAAGCGGCGCGCAAAGCCCCGCGCGAAGTAACGCGTGTAGGCATCTTTCCACTCGCCCGGATATTGGCTCGAAAGCTGATATACGGTAGAGCTGGTCATCAAGCGCGCCATCTCGCGAATCGAGTAGTTGTTCTTAATGAAGTGATCGGTCAACGCCTCCAGCAACTCGGGGTTCGAATTCTGGAACGGCCAACCCGCCGGCGGCGGCCGGGACGGATCGATCCTGGCCAAATCCCACGCATCCGGCGGATCCACAATGCCATGGCCATAGAAGTAGTCAAACAGCGTGTTCACCGTCGCCCGCGCGAACTGGCGGTCTGAGGTTACCATCCGCGCCAATTCCTTCCGGTAGTTGCCGCTCTTGGGCGCGTCGCCGTTCAGGAAGAAAGCCGGATCGTAATTCGTATTCGCCCGCGGCGGACGATTGCCCGCCGAGCCCACCGCGCCTGAATAACTGCCGTAATCGCGATCGATCACCACCACGCGCGGCCGGAAGCCGATGGTATCGTCGCTCCAGCGCAGGAAGTTCATCCGCGACAGAAACGCCGACATCTGCCAGAACTCGGCCCGGGTCTTGCGCGTCAAATAGACATTGATCTTGTCGAGATACCCCCGCCCGTTGTGGCAACTGACGCATTCGCTCTTAAAGCCCAGCAGCTGCGTCGTAATCACATCGGTGGTGTTGTCCCACGTGTCTTGAATCGGCCCGTCTTCGGCGATATTGCGCGCAAAGAACTGGGCACCCGGCACCGTATCCACTTCGCCGCTGGCCGACAGCATCTGGGCGATGAACTCGTTATACGGCCGATCCTTCTGGAAGGCATCGCGCACGAACTGGTAAAAGACATTGCGGCCCGCCAAACCCACATTCGAGTTGCCGCGCGTCACTTTGTACTTGTTCGCAAAGAAGAGCGTGAACTGATCGACGAAGGCGGGAGACCCCACCAAGCGCGAAACCAGGGCGGCCCGCTTGCCCGCCTGGCTGTCGCTGAAGAAGGCCTCGGCCTGCTCGGGCGTCGGAATGCGTCCGGTCAGATCGACGTAAACGCGCCGCACGAACTCGGTGTCCGTCGTAATCGGCGCCGGCGTCACCCCGTCCTCGCCCATTTTGGTGAGCAACAGGTGGTCGATGAAGCTGTCCCGTGGATAGCTCGCCGTCGACCGCCGCGCATTCGGATTCTTCCGGTACGCCGTGTACGCCTGGTCCAGGGCTAGACTGCCCTCCCATTCGGCGCGCATGGCGTTCGGATAGCCAGGACAGCCGGGGTCGTCAGCAGACCAAAGGCAAAAAGTGAGGGAAAATACCAGGGCCAATCGCGTATACGTAGGCATTGGCCCTATTATATAGCGGCGTCAAGGTTTGTAAAAATTTATTTCCGGCTTGAGTAACGATTTAGCTCTTGTAATAATTCGCGTGCGGCCGCCGGCGCCGCCGGGTTCTTTTCGAAGACTTCCTTGCTCGTCAAACGCTGGCCGTAAAGCGCCTTGTTGCTGTCCATGTCCTCCCGCAACGTGGCCCCCTGCAGTGAAATTCCCGCAAACACTCCCCTTTGCCGCGAGTAGCTCAGAATCTCCGCCGTCAGCTTGCCGTCGGTCTGTGCCGAAGAGTCGCGGCCCACCGGACCCGCCGCCACACTCGCCTCGCCACCCATCGTGAACTTGCTCGACAACAGGCGCTCCGCCCCGCGCTTGTTCATCACCAGGAGAATGACGTCCATCTCCGCCCCGCCAATCTGGAAGCCCACACTGCCACCCTCAATCCGGATCGCCGCCGGGCTCTTCCATCCCACCCCGTCGTTCTGCCGGCACGTAAAGTAGCCGCGGCCAAACTTCGCGCCGACAATAAAAGCGCCCTTCTTCAAGCCCGGCACAATCACCGCGCACTGGGCTTTCTCCAGCAACTCCTGCGGGATGGCCTTGTCCTTAATGCTCATCACTTCCTTGATGACGTCCGCAGCCAACTTCAGCCTTGCGTCCTCCGTGTTGGACTGCGCAAATGCGGCGCTCGAGAGCGCAATCAGGGCGATCAGAGGGACGAATAAGGTTTTCATATCCCCATGTTACCTAAAGGAGTATGGCGAGAGGATGTAAACTCGCGAGCATATGCCCGTCATCGGACTCCTCACCCTCGAACTCCATCTCGTCGACTCTCACTCCCTTAAAGACAAACGCCACTACGTCCTGGGCCTCAAAGAGCGCCTGCGCAAGAAGTTCAACCTCGCCGTTTCAGAGACCGAGGACATTGAACTATTGAACCGCGCCGTCATCGCCGCAGTGACGGTCTCGGCCAGTCGGCCGCATGCGGAGCGGGTTTTGCGGGCCGCCGAGGAGCAGGCGGCGGCATTTTTGGGCCCGTATTTGGTGGCGGCGGGGATTGAGTGGGTGGAAATGGCTGAAAACACATGAAATGAAGATCGTATAAAATTACTTGACAAGAACACACTCATATTACATACTGTGATTGTAAGTATATTATCACACGGAGAACATCATCATGACCCTTAGCAGCTTCCGCGCCCCCTTCCACGTCTTCGACGAAGCCCTCGCCCGCCTCGCCGAGCCTGCCGCTCAAGCCGAACAAGCCCCGCAGGTCCACGGCTGGACGCCCGCCGTCGACGTCATCGAGACTGAACAAGACATCGTCCTCAAGGCCGACCTCCCCGGCGTCCCGCAGGAGCAAATCGAAGTGAAATTCGAAAACGGCACCCTCTCCATCAAAGGCGAGCGCAAGTTCTCTTCCGATGTGAAGCAGCCCGGTTTCCGCCGCATCGAGCGTGGCTACGGTGCCTTTGCCCGCCACTACACGTTGCCGGACACCCTGGATCTTGAGCACGTCAAAGCCGATTACAAAAACGGCGAGCTCACCATCACCCTCCCCAAGAAAGAGGCCGCCAAGTCCCGCACCATCCCGGTCGTGATCAGCGCCTAACGCTCAGGGAACTCAAAACTTGACTCCAGCCCCCTCGCCTTCGGGCACCGGGGGGCTGGAGTTTTGTATTTTACGGGGGCGCGGTGCGATCTACTAGCGGCCTTTTATGAGCTCGCGGGCGATGACGAGGCGCTGGATTTCGCTTGTGCCTTCGCCGATGGTCATCAGTTTCACGTCGCGGTAGAACTTCTCCACCGGATAGTCCTTGATGAAGCCGTAGCCGCCGAAGATCTGGACGGCTTCGTTGGCGACGCGGCAGGCGACTTCGGACGCATAGAGCTTGGCCATGGCCGAGGCTTTGGTGACGGGGCGGCCGGCATCCTTAAGGGCGGCGGCGCGATAGACCAGGAGGCGAGCGGCTTCGATTTCCGTAGCCATTTCGGCCAGCTTGTGGCTGATGGCTTGGAACTCGACGATGGCTTTGCCGAATTGCTTGCGCTGCTGCGCATAAGCGAACGCCGCGTCGAAGGCGCCCTGGGCGATGCCTAAAGAAAGCGCGGCGATCGAAATGCGGCCGCCGTCCAGAATACGCAGGCTATCGACGAAGCCTTCGCCGAGGTTGCCCAGAAGCTGGGTGCCAGGCACGCGGACGCCGCTGAAGACCACTTCGCCGGTGGCGCTGGCGCGCATGCCGAGCTTGTTCTCTTTCTTGCCGGGGTAGAAGCTGCCCCGGTCGAGGACGAAGGCCGAGATGCCGTGTTGCTTCTTACTCGGGTCGGTGACGGCCATGGCGACGCAGACATCGGCGTAGTGGGCGTTGGTGGTAAAGGTCTTGGCGCCGTTCAACAGCCAGTCGTCGCCGACGCGATCGGCCGTGGAGCGGGTGCCGGCAGCATCGGAGCCGGCCTCCGGTTCGGTTAAAGACCAACAGCCGATCCACTCGCCGGTGGCCAACTTCGGCAGATACCTCTCGCGCTGAGCTTGATCGCCGGCGATGAAGATGTGGTTCGAGCAGAGCGAAGTGTGGGCCGCCACGATGAGGCCGACAGAGGGGTCAACCCGGCCCAGCTCTTCGACGATGAGCGCGTATTCGGCGTACCCCATGTCGGCGCCGCCCAGGTCTTCAGGAAAAATCGACCCCAGGTAGCCGAGCTGCCCCAGTTGCTTGACGACGGCCAAGGGGAAGGTCTGCTCTTCGTCCCAGGCCAAGACGTGAGGTTTGATCTCACTTTCGGCAAAGTCGCGCACGGCTTTGCGAAGTTGGACTTGGTCCGGCGTGGGGTCGAAGTTCATTTACGTGATGATCTCTTCCTTTGCCGGGTCCCAGTACATGGGCCGGCCCTGCCGATAGCTTTCAACGGCCATGCGGCAGGCAATCGAGGTACGGTAACCGATCTCAAACGGGCAATTGGGCGTGGCACCCGAGCGGATGCAATCGAAGAAATTTCGCATGTGGGCCTGGGGCGGAGTCCGCGTTTCGCCGGCCACTTCTACCGCTGTGGGCTGGTTCACCTTTTGCGGCGTGTAGCGCAGTTGTTGCGACTTATGAATGGTGCCGTCGGTGCCGAGGACGTATTCGCCCACGCCGAGCTTGTCGTTGCCGAAGCCGCTGGTCCAGTTCACCATTAGGTCTTCGGCGTGTTCCATGGTGACCGACATGGTATCGGGCACTTCGCGGCCATCTTTCCACAGATACAAGCCGCCGGTCATGGTGACTTTGGTGGGGATGGTGAGCCCGAGGGGCTTGTACCAGAAGGCGATCTGATGGCACATGTTTTCGTAAACGTTGCCGCCCGAATAGTCCCAGAAGAAGCGCCAGTTGATGAAGCGCTGGGGATCGAAGTCGCGCGGGGGGTTCTCGCCGAGGAAATTCTTCCACATCACATTTTCGGGCGAGAGATCGGCGGGGACAGGCCGGGTCCACTGGGGCTTGCCGTGGGGCGAGTTGCGGTACATGTGCATGGCGATGGCAGTGATTTTGCCCATCGGCAGGCGGCGAAGTTGAGAGACGGCGTCGTCCATCAGGCCGGAGGAAAGGCTTTGGTGGCCGATCTGGACGGTGCGTTTTCCGGCGCGCTGGTAGGCGTCGCGCATGAGCTTGGCATGGTCTACCGTGAAGGCCATGGTCTTTTCCTGGTAGACGTGTTTGCCCGCGTCGAGCGCGGCGATAAAGTGCTCGGCGTGTAAGTGCTGCGGCGTGGCGATGATGACGGCATCGAGCGATTTGTCTTCGAGTAAGTAACGATAGTCGAGGTAAGTCTTGATGTCGGGCTTGATGCCCTTGGCTTGTTCGAGGCGGCGGGTGTAGACGTCAGCGGCGGCGACGAACTCGACGTCAGGGACGGCCAGGGCTTCGCGGAGGAGTTGCTGGCCCCGGTCACCGGCGCCGATGATCCCGAAACGCAGGCGGTCGCTGGGCATCGGCACCTGGGTGCTGGCCAAGGCGGTAGCGGCGGTTGCGGCGGTGCCTAAGAAATTGCGTCGTGAATCCTGCGCCATCTACCTTCGAGTCTAGCTTCTTTTGGGCTTCTATTGGGGCTCTACGGCTCGTCCCAATAGGCTTTACCTTCGCTTTTGAGCGGGCGGGGCTCGGTGCGGGCGGCGGCGAGCCAGGCAGATAGCCGCTCGAAGGCCTGCGGTTCGCTGCTGCCGAGGTTCTGGGTTTCCTTCGGGTCTTTGGCCAGGTTATAGAGCTCGAGGGGGGCGGATGGCTTCGGCCGCACGATCTTCCAGTCGCCCGCGCGGAGGGCTTGCATGGGCGGCTCGACCGCAAAGCTCTCGGTTTTGGCGATGAAGCGCGGCAACTCCCAATACTGATATTTGGGCGGCTTTTGTTTGCCTTTGCCCAGCAGCGTGGGGACGATGGATTGGCCGTCGACCACCGGCGCTTTCACTCCGGCGAGTTCGCAGAGGGTGGGCAGCATGTCGCAGAAGCTGATGGGGAGGTCGCTCGTCCGGTTGGCGGGAATTTCGCCGGGCCAGCGCGCGACAAACGGCGTGCGGATGCCGGCTTCGTAGACGTTGCCTTTCTGGCCACGAAGGTCCATGGTGGAGTGGAAGAAATTGTCGCTGGCCGCGAGGTCGCTGGCGCCGTTGTCGCTGGTGAAGATGACCACCGTGTTGCGGTCGAGCTTTAGCTTTTTGAGCAGGGCCAGAATGCGGCCGACGTCTCGATCCATGCGGGTGATCATGCCGGCGTAGGCGGCGCGGGGCTCGGCTTGCGGGGCATAGTGGCCCCGGGCGAAGGGGGTTTCCGTGCCACATTTGCCCCGGTATTCGGCAAGGGAGTCTTCGGGAACGAGTAACTCCCAGTGGGGAATCGTAAAGGGGACGTAACAGAAGAATGGCTTCGTTTCGTTTTTCTCGATAAACTGCAAGGCCTGATTGGCGATGACATCGTGCGAGTAAGTGGTGCGTTTCCCGTTCTCGTTTCCGGCGAGGGGGAAGCGCTGGTCATTATTGAGTAAAAAGTAGGGATAGAAGAAATGGGCGTGGACTTGGTGGAGATAGCCAAAGAACTGGTCGAAGCCTTTTTTCCAGGGCACGCCATCGGTGCCAAGATCGCCGAGTCCCCATTTGCCGAAGCCGCCGGTGGCGTAGCCGGACTTCTGTAACAATTGGGCCACGGTGACGTCCTTGGGCTCAAGCGACTGTCCCCCGGCGTTGGCGCGGATGGAGGTGTGGCCCATATGCATGCCGGTCATCAAGACACTGCGGGAGGGCGCGCAGACGGTGCAGCCGGCGTAAGCTTGCGTGAAGCGAAAGCCTTCGCGGGCGAGGCGATCGATATTGGGCGTGCGGATGATCTTCTGGCCATAACAACCGAGGTCGCCGAGGCCGAGGTCATCGGCCATAATGAAGACGATGTTAGGAGGGCGAGTGGCGGCGAAAGCGAGGCTCGACAGCAGGAAGGCACGGCGTTGCATGGGCCGAGTTTATCGCAGAGCACGCCAAGTAAAATTTCGTTGCGCTTTTGGTAAACAAAATGCAGGTGATCGGCGTCTAAACATGTTTATAAGGAGTAGTGATGCGCGCCTTCGCCTTTTGTTTCCTGGTGGTGGCTTTGTGTAGCTGCGAGAAAACGCCGCCGGTGGTGAAGGCGGCGGCCCCCGTTCCAGTAGCGACGAATAGTAAGTCCATTCGTGCAACGGGCCTAGTGCGAGCGGTGAAAGTATCTTCGATTCAGGTGCCGCAAATTGCCGGGCAGGGTGGACGGATGACATTGGTGCGGCTGGTCCCGAATGGCACACACGTAAAGGAAGGCGACACCCTCGCCGAGTTCGACCGGACGAAACAATTGGACGACGCGCTGGAAGCTGAGGCCAAATTCGATGATTTGGGGCATCAGGTGCGGCAGAAGGTCGCGGCGAATCGGAGCGAGGGGGAGAAGCGCCTTTCGGACCTGAAACAAGCCGAAGCGGATTTGGCGAAGGCGGAGATTCAACTCAAGAAAGGGCCCATCCTGAGCGAGATTGACCGCGCGAAGAACCAGGCCAAGGCCGATAGTGCGCGGGCCCGGGTGGAGAGTTTACAGAAGATCCACGGCCATCGCAATCAAGTGGAAGCGGCCGCATTGCGGATACTGGAACTCCAACAGGACCGGCAGAAAGTGGCCCTGGAGCGCGCCAAATCGAACTCCGAAAAGCTGATAGTGAAGGCGCCGCTGGCCGGCATGGTGGCGCTCGAGAATATCTGGCGCGACGGCTCGATGGGCCATGCGCAGGAGGGCGACCAGCTGTGGAATGGTCAGCCGATGCTGAAGCTGTTTGACCCGGCAGAGATGGAAGTCCACGCCCAGATCGGCGAGCCGGATGGCGCCGTGCTGCGGCCGGGGACGCGGGCGCGGGTACGCTTAGATGCCTATCCGGAGGTGGAGTTTGAGGGGCGGTTTGAGTCGGCAAGCCCAGTGGCGTCGTCGGCGCTGGGGAGCCCCATCAAGAACTTTGCGGCGCGTTTTCGCTTACTGGGGACAGATCCGCGGCTATTGCCGGACCTATCCGCGGCGGTGGTTATCGAATGAAGAAGACCCTGTTCACGGTGGCTCTGCTGGGTGCGGCGGGCATCGGCGCTTGGCATTATTTGACCGTGCAAGCAAAGGACGACTTACCGACGGCGCCGGTGCGGCGCGGCGAATTTTCGGTGATTATCCGCTGCCGGGGTGAATTAAAAGCGCGGCGGTCCGTGCAGGTGATTGCGCCGGTGAACGTGCCCGAATTGCGGCTGGTTTGGCTGGCGCCGACCGGCGCGGCGATCAAAGCCGGCGACCCGGTGATCCGCTTCGATCCTTCGAGCGCGCAGCAGCAGTTGAAAGAGAAAGAGGCAGCGCTCAAGCAGGCGCAGGCGGGGCTCGATCAGGCAGTAGCCGAGGCCGGCTTAGCTTCGGAGCAAGATCGCGTCGAGACGACGCAATCGAAGTATCAGGTGGAGCGCGCCAAGCTCGAAGTGTCGAAGCAGGAAATTGTCAGTCGCTTGCAAGGCGAAGAGGCGCAAGTGGACTTAGGCCTGGCCGAAAAGAAACTCCAGGTACAGGAAGCGAAGAATAACTTCAACCAGGTTTCGAACGAGGCGAAGATGGCATCGCTTAAGCGGCAGCGCGACAAAGCGGCCGATGAGGTGGCGCTGACCAAGTCGCGCTTGGAGCGCATGCAGGTCAATGCGCCACTTACGGGGATTGTAGTTTACTTGCCGAATTACTCGCAAGGGTGGATGAATGCCAAGCCCTTTAAGGTGGGCGATCAGGTTTGGCCCGGCGGGGTAATTGCCGAGATTCCGGACTTATCGACTTTGGAGATGGAAGGCAAAGTAGAAGAGATTGACCGCGGCAAGATCCGCGTTGACCAGGAAGTGCGGATCCGGATTGACGCTTTGCCGGAGAGCACCTTCCACGCCCGGCTGACGCAGATCTCGCCGCTGACCGAGATGGGCTTCGAATGGCCGCCCACGCGGAGTTTCCGTGGGTTTGCGCATATCGCGCAGCCGGAGGCGCGGTTGCGGCCCGGCATGAATGGGCAAATGGATGTGGTGCTCGATAAGTTGCCCGATGCGCTCAGCGTGCCGGCCAAAGCGGTTTTTACGCGGCGGGGTAAGCCGATTGTGTATGTAGTGCAAGCGCAAGGCGGCTATCTGGCGCAGGAGGTAGAGGTGCTGGCGCGCAATCCGGACGAAGTGGCTATCAAGGGGATTGCGGCGGGCAGTAAGGTGGCGCTGGCGGAACCCGCGGTGGAGAATTCTCCCTCATGAAACGACTCGGCTGGATAAGCTTGTTGGTGATTCTGTTGCCGGCGGCGGGTTACTACGCTTACCGGCAGTTCGGCTCGAATCTATCTCCAGTCAGTGCGGCGCCGGAGATTCCGTTGACGACGGTGAAGCGTGGCGACGTTACCTTTAATGTAAATGCGGAAGGTGAGTTACAAGGCGGGGCGACCGAAATGTTGATCGTCCCGATGACCGGCAGCGGGACGACGGCCATTACTTTCTTACGTCAAAACGGCGAGTTAGTGCAGAAGGGCGATGTGGTGGTGAAGCTCGATACCACGGAGCAGGACTTCAAGTTACGCGAAGCCGAGGCCGACTTAGCCGAAGCCGGGCAGCAGGTAATTCAAGCCAAGGCGGAAAGCGAAGCGCGGATCGAAGAGATTCGCTACCAGTTACTCCAAGCGCAAGCGGACCTGAAAGTGGCGGAGCTCGAAGCGAAGCGCAATGACATCCTGCCGGCCTTGACCGCGCGGCAGAATATCCTGGCGGTGGAAGCGGCGCGGGACCGGCTGACGAAGCTTGAGAGCGACCTCGAAAACCGGCGTAAAACCGCCATCACCGGCGTGGCGATTCAGGAAACGGCGCAAGCCCGGGCCACAGTAAGGGCGGACACGGCGCGGAAGAATATTGCCTCCATGACCTTGCCGGCGAAGACAAGCGGCTATGTCGCACTGCAATCGAATGACGAGGGAAATTTTCGTTGGGGCATGTATCTGCCGCCCTATCAGGTGGGCGACCAGGCGCGGCCGGGTAAGGGCGTGGCGCAGATTCCGGATATGAAAAGCTGGGAAGGATCGGCGCAGATTGGCGAGTTCGACCGTGGACACTTATCGGAAGGCCAAGCGGCAGAGATCGAAGTGGTGGCGATGCCGGGGCGTAAGTTCGCCGGAAAGATCAAGAATATCGGCGGTACGACGGGTTCGCCCTGGGAACGGCGTTTCGAATGCCGCATCGCTCTCAACCAGCCCGACCCGCAATTGCGCCCCGGCATGAGTGCGCGCTTTCGTATCGTTACCGGCACCTTACCGAATGCCTTGTGGGTGCCTTCGCAAGCTTTGTTTGAGGCCGACGGCAGAAAGTTCGTCTATCTGCGCACGGCCACCGGTTTTACGCCGCAGGATGTGAAGCTCGAGCGTCGCAGCGAAAGCCAAGTAGTGATTACCGGCTTGCGCGAAGGGCAGCAGGTGGCGCTGGCCAATCCGAGTGACTTAGCGAAGAAGCGTAACCAGAAGTCGAGCGCGCTGCAGGCCTTGCCGCAATGATTACCGATATCACCCAGGCCTTCGACAACTTACGCGCGCAGAAGACGCGCACGTTACTCACGGCGTTGGGAATCATCTTCGGCGTAGGCTCCGTGATCGGGATGTTGTCGATCGGCGCCGGGGCGCGTGAAGAGAGTTTGCGCTTTATTGAGCAATTGGGAGTGCGCAACGTGCTCATCGATTCGCGCCCGGCCACCAGTCAGGAGGACTTACAACAACGCCGCCGTAGCTCACCCGGCCTTACCGAACGCGATGTGCGGATCTTAGAAGCCAACATCGACTCGCTGGAGACACTATCCGCCCGGCGTTCGCTGCATCCGGCGCGCGTGCTGCCCAAACCGTCAGCCGATGTGCCGGAGTTACTCGGCGTGCGGCCCTCTTACGGCATTATCCATAACCTGCGCCCGGTGGAGGGCGCGTTCTTTTCCGCCCTTCAGGACGAGGCGAGTGCAGCCGTGTGTGTGTTGGGGCAATCGGCAAAAGTAAGTCTGCTCGGCTATGGCCCGGCCGTGGGCAAGTTTATCAAGCTGAATGACTCGTGGCTCGAAGTCGTCGGCGTGTTGGCCGAGAGTGTTCCTTCGACGTCTGGCAAAGGCGCGGGCGGCAAGATGGAGGACCTGAATAATATCGTCTATGTGCCGCTCAATAGTTTCCAGTATCGTTTCTGGGACATGAGCAGTTTCTTGAAGGACCCGCTCGATGGCATCGACTTACGCTTGAAAGCCGAAGCTGACTCAGTGGAGGTAGCCAAAGTGGTGGCCGCCGTGTTGAACTCGACCCACAACAACACGCAGGACTTCACGGTGACCATCCCTGCCGCCTTGCTTGAGCAGCAGAAGCGCACACAAACCATCTTCACTTACGTGATGGTGGCGATTGCGGCGATTTCACTCCTCGTCGGCGGCATCGGGATCATGAACATTGTCCTCGCCACCGTTATGGAGCGCACGCGCGAAATCGGCATTCGGCGGGCAACCGGCGCGCGGCGCAAGGACATCGTCCGCCAGTTTTTAACCGAAAGCGTCATGATCTCCACCGGCGGCGGACTACTGGGTGTGGCCTTCGGCTTCTTCCTCAGCTGGCTGATCGCGCGGACGGCCGAATGGAAGACTATCGTGACGCCGGAGAGCGTGATCATCGCCTTTACGGTGTCGGTAGCGGTGGGCGTGCTGTTCGGGCTTTACCCGGCGGTGAAGGCGGCGGAGATCAATCCGATTGACGCGTTGCGGTACGAGTAGGTCCCTTGACGCCTCCATATTGGTTGTATATGCTACCAATATGAACCGAATCCTCCCCATCTCCACCCTGCTCCTCTTACTCTCTCCGATGGCCTTCTCCCAAGCACCCAAGCAGGTGCTGGCGATTCTCACCGTTAAGCCTGGCGTCACCCGCGAAGGCGTCATGAAGGTGATGCAGGACGAAGTGAAGGACACGGTGAAGCTCTATTTGGCCGGCAAGATCCAGCAGTGGTTTGGGCGGCTGGACGGCAAGGGCGTCGTCTTCATTCTGGCCGCCGAAGATGCCGACGCGGCCAAGGCGATGACCGATGAGCTGCCTTTGATCAAGGGCGGCTTAGCCGAATTCACCTTCCTGCCCATTGGCCCGTTGACCCCGTTGCGCGCCTTAATGGGCGAGCCGGCCCTTAAATAAATGCTCCCCGACATCGCCTGCGCCTGCGCCACCGTTCGACGGCTCTCACGGCTGCTGACCCAGCTTTACGACGACCACCTGCGCCCCAGCGGCGTCGAAGCGCCGCAGATGGTCTTACTCGGCACGCTGGCGGCGCTGCCGGGCATCAGCCAGGCGGCGCTCGGCACGCGGCTGGCCTTGGACAAAACTACGCTCTCGCGCAACCTGCGGTTGATGGAGGCCAACGGTTGGATCGAGCCCGCCCCTGTGAAAGACCGCCGACAGAAAGGCTTCCGCCTCACATCGCTCGGCCAGGATCGCCTCGCCGCCGCCAAGCCCCTTTGGGCGGCGGCGCAGGCTCGGTTTCAGTCCTCAATGAATCAAAAAGAGTGGCAAGAGATGTTCACCGTCCTCCGCCGGGTGACCAATTCGGCGCAGTCTGCTGCTGGGGGTACAATCTAAGCACGGCGGAAAGCGCGACACTCATCACGATGGACGAGTACCTTTCGACGACCTATAAGCCCGCGTGCGATTACTTGGAAGGAGTGTTGAGGGTTAAGCCGCTGCCGACCTCGAATCTTTTGTCGAGGGCCTGGGTGACCTATCGCTTACGCGATGGGCTAGTTTAGATGTATTCGCAATAAGTTCTAAATCAAGCGGTCAAAGCATGATTACTGGAGTTGGGATTTTCCTGAGTGACTCGCCGCTTACGCGGCAGGCTAGGAAGTCCCGGTAGCCTCGGAAAGACTAATTCCCACAACTGACGCCCGGGAGACAATGGTCGCAGCCAAAAGAAATCTTTTCCAGCGGTCAGAGAACTAGCCTTGGCTAACCCGAAAAACTTCGTCCAACACCGACGGGACTTCCTCATCGATTTCGTCGCGTTCGACATACTCGGCGAGAATGTGGTAGTTCGTTTTCCGCATTAAGTTCGGCAACGCGAGCCGTTCGTAATAAAGCTCGAAAAGCCGGTCCAGAAAGTCGGTGCTGGCCTTCGTATTTATCCACCAACGGTCATGCGCGTCGTCAATCGCCACGGGCGGCACGAGTAACTGCACGCACTCCCGCATGATCTGTTCATCAGTTCGCACCAGATCTTCCGCGAAAAGTGGACCCAACGATCGCCTCTCGGCCGATCTCCGGGCATAGGCGAGTAATGAAGCGAAGGAGCAAACGTAATTCTCGATCTCCCTTCTTTTCCACATGCGCATAGTAAGTGTGTCCGGTGCCGGCGGGAACTCCCGTTCGAGGCGATCGCAGAGTACTAAGCCACGTAAGTCGAGCTTGGCTTCCTGTAGCCCTGAAAAATGGCTCACCGCCCGATTGGGTTGATTTTCAATGTAATGAACGAATGGCGCGTCCAAGGCCTCTACCGCGGGATGACCGAGTTTCCTCGCGAGACTTTGCAGAATGAATAAGTCCGTGGAGCCTTCTAAGTACAGCACCCATCCGCGATGCTCTGCCTGATAGTACTCCTCGAATCCAATATCCTTGAGTGACTTGAGCACCTGTGACCCCCGGTTGTCTATCCGGTGTGGCTTCCCCACAAACGCCACCACGATGTCCCGGCCGGCTGCCTCATTCAATACCACTTCGGAATGGCTGGCCGCCACGATCTGGCTCCCCTGCTCGCGCGCCGTCTCCGTCAGGACGCGATAGATTTGGCGCTGTCGAAGAATTTCCAGGTGCGCGTCCGGTTCATCGAGCAGCAGCACACTTCCCGGGTTCATCGCCAAATAGGCCAACAGCAGCAGCGTTTGCTGCACCCCGCGCCCGGACGATGAGATATCCAGCATCACGCCGGACGGATCCTTGTACTGAACCTGTATCTCGGATCTTTCCGGGATATAGTCGGGGATTTGTAACTGGATGCCGAAGAAACGTTTCATTTTCTCCGTCAATCCGGCCCACTGTTTTGCCTGAAAAGCTTGCCAGCAAAGGTTCCGCAACACCTCTGCCGTCCGGCCTTGCCCGATCAGAAATCCTAACTCTCCGGGCAGTTTCATGAACTCCCGATCCACCAGCCCTGACATGGGAGGCAGAAACGCAACGCGAACCTCATCTGCCTCCGCCGGCACGGGCATCCGTTGCGGATCCTTCTCGTCTGCGACCCGCAGAGGCCGGCAGTGAAAGGTTTCCCGATTGGCAAAATCAAATTCCAGTCCGCAACTCCAGCTTTTCCCTTTCGATACCCCCTCGACGATGATTTCGATCCGTATGTTACGGGTGCTTTTGGCCGCGCCACCGACGCGGGTGACGTCCCTGACGTGTAGGTCCTTCCACAAATGGTTAGAATCCAGAACCGCAACGGCAAATAGATCCCGCCGATTGATCACCACGCCCGGCCTTTTCGCCGTAGCTTCCTTGCCGCCCTTTTTCTCGTTCCATTTGCGAAGGCCCAACTCCCAAAGGGACAGCGCCTGGAGAGCACTAGTTTTTCCGGAGTTATTCGGCCCGATCAACACTACTGCCTCACCTAACTCAATGACGATTTCCTCAAATTTCTTGAAATTTCGTACTGTGAGTTTCGTTAGCATCGTGTCCCCGCCCTGTCAGTTTTACACAATGGGCCAGACACCAGCTAACCCCCGCGCCTGT
>ENA-ORBV01003539-ORBV01003539.1-microbial-mat-metagenome-genome-assembly--contig:-NODE-3539-length-31118-cov-8.998518_pt1 | contig 31118 bp, 26 predicted proteins | sample MGYA00237777_ERZ505514 | MGnify/ENA primary metagenome ERZ505514 (study PRJEB26160, sample SAMN06269048) | microbial mat metagenome | isolation source: Oligotrophic lake microbial mat | place... | reverse complement strand
GAGGGGAGCCGGAAGGCGTCCCAATGCACCGTGGCTAGCTCCCCCTTCTCCCCTTGAGGGAGAAGGGGGCAGGGGGGATGAGGGCCACTGAGCGCATCAGGACGCGCTCTGCGCAGGTCAGGGCAGATCCCCGCCGCGGAAGTCGTCCACCCGCGCGCCGGTGGGCAGCTGGATGCCAATCCGGCCGCCGCTCGCTCCGGGCGCCCAGCTCCCTGCCCCGCTGGTGGGGATGCTGGCGCTGGCCACCAGCGTGGCGCCCTTGTAGACGTTCACCGTCCCGTCGCCGTAGGCCGTGGCGCTCAGCACATCGCCTTGAGCAAAGCTTGCGGCAAAGCTCCCACGGTTGGTAAAGCTGGCGCCGTTGGTCGTGGTTGTGATCGTCACCTGGCCGCCCTGGTACTGCACGCGGATGTAGCTTGTGGGCCTGCTGGCGCCGCCCGTAGCTTTGAGCACCAGGCTTGCGCCGCTCCCCTGCCCATTGGCGAAGCTGAAGGCCGCGCCCTGGCGATTGCTGTAGCTGCTGCCCGCCCCGTTCCAGTACGCAGCGCCCAATAGCGCCGCTGAGGCCTGCTGGCTGTTGACGCGGATCGCCGCCTGGCCAAACAGCACAAGCTGGCTCCAGCTGCCGCCCAGCGTGTTGGCGTTGGTGCGGTTGAAGTTGTCAATCAGGGCCAGTGTCGGCAGCGGCACCGCGATCAGGTCGCTGTCGCTGGCGCTGTTGTTGCCGAGCGCAGGGTCGAACACCCCACTCGGCGGCGCCACGCTGGCGCTGTTGACGATCACGCCCCCGTTCAGGCCTGTGGGTACCGTTCCGTTAACCCGCAGCGTGGCGCTGCCGCCCGCCGGCAAGCTTACGGCTGTGGTAAAGCTGTTGCCGCTGCCGCTGGCCGGCGCGCACGTCGCGCACGTCCAGCTCACGCCGGTAAGCGTGGAAACGCTGTCGCTCACCGTCGCACCGCTCACGGCGTCGGGGCCGTTATTGGTGACGATAATCGTGTAGCTGACGCCCGCGCCCTGGCTTACGCTTGTGGCGCCGTCGCTGTTGGTAATCGCCAGGTCCGCCGTCGGGATGCTGTTGGTGTCGCTGGCGCTGTTGTTGCCTGGGTTCGGGTCGTTCGTCCCCAACGGCGCTGTCACCGTCGCCGTGTTCACAATGCTGCTAGCCGTAGGCGTGGCGCTCACCGTCCCGCTCAGCAGGTAGGTTACGCTGCCGCCCTGGGCTAGGTTCACCGTGCGGTTGATCGGGCCGCTGGCGCTGGGCACCCGGCAGCTCGAGCCAGGCGTTGCCGTACAGGTCCAGCTGACGTTGCTGAGCACGGCGGGCGGCGTATCGCTCACCCTGGCGAGGCGCACCGCGTCGGGGCCGGCGTTCGTCACGACGATGCGATAGGTAAGCACCTGGCCTGGGCCTGCCGTTGCCACGCCGTCGTCCACGGTGATGCCAAGGTCGGCGACGGCTTGCACCTCGTCGGCGCCGATATCGTAGCCGCCGCCGGCAGGGCGCCCCTGGTTGTCGATGTCGAAGCTAGGCGCGCTCAGGCTCGCCGTGGGCCGCTGGTAGGGCGGCACCGTCACCTCAGACCTGCCCGCGTTCACGGCGGGCGAGCTGCTCCCGCCCAGGTGGTAGTTGCCAAGCAGGTTCGGTGGTAGATCCACGGCCAGCAGCGTCGTGCCCATCAGGCCGGGCAACGCCCGCCACGGCAGCGTCAGCACGCTCACGTCGTAGCTGCCGTCGATCACCGCCGGGTCGATGCTCACTTTGTTGGTCGGGCTCGCCGCCGTGCCCAGCGCGCTGTTGAGGATGGAGTTGGTCGGCTCCAGCAGGCTGGCGGGATTGCCGGCGAGGCCCATGTCCCAGAGATTGATGTCGCCGAGCCCGGCGGTGCCAATGCCGCTGAGCGTGTTGGTTGTGTCGTTCCAGCTACCGGCGCGGTTATCCCAGAAGATGTTATTGAAGAGCAGGGGCTTGCTGAAGCAGGGGGCGTTGCCCGCCTGCCCGCAGCCGCCGATCCCGCCCGCAAGCGTGGCCTGGAGCTGGTCGCTGTTCAGCGTGGTGGAGAGGCCGGCGGGCGCTGGCTGCCCGTTGCTGGTAAGGGCCGTGGCGGTGGTGAGGTTCTTCATCACCGTGTTGTTGAACAGCCGCAGGTTGGGCGTGTCGTCCACTGCTACGCCGCCGCCCTCGTGGGTGGAGATGTTGTTGGCGATGATGTTGTTGTAGAGGTTGAAGGCGAAGTTGCCGGCCTGCAGGAAGCGCACGCCGCCGCCGTCGTCGTTGGCGAGGTTGGCCTGGATCAGGTTGTTGTAGATGTCTACCGGGCCAGCGCCAGTGGAGAGCGTGCTCGGGTCGGCCGGCAGCGCGCCGGCGACCATGATCGCGCCGCCCTCGTCGTACGAGCGGTTGAAGTAGATCCGGTTGTCGTGGATCGTGCTGGTGGGGCCGTTGCCACCGCTGAAGCCGTAGTGGCTGATCGCGCCGCCGTACTCGGCCGAGAAGTTGCCGCAGAAGTCGTTGTAGCCGATCTCGTAGCTCTGGGTGCCCCCAAAGAGCCCCACGGCGCCTGCCAGGTTTGTGCCGCCGTTGGCGATCAGCCGGTTGTGCAGGATCGCGAGCCGGTCGTTCTGGCCGTCGTTGGCCTGGCCGGGCAGGTTGGGCGTGCCGATGCGGATCGCGCCAGCATACGCGCCGCCGTTGCTCTGGAGGACGTTATTCGAGACCGTCAGGTAGTCCACGTAGGCGTTGGCATAGATGCCGCCGCCCTGGGTCTCAACCGTGGGCGCAACCCCGTTGGGCAGGCCGAAGATCTCGCCGATGTTGCCGGGGAAGCCCTGCTGGTTGCCGCCCTGAATGGTAAAGCCGTCGATCAGCAGGGGCCGTACGACGTTGTAGGTGCTGGTGCGCGGCGCCAGGGCCGTGATCACGGCGCCCTCATAGATTGTCTGGTTGCCGAGCCAGCCCTGGGCCAGCAGGGCGGCCATGCGCGTGCGCCAGGTGTTGGCCAGCAGCGTGTCGCCACCGTAGGCCGCGCCGTCGATGATCGACCCGTCCACCGTCGTCTGCCCATTTACGCTCAGCGCATTGCCGGCCGCGTCGGTGTAGACGCCGCCTGGGCCCACGCCCTGCAGCCGAACGGCCTTGCTGACGATCAGGTTCTCGAAGTAGGCCAGCTGCGGATTGTAGGCCGGGTTGGCGCTGTCGGGCACGCCGCCGGGGTACACCACCACCAGGCCGTTGCCATTCTGCGGCGCCGCGTCGAGCGCGGCCTGGATGCTGGCGTACTGCCTGCCGGGGCCGACCTCAAACAGCCGGGGCGTGTAGTCGTCCCCGATCACATGGATGCTCAGGCCGTTCTGCGTGGTCTGTCCGCCCGCAGAGCGGATCAGGAGCTGCTGCGGGCCAGTCGGGAAGTTGGCAGGAACCGTCGCCGTGATCTGGTAGTTGTTCCAGCTACTCGGCACCAGAGCCGTGCCGCCGAGCGTCAGGGCGCCAGGCGTGCCACCAAAGCCCTGGCCGCTGATCGTGAGCGTGCGGCTCGTGCCGCGCACATACGGCTGGTTAACGGCGAAGATCTGCGGCGTGTCCACCGCGAGGCGGCAGCTGACGGCGCCGTTGATCTGCGAGCCTGGGGCCTGGATGGAGACGCCGATCTGGGTTGGCGCCAGGTCGGCGGGCTCGATGTCGCCGGGGAAGATCTCGAAGGTGGCCGAGATCGTGCGCAGCTGCGGGTTGTAGTTCGGGTTCAGGCGTCCGGGCACGCCGGGGTCGTTGCCGACAATCCGATAGAGGTTGGCGCAGACGCCCGTGGGCGTCGGGCAGTTGATCGTCGTGGTCGAGGGCAGCAATACCTCGAAGACGCCATTCGGGTCGGAGCTGATCGTCCGCACCAGCCGGTTAGCGTAGTCGTAGATGCCGATCGGGGAGTTGGGCACGCCCGCCTTCTCGCCGAAGAGCAGATCCTGGGGGTTCGTCGAGAGGTTAAGGTCGTCGACGATGTAGCCGAACCAGCGGCCCGGCAGCGGCACGGCGGTGAAGAGGTTGAAGCTGGGCGCGATCGAGCGGCCACTGCCCAGGCTCACCAGCTTTGTGGTGCAGAGCGGGCGCTGCTGGCCCTCGTAGGGGCTGCCGCCTTCACCCAGAAAGGTGGGGTTCACCACGGCGTCGGGGCCGTCGGCGCCCAGCCCCGCCACATCCACCGTGTGGAGCGCGCCGGCGCAGGTGGGCGGCGGCACCTGCGGCACGTAGCTGTCGCCGGAGAAGACGTTGATGTCTTCCTCGCGGGTTACCTGGTACTGGGGACGGCCGTAGTCGTCGTTGGGGATCACCACGTCCACGAGGTAATCGCCAGCGGGCAGGGGCGCGAAGTCGCCTGCACTACATGCCTCGAAGGCTACTGTGAGGCAGCCGTCGGTGAAGCCGTAATTGCCGTCCACGGCGGCATACTCGCTGCCAAACTGGATGCCGGACATTGGGGCCTCGACGCACTCCTGGTCCGACGAGCTGCCGCTGGGCAGGGCCTGATAGAAGCTGGGGCTGAGCGGCGAGCCGTCCGCGCTGCGGGCGACGCAGCCCGTGGGGCGGGCCCAGCTCTCGGTCGTGGCACTGTTAAGTAGCGTGCCGAGCTTGAGCGCGCCCTCGGCGGTGGCGACGTAGTAGCCGGCGCCGTTCGGGCTGCGCACGCAGCTCTCGCCGCTGGGCAGCGTGTCGGTGAGCGCGCAGAGCACCGGTCGGTGGAGATTGACCGTCAGGTTGGGGATGCCGGGCTGCCAGTTCTCCACGGCGGCGTAGCGCGGGTCCAGCTCGTTGCGGGTCGTGTCGTAGCTTACGGTGCCCACGATGCCGCCGTTGCGCGGGATGAGGTTGCCGTTGGGGTCGCGGCGGGGGATGGGCAGGGCGTTGTAGCGCTGCACCGCCCAGTCGAGGCGGCCGTTCTGCCCAATGATCGAGAGGAAGTTCACATCGACGCCGGCGCCCGCAATGGCGTGCTCGGTCGCATCGTTATCGGCCTGATACGTGACACCCGTCGTGTAGAAACTGTCGCTATACGCCTCGATCACAACCCACTGGCTCAGCGGGTAGACCGAGTCCAGCTCGTAGTTGCCCTGGCTGTCGGTGACCGCGCCCTGGTTGCCGCGATCCATCACCGAGTTAGTGCGTCGCTTCACAGCAAGCGGAAAGCCGGGCACGCCGGGCTCGCCGCTCTGGCACTTGCCGTCGTAGTTCAGATCGGTGCAGATGCGGCCCCGCAAGTGGGCGTACCAGGCTGTAAGATCCAGCCGGCCCAGGTCGGTGATCTGGCCGTTCTTCACGGAAACCTGCTGCCAGTCGAGCAGGTAGAGCTGATCCTGGTCCCACCAGGTAAGCTGGTAGTCGCCATCGGGCACGTTGGGGATAAGGAAGTTGCCCTGCGCGTCGCCCTGGCCAACCCAGACAGCCCGGTCGCCGCCCTGGAGATCGTTGAGCGAGAGCCAGGGCTGGGCAATCGGCTTGTCGAGCTTCGCGCCGCTCAGACCAGCCCAGATCGAGCCAGAGTAGGGGAGGCCGCCGACGCCGGGGGTGTAGACCGTAACGGCCATGACGTTGCCCTTGATGCCGCCAGTGGCGCCAGGCTGCACGCCGGCCGCAGGGGCGGCGCTAGGCTGGACAAAGCCGAAGGGCACCCAGGGGAACGGCTCGCCAGCTACGGCGAACTCGGTGTCGTAGCCAGTGGAGCCCTCCTGCACCCAGGCGTCCCAGTCGTGGTTGCCCTCAAGCGTGGCAGTCTGGATCCAATATTGGCCGTCGGGGGCGGTGGCGAGCATGGTGTAGCGGTTCGGGCCGAGGTTGGGGATAGCGACCTCGCCGTCGGGGCCGCTGTAGAGACAGCCGGTGGAGATGATCGGGTTGCTGGCGTTGATGATCGGCGCGCCGTTCCCGTCGAAGCGCACGTTGCCGTCCGTATCGCGCTCGTAGTTGGAGCAGATCGGGTTGCCGTATACGTCGTTGCTGATCTCGCCGAGCGTATCCGAGACGGTGACGCGGAAGCCGGGCAGGCCGGGCTCGGCGGGTACGTCGGGCGCGCCGTTGGTGGGCGCGTTGTCGTTGAAGATGATCGCCCGCAAGGTGGCCGCGGGCAGCGGGGCGACGTTCAGCGTGGCCGAAACTACAGCGGGGCCGCCGCTGGCTGCGGGCGCGGGGATACTGAACCAGGCCCCGTCGATCTTGTAGCCGTCGGCGATGATCGAGACAAGGTAGTTGCCGTTGGGGAGCGTGAGGCCACCGGCGAACTGCCCGCCGGGCGCGAAGTCGCTGGCATCGCCCTGCGTGACAATGGGCGCGTAGCCCGTCTGGGCGCGGATCGAGGGCCAGTTACAGTTGGCGGGGTAGCTCGGGTCGGCTTGATTGCAGCCGCCGTTGCGGGCCTGGGTGACGCTGCCGACATTGTCCTGGTTGATGATGTACTGAAAATCGCTTAGGGTCGTGGGGGCGGCCGACAGCTGTTGCGGATCGATGCCGAAGGCGCGCAGCGTGATCGCGCTGGTGGTGGCCTGCGCCAATGCTGTGCCGACGCCCGCGAGCGGCGCCAACGTGGCTATGGCGAGGGCCAGAGTGAGCAGCAGGCGCAGTGGCCTGACCTGCTGGACATGTGATGATGACATTGCTCCCCCAATCGGTAAGGACGTTGGCAATACGAAACCATACCGGGCGCCTTTGGCGCCGGCCGATGGCGGCTCGGACGTTGGTTCGGGTAACGCTAGGCCAGTTCCCCAACCAGCTAGCGTACACTTCTTATGGTGGCTGTTGGTAGTGCATGGTAGCTCCCTTAATTTGTATTGATATGCTTTGTCTTGATACACAGCGTATTAGAAGCTTCGTGTATCAGAGAGCCTTCCGGTTCCCCCTCTCCCGCTCAGGGAGAGGGGGGTAGGGGGTGAGGACTGGTATAGATTGTATTAATACGGCGTGTATCAGGCCGAGCCTGCCTACGAGCCAAGTAGTGTCGGGAGCACAGCCAGGATCAGGAGCGCGCCCGCAAGCAGGCATGCGCCGATCAGCGGCCCGCTCCGCCCTGGGGCTGGGTCATCGCTAAGGGCAAGCATATGCTCGACACGGGCCTGCACATCGGCCTTGGCCGCGAAAGGGATCATACTCACTAGCAAGGGCGACCTAGAGTGGCCCCAGGCGCCAGCCACTTTCACGAGCGCACGGGCGAGCGTAAGCGGCGCGTGCGTGAGTCGCGCCGCCATAGCGTCGCAGTCCTCATCCTGGCTATTCACCATCCAGGCCCAGCCGACGTGGCTAAATGGGAGGAACCAGATCGTGTCGCGGAGCAGGCGAAAGAACCAGTTCCAGAGGTTATCGCGGCGCAGCACGTGGGCCAGCTCGTGCGCAAACACGGCGATGATCTCATCCTCCGTAAGCAGCTGGAGCAGCTGCGGGGTCACATAGATGCGCGGCCGCAGCAGGCCCGTGGTGAAGGCCAGGGGCGCATCTAGCGGCACTACGGCGATCTGCGGACACGCGAGCCGGTTGGCCGCAACGAGCGCGCAGAAGCGGGCCTGGAGCTGCAAGTACCCTGCTGCGTCTAGAGGTGTGCTGATGCGCAGCGCGTGACGCAGCTGCCAGCTGCCATAGGCAAAGCGCACAAGCGATAACGCGAGTAGCAGAGCTAGGCCGCCAAGAATAAGCGCTAGCATGGTGGGCGCAAGGAACCAGTCGATCTGGAGCGGCTGCAGGACGCGCTGGTGGATGTTAGAGAGCGTCGCCCCCAGCGGTGTATCGACGCCAGGGCGCAGCAAAAAGACCAGGTAGGAGCCGAACTCGGCGTAGAGCGGCAACGCGAGCACAAGGGCAACCAGGGCGACCCGTGCGCGCGGGTGTAGCTGCAGTCGCTGCCGACAGTAGAAGTAGACACCTACCCAGGCCAGGCACGTAATTGCTAACGTGTAGGCCAAGTGTGGGTGGTATGGCTCGTACGGAGCTACCTGTCCCCCCATGCTCCCCCCCCATCTCGTTATGTGCTCCACAGCATCTGTGGATGGGCCGTATACGCAGCGTTGCGTGTCGCGCCTCGGACGCAGACGTCAGGACTCCCCTACTGACGTTTGCGCGCCTCTGCTTTGCTGATCAGCTCGCTCAGCTGGGCGAGCTGATCAGGGTCGGCTGCTCTCACCTGATCAAGAAACTGCGCGTAGACCGGGGCGCCGAAGCTGTCGAACAGGCTGGCGACGATCTCACGCACCGCAGAGCTGGTAAACTCCTCGCGCGTCAGGCGAGCGGTGTAGAGATACTGGTTGTTCTCCATGAGCCGGTCGAGCACCTGCTTTTGCACGAGTCTGTCGAGCACGGTCTTCACGGCCCCGTATGAGAGCCGCTGGCCCTGGTCGCGCAGCGCTTCGAAGATATCGCGCGCCGTAGACTCACGCTGAGCCCAGATCAGCTCCATGATCTCGGACTCCAGTGAGCCAAATAGCTTGGCAAGGCCCTCGCTATGCGGGCGAAAAGACATCACAGTACGGCGTGAGCGCTCCATCGGCAAAAAACCTTTATCGCTTTAGTTGCTACCCTAGAATGTGTGTCATAATACAGCATGTAGCAGGCTTGCACAAGTGGCCTAGCGAGATCATGTTTATAATGACAAATCTGTCATTCCTGGCCCATACAGCCTTCCCAGTGGCTGCCTCCCAACCTGGCCTGGGGGGACAACAAACGCGCCGACCGTTACCCCTGAGCAGGGATCGCGTTCGGCGCGTGCAACAAGCTGCCGCCAAGTCGCTAGCGCTCGGCGTTAACCGGTGTCGCGTGGATGGCCTGCGACGGAGCGGCGAGATGCCGGGTGGCGAGGGCCAGAAAGAGCCCCTCCGCGAACAATGAGATTAGGCCCAGGGGTTCCAGCCAGGCGTCTGGCTCAGCTGGGAGGCCAGGCAGGCCAATAGTGCGGCTGGCAATGTAGCCGAGGAGCGCACCGCTGGTCACGACCATGCCGAGCCACCAGCCCCAACGGCGGCCCGCGAGGATGGCGCCTGCCGCGACGAGCCCCCCGATGCCGTTGGCCAAGAACAGCAGGCCCTTGTACGTCACCTCCTCGAAGGCGTCCGGCATGTCGATCAGGTGAACCAGGGCGGTGATAGCGAGCAGAGCAATGGCGAGCCAGAGTGTGAAATTGATGCGAGCGCGCAGAGTGGTATTCCTTAATCTTGAGGCTGTGCCTGCACCCACAGAGCAGTGAGTTGCCACAAGCATAGTCGGCCAAGCTTGGGATTCCCTAAACATCGCCTGCCAAATCTCCAAGCCTATTCCAAGCTTTGCCTGCTATACGAGGTGCGGGAGCAACAAGCTGATACGGATTGGCCTGATTGAAACTGATCAGCGCCTGCGCCTAAGGAATTGAAGGCCCCGCTATGCTGAACCGTGCGCTTCCCCTGCTGCTGGCCGTGCTGTTTGCCCTGCTTGTCGTCGCCCCTGTTGCTGCGCAGGAGCCCGCTGCTGCCGCAAGCCTGCGCGCGTTCGCGCATCAGGCCGAGGATGGTGAGCACGCGGCCGCTACCGCCAGCCTCGCACAGCTTGGCACCGCGTACGAGGCGCTTCACGCGGACTGGGCAAGCTTTGAGGATGCCGTGCGCGAGACAGACCCAGGCGGCTACGTGGCCATCGAGAGTGCCATCGCTACGCTGAGGGAAGTGACGAGCGCGGCGCAGCCAGATACCGCCGCAGCCGCTAGCGCCTTCGCCGCTGTGGAGCACGCGGCGCTGGAGGTAGCTGATCGCATTGCCACTGGCGGAGCGACCGGTGCAGCGACGGAGCCTGCTACAATCGCCAGTTTTGCGACCGATCTCGACACAGCCACGCAAGCGCTTGCGGCAGGCAACCCCGCTGCGGCCGCCGCTCAGCTTGAGGCTGCGAGCCGCGCCTGGCCCGCCGTCGAGGGCATGGTCGCCGCCAGCAGCCTCGCAACGTACCGCGCCGTTGAGCTAGACCTGGCTGCGGCCGCAGCGGCGTTGGCGGCTACGCCCACCGACACGGGCGCCGCCAGTGCTGCGCTCACCCGCCTGAGCACGGCCGTCGCGCCCTTCGTCGCGGAGGCACCCACGTACACGGCCTTCGACGCCGCCGCGATTCTGCTGCGCGAGGGGCTCGAAGCGCTCCTGGTGATCGTCGCGCTCCTGGCCTTCTTGCGGCGCTCAGGCAACAGCGACAAGCGCGGCTGGATCTGGGCTGGCGGTGCGGCGGGCATCCTCGCCAGCATCGTCGCCGGCGTTGCGCGTCCGCGACCAGCGCGCCCTCACGGCGCAGTCGGCATAGCCTGGCCTGGGGCGACCCAGGCCAGATGACGAAACTTCACACCAGCGCGCTGCCAATCTGCTACACTTGGCCTATGAAGCGGAATTCGGCACGCATGGGGAAGGACCGTCATTGTATGCCGCAGCGCAGCCCGACCCTCACAGACCCAGACGACCACGCCGACGATAATCCAGCCCTGAGCGACGTGATTGAGCGGAACATTCGTACGATCCTCCAGCTGCGGCTCGAGGCTACACGTGCGCGCAGCGTGCAACACCGGCTCGCCGACGCTATCACCGCCTTTTCGGGCAACATGGTCTTTGTGTATGTGCATATCGTGTGGTTTGGCGTGTGGTTTCTGCTGAACTCGGGCTGGCTTGGCCTGCTCCCATTCGACCCCTTCCCCTACGGACTATTAACGATGATCGTCTCGCTGGAGGCGATTTTTCTAGCGACCTTTGTGCTGATCAGCCAGAACCGCCTGAGCGCAGAGGCGGAGCATCGCGCCGACTTAGCGTTGCACATCGGGCTTCTGGCCGAGCACGAGATCACCCGTGCGTTGTACATGCTCCAGGCGATCCACGCCACCATGGGCATCGCCAACGCTCCCGACAGTGAGCTTGCCGATCTGGAGATGGAAACCAAGCCCGAAGACGTGCTGGCGGAGATCGCGCGCCTGCAACAGCGTGCGCGCCACAGCAAGCCCGCAGCCGAGCGAAGCCGCAATCGCGTGTGAGTTTGCCCAATGACGACATGGGCGGCTCGTTTGTAGAGGCGGTTATCTCCGCATCGCTGATCGTCCTGGCGGGTGACTGCGGCCGTCGAGGCTGCGGGTTTCACCGACACGTTCCGCGCCGCCAACCCCGACCCCACCACAGATCCTGGGCGCACCTGGACTTACGGCTACCCGTACCCGCGCCTCGACGCCAACGAGACGATCAACCGCATCGACTATGTGTTCGCCTCAGCGGAGGGAGTGGTCTTGGCGAGCCAGGTACGCCTGATGTAGATATCGCGGTTTTGCCCTACCCCTCTGATCACCGGGCCGTGGTTTCGACGGTGCAGATTGATCCCGTCGAGCCTCCGGTATTTGTCGCGGTCGAACAGGTGCGCGTAGCGGTCGGCGAGCGGTTTGTGGTGCGCTTCGGCTCGTGTGGCATCGCCCCTGGCGAATACACAGTAGTCCTGACGGGCGCAGAGTATCAGGAGCTTTCGCGCGCGCGTTAGCCTCGCCTGGGAGAACGCCCCTGCTCACATGCGCGATTGGGTTGGGATCTATCCAGCCGGGGCGCTTGACCTCTATAACGGCTACCTGGCGTTCAAGTACACGGGGGCGACCGTTGCAGGCCAGGTGACCATGGTGTAACGCAGCCTGGGGCAATGTTGTGATTTCCCTCGCAGAGCTACCGGTCACCTGAGAGCAGCGCCTTACGCTGCCGCTGGGCCTTCGTCCGCCGTGGCGACAAAGCGGTAGCCACGGCCAGGGATCGTCGCGATGTAGCGTGGCTGATGCCACCCATCTTGCAGCTTGACCCGCAGATTGTGGATGTGCCGGTCGACCACATTGCTCTCGGCCACATAGTCGGTGCCCCACAGCTGGTCGAGAATCTCATCGCGGCTCAACAGCTGGCCCGCGTTGGCCGCCAGGAGATACAGCAGGCTCTGCTCGACCGCGGTGAGATGCAGATCTTTGCCATGGATGTGGACTGACCGGTTCAGGATGTCGATCTCAAGATCGCCAAGCCGCAGCACGGGGGTGAAGGCCACCGTTGTGTGGTAGGTGCGCCGCATGACTGCGAGCATGCGGGCGACCAGCTCCTCCGGCGAGAACGGCACGGTGAGCACATCGTCCATGCCGTGGTCGAAGGCGGCCAAGGTGGTTTGGAGATCGCCCCGGTTGGTCAGCGCGATAGCCGGGAGGCGGTCGGTAGACGGGCGGGTATAGCCAAGCTGATCCAGGATAGCGCCGCGCGCCAGATCCATATCGATGATCACAAGGTGCGGGCACCACGTGGCAACCGCAGCGAGCGCCGCGTCTGTGGTGCGCGCCACCTGGGTCTGGGAGATGCCATGATTGAGCGCCAGGCCGACGTACTGGGCGAGTGCTGGCTGATCGATCACCAGTAGGACTCGTGGGGCCACGTCGAACGTGCGGGCGGGCGTGATCATCGGCGGCCTTCCATAGATCGCAGGCCAAGCAGCGCCTGCACTCTCTATAGCACATCGCGTGCCCAGAGCGCCCGCCCGCGTTGCCGTGCGCTCGTGCGTCAACTGCGTCGTCCTACATATGTCCAGGCGCAACCTGCCCTCAAGGACGACGACGACCGCCGCCGGGTGCGCTACAATCAGCCCAATCACCGGCTTCGGGCCGGGATGTGGTATCCTGACGTGGAACATCTGTGTTCAAGAGAGGTTCTTATGGCACTTCGTCGCAGCTTCTCGTCGGCGGCGCTGCTCGCGCTGCTTGCATCGCTTGTGCTCTTCGTCGCACCGGCGCGGGCGGCAGGCACCGGCGCGCTCACCCCGGCCAGCGTCGCCCCCGGCGGCACCATCACCGTGAACGTCTCCGGCTTTCGCCCCAAGGAGCGCATTGACCGCTGGATCACCCGGCCCGATAGCAGCAGTGAATCGATCTTTCCCTATGTGTTCGCCGACAGCGAGGGCAAGGCGAGCTGGGGCTACACGCTGCCCGGCGACGCGCCCGCAGGCCTGTGGACGATGGCCGCGCGCGGCGTGCGCTCCAACGACCGGATCGGCCTCGGCTTTGTGGTCACGCGCGACGCTCCGCCCGTTCCGGTCGAGCCCAAGGCGTTTGTTGCGCCGCCCTCTGGCGCCCCCGGCGACACCTTCAGCTTTTTCGGCTCCGGCTTCGACTGGGGCGAGCAGGTGGACGTGTGGCTGAACGATCCGCAGAACAAGAATGTGCCCGGCCCCTACGAAGTGTTCGCCGGCCGGCGGGGCGATGCCACCTGGCAGTGGACGGCCCCCAAGGATGCCAGCAAGGGCCAGTGGCGCATGGTGGCGGTTGGCCGCGTGAGCCGGGTGCAGTATGTAATCCCGTTCGAGGTTCGCTAACCTATGGTCCCAACGCGCCTCACCCTCTCCAACTTCATGTGCTACCGCGCCGACGCAGCCGGTGAGGCGCCCTCGCTGAATTTCGAGGGGCTGCATGTGGTCTGCCTCGCGGGCGAGAACGGCGCCGGCAAGTCCGCGCTGCTCGACGCGATCACCTGGGCGCTCTGGGGCGAGGCGCGCATGCCGGACGACGACATGATCGCCCAGGGCCTGAGCGAGATGTTTGTGGAGCTGGAGTTTCAGCTGGGCGAGCAGGCCTACCGCGTGCGCCGCGCTCGCCAGCGGGGCGGCACCGGCAAGCGCGGCGGCCAGGCTGTGGGCAAGAGCCAGCTGGATCTCCAGGTGCAGAGCGAGCAGAGCTGGCGAACGCTCAGCGAGCTGAAGATCGGCGAGACGCAGGCCCGCATCGACGATCTGCTGCGCATGTCGTACCAGACGTTCATCAACGCCTCGTTTCTGCTCCAGGGCCGCGCCGATGAGTTTACCTCGCGCCCGCCCGGCGAGCGCAAGAAGATCCTCGCCGAGATCCTTGATCTCGGCGAGTACGACGTGCTGGAGGCCCGCGCCAAGGAGCGCGCCAAAGGCCTCGACGACCGTCTGAAGGGCTTGCGCGGCGAGATCGAGCAGCTGCGCGAGTCGGCCTCCCAGCAGCCTTTCTGGGCTAGCCAGGTGGAGCAGGCCGAGCGCAAGGCGGCCCACCAGCGCGCCGAGGCCGACACCGCCGAGCAGGAGCGCACCGCCGCCCAGGCCCGCCTGGCGGATCTGGCGCAGCAGGCCGAGCGCCGCAAGGAGCTGCTGCGCCGCCTGGAGGCCCTGCGCGCCGAGCAGGCCCGCCGCGAGGACGAGCTTGTGAAGCTGCGGGCGGCCCTCGCCCTCGCCGCCGCCCTGCTCGCTCGCCGCCCTGAGATCGCCGCCGGCCTTGCCGCGCTCGCCGCCGCCCGCGCCGCGCTCGAGCGCCTCGACACGCTGCGCGACCAGCACGAGGTTCTGTCGCGCCGCCAGATTGAGCTGCGCGAGCAGTTCGGCGCCGCAAAGAGCGAGCTGCGCGAGCAGCTGCGCACGGCTGAGGCGCGCCTCGACGACCTGGACAAGCGCGGCGCCCGCCGCGACCCGCTCGCCCGCGACATCGCCGCCCTCGCCGAGCAGATCGCGGCGCTCGCCCCGCTCGCCACCGAGCGCGAGGCCCGCGCCGATGAGGCCCAGGGCCTAGCCCAGCGCGCCGCCCAGGTGGACGCGCTGCAACGTCGTCGTGACGCCCTTGTTGGTCAGATTAAGCTGCGCAAGGACTCGCTGGTGGCCACCCGTGAGCAGCGCCGCACGCTGCTGGAGCGCCTGGAGCAGCAGCTGGCCGAGGCCGCCCGCTGGCGCGGCGACCTGGAGGCGGCCCGCGCCGATCACGTCGCACTTGCCGTGGCCGAAGGTCAGCTCAGCGCGCTGCGCGCCCGCGAGCAGGCCGAGCTAGAGCATGTGAGCGAGCGCCGCGCCGCCTGCAGCACCGCCCATGCCGAGGCCGAGAAGCTCAAGCGCAACAAGGCCCTGCTCGACGATGGCGCCGACGCCTGTCCGGTCTGCGGCAGCGCCCTTGGCGCCGGCGGCGTGGCGGAGGTGCATCGCCATTACGACGATGAGCTGGAAACGCTGCGCGCCGCCTACAGCGCCGCGAAGCAGGCGGTTGGCGCTGGCGACACGCGCCTGAAGCAGACCCGCGCCGCTATCGCTGGCGACGAGCAGGCTATCGGTGTGCTGCGCCGCTCCGCCGCCCGCGTGGAGCCGCTGGAGCGCCAGATGGAGCAGGCCGCTAGCTGGCAGGCCGAGGCCGACAAGGTGCGCGCCGAGCACGAGACGCTGCGCGCCCAGATCGCGGCGGAGGAGTTTGAGCCGGCTGCCCAGGCCGAGCTGGCCTTGCTGCTGCGCGAGCTGGCGCCCCTCGGCGAGCCGCAGGAGCTCGCGCAGCAGCGCAAGATCGTGGAGGAGCGCCTGCGCGAGCTGGAGCGCCGCCTGCAGGAGCGCGGCCAGCTTGAGGGCAAGCGCCATGCCTACGGCGAGGAGCTGGCGCGGATCGAGGCCGACCTCGCCACGCGCCCTGGGCTCGCCGCCGCCGTGGATGAGCAGCGCCGCGTGATCGAGAGCAACGACTTTGCCCACGCCGTGCGCGACGAAGGCCAGCAGGTGCGCGCCGCGATCGAGGCCCTTGGCTACGGCGCCGAGGCCCACGCCGCCGCCCGCGAGCAAGCCCGCGAGCTGCGCCGCTGGGAGGACGACGACCGCGCCCTCGCGATGGCCGAGCAGGGCTACGCCCGCGACACGAAGATCCTGGAGCAGACGGAGGCGCTGCGCGCCCGCGACGGCGAGGAGCTTGAGCGGCTTACCCGCGACGATGCGCTGCTTGTGGAGGCGCTGCGCGAGCTGCCCGGCGCCCAGGCGCGCGTGCGGCAGGCCGAGGAGAGCCTGCGCGAGCGGCAGCTTGCGCTTCAGGTCGCCCAGAAGGAGCTCGGCGAGCGCCAGGCCTACCTGCGCAGCGCCCAGGCCGCCGCCGACAAGCTAGAGCGCCTGGCTGCCGACGAGAGCGCCCTGCGCGATCGGCACGGCCTCTACGCGGAGCTTGCCGAGGCCTTCGGCAAGAAGGGCGTGCAGGCCATGCTGATCGACAGCGCCATCCCGCAGATCGAGGACGAGGCCAACCGCCTGCTCGGCCGCATGACCGACAACCAGATGCATCTGAGCCTCGACACGCAGCGCGACACCAAGAAGGGCGACACGGTGGAGACGCTGGAGATCAAGATCGCCGACGCGCTGGGCACGCGCGCCTACGACGCCTTCAGCGGCGGCGAGGCCACCCGCGTAAACTTCGCCGTGCGCATCGCGCTCTCGCGCCTGCTCGCCCGCCGCGCAGGCGCCCGCCTGGAGACCCTGGTGATCGACGAGGGCTTCGGCAGCCTCGACGCCACCGGCCGCGAGCGCATGGTCGAGGCGATCACCAGCGTGCAAGACGACTTTAAGCGCATCGTGGTGATCACGCATATCGACGAGCTGAAGGAGCGCTTCCCGGCCCAGATCGAGGTAATCAAGACGCCCGCAGGCTCGCGCTGGGAGCTCAGGTAGTTGGCAATACTATGCGGAACGAACATGCTCGTGATAGACTCGGATGCGTAAGCGCGACAATTTGGGCGCAGAGAGATTCTGCGAGGAGCAGGCAGATGAAGGCAGTACAGTTTGCTGAGTATGGCGGCCCCGAGGTATTGCAGGTCGTCGAGATCGACGAGCCGCACGCCGGCCAGGGCCAGGTGCGGATCGCGGTTCGTGCTGTGGGCGTGAACGGGTTGGACTGGAAGATTCGGGACGGCTTTATGCGCGAGCAGATGCCGCTCTCGCTGCCGTCGGGGAGCGGGGTCGATGCGGCCGGTGTGGTCGACGAAGTTGGGGCCGGGGTAAGCGATGTCGCGGTTGGCGACGCTGTGTTTGGGTCTGGGTCCGCGACGCTCGCAGAGTACGCCGTGCTGTCGAGTTGGGCGAAGAAGCCTGCCGGGCTGTCGTTTGAGGAGGCGGCTGGCTATCCGATCCCCGTCGAGACGGCGATTCGCATCCTGGATCAGGTTGGGGTGCAGCCGGGCGATACGTTGCTGGTGAGCGGAGCGGCTGGCGGTGTTGGCTCGGCTGTGCTCCAGATTGCGCGCCAGCGCGGGATCAACGTCATTGCGACTGCCAGCGAACGTAATCAGGACTACCTCCGCTCGCTCGGCGCGGTCGCCACGACCTACGACGCTGGTCTCGTGGAGCGCGTGCGCGCCCTTGCCCCGAACGGGGTCGACGCGGCCCTCGATATCGCGGGCTCCGGCGTCATCCCCGAGCTGATCGCGCTTACGGGCGAGCCCTCCAAGGTGCTGTCGATCGCAGACTTCACCGCGCCGCAGCACGGTGCGCAGGTTTCGTCCGGGACCACGAATGCTGCGCAGGCCTTCGCGGAGGCGGCCCGACTGTTCACTGCGGGCGTATTCCGCCTCCCCGTGGCGCAGACCTTCCCGCTCACGGAGGCGGCGCAAGCGCAAGCGCTAAGCGCGGCCGGGCACGTTGCCGGCAGGTTCGTCGTCACCGTCCCGTAGGCAGCCATTGCAGCCCGCGCCGATCGTCGCCGCACACGCGGCGTACCCCCTTAGCGACAGTCATAATCACACTCGCGGGCGAGGACGCCAATCTCGCTATGCGCGACGGCGCGGAGTTGGCGATGGCGATCATTGAGCACCCCAATTACGCTTACCCGCCATGACAAACGCGCCGCCCGACTACCTTGTGATCGGCCATCTCACGCAGGATCTGCTGCCGGACGGGAGCACCGCGCCAGGCGGCACAGTCTTCTACGGCGCCCTCACGGCCACGCGCCTCGGCTACAGCGCGGGCATGCTCACGGCGGCGGCGGGGCGGGCCGCCGTGCCGCCCGCGATCCAGGTTGTGGGCGTACCCTCGGCCAGCACTTCTTCTTTCGCCCACCGCTACGTGGAGGGGCAGCGCCAGCAGCTTGTGCATGCCGTGGCGGCGCCGATCAGCGCCGAGCAGCTGCCGCAGCTGTGGCGCCGCGCGCCGATCGTGCATCTCGGCCCGGTGCTCGACGAGTGCGCGGAGACGCTGATCGACGCCTTCCCCGGCGCCCTGCTCGGCGTGACGCCCCAGGGCTGGCTGCGGCGCGTAGCTGGCCCGCTGCCCGCGCCGATGCGGCCCGTGCCGTGGCGGCCCGCGCCGGAGCTGCTGCGCCGCATCGACCTGCTGGTGCTGAGCGTGGAGGACGTGCAGGGCGACGAGGATGTCGTGGCCGACTACGCGCGCCACTGCGGCTGCGTGGCGCTTACGCGCGGCGCCGACGGCGTGACGCTCTACGTGTCTGGTGTGCCGCGCCATATCCCAGCCAGCCCGGCGCAGGCGCTGGACACAAACGGCGCGGGCGATATATTCGCGGCGGCGATGCTGCTCCAGCTGTTCGAGACGGGCGACCCGGCTCAGGCGGCGCGCTTTGCGGCGGCGACAGCGGCGCTGTCCGTGGAAGGCCGTGGCGCTGAGGCGATCCCGACGCGGGCCGGGGTGATCCGGCGCATGCGCGGGGAGGATAATAGACGGTAGGCGGAGGACGGAGGACGGTGCGAACGTCTGGACCACGAACGGCGCGGAGTGGCACGAACAGCGCGAACGCGAAACCGCCCGCGTGTGGCCGGATTCGCGGTGGTTCGTAGCTGTTCGTGGCTTCGTGATCCAAATGGCTCGGGTGCTCAGGCAAGGGTAGCGCCGCGCCGCTTTCCCGTGCTACAATGCGGCGAAACACTGAGCGCTGCTCTATGGAGTCCGCCGATGGACATCCTCGTCCTTGTACTTCGTTATGGCTTTCTCGTGGCCCTGGCGGTAGAGGCGGCACTGATCGGGCGCGCGCTCTTCGGCATGCTGCGCGAGAAGGCGCGGGCGGCCTCGTCGGATCAGAGCACTGTCGTAAGCGCCGCGCCTGCTGAGGAGTAGCCTGTGCCCCACAGGATTCTGCACATCTCCGACCTCCACATGGGGCCGCCATTTCTGCGCAGCATCGCCGACGCGCTGATCCAACAGGCCCAGACGATCAAGCCCGACCTGCTGGTGATCTCCGGCGACTTTGTGCAGCGCGCCGACCATCTGGAGCAGTGGCGGGCCGCCCAGGAGCTGATCGCCGCCCTGCCTGGCCCGCAGCTGGTGGTGCCTGGCAACCACGACGTGCCGCTCTACAACGCCCACCTACGCCTGCTCAACCCGCTCGGGCGCTACCGGCGCTATATTAGCCCAGAGCTGAACCCGATTTTTGAGCGCCCCGGCCTCGTGGTGATCGGCGCCGTTACGGCCCACGGCCTAACAGTAGACAACGGGCGCATGAGCGCCGCGCAGGCCGCCACGCTGCGCCACAGCTTTGCCCGCTACCCCGCTGGCACCGCGAAGGTGGCCGTCTGGCACCACCCGGTCGTGAACCCGCCAGGGCTGAACAGGAACCGCGTGATGGCGGGCGCCGCAGCGGCCATAAAGCTGCTGGACGCCTGCGACGTGGAGCTGCTGCTCTGTGGGCACATGCACGTCTCCTACATTGGCAACACGCTGGATGTGGCGGGCGAGCTGCGCCAGGGCACGATCATCTGCCAGAGCGGCACGAGCACCTCGCGCCGGGGCTACGGGCGCGAGCACGGCAAGAACTCCTGCAACCTGATCGAGATCGACGAGCACGCAATCCGCGTGAGCCAGCTGCTTTACCTGGAGGACGCCGGCCGCTTTGTGCCCTTCGCCGAGCATAGCTTCCCCCGCCGCGGCGCTGGTGTCTACGAGCTGCCGCGCTCCGAGCGCGAGGTGAGCGTGAAGTAAATGCAACATGCAAAATGCAAAAGCCGAGCCGTGTGTCTTAAGGCCCGCTGTGACCGCTGGGGAGCGCGCGGAAAAGCAACTGCCGACAGCACCAGCGCGAAGCGCGGAGCTACATTTTGCATGTTGCATTTTGCATTTTGCATTGCTCTCCTTGCCGCCTGCGCGCCCAGCCCCCCCGCCGACACCGAAGGCCCCGTGCGTGCGGCGGAGGCGTTTGTCGCCGCCCTGGAGGCACGCGACGCGAGCGCGATCATCAGGCTGCTAGAGCCGAGCGACTGGCGCGGCGAGATCGGCCCCGAGCTGCGCTCCTACCTCGGCCTGATGGAGGAGCTTGAGCTGCGCGACCCGCAGTACAGCGTGCTGGAGCAGCAGGGCGACACCGCCGTAGTGCAGGTGACGGGCAGCTTCGCCTACAGCTTCGCCGAGGGTGGCGCCAGCGGCGAGCGCCCAGTCGATCTGCGCGTCGAGACGGTGCGCGTCGCCGATACGTGGTACCTGCGCGGCCTCGATCTTCCACAGCCTTAATGCGACAAGCAACGTGCAAAATGTGGGTGACGGGCTGTTTTTGCATTTTGCATTTTGCATTTTGCATTTCCTATTTGCTCCTCCCCGCGCTGGCCCTCGCCCAGATCGCCCCGCCCAACGACCCGCTCTACGAGCGACAGTGGGCACTGGAGCGCATCGGCGCGCCCTGCGCCTGGGCGCGCAGCACCGGCAGCCAGGCTGTGACGGTAGCCGTGGTGGACAGCGGGGTCGATCTGGGCCACCCCGACCTGGTGCAGCGCGTGCGCAAGGATGGCTTCGACTTCGTGGACAACGACGACGACCCGCGTGACGAGAACGGCCACGGCACCCATGTGGCCGGGATCATCGCCGCAGCACTTGGCAATGGCGAGGGCGGCGCAGGGCTCGCCCCCGGCGTGCAGATCCTGCCCGTGCGCGTGATGAGCGCCGAGGGCTCCGGCTCGGATCGTGCGATTGCGGCCGGGATCACCTACGCCGTAGATCGCGGCGCCCGCGTGATCAACCTGAGCCTGGGGGCCACCCTGCTGCTCGCCACCCCCGACAGCTCGCCCCAGGTGATCCGCGCCATCCGCAACGCCCTCGCCGCCGATGTGGTGGTGGTGGTGGCCGCCGGTAACGATTTTGTACCCCTGCCCAACGCCATCGTCGGCGAGAATAGCGCTGTGCTGGTGGTGGCCGCCTCTGATCGCGACGACCACAAGGCTGACTTCTCTAACTCTGGCCCCTGGGTGGACGTGACGGCGCCAGGCGAGCGCATTGTCTCCACCATGCCCACCTACGAGGTCTACCTTACGAGCGCGGCGTTGCCGCCCGAGGAGCGCTTCGAGCAGCGGTACGACTCGATGAGCGGCACCTCGCAGGCGGCGCCCTTTGTGTCGGCGCTGGCCGCGCTGCTGCTGAGCGCCCACCCCGACTGGAGCGCGGATCAGGTGCGCGAGGCGATCACCGGCTACGCCGCCGACATCTACCCCAATCACCCCTCGTACTACCGGCGGCTGCGGCTGCTCGGCAGCGGTCGCCTCGACGCCTGCGCCGCCCTCGCCCAGGAGCGCCCTGCGTCGAATCCCCTGGCAGCCTTGCTTGTCCAGGTTGGCGCCATCCCGCTCGCGGTCGGCGCCGCCGGTGTCTGCCTGCTGGCGCTGGCGCTGGTGGGCGCCGGCATCACTGTTGCGCGTCACAGGCGCCCGCCGCCCGCCCCGCCGCTCGCCTCTGGCCCACTACCTAGCTTCACCCCATCGCCCGCCGCCAATACCGGCGACACCTTGCTGGCGGCCCAGGTGGCGTGGGGCACGCTGCGCATCCTGACGGGGCCAAACGCGCCGGCGAGCTTCGCCCTGGCCGGGGCCGAGCTGATCATCGGGCGTCAGAGCGGCTGCGCCATCCAGCTCCCCGGCGACCCCACGCTCTCCCGCCAGCACGCGCGCCTCAGCCTGCGCGACGGCCGCGTGCTCGTTGAGGATCTTGGCAGCAGTCACGGCACACTCGTCTCCGGGCGCCGCATCGTCGGCCCCACGCCTCTGCTCCCCGGCGACACGCTCACCGTGGGCGGCACGACGCTGCGGCTGGAGCGGTAGGACAGTCATCATCCGCAGATTACGCAGATGTCGCAGATTACCGGCCCATCTTTGGCCCGGGGGGTTCCGGTTCTTCATCTGCGCAATCTGCGAAATCTGCGGATAATAGCTTGTATGGACGATAGCCTGCTCGCATCACAGCTCGCCACACTACGCCAGGCCATGGCCGACCCGACGCCGCTAGAGGCCGAGCAGCTGCTGATACTGCGCGATCTTGCGGGGCGCCCGCTGCGGCCTATGCTGCCGCCCGAGGGCGTGACCCCGCGTGAGGCCGCCGCGCTGCTGCTGCTCTACCCGCACGACGGCGAGCTCTGGCTGCCGCTCACCGTGCGCTCGGCGCGGCTCACCACCCACCGGGGCGAGGTGTCGCTCCCCGGCGGAGGCGCCGACCCCGACGACGCGGGGCCGTCGGCCACGGCGCTGCGCGAGGCCTGGGAGGAGCTTGGCATCGAGCCCGCCAGCGTCGAGCTGCTCGGCACGCTCACGGCCTTCTACATCCCGCCGAGCAACAATCGGCTCACCCCAGTGGTGGGGCTGAGTGCGGCCGCACCCACGCTGCGGCCCGATCCCAGAGAGGTCGAGTCGGCCTTCAGCGTGCCACTGCGCGCCCTGCTCGACCCGGCCACCGTGCGCGAGGAGCTATGGGAGCGGCAGGGGGTGCAGCTGCGCGTCCCCTTCTTTGAGCTGGAGGGCCACAAGGTCTGGGGCGCCACCGCCCTGTTGCTGAGCGAGCTTGTGGCGAAGCTGCGGAGGTAAAGGCGCTATACTAGCCAGACTTTTCAAACACCAGTAGTTCGTTCTAGACGGTAGACGGTGGACCGTAGGAGCGGCACCGTCCACCGTCCACCGTCCACCGTCCACCGTCCACTCAGCAAGGGAGTGACCATGCTTGCGCTGCTCAGCACGGTTCTGGTTGGCCTGGTGGCGCTGGAACATGTCTATATTCTGTATCTGGAGATGTTCGCATGGACCACGCCGCCCACCCGGCGGATCTTCGGCACGACACCCGAGTTCGCCCAGACGTCCAGGGTGCTGGCTGCCAATCAGGGACTGTACAATGGCTTTTTAGCGGCGGGGCTGTTCTGGGGCCTTCTGCATCCCGATCCAGCGGTGGGTGTGCAAATCCAGATCTTCTTCCTCGCGTGTGTGCTCGTCGCGGCCATCTACGGCGGCCTGACGGTCAAACGGTCGATCTTGATCGTGCAGGGCGGACCTGCGCTGCTCGCGCTGATTGCGGTACTCTTGCGCATTGCGCTGTAGGTGCCCCTCACCTTCCCGGAAGCTACTATGAAGCTAGGTGCAGTTTTTCCACAGCTTGAGAGCGGGTCCGACCCGCTCGCCATCCGCGACTACGCCCAGGCGGTCGAGGCGCTTGGCTACAGCCATATCGTCGCCTACGACCATGTGCTCGGCGCCGAGATCAGCACGCGGCCCAACTGGAGCGGCCCCTACACCAGCGATTCGGTCTTTCACGAGCTGTTTGTGCTGTTTGGCTACCTGGCCGGTCTTACCCGCAGCGTCGAGCTTGTGACGGGCGTGCTCATCCTGCCGCAGCGACAGACGGCGCTGGTGGCCAAGCAGGCCGCCGAGGTCGATCTGCTGAGCGGCGGTCGGCTGCGCCTGGGCATTGGCGTGGGCTGGAACGAGGTGGAGTACGAGGCGCTGAACGAGAACTTTCGCAATCGCGGCGCGCGCAGCGAGGAGCAGATCGCCCTGCTGCGCGCGCTCTGGGCCGACCCCGCGATCAGCTTCAAGGGCCGCTGGCACAGCATCGACAACGCCGGCCTCAACCCGCTGCCGCCCCGCCGCGCCATCCCGATCTGGATCGGCGGCTACAGCGAGGCGACCTTGCAGCGCGTGGGCGCAATGGGCGACGGCTGGTTCCCTTGGCGCCCGCCAAGCGACGAGATGCGCGCCCAGATCGCACGTGTCCATGCCTACGCGCAGGAGGCAGGGCGCGACCCGGCGGCGATCGGCCTGGAGCCGCAGCTCTCGCCGGCACGGCTGCCGGAGCGCGAGTGGGAGCCGTTTGTGCAGGGCTGGCGGGAGCTTGGCGCCACGCACCTCTGCGTCAACACGATGGGCGCCGGCTGCGCCACGCTCGACGCGCACGTCGCCCTGCTGCGCCGTGTGAAGGAGCGGCTGGGGCTGTAGGCGGCGCAGCTATCCAATGCGCTTATCAGGCAGGGCGGATGCAACGTCCGATCACCGGGCGTTTTATCCGCAGATGACGCAGATTTCCGGCTCATGTTTGGCCCCAACGGGCGTTGGCTCGGGACATTGCATCCGCCCTGGCTTATCAGATATTTCCGCAGAAACAATTGGGTAATGAGGACACGATTTTATGTCGAGCACGACAGAGCAAATGGCCTGCACCCCGCTCCCTCTCAGTTCAAACGGGTTTAATTCCAGTGCTGTATTGCATTATGGCTTAGAAGTCGCGCATGTTCAGTCAGCAATGCAGGATTTCATTGACTTTGCAAGCTTTGTCAACAACCAGCTTTACACTAAAACTATCCCCAGACTAGAATCAATGCTAATGTCGGCAAATTTTAGCAGCATAGTAGGGGAGTTCATGGCATCTGCTATCCCGAAATATTGCAACACTTTAACAAAGAACCGACATCATAACGGGCATCCTGATCTAGTCCCCGTGAGCTTTTACAAGGACAATGACGTACTCCACGGCCCAGAAGGAGTTGAAATAAAGGCATCGCGCTATACACGAGGGTGGCAAGGCCATAACCCCGAAGATGTATGGCTTATGGTGTTTGACAGTAATCGCACCAAAGATACGGTGCCGAGACAGTTTAAATTCATCTCGGTAGCAGGAGCGAAGCTTGACAAGAGTGATTGGAGCTTTTCTGGTCGCTCAGGCGAGAGCCGAAGAACCATCACGGCAAGCGTCATGCCCTCTGGCTTCATAAAAATGTCGACAAATTGGATATACCGTGACTAATCTAGGAGATTATCGAGATCTAACTGCTGAACGTCGGCCTTTACCGATAGACTCGCCAATTTAGGAATGGCCTGTCTGCTCATGTCGAAATAGTCCGCGAAGCGCTCAACACCAATACTCATATAGCCTTGGGCTTCTGCCGCCGCAATAGTAGAGCCAGATCCCATAAATGGATCAAGGACAACCCCAGCACCTAAAGGCAATGAAGCGCGTACCACTTGTCTTAAAAAAGACTGTGGCTTAAGGCTCGGATGATCAGCAATGGCACGTTCCACACGCAGTGTGCGTTCACTAACGAGCACATCTGTAAACGGCTGATCAAGACTTACACGGCGTAATCCACCTGTTCCATACGTACGCAAACAGTCACTTACTGTCATTCCTTTTGGCAGAGGCTTGCGAAAAATACCCCAAGGCTCATAGGCACTTCGCGGAAGAGAACACACCTCGGGAAATTCATCCTCCGCATTTTTGGGCCGATCCCCACCCCGAAATGTTCGCACTAATCGGATGAGTTGACTGCGGAACTCTAAGCCACTTTCTGCTAGCGAGGAGAACACGAGCTGTGACAGAAATGCATTTGTAGCTATAAAAATGTGCCCGCCTGGAAGTAAAGCGCTCATCGCCAGTTTTCCCCATTCGAGGAAAAAACGATGCAGTAATAATCGCTCTTTGGTACTAAGCGCAGTAAATCGTGGAAGAGGCGCCCGGTTGCTTCCGTCAAAAGAAGGCGGAATACGCCATATGCCCCCATTTCCATTCGCACGCTTTTCGATCTGATCGAAATTATACTCTTTCACACCATAAGGCGGGTCGGTTACAATCGCGTGGATAGACTCTTTCTGAATGCGTCCCATCCATTCAAAGCAGTCCGCGTGAAGGATAAGGGCTTTGCCAATGGCGACAGAGCGATAGTCCAAGGCTAAGTCAGAGAGGTTTATCATCGTGATTACTCGGCATCAGAAATAAAGTCGCCCAGAGCATAGGTCGGGCGAGTCTCGCGGATAATCTGCTCCAATTTCCTGCGTTCCCCTTCGTCACTCGTTAATATACGCTCCAAATCGACAACACTAATAATAATTGCTTGTGACACATTTCGTCGCCGAACGATATAGCGTGTACTATTTTGTACTACATCGTCAAGGACGCGACCAAAGTTGTTCTGCGCTTCGGTAGAGGCAATCAGCTTTGTTTTCATGTCAAGCACTCCGATTAGCCAATTTAGCTAACTTGGCTATAATGTACAATTAGGCTTCAGTTTTGTCAAGCACTGGCTCTTATTGACGCGCCTGCGGCGGAGAACTATACTAGAGAAATATTACTCACCCAGTTCTCCAACGAAGCGCAGCCTGCCCATCCGCGCGGCCCTGATCCGCCTCTCGCTTGAGAGCCTGATCATCATGCTGCCCCGGCGCGGTACCATCGTCGCCGACCTGAACGCCAGCGCTCTGCATAAGCTCTACGAGATCCGCTATAGCAAGGGAACAGGGGACAGGGGACAGGGGACAGGGTAGGGTGCCGGGCACCGTTAGGGCACCGGAGGGGATGCGGTTTCGTGCAGAGAGAGGGAGACTCTATGCGTCAGCAGGCTCGCCTCGTGATTATTGGCGCCGGGATTGTGGGGTCGAGCGCCGCGTACCACTTCGCTCGCCTCGGCTGGCAGGATGTGGTGGTGCTCGAAAAGGGCGCACTCTTCGAGGTGGACGGCTCCAGCTCCCACGCGCCCGGCGGTATGTTTCTCACCAACCCGTCGAAGATGATGACGGAGTTTGCGAAGTACTCGCGTGCGCTCTACGGCGAGCTGGAGCTCGACGGCGACCCCTGCCTCTACCCCGTCGGCGGGCTCGAGGTTGCCCGCACCGCCGCGCGCTGGCACGATCTGCGCCGCAAACAGGGCCTCGCCCAGTCCTACGGGCTCGAGTCGCACCTGATCTCGCCCGCCGAGGTGCGCGCCATGGTGCCGATCCTCGACGAGACGCGCATCCACGGTGGCTTCTACGTGCCCCAGGACGCTGTTGCAAAGGGTGTGCGCACAATGGCCGCCTTCACGCGGGCCGCCGAGGCCGCCGGTGTGAGCTTCTATGGCAATACCACGGTGCTCAACCTAGAGCTCAAGCATGGTCGGATCGCCGCCGTCGTCACCGATCAGGGTCGTATCGAGGCGGAGACAGTGCTGCTCTGCACGAATATCTGGGGCCCGCTGCTCGCCGCGAAGCTGGGTGTGAACATCCCGCTGATGGCCGCCCAGCATCTTTACACGGTCACCACGCCCATCCCAGAGCTGGCCGCCGAGCAGCACGAGCTGCGCCACCCGCTGCTGCGCGACCAGGACTGCGCGATGTACTATCGCCAGCACGGCGATTGCTACGGCGTGGGCTCCTATCGCCATATCCCCCTGATGGTGCATCCCGAGCAGCTTGAGCGCACCGCCATCAAGCCCTTTACGCCCGAGCATTTCGAGACGGGCTGGCAGGCAGCTACCGAGCTGCTGCCGCCGCTGCGCAACAGCGCGCTCCAGAAGCAGTTCAACGGCATGTTCGCCTTCACCGTGGACGGCTACCCGGTGATGGGCGAGACCACCGTAAAGGGGCTGTGGTCGTGCGTTGGTCTCTGGCTCACGCACGCCGGCGGCGCCACTAAGGCGATTGCCGAGTGGATGACGACGGGCACGCCGAGCGTGGATCTGCGCGAGGCCGACATCACGCGCTTCCAGCCGCACCAAACGACGCGCGCGTATGTCGAAACCCGCTGCGCCCAGAACTATCGCGAGGTCTACGATCTTATCCACCCGGTGCAGCCGATCTCCGAGCCGCGCAACGTGCGCCTGAGCCCCTGGCACGAGCGGCTGGTGGCGCAGGGCGGCTGGTTCGCCCAGAGCGCCGGCTGGGAGGTTGCGCTCTGGCACCAGGCGAACGCCCCGCTGCTAGAGCGCTACGGCGAGCGCATCCCACAGCGCGACAGCTGGGCAAGCCAGTTCTGGTCGCCCATCCAGGGCGCCGAGCATCTGGCCGTGCGCGATGGCGTGGGCCTCTTCAACCTCGCGGCCCTCGCCGTGATCGAGGTGGCCGGGCCGGGCGCGCTTGCCTTCCTCAACGGCGTGGCCGCCAACCAGATCGACAAGCCGGTCGGGCGCCTGGTCTACACCGCGCTGCTCAACGCGCGTGGCGGGATCGTGACCGACCTGACGGTGGTGCGGGTCGCGCCGGAGCGTTTCTGGGTGATCACCGGCGGCGGCGTGCTGCCCCACGATCTGGCCTGGCTCCAGCAGCACGCGCCCAGCGATGGCAGCGTGACGCTCACCGACCGCTCCTCGGGCCTAGTGACGCTCGGGCTCTGGGGGCCGCACGCCCGCGCCGTGCTGGCAAAGGTGGCCGAGCAGGACGTGAGCCACGCCGCCTTCCCCTACTACACCGCCCGCCCGCTCACCATCGGCAACGTGCCCGCCTACGCCCTGCGCGTGAGTTACGCGGGCGAGCTTGGCTGGGAGCTGTATTGCCCTACAGAGTACGGGCGGGCGCTGTGGGACGTGCTCTGGGAGGCCGGGCAGGCCGAGGGGATCATCGCCGCGGGGAGCGGGGCCTTCGACTCGCTGCGCCTGGAGAAGGGCTACCGGCTGTGGGGCGCCGACATCCACACCGACTACACGCCGCTGGAGGCGGGCCTGACATGGGCGGTGCGGCTGGACAAGGGCGAGTTTTTGGGGCGCGAGGCGCTGCTACGCCAGCAGGCGGCGGGGGTGACGCGGCAGCTCTGCTGTCTGCGGATCGACCAGCCGGGAGCGGCGCTGCTCGGCAAGGAGCCGATCTGCCACGGCGACACGCCCGTGGGCTACGTGACAAGCGCAAACTACGGCTACTCTGTGGGCGCCCTGATCGCCTACGGCTACCTGCCCAGCGCCCTGTGCGCCCTCGGCACCAGCCTGAACGTCCGCTATTTTGGCGAGCCGCTGCCCGCCGTCGTTACCAGCGAGCCGCTCTTTGACCGCACTGGTGCGCGGATGAAGGGGTAGGCGCGGTCTCACTTTGAGAGAGGGCGCTATGCTCACTTTCCTGCTCCGCCGGATCGGCTCGATGCTGGTGACGCTGCTGGTCGTCTCGGTGGTGGTGTTCGCGGTCTGCGAGCTGGCCCCCGGCAACATCGCCATCAACTCGCTCGGCAACACTATTACGCCCGCCCAGGAGGCCTCGTTCAACGCGCAGAACGGCCTCGATCAGCCCGCCGTCACGCGCTATATCCGCTGGATGCTTGGCAGCGACTGGCAGGCCGCCGGCCTGATCGGCGCCCCAGTCGCCCGCATCTACGAGCCCGAGAACCGCCGCGAGAACTGGTGGGGCGTGCTCCCCAACGGCGCCGGCCACTTCCAGAACCTCACCACCGACGGCGAGACGATGCTGCGCGTCGAGCGCGCAACCGATGGCACAGTCCAAGAGGTGACGCTCGGCCCCGAGGTCTGGCAGCGCAACGCAGACGGCTTCGACGTGTTCTGGGGCGTGGACCGCGAGGGGCGGGCGGCGATGTGGGTACGCGGCGATCAGAACGAGGCCTGGACGCAGAACAAGGGCGCGTGGACGAGCTCGGTGGGCGCTGCGCGGGCGTACGTGCCGCTCCAGCGCGGGCTGGTGCGCGGCGATCCTGGCGTCAGCTTCCTCACGCGGCGGCCTGTGGCCGAGACGCTTTTCCCACGGCTTGGCAACACGCTGCTGCTGGCGACGCTCGCTTTTGTGGTGGTGATGCCGCTGGCGCTGGCGCTTGGGCTGCTGGCGGGGCTGAATGAGGGGCGGCCAACGGATCGCATCCTCTCGATCGGCAGCCTGATCGCCACGGCGACGCCGGAATTTGCCTCGGGCGTGTTCCTGATCTTGATCTTTGCGTCGTGGCTGAAGTGGCTGCCAGGCGCCGTGGTGGTGACGAGCGGCAATAGCATCTGGCAGCAGCCGCAGATGCTGGTGCTGCCGATTATCACGCTCACCCTGATCGAGCTGGGCTACGTGCTGCGCATCACGCGGGCGAGCATGGTGGAGGTGATGCGGACGAACTACATCCGCACGGCTACGCTGAAGGGGCTGCCGGTGCGAAAAGTGGTGCTGGGGCACGCGCTGCGCAACGCGCTGATGGCGCCGGTGACGGTGATCATCCTGCACGTGAACTGGCTGATCGGCGGCATCGTGGTGGTGGAGACGCTGTTCGGCTTCCCTGGGCTGGGCCGCTACGTGATGGAGGCGGCGCTGTTCAAGGATGTGTTCGCGATCGAGGCGGCGACGATGGTGCTGGTGCTGATCGCCGTGAGCACGCAGCTGGTGGCCGACCTGCTGTACACCTGGCTGAACCCGCGCATTCGCTACGCATAGGAGCATCCCATGGCCGTCGCGGAGGAAGGTTCAACGATCGTCCCGCGCCCGCAGCCGGCGCGCTGGCGGGGGCTGCGCACGGCCTGGGGTCTGGTGCGTAACTCGCGGGTGGCGCTGGCGGGGCTGGGGCTGGTGGGCTTCTGGGTGGTGGTGGCGCTGTTCGCCGACGCCTGCCTGGTGCAGCCGCAGTGCTGGGTGCGCACCCAGGGCTTCACATCCACACCGCTGCTGGCGCGCTACGACCCGCTTAAGCAGTTCAGCGGCGCCGGGCTCCAGGGGCCTTCGTGGGAGCACTGGCTGGGCACCGATCGGCTGGGGCGCGATCTGTGGGCGCGCATCGCACACGGCGCGCGCATTATCCTGCTGCTCGCCCCGCTGTCGGTCGGCATCGCCCTCGTGGTGGGCGGCAGCCTTGGCCTGCTCGCGGGCTACTACCGGGGGCGGGTGGACGAGATAGTGATGCGCGTGTTAGACGCGCTGATGGCCTTCCCGCAGATCCTGCTGTACCTGGTGATCATCGCGGCGCTCGGCCCATCTACGCTGAATGTGGTGCTGGCGATCACAATCGCGGGGGCGCCCGGCATCGCGCGGCTGGTGCGCTCGCTCACGCTCGACATCACGACGCGCGACTATGTGGCGGCCGCGCAGACCCGCGGCGAGTCGCCGTGGTACATCATGGCGGTGGAGATCCTGCCGAACGCGCGCGGGCCGATCATCGTGGACGCCATGCTGCGCATGGGCTACGCGGTCTTCGCGATCGGCACGCTTGGCTTTTTGGGGCTGGGGCTGCCGCCGCCCTCGCCAGACTGGGGCAGCATCGTGAACGCGGGGCGCAAGTTCATCCAGGCGGGCCACCCCTGGGACGCGCTCTGGGCCTCGCTCGCCACCGCATCGCTGGTGGTTGGCCTGAACCTGCTCGCCGATGGCGTCTCCGAAGAGCTTGAGCGCTATCGCTAGTGCGGCTGACGGTGGACGGTGGACGGTGGACGGTGGACGGTGGACGGTGGACGGTGGACGGTGGACGG
>ENA-ORBV01003538-ORBV01003538.1-microbial-mat-metagenome-genome-assembly--contig:-NODE-3538-length-31133-cov-6.055738_pt1 | contig 31133 bp, 32 predicted proteins | sample MGYA00237777_ERZ505514 | MGnify/ENA primary metagenome ERZ505514 (study PRJEB26160, sample SAMN06269048) | microbial mat metagenome | isolation source: Oligotrophic lake microbial mat | place... | reverse complement strand
CGCTGCATCTGTTCAACAGCCTCGTCGTATCGCTGTCGTCGGCGGCCATCAACACGACGATGGCAGTCTACGCAGGTTACTCGTTTGCCAAATACCGCTACTTCGGGCGCAAACCCGTGATGCTGCTGATGCTGTCGGCACAGATGTTCCCGTTCGGCCTGCTGTTGATCACGATCTACCCGCAGCTCACCAGCTGGGGCTTGCTGGACACCCGCGCCGGCCTGGTCCTGTCCTATGTGGTGTTCGCATTGCCGGTGGCAACCTACATGTTGTACAGCTACTTCAGCCAGGTACCGAACGAACTGATCGAGGCGGCCCGCGCCGACGGTGCCTCCGACCTGCGCATCTTTCACACCATCGTGCTGCCGGTCTCGCTGCCACCGATCATCACGGTGTTCCTGTACAGCTTCATGTGGAGCTGGAACGACCTGCTGTATTCGCTCACGCTGATCGTGTCGGAAGACAAACGCACCGTCGCGCCCGGGCTGCTGCTGACCTACCTCAACGAATCCAATGCCGACTGGGGCGGAGCGATGGCGGCGTCCCTGATGGCGGCGCTGCCGGTGATGGTCGGCTTCATCCTGCTGCAGCGTTACTTCATCCAGGGCGTCACGGCGGGGGCCGTGAAATGACGCCACACAAGCGCACGAAACTTGCGCAGGAGATCCACCCATGCGGTTGAAGGACCAGGTCTGTATCGTCACCGGCGCCGGGCGCGGCATCGGCCACGGCATCGTGCTGCGTTTCCTGGCCGAGGGCGCGCGCGTCGTTGCGCTGGAGCGGGACACGGCGGCACTGGCAGAGCTGCGGCGCAGCTACGCCAGCGACCACCTGTTGTCCCTGGAGGGCGACGCCGCCGACCAGGCGACGATCGACGCCACCATCGGGCAAACCCTGGCGCACTGGGGACGGGTCGATGTGCTGGTCAACAATGCAGTGGCCTACACCGAGCACGGCGTCACCACCACCTCCGACCAGGATTGGGCCGACACCATCGACTCCGGCCTGACCTCGGTGTTCCGCTGGTGCCGCGCGGCGCTCACGCCGATGCTGGCCCAGGGACGCGGCGTGATCGTCAACATGGCCTCGATCAACCAGATCGTGGCCAACCCCAACCTGGCCGCCTACACGGCAGCCAAGGGCGGTGTGCATGCTCTGACGAAGCAGATCGCGGTCGAGTACGGCCCGCGGGGCATTCGCTGCAATGCAATATCGCCGGGGTTCATCATTACCGAACGCACCATGGTCGGGCGCAGCGCCGCCGACCTGGAGTGGGATGCGGAGGCGTATCCAGTGGGCCGCATCGGTTATCCGGCCGACGTAGCGGCGGCCGCGGCATTTCTCGCATCCGAAGACGCTGCCTTCATTTCCGGGGTAGACCTGCCGGTCGACGGCGGCCTGACAGCCGTCGCGCCCTCGGCGTTGCTCTCACGCAAGATAAGGGCTTGGTGGGGCCGCAAGCCGGTTGGTGTAATCGACTGAATCGCGAGGCAGCATGCATCTGCACTGCGGTCAATTGCATATGGTCCTGGAGCCGGAGGCGGGTGGGCCTGCGCCTGCAGATGACGGCCAGCAAGGATCTGCGGCACCTTGTCGTCTATCGCACCATGGACCAGCCTTGGCTGTGCATTGAACCGGTGTCCCACGCCACTGGCGCTTTGGGCCTGTCTGGATTGTTTCACGCACGGTACGGCGCTCGCATGCTTGCACCTGGGGCTACCGCACATGCATGGATGCGCATTGAGGTCACCCTTCCCCCGATCTGCGCGGCTCGCACCTCATGGGGCGCATCGACCACGGCGCCATCGGCGGACAGACCGGCGCAGACATGGAGCGGGTCGACCATGCGATGAAAGTGCTCGAGCATGTGTCTGTGGAAATGGCGCCCGGCGATGCGCTGTTCTTTCACGGCAATCTATTGCATGCGTCGGGGCGCAATGATTCCGAACGTCACCGCAACGTATTGCTCAGTTCTTATAGCCGCGCGGACAACGCGCCGATCCGCAGCGGCCCCAACATCAGCCATACGCCGTTCGACATCGTGCCGGACGAGGACATTGCCCGCTACCGTGGAAAGCCAATCGACCGCACCGCGCACCGGTTTCTCAAGCCGGAAAAGGCGATGGACTAACCGGTACGGACGACGGCAGGCGGGAATCCGTCAGGCGGTCTGCGCTCGGCCGCGCCGCAACAACGCCAGCAATACAGGCGAGACCTACACCAGGATCGTCACCACCACCAGCGTGGCCGCGATCGGACACGAGAATAAGGCCAGCATGTTGCCATCGGCCTTGATCATCGAGGTGATGGAGTTCTCCTCCAGCATCCTGTACGCGTTCCACGACACGCAGGGTCATGTCGACGATGGGCTGATGCGCCTGCAGGCGCCTTGATATATCTCATGAATTGGCACATGCTTGGGTATCCATCACGCGCAGGGAGATGCCGTCATGAGCCAAGTCGCCAAACTGTTCACCAACGGGCGTAGCCAGGCCGTACGCCTGCCGGTCGCCTATCGCTTCAATACCAAGGAAGTTTTCATCCGGCAGGACACTGAAACTGGCGACGTGATTTTGTCGCGCAAGCCGGCAACCTGGGATGACTTTTTCTCTGCGCTCAAGTGCGCCGAAGTCCCGCCGGATTTCCTTGATGAAAAAGAGCGCCATCAAGGTGCGCAGGACCGTGATCCTCTGGAAGGCCTGGGCGAATGAAGCGCTACATGCTCGACACCAACACCGTGAGTCACCTGCTCAGGGGACATCCGGTTGTCGCCCAGCGGATCGTTTCCGTGCCGATGACAGCCCTTTGTATCTCGGCCATCACCCAAGGAGAGCTGCTCTTCGGACTGGCCAGGCGCCCAGACGCAAAACGGCTGCATGTCGCCGTGAGGGAGTTCCTCAAACGCATGGATGTATTGCCCTGGGATTCCGCCATTGCCGAGCGTTACGGCACCGAGCGAGCCGTGATGGAGCGCCAGGGAAAGACGCTTGCGCCCTTGGAACTGCTGCTTGCCACGCACGCACTGGTGACCGGTACCGTGCTGGTGACGAATGACCAGGCTTTCGGCCACATGACGGCGCTGTCGCTGCAAGACTGGACCGCTTGAGCGAATGTTCGATGAGCACACCTGCTGGTGACTGGTGTATTTTCGCCTTGCCGGTTTTGACCGGCGCACGGAGACCTCAAGGGACTGGGCCACGAGGGCCAAGGTCGTTGGTTGTCAGGCCGCTCGCACGGCGCTGCGCCGCCACAAGGCCAGCAGCCCTGGCGTGAGCCATACCAGGATCGTGATGACCGCCAGCGACGCGGCGATCGGCCGCGAGAAAAAGGCCAGCATGTTGCCGTCGGCCTTGATCATCGAGGTGATGAAGTGTTCCTCCAGCATGCTGCCGAGCACCACGCCCAGGATGGCCGGCGCAATCGGGAAATCGTTGGCCTCCAGCACATACGCCGCAATGCCGGCCACCAGCATCACGCCAACCGCGAACAAGGTGTTGTTGATGGCGAACGTGCCGACCATGCAGAACAGCAGGATCACCGGCATCAGGATGTTGCGCGGCACCTTCAGGATGCGCCGCGCCGCCTTGATGCACAGGATGCCGAGCGGGATCATGATCAGGTTGGCCAAAATGAAGATCAGGAACACCGCGTAGATATTCTGCGGGTTGTTGGTGAACAGCGAAGGCCCCGGGTTCATGTTCTTCATGTAGAGCACGCCGATGACGATGGCGGTGATCGAATCACCCGGAATGCCGAACACCAGCGCCGGGATCCAGGAACCGGCCAGCGCGCTGTTGTTGGCCGCGCCGGACTCGACGATGCCCTCGGCATGACCGGTGCCGAACTTCTGCGGCTCCTTCGAAAACTTCTTGCTGATGCCATACGACATCCAGGCCGCGATGTCGGCGCCCGCACCCGGCAACGCACCCACCGCCGTGCCCAGCGCGCTGCCGCGCAGGATCTGCACCGGATACTTCTTCGCCAGTTGCCACTGGCCCTTGAGCACATTGCCGACCTTCTCCACCACGACCTCGCCCGGCGGCTTGGTGTCGACCACGTAGCGGATGATCTCGGAGAACGCGAACATGCCGATCATCATCGGGATCATGCCGATGCCGGCCATGGTCTCGATGTTGCCGAAGGTGAAGCGCGGGAAACCGGCCGGATTGCCCAGCCCGACACAGGCCACCAGCAGGCCCAGGAACAACGTGATCAGGCCCTTGACCGGCGCCGACGAGGTGATGAACACTGCGCAGGTCAGCCCCAGCAGCACCAGCCAGAAATACTCGAACGAACTGAAGCGCGATGCAAACTCGGCCAGTGCCGGCGCCGCAAGGATCAGCACCGCTGTGCCGAACAAGCCGCCAATGGCGGAAAACACCAGGCTCGCACCCAACGCCTTTTCGGCCTCGCCCTTGCGGGTCATCGCATAGGCTTCGTCGGTGTAGGCGGCCGACGCTGGCGTGCCGGGAATGCGCAGCAGGCAACCCGGGATGTCGCCGGAGAAAATCGCCATGGCAGTGGCGGTGACGATGGCCGCGACCGCCGGGATCGGCGCCATGAAGAATGTCACCGGCACCAGCAGCGCAGTGGCCATGGTGGCCGTCAGACCGGGCACTGCACCGACAAAAAGCCCGTAACAGGCTGCGACCACCATCACCATCAAGGTGTAGGGATCGAACACCATCCCGAATGCCAGGGCAACGGCGTCCATCATCGCGTGTCAATCCACGGAAAGTTCGGCCGTGACGGCCCGGACGTCACCACGCATACGGCGTCAGGACGCCCCAGGGCAAGGGCACGCGCAGCAGCTTGTAGAACGCGAAATGGATCACCAGCGTGGCCAACACGGCGATCAGCACCGAGCGCGCCAGCGGCAACTGCAAAACCCGGAACAACACGGTCAGGATCAGCACCGCACTGAACAGGAATCCCAGCCAGTTCGAGACCAGGATGTAGAACAGCACCGAGGCGATCAGCACCGCCAGAGCCAGCACATGGCGTGGCGAACGGACCCAGTCGCCCATCACCAGCCACGGCACCGACACACGCCTGCGCCAGCCCCGCACCAGCAGGATCAACCCACCGACACACAGACCGACAGCGACCAGGCCCGGGAACAAGGCCGGTCCGACCTGTTGCCCGGGAATCTTCGGGTAGTCCTGCACGATGAACAGCACCGCGGTCCCCAGGGCCAGCAGCAGCAGGCCAAATACCGCGTCGTTGAGCTTCATCCGCTGGTTCGCCGGGCTTTCGTACAGGATGGTCGGGCTTACTTGACCAGGCCGACCGCTTTCATCGTCGCGCCGAGCTCCATATCCGACTTGGCCATGAACTGGGCGAATTCGTCGGGGCCCTTGTAGATCACGCCATAACCCTGCTTGGACATGAAGTCGTTGAACTCCTTGCCGGCCGCGATCTTCTTGATCGCAGCAGCCAGCTTGTCGCGCACGTCGGCCGGAATGCCCTTGGGGGCCACGATGCCGCGCCAGGCGGCCATCGTCCAGTCGCTGCCGATCGCCTTCTTGAGCGTGGGCACATTCGGATATAGCGCGGCCGCATCGTCGGCCATGATGGCCAGGCTGCGCACCTTGCCCGAGTCGATCAACGAGCGCGACTCCGGGAGCGACACTGGCGCCAGGTCCACGCCACCGGCGATCATGTCCTGCAGGCCCGGCGCGGCGCCATTGCTCGGCACCCACGGCACGGTCGCGGGATCGATCTTCTGGTCGCGCAGCAGCCCGGCGATGGCCAGGTGCCAGATGCCGCCTTGTCCGGTACCCGAAGCCTTGATCTTGCCGGGATTGGCCTTGATCGCTGCCAGCAGTTCCTGGATTGTCTTGTAGGGCGATTCGGCGCGCACCTGCACACCGGCCGGGTCGGCGTTGACCAGGCCGATCGGGGTGTACGAGGTGCCTTTGAGTTCGGTCAGGCCTTGCCAGTGCATCATGCCGATCTCGACCGTCGCCACGCCGATGGTGTAGCCATCGGGCGCCGCAGCAGCGATGGCGGAATGACCGACCACGCCACTGCCGCCGGTGCGGTTGACCACCGTCACCGGCTGGCCCAATTCCTTCTCGAGCAGACTGCCGACGATGCGGGCGGTGGCATCGGTGCCGCCGCCGGCGCCCCAGGGCACGACCATCGTGATCGGACGGGTGGGATAGTTCTGTGCCATCGCCGGCAATGCGGCGGCGGTCATGGCCACGCCGGCGGCGACTCCGGCGGCGTGGGCGACAAATGAGCGGCGGGTACGGGTGAACATGGGAAGCCTCCTCTGGTGTTACGTCATGCGGCCAACCTGGCCACCGCGCAAGGCTAACGGCTATGCACGATCTTGGCATTAGGGAGAACCAGAGTATCGTATGACCATTGGTCGATGCGACGGGATGCCGATGCACCCTGGGCTGTCGATCCTGTCCCGCGCGAAGAACCCATGCTCGACGACGCCAGCCATTTCGAAGTCCTGCCGCGCGACCTCTCGCCCTACAAGGCCGGCAACACCGGCATCGACTATGTGCACCTTCGACTCCGGTATCGCGGGCCCGCATGTGATGATCAATGCACTGACCCATGGCAACGAGTTCTGCGTTTCGACACCCAGGACCCGTTCGCCAGCCGGCAGATCACGCACAACCCGAGCCGTATCTGGTCCGAGCCCTGGCTGGACGGCGACGAAGACAGCGTCGAGTTGCGCCGAGCACGTGCGATGCGCCCGGCCGGTGGTCGGATTCGAAACCTTCGTGCGGGAGGAACTGATCGCCACCGACGGCGATCACGAGACCCGCGCGCCGTGCGACGACTGCACGATATTCATGCCGGCGCGGGTCGCGATCGTGGGGCGCGAAGGCGTGTATCTGACGCAGATCAGGCCGTGTTTGGCTGCAGCTCAGGCCGTGTTTGGCTGCAGATCAGGCCGCGCCGGGCTGCGAACCCTGGTGCGGAAAAAATGCGCGCCGCGCCGCGCCGTCCATCTCCGTCTTGAGCACATGGCGCTTCGCCAGCTCTTGCGCCCGTTGCGCGGCCGGCCGCGCATTGATCTCGTCCACCAGGCGCTTGACGTGTGGCAGCCTGGCCTGCGCAGTCTCACCCAGCACTGCGCCCACTACCCGGGCCCAACCCCACAACGCCATGTCCACGAACGTGTAGCGATCGCCGACCATGTATTGCCGTTGTGCCAGGCGATCGTTGACGATGTTCCAGTGCCGCCAGGCCTCGAAGTCATAACGCTCGATCGCATATGGGATCTTCTGCGGCGCATACCGGTTGAAATGCACCGCCTGGCCGCTGTAGGGCCCGATCCCGCTGGCGATGAACATCAGCCAGGACAAGGCGTCCGCCTGCGCCTGTGCATCGTCCGGCGGCAGGAACTGGCCGCTTTTGTGGGCCAGGTGGAACACGATCGCATTGCTGTCGAACAACACGATGCCATCGTCGACGATGGCCGGCACCTTGGCGTTGGGGTTGATGGCCTTGTAGGCGTCGCTGTGTTGTTCGCCCTTGCGGGTATCGACGGCGGCAATCTCGTAGGGTAGCCCGGACTCCTCCAGAAAGAGGGCGACTTTGGCCGGGTTCGGGGCGGCATTCCAGTAAAAGGTGATCACGGCAATTTCCTCGCAGTGGGAGTGCGCGGGCACTCCCGGGTTTCAGTCAACCTTGACCCCGGTGGCTCGGCCAGCAGCGCGACGATCCGCGGTTCGAGCGCATCGATACGATCGCGCAATTCGCCCGGCGTGGCGGCCCGTGGCTGATAGGCTGGGTCGGTGAAACGCCGGACCGCGGCGCCGCAGGCATCCGGCTCGTTGGAGGTGGTCATGGTTGGAAAGCTGGCGCGCCACCAAGGCGCGACGCAAGGTCGATCAATCGACGAGCTTAACAAACACTGGGCGCGCTCGTTGCTGGCCCGACCCGGCGACACGGCGTCATGCGGGCGCAGTGTGCGTCAGGCGCGCCGGTAGACGCAGAACACCCCATCGGGCTGTTCGGAACTGTCGTAGTGCTTGTCCAGCCGGTTTGCCGCCTCGGTGATCCGACCGCCGGCCACCAGCCGCGCCAGCGCGCGCTGGAAACCCAGTGGCTCCCAGACCTCGCGCTTGACCGTGAACGCAAACGGCGCACCAGGGCGCAGGATGCGGAACAACTCGTCCAGGCAGCGCGCATCGACGTGGCCATGGGTGAATGTGCCACTGCAGGTTGCACCGTCGTAATGGGCATCGGGCATGTCCAGCGGATGGTTCAGGTCGGCGGCGACGAAGTGGCGGTATATGCCCCGCCGCCGCGCCACCTGCATCATCTCGGGCGAGATATCCAGACCATCGATGACCGAGAAACCCAGCTCCGCCAGAAACTGGCCCGCCAGGCCAGTACCGCCGCGGCCGCCCAGCAGCTGCGCCGTGCGATCGGGCAGATGGTCTGCGAGCAAGGCCGCCACAAGCGCCGGGGAGCGGTAACGCAGACCACCCAGCATGGTCGCGTCGTAGGTCTCGGCCCAGTCGCGGTACAAGGCGCGCGATGCTTCATCGCTGTCGATGGCATACGCTCGCTCCAGCAAGGCGGCGGCCTCGGGGCTGACGTTGGCGGGAATGATGCGCGGGTTGGTCATTGGCCCAGTTTAGGCTGCAGGAGCGGGGCCGGCAAGCCGGGTCATGCCGGGTCATGCGCCAACTCGACCAGCTCGCCCCAGAGCTGGCCGCCGCAGATCGCGCGCCGGTGCTGGTGGTCGCGCAACGTGAGCATGCGCACACGCCGGCCCATGCAAAAATCGCTGCGCCGGCTTTCCTGCTCGATGAGCATCTTGACAACCGTTGCCCGCCGCGTCAGAAAACGCCGCCGAACGAGCCACCGTCGAGCAGCAGGTTCTGCCCGTTGATGTAGCCGGCATGTGCGCTGCACAGGAAGGTGCAGGTGGCGCCGAATTCCTCGGGTCGGCCGAGACGCCGCGCTGGGTGTTTGGCGATACGCGCGGCACGCACTGCGTCGGTATCGCGTCCTTCGCGCCGGGCCTGGGCCGCGAAGTTGCCGGCCAGCCGCGCGGTGTCGAATGTGCCCGGCAACAGGTTGTTGATCGTGACGCCATGCGCCACCGTGCTGCGCGCCAGCCCGGCCACAAAACCGGTCAGGCCGCTGCGCGCGCCAGTGGACAGGCCCAGGCCATCGACCGGCGCCTTGACCGCGCTGGAGGTGATGTTGACGATGCGCCCGAAGCCGCGTTCCATCATGCCATCGACCAGCGCGCGGATCAGCGCGATCGGCGCCAGCATGTTGGCGTCGAGCGCGGCCAGCCAGTGTTCGCGGTCCCACTGTCGGAAATCACCCGGCGGGGGGCCGGCGGCGTTCGTCACCAGGATGTCGAAGACCGGGTGCGCAGCCAGGATCCGCGCGCGACCGGCGTCAAGCGTGACGTCTGCGGCGACCGCGTGCACCGGAGCATTCGACAAGCCAGCCAGTCGCGTGGCGGCCTCGTGCAGCGGCGCCTCGGTGCGCGCCACGATCACCAGCTCGACGCCCTCGCGCGCCAGCGCGGTGGCGCAGGCCAGGCCCAGGCCCGCGCTGGCACCGCATACCAGGGCCTTGCGGCCGGTGATTCCCATGTCCATCGCAGTTCTTCCTTCTTGCCCGTGTCGTCAGCCCAGCGGCATCGGCGTGGCCGCACGCAAATCGACGTCGAGTCGCGCCCAGGCGTCGATCTCGACCGTGAGCTCCGGGAACACCAGCGCCGACACGGCCACCAGCGTCGAGCACGGATACACGTCGCCGAAAAACGCGCGCCGGGCCCGGCCCACCGCGTCCTTGTCGTCGATGTTGGTCAGATAAACCACCGTCTTGGTGATGTTGTGTCGATGTCCGCCAGCGGCCTCGACCAGCGCTGCAATCTTGCCCAGCACCCGTAGCGTCTGTTCGTAGGTATCGAGCGGCCGGCCTGCTGCAGCCGCATCGCGGCTGGCCGGATGCGCCGTCATGCCCGAGAGCACGATCTCTTCGCCGAACCGCCAGCCGTTGGCCCAGCTGGCTGTCGCCAGATCGGGCACCGCCGGCGCGACGATCTTGTGTATCGCACTCATCGTGGTTGTCCCGGCCGGACCGACTCGCAAGCAAATGTGGCGTTGCCACTTTGCTTGACCCCTGGGGGCGGGAACGACGCAGTCATTTTCTGGGGGAGCTCAGAGCGTGGCGGCAGCCGCGCCCGCAGGCGCCGCAACTGGCGCCGGGGTCTCGGCGGCCTGCCGGGTGGCAGCGATCTGCTTTTGCGCCAGGCTCTGCTTGTGCCGGCGCAGTCGCGAGACACCGACGTCGTGCTCGTACAGATGTTCACGCCGATTAGCGTCCGGCTCCATCGCCTCGAGCATCACCCGGTCCTGCTCGAGCACTGTCCAGTGGCGCGCCTCGAGCCGGTTCTTGTACAGGAATCGCCAGGTGTTGCGTTGCCAACCGCCGAGCTTGCGCAGCCGCCAGTGGAACACCGCCGACACGTTTGGAACGATCGGCGTGTAGCTGCCGATGATCGTGAACGGGCCGCCGGGGCCACCGGTCTTGGGATACGGGATCTCCAGCCGCATCCAGTGCAGGTCGGTGTCGCACCACTCGGTCCAGTCGAAGTTCACGTTGCGCTGGCCGGCCTTCTCGAACATGAAACCGTTGTCGGTGCGGCGCAGCTGGAACTTGGCGCTGATGTCGCCCTCGCTCATCGAGTGCGACTGCTTGTGCACGAAGGTGCCGTGCATCGGGTCGATCACGTTGTCCTCGACGTAACGATAGTCCGAGCCCCATTCGGTGTAACACAGGAAACCCGACCATTCGGGGCTGGTCATCTCCTCGGGCAGGCGCAGCAGCGGGGCTTCGGCCAGATGCGGGTCGGTGGCGTTGAACAGGAACACCGCGCCGTGCGCTTCCTGCACATGGAAGCTGCGCGCGGCCTTGCTGCCTTCGAGCGTGCAGCCGGGGCTGGCCGGCACGCGCGTGACGGTGCCGTCGCAGCGCACCTCGACGCCGTGATAAGGGCATGCCAGCCGGTCGCCCAGGTTCACACCCATCGACAGCGGCGCGCCGCGATGCGGGCAATGGTCTTCCAGCGCATGCACGGCACCGCCGCGGTCGCGCCAGACGGCGATCTTGTAGCCGAGGCGGCGCAGCGAGATCGGTGTGTCCTTGACGAAGGACGATGGGCAGATCGGGTACCAGAGGTTGCGCAGGCCGCGCACCAGCAGGGCGTCGACGTCGGATGGGCTGTTGGCAGTCATGATGGTGTTCTCCTCTCGGGTAGTCGGGTAGGGGTCAGGCACCCAGGCGGGTCATTTCCGCCTGGAAGTTCTCGGTGGTCCAGGGCTCGCTGTCCGGCCCCAGCGGGCCGGTCTTGTTCAGGTAACCCAGCAAGGCGTCGATGTCATGCAGCCCGGCGGCATAGGCCCGTTCGATCGAGTCGCCCAGCAGGTCTTCGTAGGCGGTGGGTTTGCGGGAGCGGGCCTGATGCGGATCCAGGTAGCTGGCCACGACAGGGGCGGATACGGCGGCGATGGGGATCATGTAGAAAACTCCTTCAGACAAACAAGGTGGATGACACGGCGGGTCATTGCCCGCCGTTGCGCACCCGTTCGCGAATACGCTCGCGGACCGGGACGAAGTCGTAACTCGGATAACAGGCGGTCGTGAACACGCCCCAGGCAGATCGCTCCAGCTCCAGGTTGACCACCGGCAGCAGGTGTGGCGGCAACTCCAGCGTGACGATCTGGCCCAGGCCCATGGCCACCGTCCAGGACACGATACGAACACCTTCGGGCGGAAAACGTTCCCACCAGTCACTGGCCTTCATGCGCGACTGCACATCGTCCAGTGTCAGACCGGCGTGGTGCTGCATGACGATGGTCAGCAGCAGGGTTGGCTCAGCCATGGTGTCCGCCTATTTCTTCTCGGTCAGGAACTTGCCCGAGGCCTGCACATTCGGCTGGCGCCGGGTGTTGCCGTCGATGCCGCCATCGATCGCCCATTCGGCGAACATGGTCGGGCCGGGTTCGAAGCTGCGTTCCTGCCAGGCTTCGGTGAGATGGTCCTCATCGGCGTTGTATTCGATCAGGCCACCGCAGGGGTTCTCGAAGTACCAGAAAAAGGCGCTCGAGATCGGATGGCGGCCTGGTCCGAGCTGGGTCTTCCAGCCGCGGCGGCTCATGTGCAGACCACCGCCGAACACCTCGTGGATGTCGCGCACGGTGAACGCCACATGGTTCAGGCCCGGGCCCTTGCCGGGCAAGGCCAGCAGGAACAGGTCATGGTGGCCGGCATGGGGCGCGCAGCGCATGAAGACGCCGCGACCCGGGTAACGGTCGGAGGCGATGAAACCCAGCGAGGCGTAGAACGCCTCCATGGCATCGAGCTTGTCGGTGAAGAAAACGACATGGCCGATCTCGACCGGTTCGGCATGGTCGTACACCGGCGACGGCGTGTCGATGCGGCGCACGTCGCCCCAGGGGTTGGTCGGAACGCCGGCCACGTCGATGACGCGTTTGATGCTGACCTGGAACACCAGCCGCAGGCCATGCGGATCGAGCGCGACCAGCGTGCCGTCCTGCGCGCGCCGATCCTCGAAGCCCGGTGTCGACTGCAGGATCTTCGCAATCGGCTCCAGGGCTGCCGCGTCGGTCACGCCCCATGTCACGGCTCGCACCGTCGGCCCGGCTTCCATCGGCGCCGGCAGGCTCGCATCGTCGGGGCGGAGCACCAGCACCTGCGCGCCGTTGAGCGTTTCCCAGAGCTGGCAGGCCGCGTCCTCCGATACCGCCTTCAGGCCCCAGTCGCCGAAGAAACGCCGCGCGTCGTCCCAGCGTTCGGTGGAATAGGTGATGCCGTCGATGCCTTCGATGGCGCTGTTGTGTGTTGTCGTCATGCCATGCTCCACGCGATCGGGGCGTCATTCGTGCCCCAGTAATAACTCTTCTGGCTGGTGTATTCGAGTATGCCGAGGCGGCCCTTCTCGCGCCCGGTACCACTCATCTTGACGCCGCCAAACGGCGTGCTGACCGAGAACTGCTTGTACGTGTTGACCCAGACCGTGCCGGTCTGCAGCGCCGTGCCCAGCCGCCACACGGTCTTGTAGTCGCGGGTCCAGATGCCGGCTGCCAGACCGTAGACGTTGTCGTTGCACTGGGCCAGCAGATCACCCTCGTCAACCCAGGGCAGCAGCGCCAGCACCGGGCCGAAGATCTCCTCCTGGCACATGCGCGCGTGGTTGGGCAGGCCTTCGATGACCGTGGGCAGGTAAAAACTGCCCTTGTCGAAGTCGGCACCTTGCGGTCGCGCGCCGCCAAACAGCACCTTGCCACCTTCATCGCGGCCCATCTGCACATAACGCTCGACCGAGGCGCGGTGGCCCATGTTGACCAGCGGGCCCATCTGCGTGTGTTCGCTGGCCGGATCTCCGACGCGCAGTTTTCGCACCCCGGCGAGCAGGCGCTCCTTGAACTCCTCGTACACGCTGGCATGAATGAAGGCGCGCGAACCGGCAATACACGACTCACCCGAGGAACTGAAGATGCCGTACAACACGCCGGCCACCGCGTGGTCGAGGTCAGCATCGGCGCAGACGATGGTGGGCGACTTGCCGCCGAGCTCCAACGAAGTCGGCATCAGCTTTTCGGCTGCCAGGCGCTGGATGCCCATGCCCACACCGGTGCCGCCGGTGAACGCGATGCGCTTGATCAGCGGGTGCTTGACCAGCGCATCACCCACGACCGAACCCTTGCCCGGCAACACGCTGATGATGCCGGGCGGCACGCCGGCAGCCTCGGCGATACGCGCCAGCTCGATCGCCATGCGTGGCGTGATCTCGGCCGGCTTGAACACCACGGCGCAACCGGCTGCCAGTGCAGGCGCCAGTTTCTGCGCCTCGCTGGCGATCGGCGAGTTCCACGGCGTGATGGCACCGACGACGCCCAGCGGCTCGTGCACACTCATCGTCACGTAGTCACCGCGGGCTGGCGTGATCGTGTCCTCCCAGGTCTCGCAGGCAGAGGCGAAGAACTGGAAGGTGCCGGCGGCGCTGGCCACCAGGGCGCGGGTCTCGTTGATCGGCTTGCCGTTGTCCAGCCGCTGCAACTGTGCCAGTTCCTCGCCGCGCGCGCGGATGCCGCTGGCGATGCGGTACAGCATGCCTGCGCGTTCATGGCGCTTGAGCCCGGCCCAGGCCGATTGCCGACGCGCCTGTTCGGCAGCCTGCACGGCCTCGTCGACGTCCTGTGCGGTGGCGGCGTGCAGCGTGGCCACCAGGCTGCCGTCCGCCGGGTACTCGGTCGTGTACGCCGGCCCACTGGCATCGCGCCAACGGCCAGCCAACAGGGTCTGGATTGTTTCGCTCATGTCGACAGCCTTGTCGGTTCGATCGTCATATGGTGGTCGGCCCGACCTGGTTGTGCAGGAAACGCAGCGCCGACAACACGGTCAAGGTCGATGTCTTGGGGTTGTCCGCCAGCGGTTTGCCCCGCATCGTCAAGGACATCGTGCCAAACGCGCCACGCGCCGCGATCTCGTGCACGTTCTCGGTCACGGACGGATCGGCAATCAGCCGCACCGTGGTGGCATCGAGCCCCAGGCCGGCCAGCGCGATGGTGGCGGCGACGTTCGCGTTCTTCGGATACAGGCGCGCGGCTTCGCGCGCCGTGGCCTGCAGGATCTGCGTGGGTTCGGTCAGGGCGTCCAGGTCGAACTGCTGCTCTGCCGGCGTGCCGCGCCAACCTTGGGGTGGCTTGCGTCCGGTGTAGGTCACCTCGTCCAGGCCGGCCAACCGCGCCGCGGCGATTGCATCGACGCCGCCGATGGCGCCGGACAGCAGATGCAACCGCGTGCCGCCCCGGCGCGCGGCGGCGTCAAGTTGCTCCACCAGTCCCGGTTCACTCAAGGCGCCGATCGACAACACCGCGCATTCGACGCCGCGTGCAAGCGCCGGCATCACATGCTCGGTCAAGGCTTTGTGCCCGGCGCATTCGAGCACCAGGCGCGCGTCGGCTGGCACTGCGTCGGTCACGCAGACCCCAGCACCGGCCTTGGCCTGCATGTCCGCCACACGTGCAGGCGGCACCACGACGTGCGTGATGCGCAGTGCCGCGTGGTCGCGGGTGCGCGCCAGCAGCGACTGCCCGATGGCACCGAATCCGATCAGGGTCACGGGGAGCATGTCATTGCCGCCCGGCCGTTTCGAAGGGACTGACAGCCCCCGTCGGGGCCGAGAGCGTGAGAGGCAGTCGCTTGAGTCCCGCGGCCGCGGCTGTGCCCGCGCAGAGTCTGACCGGAAGAATGGCCGTGGCCGTGGCCTGTGGCCTGTGGCCGAGGCACGAACAGCGAACGCAGTGCGCGTGTGGGCATGGTTCAATCCTTCTTCAGGATCGGGCCGGCGAACTTGGCGGCAAACGGGCCCCAGGCCTTCATGTCGACCTCGACCATGACCGGGCCGCCCGAGACCCGCAGCGCCTGTTCCAGCGTGGCCGCGGTCTGCGCTGGGTCGGCGAGGCGGAAATGGGGTACCTTCAGGCTGGCGCACAAGGCTGCGAAATCGGGGTTGACCAGATCCACGTAACAGTGCCGGCTGCCATAGATGTCGTCCTGGATGTTCTTGATCACGCCGTAACAGCTGTCGTTCATCAACAGCACCACGAGCTCCGCTTTTTCCTGCACCGCGCAGGCCAGCTCGCCGACATTGAGCATGAAGCCACCGTCGCCCGCCAGCACGACGGTCTTGCGGCCCAGCGCGTGGGTGGCGTTCGCAACCGCGGTGCCGATGGCCATTGCCAGGCCCTGGCCGATACCGCCGCCAAGCGCGTGCACACCGCCACGCGGGTTGTCCAGCACCGGGCTGCGATTGCCCCACATGCTGTTGGACAACGTGATGTCGCGTACCCACCAGCAGCGCTTGTCGACCAGCCCGCCGAGCGTGTTCTTGAGCTGCAGGTACGGGCCCAGCGCCGCATCGACCTGGTCGCCGGCCTTGCCGCGCGCCTGTCGCAAGTCGCCGGCAAACGCGGCATCGACCTGCATCCGGCCCTCGAGGCGATCGGCCAACGCATGCAGCGTGAGGCTGGCGTCGCCCTGCACGAAATAGTCGCTGGTGTAGCCCCGGTTGTGCGCCAGGGCGTTGGCATCGATGCGCAGCAAGGGTTGGGGCAGGTGCAACTTGTAGCGCAAGGTCTCGTTGCTGCGCAGCCGCGAACCCACGACCAGCATCGCGTCGCAGGTCTGGTAGAAATCCTCGACCGGCTTTTGCAGGTTGTACGAACCCAGCGTGGCCGGGTCGTCCTCGGACACGACGCCGCGCCCCTGCACCGAGGTCACGATGCCGAAACCCAGCCCAACCATGCGCGCCACTGCATCGGCTGCACCCCGTGCACCGCCGCCGAGCCACACCATCGGTCGCCTGGCCCTGCTCAGCCGGTCGGCCAAGCCGTCGAGTTGCCGGGCCGTGGCCTGCAGCGGTGCCACCGCTTCGGCGGTCATGTCGGGCGGAAGGTCGAGCACGCTGGCCTGCACGTCGATCGGTATTTCGATGCTGACCGGGCCACACGGCGGCGTGCGCGCGATCCGCACCGCCTCGCGCAATGTGGCCAGCGCGGTGGCGGCATCGCGGATCCGGAACGCGGCCTTGCTGACCGATTGCAGCATCGCCAGCTGGGCCGGCGCCTCATGGATGAACCCAAGGTCGCGGTCCAGGTAGTCGGCCTCGATCTGACCGGTCAGATGCAGCATCGGCGTGCCGGCGGTGATCGCCTCCACCAACGCTCCAGCCGCGTTGCCCGCACCGGTGCCGGTGCTGGTGACGCAGACACCCAGGGTCCCGCTGACGCGGGCATAAGCATCGGCCATGTTGCAGGCGCCGGCTTCGCCGCGGGCAGACACGAAGCGGATCAGCTGGCGCTTGTTGAACGCGTCCAGGATCGGCATGTTGTGGATGGAGATCACCCCGAACGCAGCGCGGGTGCCCTGCAATTCGAGAAAACGGACGGCGAGTTCACCCACCGTGATGCGTTGTGTGCCTGTGTTCATGACCGGGATTTTTTCGAATGGTGTGCGACGGGATGGCTGGCCGGCGTCAGATGGCTGATATGTTGCGACAGGCGCTGCGCGGCCAGGCGCACCTGCGACACCAGTTCTTCGAGTTGCAACGGATCGACCCGCTGCGACGGCACGGTCACGCTGACCGCAGCCGATACCTTGCGCTGGTTGTCGAACACCGGCGCCGCGATAGTGGAGATTGCCGAGTCGAATCCACCCTGGCTGATGCCGTAACCCCGCCGCGCATCGTCGTCGATCATCTGCTTGAGCGCCGCGATCGTGGTCGGGGTCTGTTCGGTGTAGCTGGCCAGGCCGACGCCCCGGTACAGGTCGGCCAGTTCATCGACCGACAGGCCTGCCAGCAGCACCCGGCCCAGCACGGTCGCATGGGCTGGCAGCCGCGCTCCGATCTGGACCGAATTGGACATGAGGGAATGACCGACCGCCTTGGCAACGAACACCACCTCGCGGCTGTCGCGCACGACCAGGTGGGACGACAGGCCGGTGGCAGCACACAGGTCGTCGATCACCGGCCGGCCGAGTTCGGTCAGCTCCATCGAGGCCAGGAACTCGAAACCCAGGCGCAACACCGCCATGCCCAACTTGTAGTGCGCACTCTCGCCGACCCGTTCGACAAAACCCATCTGCTCGAGGGTCTGAAGGATGCGGAACACCGAGGCCCGTGGCAGCCCGAGCCGGCGCGACAACTCGGCGCCGGTGAGCTGGCGTTCGTTGCGCGAGAACTGGCTCAGCAACTGCAGGCCGCGCTGCAAGGCGGGAACGAGATAACGGTCTTCACCGGCCGTCCTTTCGACCGTGTCGGCGTCATCGGGCCCGCCATGGCGGCGTGCGCCGATGCCGGTTGCCGGCACTGACGTGGCCATGGCTTTCATGCGGCGTCCTCCTGCAGGCCCAGCAAGCGGTTGACCTGCAAACCCGCCTGCAATGCGCAACTGTGGCCGACCGCACCCAGCGACAGGTAGGTCGCACCCGTCTCGCGCGCCAGCGCGCGGGCAGCCTGCGGCGGTGTGACCGTGTCGGACTCGCCGTTGGCGATGACGACCGGGCACGACAGCTGGAGCAGGTCACCGAGCAGGTCGCCGCCAGCGAGCATGCACGCGGCCTGGGTGTAGCCCGCCGGGTCGATCTGGGCCATCACCTGTTCGACAAACAGGCGCTGCGCCTCATCGGCCTGGGCCGACACCATCGCGGCTGCGCGCGTGCGTGCGACGCCGGCGGGCCCGAGCGCGGCCAGGTTCGCCAGCCGATCCGCCAGCTTGGTGTCGCGCACATCCGCGCTGGCGCGGGCGTATCCTTGCGCCGGCGCCAGCAGCACCAGGCGTGCCACGCGCGTGGGCGCCTGGACTGCGGCGGCGGCGGCCATCAAAGCACCCAGCGAATGGCCCACCAGCGTGAACGGCTGCGTCACCCGCACGGCGTCGAGCCAGGCCCACAGGCGCGCGGCATAGTCGAGAGCCTGCGGCACTGGCATCGGCAAGGCGGAACTGGCGCCATAACCTGGCGCGTCCCAGGCCAGCACATGGTTGGCCCCAAGCCTGGCCACGCGCGCTTGTTGCAGTTGCGCCAGCCAGCTGCCCGATGCCGAACCGATGCCGTGCAGCAGCACGTGTGTCACCGAAGCGCCGGAGGCCACACCCGTGCCGTGGGCACGGCGGAACTGCACGCTGGCGCCGTCGGCGACACGCACCGTCTCGGGCGGGAACAACGACAACTGATCGATCAGTGACATGACCGGCGCACGCCTGGTTATTTCTGGTCGCGCTTGATCTTGGCAAGCGGACTGTCGGGCGGGTATACCGGCGTGATCGGCTTGGCCGCGCCGAGCATCACGCACATCAGCGCATCCTCGTCACCGATGTTGACCTCCTCGCGGTACACGCCGGGAGGTATCGAGATCAGGTCGCGCTCGCCGAGCACCGCTTCCCATTTCTGGCCGTCCTTCTCGCACACCACCTTCATCTTGCCACGCATCACGAAGAACACCTCCTCAACGTCGTAGTGGATATGGGAGGGGCCGATGTTGCCGGCCGGAATCACCATCGTCGAGAACGTGAAATGGGCGGCGGGCACGGTATTGCTGTCGCTGGCCACACCGGTACCGCCGGTGCCCATGTAACGCATCTGCGCGCGGCGGTACTTCGGGTCGTAGTCGGCCTGGAACTTGAGCGCGTCCCAGTCGTAACGCCGCGTGGGGTAACGCGCGACCCGCGCCTCCATCCACTGCGCAAAACTCTGGCCCTCGGCCTGCAGCAGACCTTGCTGGATCTCGGTCTCGGGCGCGATGTTGGCATCGAGCAGGCCGCGTTCGTTGAAGACAGCTTGATTGGCGGCGAGGGTGGTCGTGTTCATGGGGGTTCCTTGCTTGGGAATGGGGGGCACAGTTAATGGGGGTCAGATTGCGATTAAATGACACAGTTAAGGGGGTCACACAGTTAAGGGGGTCAGATTGCGATTAAATGAGGTCTCTGGTTGGCGTTGCATTTTTTTCTCAATCGGTTGGGGTCAGAGCCCGATTTCGTACATTGTTTCTTCGCTCCGGTGGGGTCATCCTCCTGAATCGGGATCTGACCCCAAGGCCTCAGGTTTCGGGATCTGACCCCAAGGTCTCAGGTTTCGGGATCTGACCCCAAGGTCTCATTAATTCATGACGAATCCGCCGTTGACTGGCAGTAGCTGCCCGGTGATGAAACCGCTGGCACGTGTCATCAGGAACAGCGCGGCGGCGGTGACGTCTTCGGGCACCTGAGCACGCGGAACTGCGCGGCCCTTGAGGTAGTAGTCGTGACGTTCCGCGGGCACGTATGCGGTTGCCTCGACCAGCGTCAGCCCGGGCGCAATCGCATTCACGGTAATGCCTTGCGGGCCGAGTTCGCGCGCCATGCCGCGTGTCATCGCGATCACGGCACCCTTGCTGGCGATATAGGCCATCAGGCGCGGCGCGCCCCACAAGGCGGTGTCGGAGGCCAGGTTCACGACCCGGCCGCTGCCCGATGCCGCCAGATGCGGTGTCGCAGCGACAGTCGCCTGCCAGCTGCCGCGCACGTTGACGGCCATGACACGGTCCCACATGTCGGCTTCGAGCTGATCCATGTCGCGGCCGCCCGAGTTGGTGATGGCGCCGTTGTTGATCAATCCGTCCAGCCCACCCATCACGGCGGCGGCGGCATCCACGCCGCCGCGGATCGACGCCGCGTCGGACAGGTCCATCGGCACATAACTGGCGCTGTCGCCCAGCGCATCGGCGAGCGCCTGGCCGCGCTGGTGCAGCACATCGCTGACCACGACCCTGGCGCCGGCAGCCACCAGCGCGCGGGCAAAGGCTTCGCCCAGGCCACGCGCCGAACCGGTGACCAGCACGCGCCGGCCGTGCAGCTGGATTTCGTTGTCGGATGCCATGGGCAGCCCCACTTCAGGCCATGCGCCGCTGGGCGCTGGGCAGGTAATGCAACACCTTGCGCTCGGCCAGCACGACCGCGTAATAGGCGATGATGCCGATTACCGTCAACGCGGCGATGACGACGAACACCGCGGCCGTATTGCCCTGGCCTTCGAAGAACACCAGCATGAAGCCCAGCCCCATGTTGCCGCCCACCAACTCGCCCACAACGACACCGATCACCGCCAGCGTGCTCGCGATGCGCAATCCGGAGAACAGGGACGGCAACGTGGTTGGATATTCGACCATGCGAAACACCTGCATGCGGGAGGCCGAGAACGACCGCGCCAGGTTGATCATGTCACTGTCCATCGCCCGCATCGCCGACAACACGTTGATCAGCACCGGGAAAAACACGATCAGGATCGCCACCAGGATCTTCGGATAGATGGTGTAACCCAGCCACATCACGAATAGCGGCGCGAACGCGACCTTGGGCGCGATCTGCAACGCCAGCAGGTACGGCGACAGGATGGCCTCGACCCGCGGCGAGACACCCAGCCCGTAGCCGATCAGCGCACCCATCGCAGAACCGAGCACAAAGCCGATCACGACCTCGAGCGAGGTGATGCCGGCATGCCACAGCAGGCGTTCGGTCTGCCAGATACGCACCGCCTCCTGGGCGACGCGCGACAGGGGTGGCAGCACGAACTCGGGCATGCCGACCCAGCCCGGGCCGAACTCCCAGAGCAACAGGAAAACCACCAGGACCAAAAAGCTCCAGGCCGCGGTGACGAGTGGCGATGTGTTGTCAGACATGACCGAAATCCCCGTTCAAGTGCCTATTTGCCGGTTCAAGTGCCTATTTGCCGGCGACGAACTGGTTGGTGTACAGATCCTTGACCGGGACCGCGCTGGGCACGACGCCGTTGGCGACATAGAACTTCTGCAGGTCGGCCAGGCGGGCTTCGTCCATCGTGCCCGGTGTCTTCTGGTTCGCGTAGACGTACTTGTTGTACATGTCGAACATCTTCTCGATCGATGCCTCCTTGCCGGTATGCGTCGGCACATGTGCCACATAGACCTTGGCCGCTTCCTTGGGGTTGGCCATGATGTCCTTCATGCCCTTGAGCGTGGCGCGCACCAGCTTCTGGATCAGCTGCGGGTTTTTCTGGATGGTGTCGTCGGACGCCAGAATGGCCTGGGCCATGCTCTTGAAATACACGTCGGCTGGCAGGATGTCGACCTGCGCGCCCTGCTCCATCACGGTCACGGTCCAGTCAGGGGTGCTGGCCATGCCATCGGACTTCTTGGCCAGGAATTGCTGCCAGACGCCGGCCGGGCCGGCGGCCTGGATGTTGACGTCGGCCTTGGTCAGCTGGACCTTGCTCATCATGCCCAGCAAGGCGTAATACGTCGTGTCGGTGTAGGCGAGCACCGTCACCGTCTTGCCGCGCAACTCGCGCGGGCTCTCGATGCGCTGGTCCTTGTGCGTGACCAGTTGCATCAGCGATCCCGCACCGAGCACGGCCACGGCCTTGACCGGGATGCCCTGGGCCCGGGCAATGATGGGCGTGTCACCGATCGCGCCGCCGATCACCGCATTGCCGGCACCCACCTGCTTGGCGACGTCCACTCCACCACGGCCGGTGACGAACTTCACCTCCAGGCCTTCAGCCTTGTAGTAACCCTTGGCCTGGGCCACCATCCAGGGGCCGAATGCCGGCAAGGTGCCGGGCGCCGGCAACAGATAGGTGACCTCCTGCAGGGCCTGGGCTTGCGCGGCCACGGGTACGGCCAGGGCGGCGCAGGCGGCGAGCGCCAGGCAGCCGCGACGGGTCGCGAAAGGGATGGGCTGTTGTGTCATGGCTAGGCTCCGGTTGGTGTTTGGCAGGAATGGAAGGCAAAGTGGTGCGGACGGGTCAGTGCATTTCGGTATTGGCGTCAAGCTTGAGCAGATCCATCAATTGACCGACCAGCGGACCGACCCTGTCGTGCTTGCGGCGCTGCATCGGGTTGTCGCGGCCGGGAATGTCGACGGTGATCTGTTCGATGATGGTGCCCGGTCGCTCGCTCATGACCAGGATGCGATCGGACAACGCCACCGCCTCGGCCAGATCGTGGGTGATGAACAGCACGGTCTTGCCTTCCCGGGCCACGGTCTGCGCCAGGTCCTGCTGCAGGATCATCTTGGTCTGCGCGTCCAGTGCCGAGAACGGTTCGTCCATCAACAGCACCAGCGGATCGACCGCCAGCGTACGCGCCAGGGCCGCGCGCTGGCGCATGCCACCCGAGAGCTGGTTCGGGTAATGGGCACCGAATCCGTGCAGGTGGCACTGCTCCAGCAACCGGTCGGACACCTGCTTGCGGGCATCGGCCTTGACGCCGCGCAGTTCCAGGCCGAACTCGATGTTCTGCGCAATCGTGCGCCACGGCATCAGCAGGTCTTTCTGCAGCATGAACGACACATGTTCGTTTGGCCCCTCGACCACCTGGCCGGCGACCTTGACGGTACCGGCGCTGGTCTTGGCAAGGCCCGAACCCATGTTCAGCAAGGTGCTCTTGCCGCAGCCGGACGGGCCGATGATGGAGACCACCTCACCCGGGGCGATCGAGAACGTCACGTCGCGCGCGGCCAGCACCTCCCTGGACTTGCCGCGTGCGGGGAAGCGCTTTTCGACGCCGATGAACTCGATCGCCGGCACGCCCTCGGGTGGTACAAAGCGGGTCATGCTGGCGCCTCGACCTTGATCGGGATACGGATCTGGACCCGGCCTTGCTCGACCCGCACCGGAAAACACCGGATGTCGTGCTGGCCGATCTCGTTGAGGCACTTGCCGGTCGCAATGTCGAACCGGGCGGCGTGCAATGGGCACTCGATCTGGCCGCTTTCCTGAAAACCCTGCGACAGCAGCGCATAGGCATGCGGGCAGATGTCCTCCAGTGCGTGTATCTGGTCGTCCTGCAGGTACAGGCCGACATTCTGTCCATGGACTTCAACCCCGACCGGAAAATCCGGGTCGAGCTGGTCGCGGGACGCGACGTCGTGCCATTCGGGGCTCAGATCATCTTTTTCCATGCCAGGGGTTCTTTGATATGGGTTGATGGATAGCAGTTTTGTTCATCTAATGAAACCGTGGTTCACTAAAGATTCATTATTCGCCGAGTCCTGGGCAGGGTCAATCCATATCCGACTAATCCAAATGGTCAATGGGACGTGCCCGTTCGCGGTAGGATCTGCATCCGATGACAACCTACCCCCACCTGCTGGCCCCGCTCGACCTGGGCTTCACAACCTTGCCCAACCGGGTGCTGATGGGCTCGATGCACGTCGGCCTGGAGGAGGTCAAGGACGGTTTTGCCCGCATGGCGGCGTTCTACGCCGAACGCGCGGCCGCCGGCGTGGGCCTGATCGTCACCGGCGGCATTGCGCCGAACGACCGCGGCCGCCCAATGCCGGGCGGCGCACGCCTGACCACCGAGTCGGAAGCGCAGAAACACAAGCCAGTGACTGCCGCGGTACACCAGGCCGGCGGCAAGATCGCCATGCAGATCCTGCATTTCGGCCGTTATGCCTATCACGGCGACCTGGTCGCACCCAGCGCGCTGCAGGCACCGATCAACCCGATGAAGCCCCGGGAGCTGAGCACCGACGAGGTCGAACAGACCATCGCCGACTTCGTGCGTTGCGCCGCGCTGGCCCAGGTGGCCGGTTACGACGGCGTCGAGATCATGGGCTCCGAGGGTTACCTGATCAACGAGTTCATCGCCGCGCGCACCAACCACCGCACCGATGCCTGGGGCGGGCCGTACGAAAACCGTATTCGTTTTCCGGTCGAGATCGTGCGGCGCACCCGCGAGCGGGTCGGTCGCGACTTCATCATCATCTACCGCCTGTCGATGCTTGACCTGGTCGAGGGTGGGTCGACGCTGGACGAGGTGGTGCAACTGGCGCAGGCCGTCGAGGCGGCCGGCGCGACCATCATCAACACTGGTATCGGGTGGCACGAGGCGCGTATTCCGACCATCGCCACCAAAGTGCCGCGCGCGGCTTACGCCTGGGTCACACACGCGTTGATGGGCAAGGTTGACGTTCCGCTGGTGGCCACGAACCGCATCAACACGCCCGAGGTGGCCGAACAGCTGCTGGCCGACGGATATTGCGACATGGTCTCGATGGCCCGTCCCTTCCTGGCCGACCCGCTGTTCGTGCGCAAGGCCGAACAGGGCCGCGCCGACGAGATCAACACCTGCATCGGCTGTAACCAGGCCTGCCTGGACCACACCTTCGCCGGCAAGGTCACCTCGTGCCTGGTGAACCCGCGTGCCTGCCACGAGACGCTGCGCAACATCGCTCCAGCCAGGTCCAAGGGTCGCCTTGCGGTGGTCGGCGCCGGCCCCGCCGGCCTGAGTTTCGCCACGACCGCCGCGCAGGGTGGTTTCGACGTGACCTTGTTCGACGCGGCCGACGCGATCGGCGGCCAGTTCAACATCGCCAAGCAGATTCCGGGCAAGGAGGAGTTTGAAGAGACGCTGCGTTTCTACCGGCGCCAGATCGAACTGACCGGGGTCACGCTCAGGCTCGGCAAACCGGTCCTGGCTCAGGAGTTGGTCGATGCCGGGTTCGAGCAGGTCGTGCTGGCCACCGGCGTGACAGCGCGGCTACCGGCCATCGAGGGTATCGACCATCCCACGGTGCGCGGCTACCTCGACGTGTTGCGCGACAAATGCGCGGTCGGCCAGACCGTGGCCCTGATCGGCGCTGGCGGCATCGGGTTCGACGTGGCCGAATACCTGCTGCACAGCGGCACCAGCCCCAGCCTGGATCCGGCCAAATTCTTTGCCGAGTGGGGCGTCGATACCGGTTATGCGCACCGCGGCGGCTTGAAGCCCGCCCACATCGAGCCCAGCCCACGCAAGCTGGTGCTGCTGCAACGCAAGGCCAGCAAGGTCGGCGAGGGCCTGGGCAAGACCACCGGCTGGATCCATCGCACCTCGCTCAAGCACCGCCATGTCGAGATGATCCCGGGGGTGAGCTACCGCAGGATCGACGACGCCGGGCTGCACATCACCGTGGAAGGGCAGGACCGGGTGATCGCCGCCGACACCATCGTCGTGTGCGCTGGCCAGGTGCCGCAACGCGAATTACAGGCTGCGCTGCAGGCCGCCGGCGTCAAAGTGCACCTGATCGGCGGCGCCGACAAGGCCACAGAACTCGATGCCAAACGCGCCATCTTGCAGGGATTCGAATTGGCGGTCGCGCTGCAGGCGCTGCCCGCCGCCGCCACCCCTACATCTAGCCCCGCGGCGACCGGCACACCATCCGCCGCCGCCGGAGTCAACCAGATGACCTACAAGACCCTCACCGTCACGCTTGAGAACCATGTCGCCACCGTGCGGTTGAACCGGCCGGAAAAAGCCAACGCGATGAACGCCGACATGTGGCAGGAGATCCGCCAGGCCTTTCGCTGGGTCGATGACACGCCCGAGGCCCGCGTCGCGATCCTGGAAGGCGAAGGCAAACTCTTCACGGCGGGTATCGACCTGGAGATGATGATGGGTGTCGGCGCCTTGATCCAGAACGACTGCGAAGCCCGCATGCGCGAGAACCTGCGCCGGCTGATCCTGGATATGCAGGACACCTTGAGCAGCCTGGAGCGTTGCCGCAAGCCGGTGCTGGCCGCCATCCACGGCAGCTGCATCGGCGGGGGCATCGACCTGGTCACCTGCGCCGACATGCGTTACTGCTCGCTCGATGCGGTTTTCTCGATCAAGGAGATCGATCTGGGAATGACTGCCGACGTCGGCACGCTGCAGCGCCTGCCCAGACTGATCGGGGAAGGCATGGCACGCGAACTCGCCTACACCGGCCGGCGCTTCAGTGCCGCCGAAGCGCGCGAAATGCGCCTGGTCAACACGGTGTTCGATTCGCGCGAGGCACTGCAGGCCGGCGTGCGGGAGCTGGCCGCCACCATCGCGGCCAAGTCGCCGCTGGCGATCCGCGGAACCAAGGAGATGATCACCTATGCGCGTGACCACTCGGTGGCCGACAGCCTGAACTACAACGCGACCTGGAACGCCGCCATGCTGCTGGGCGACGACATCCAGGAGGCGATGATGGCCAGCATGGGCAAACGGCAACCCGAGTTCAAGAACTAGGCCGGTCTGCGCTGGCATCGTGCGGGAGCGGTCAGCGCGTGGCCGCGATCACTGGAGCCGGGGATCATCGACCGCCCGGACTGCCGCGCGTGTTGCCATTAGGGTGAACACGAACAGCCAACCGATGGCGATTCGACTATCGTTCCACGTCCTGCCTGGGGCCGATCCGACCATTTGGACTCGCCGTTCATCGGCCCGCCCGGCTGGCGTACGCCCCTGCAAAGGCATCCCCTGGCCCACGTCGACCCATGCGAACAACACCGAGCTCCCCATGACCACCACCCGACTCAATCCGCTCGACACCGCCTGGCTGTTCACCGAGTCACGCGCCACGCCCAACCATGTCGGCGGGCTGCTGGAGTTCCGCCTGCCGGACAAGGCGCCGCGCGATTTCCTGCGCGCGATGGTGGCGGAGTTCCGCAGTCACCGCGATTTCGTGGCGCCCTGGAACCAGCGGCTGAAGCTGCCGTTCCTGAAGAACCCGCTGCCCTCCTGGGTGACGGACGACGACATCGACCTGGAGTACCACGTGCTCCACGCCGCCCTGCCCTGGCCAGGCGGCGAGCGCGAACTCGGCGAACTGGTGGGCAGACTGCACAGCACGCCGATCGATCTGGCGCGACCACCCTGGGAATGCACCATCATCGAGGGGCTCGATGAAAACCGGTTCGCGCTGTTCATCAAGATGCACCATGCGCTGATCGACGGCATCAGCGGCATCAAGATGCTCGAGCGGGCGATGGCAACCACCGAGAAGGCGTCGCTTGAACTGCCACCGTTCTGGTCGGCTCCGTCGCCGAAGCCATCGCGCACCGCGTCAAAACGCGCCGCGCCCTCGGTGGCCAACGCGGCAGCGGCCGCCGTCGAGGGCCTGAGCGCGCAAGCGCGATCCCTGCCGCAACTGGCGGCAGCCTTCGGCTCCATCATCCGGCGTATCGGCAACCCCGACGACGGCTTGTCGGTGCCGTTCGATGCACCACGCTGCGTGCTCAACGGCCGTGTGCGCGAGAAGCGGCGCTTTGCGACCCAGCAGTTCGGCATCGACCGCCTGCGTACGCTGGCCACGGCTGCGCAATGCACCCTCAACGATGTGGTACTCGCCTTGTGCGGCGGCGCGTTGCGCCGCTTCCTGCTCGAGCGCGGCGAGCTGCCGGCCAAGTCACTGACGGCCGGTATTCCGGTCTCGGTGCGGCCCAAGGACGACGAGGGCACCGGCAATGCGATCAGTTTCATCGTCGCCTCGCTGGGCACCGACCTGCCCGACGCCGGCGAACGGCTGCAGGCGATCCGCAGCTCGGTCCGGCATGCCAAGGCCCACGTGCAAAACCTGCCGCGCCAGGCCATGACGCAATACACGATGCTGCTGATGGCCCCGACCATGCTCACGCTGCTCACCGGCATCGGCGGGCGCACGCCACCGATGTTCAACATCACGATCTCCAACGTGCCGGGACCGGACAAGCCGCTGTATTTCCGCGGCGCCGAGATGCTGTCGATCTACCCGGCGTCCATCGTCACGCACGGGCAGGCGCTCAACATCACCTGCGAGAGTTATGCCGGGCAGATGAATTTCGGCTTCACCGCCTGTCACACGACGCTGCCCAGCATGCAGAAGGTGGCGGTGTATTGCGCTGACGCGCTGGCCGAACTCGAGCAGGTCTTTCTGCCCAAGCCGGCGGCGAAGAAACGGGTCCGCCGCAAACGGAGCATCTGACGAAACTGCACGATCACCCGCACCACACCCGCGGCGCGGCGTCGTGATTGCCTCATGACGAAACGCCGGGCCGCCCCCAAGTTTCCTCGCACCCCCTCGGGGGGCCTGGCGAAGCCAGGGCTGGGGGCGCTCTCACAATGGCAACTGCCCCATGCCCTCACCCAGCTGAATGCGTTGCCCCGGTGCCCAGTCCGGGTGGAAGCGGCAGCGCCCCTTCGGAAACAGCGCGACGACGGTGGAGCCGAGCAGGAACCGCCCCATCTCGTCGCCCTGCTTGAAGTCGATCGCCTGGCCGGCATAGTCCCAGCTGCGCGGCTTGCGCGGACGCGGCGGATTGACGACGCCATGCCAGGTGGTGGCCATGCTGCCAACGATGGTTGCGCCCACCAGCACCAGCACAAACGGACCCCTGGTTGAATCGAACACGCACACCACGCGTTCGTTGCGCGCGAACAGCCCTGGCACGCCACGCGCCGTCACCGGGTTGACCGAGAACAGGTCGCCCGGCACATAGACCATGCGCACCAGACGGCCGGCACACGGCATATGGATGCGGTGGTAGTCCTTGGGGCTGAGATACAGCGTGGCAAACAGACCGTCCTGAAACCGCGCGGCCAGCGCAGCGTCACCGGCCAGCAGCGCGGTCGTCGAATACTGGTGGCCTTTGGCCTGGAAGATCTGGTCGGCCTCGATTGCGCCGAACTGGCTGATCGCGCCGTCGACCGGGCAGACCAGTTCGGCATGTTCGATCGGCCGGGCGCCTGCCTTGATCGCGCGGGTGAAAAAATCGTTGAAGCTGGCGTAGTTGCGGATGTCCGGTTCAGCCGCCTCGGCCATGTTGACGCCATACTTGGCGACGAACCAGCGGATGATCGACGTGGTCGCGCCACCCCAGCGCCCCGACGCCACGATGCCGCCGAACTGCGTCATCAGTCGCTTGGGCATCAGGTATTGGAGGAGGACTTTGAAGCGATCGGACACGGCAGAAGGCCGCGGATATGCCGCAGCATGCGAAAAGTTGCGGATTATATCGACCGGGCGTTTTCCCGCAGCGCAGTGCCTGCGCTTCGCCTCACAATGGGAACATCATGTCCAACACCCGCATCCCGCCGATCCAGTGCCTGCTGACCTTCGAGGCGCTGGCACGCCTGCGCAGCGTGACCCAGACCGCCGACGAGATGTTCGTCACGCCCAGCGCGGTCAGTCACCGGGTCAAGCAGCTCGAGCAGATCATCGGCACCAAGCTGTTCGGCCGTGCCGACTTTTCGCTGACGACCGACGGCAGCGAGTACCTGGCCCATGTGCGCGACGGGCTGGCCACGTTGCAGAAGTTTCCAGGCCGAAGCGGTGCAGGCAGCAGCAAGCGCAAGCTGCGCCTGGCCGTGACGCCGACGTTTGCGCGCTCCATCCTGATTCCGCGCCTGCGCCAGTTCACGGAGGCCTATCCGGAAATCGACGTCACGCTGCAGGTATCGATTCCGCTGCTCGACGTGGTGGCCGAAGACGGTGACCTGACGGTGCGTTTCGGCACTGGCCGGTATGCCGATGTGGAACACCTGTGCCTGCTCAAGGACGAAGTCACGCCGCTGGCCGCGCCGGCCTTTGTGCGCGAACACGGGCCGTTCGAATCGCCGCAGGACCTCGAACGGGTACCGCTGCTGCGCAGCCCGCTCGAGCCCTGGCGCACCTGGTTCGGCGCCCATCAGCTCGACTGGCCGGAACCGTTCGAAGGTTCGCAGTTCAACGACATCGGCCTGATGTGCGACGCAGCCGCCGCCGGCATGGGCGTGGGCCTGATCCGGCTCAAGCTCGGCGCGCCGTGGCTGGACAACGGCACGCTGGTGCGGCTGTACGACCGCGACGTGCCCAGCCCGCACGCGCACTACCTGTGCTGGCGCGCGGGCACGATGGAGCGCTGGGAATGCGCGGCGTTTTCGCAGTGGTTGCAAAAGAGTATCGGGACGGTCGGGTAGGCTTCGTCTTTGGCCAGGTCACTGGGCCAAGGGCCCGCTAACAATTGTTGGCGCAGACAGAATATGCCAGGTGGCGAACGGGCACATTGAACTTCTCGATCAACCAGGTTCCCGAGGGCGCAGGCCAGCTTCGACACCTCGGCGTCGAAAGTGATGCAGTGCGGGGGTTCACCGGCTCACCCGCCACCACACGCCCGCACCGTCGTCGCCCCCGCCACAATCGGCACCCAAACCGTCAGGCGTCGGCAGACCCCATGGACACACAACTCGTAATCCGGCACAAACTCCGAACGCGCCAGCACGATCTCGCGCCGCCATGGGTCGGCAAGACGGTAACGCCACACCCCATCGACCAGCGTCGAACCCTCGGGTGGCTCCATGCCGGCACCGGAGCCGCGGATACGCGCCTGCGACAAATGCAGCCAGGGGCCCACGACTTCGTAGTCCTCGGCCCATTCGATCTTCTCGATGGAGTGTTGCCAGCGCAACGTGAACTGGCTGGTTGGCAGCTGCACCTGCAAGCTGCCGGCGACCAGGCACAGTGCCGCCAGCAGTGCCATGACTCAGGACCACCTCAAACCGGTCGGGCGACGGTCTGCTTGAACCGCCGCGCGCGCAAGCCGTGCCAGACCACCAGCACCAGCGCCATGCCCAGACCGATCTCGTCGGATATCGGCAATGCCGCCACCAGGAATGCCGCCGCGACAAACGCCCACAGCCGCTCGAACCAGTTCAGCGGCGCGAGCCAGAAGCCGATCGCGGTTCCGCCCCACAACGCGATCGCGATCAGGGCCTTGAACACGACGTAGCCGGTGTCCCACCAGGTGCCGCCCTGCAGCATCAGCGCCGGCGCATACACCGCCAT
>ENA-ORBV01003536-ORBV01003536.1-microbial-mat-metagenome-genome-assembly--contig:-NODE-3536-length-31146-cov-8.762239_pt1 | contig 31146 bp, 27 predicted proteins | sample MGYA00237777_ERZ505514 | MGnify/ENA primary metagenome ERZ505514 (study PRJEB26160, sample SAMN06269048) | microbial mat metagenome | isolation source: Oligotrophic lake microbial mat | place... | reverse complement strand
GAAAAGCGATGCTATCGACTAGAGTTCAACATACAAACGTACCAATATGGGATCAATTAGTTTTGTCAGTCAACCAGCATAGTCTCTGAGGTGGACGGCAGTCTAACAACGCCCATGCACACCGACCGCCGAGCAGTTATTCTGTTGGGATTCAAAGGTTATCTACCGCAGGTGATGGGCAACGTTAGGTGGCTTGAGGTAATTGACTAGGATAACGTGATCAGCGATCGCATGGCAGCGAACGTGTCACAATCATTGGGTTTTGAGTGCCGCCGCTGAATGCTAGTTGAGGTGATTGGCTGGGATGCTTTGAGGTTGAAAAAGTCAACGGCAACTTACAATAACATAGACAGTTAGTGGGAAAGGGCTGATGACGTTGCAGGAATTACGGAACCAGGCATTGCATTTGCCGATAAGCGATCGCTGGCGCTTAGTCCAGTCCTTGTTGAGTTCCATTCAACAAGAAACATTGCTGTTTAGCCTGCCTAACCCAAGTGTAAATTCGTTTGTGAGTCTCGATCCCTGGACTCAAAGCTTAATGGGTGCGATTCAGTTAGTTGAAGAAGATCCTACAGATACCTATGTGGATTATCTGGAGGAGAAATACCGTTGAGGCAAATATTATTTGATAGTGATGTTTTAATCGATGTTTTAGCTCAACGTCAACCATTTGTTACAGCATCTGCACAAGCGTTAAACAGAGTAACACAGCCACAGGTACAAGGGTTTGTCTCAGGTCATGCTGTGACGAATATTTTCTATATTTTGCGTCGCTAGGTTGGCAGTGAAACAGCACGAGAGTTGTTATCAAGGCTGTTGCAGCACCTTCAAGTTGCCAGCGTTACAGATGAGGTGATTCGAGCTGCGTTGCAAAGTTCTATTACGGATTTTGAAGATGCTGTGACAGGTGAAGCTGCAAACGCCGCAGGAGTAGAAGTTATTGTGACCCGAAATACACCTGATTTTGTTGATTCTTCAATCCCCACAGTATTACCAGAAGAGTTTTTGGCTATACAATTAGAGTAAGTAAGTTGATAGCGCCGCTTAACAAGTCGCTACACCGAAACGCTGCAAAATGGTTGGTTGAGTTGCACGTCTGGTGAGCTTGGTCGGTAGGTGGCTTGAGGTGATTGACTAGGATAAGGTGGTCAGCGACTAGGCATACAATGCGATCGCGTGATGGCGAATGTGATCAGCGATGAAGGTGGCGATGAAATAATAGCTGTGATCATAGCCAGCCTGATAGCGCAGGATGAGGGGCTGTCCAGCCGTTTTGCAAGCGTGTTCAAACACATCTGGCATCAGTTGAGTATAGAGAAATTTGTCTGCGGCACCTTGGTCGATCAAGATAGAGCCTGGAAAACTGGTAGTCAACACCAGTTCGCTAGCGTCATAGTTGCGCCATTGAGCTTCATCATTGCCCAGGTAATGGGTGAACGCTTTTTGTCCCCAGGGGCATTGCATCGGGGCGCAGATCGGGGCAAAGGCAGAGACAGAACGGTAGCGATCGCGATTTCTCAAGGCGCACACTAACGCCCCATGCCCTCCCATGGAATGCCCAAAAATTCCCTGGCGATCGGGCTGCACTGGAAAGTGGGCGGCAATCAGCGCAGGTAGCTCGTCTACCACATAGCTGTACATTTGGTAATGCTGATTCCAAGGTGTAGCCGTCGCATCGACATAAAATCCAGCACCTGCGCCAAAATCCCAGTTATCGGTTTCGCCGGGGATGCCCGTATTGCGGGGACTCGTATCAGGAGCTACTAGCAACAGTCCGTGTTCGGCGGCATATTGCTGTACTCCCGACTTTGCCATCACGTTTTCTTCCGTGCAGGTCAACCCGGATAGGTAATACAACACGGGCACTGGATGCGCGATCGCCTGCGGCGGTTGATACACCGAAAACTTCATCTCGCTGCGACAGCTAGAGGAAAAGTGTTGATAAAAGCCTAAAGTGCCACCAAAGCAGCGGGTCTGGCTAATCAGGTCAGGAGCAGCGGACATAAAGTGTATTCCCTCGTAGATTGTCAACTTTATTCTCTACTGCCTTTCGCCAATCGTGCCGTTCCATAGGCGGCTTCTGTGTGGGGCGAAACGAAAACTGGAACTTGCAATTGGCGGGTTCGGATGGCAGTCCAAGCTGAGTTTGCCGCACCGCCGCCAGCCGTATAAACGCAGACTAAAGGCGTTGCGCCCAACTCTCGCAACAATTGGTAGCCTCGTGCCTCAATTCGCGCCATGCTTTCGAGCAGTCCATGCAAAAAATCTACAGGATTAGCGGGGCGAGGTTCCAAGCAGGGCAGTAGAGCAGCATCGTTAACCGGAAAGCGATCGCCCGGTTGGGTCAGCGGATAGTATTTGAGTGGACTTTCTTGCTGCACTGGAATTTGAGGACTCAATTCTAACAATTCTTGGGATGTAAAAAACTGCTGAAGCACTGCGCCACCTGTGTTGGAAGCTCCACCCACGAGCCACAGATCTGCTAAACGATGACTATAAATTCCGTAGGTTGCATTCGTGACCGGAGTGGCGCTTAACAGCTTGAGTACCAAGGTTGAGCCGAGAGAGGTGACGGCATCCCCGATCGCAGTTACGCCACTGGCAAGAAAAGCCGCAATACTGTCGGTGGTGCCGGTGCAAATTTGGCAATCGATGGGTAGACCTAGCTGATCAGCGATCGCTGCAATGATATTGCCGACCACGCTTCCCGGCGATCGCACTTGCGGCAACAAAGACATTACACCCAACTCTTTTATCCAAGATGGATATTCTAAACGAGCTACATCGTAGCCCAGTTTTAGACAGTTGTGATAATCGCTAACGCCCAGTTGACCATGCAGCAAAAATGCTAGCCAATCTGCCTGATGCAATAGATATCGAGCTTGAGAATAAATAGGTTGCTGCTTCCACCACAGCAGTTTCACCAAACTAGAGGTCGCGCTCAACACAACATCTTGCCCTGGCGCACCCTGCAAATTTGCGTGATCAAAGAATGCCTGTAGCTCGACAAGCGCTGAACTTGCCCGAACATCGTTGTAGAGGATCGGTGCATCTAGCGGCACTCCCGCCCCGTCGCAAAGCAGCACAGTAGAAGACGTGCCATCAATGGCGATCGCGCAGATTTGAGCGCGAATGTCTTGAGGAATTTGTTGAATTAAGCTAAATAATACCTCTTGCCAGTGGATCGCCTGTTTGTCTGGCTCTACCGATGTAAAACGGTGACTCACTTGAACACAGAGCCGCATCTCTGGGTCAATCACGGCGGCTCGTGCGCCAGAGGTGCCAAAGTCAATTCCTAGATAAAGGCTCATGGATGCAAATCGTGCGTTCTACTATTTTGGCGGTGGCGATGGTCTTAATGGTATTTCTAACGGCGATAGATCGGGTTGAGGTTGAATGGTGGGATTAATGATTAGAACCTCGCTATTGAAGGGCGATCGCGGTTGATCAATCATCTTAACTTCTCGCTCTAGCTGAATCCGACCCACCCTAAAAAAGTCTTGAGAATGCGATCGCATCAAATCGGCAGATATCCGCTGTAACTGCGCTGTTGGCACCCCACGAGGATAAGCCTCAGCGACATCAAGCCCAGCCAACAACCCAACAATCATACATCCACTCGCGGTCAAACTATTGCATCTCTTCATTGCCATCCGCCCAGCCTTTATCCGCTCAGATACTCTATCTCTAGCGTAGCGTTTCACTTATTTTTTTGATTAAAAATCCCGTCTGCGAGTAGGTTCCATGAAACTTTCTACAAACGGGAAGCCATCACTGTGAAATGCTATTTAGTGATGCGATCGGTTTTATTTGAAAATCAGTAGCAGATGGCTAGGACACTGAAACTGCAACCGCCATTAATGCCCCAACTAACACCATTCCGACTATGCCTAAAATTAGGTAGTTGCGCTTTTGATTCCCAGTGGGGGGTTCTGCCTTGTACATCTTTGGCTCAACAGCAAAGTTATTTAAGCGCCCACCATCTTCTACGGTGTATCTCATAAGCAATCCTCAAATTTGTCTTAACCTACCTGAGAACGGTGCAAATAGACACCTCTCTTTGCAAATCTTCTAGCTTTGGAAAACTCTAAGTAATCACGGTTGGAGTGGATCGGTTGGTAAAGGTGTGGATTTGGGCTACTTCTTCGGCAATGTCAATTAAGTCTTTCAAAGCGATTTGAGGATTGAGCGCGTGGTGAGCAGCATTTGGCTCGTAGCGTTCCAGGTAAACCCGCAGGGTTGCGCCCTCGGTGCCAGTCCCGGAAAGCCGAAAGACGATGCGCGATCCATTGGTAAAGCCCAGTCGAATGCCTTGCTGGGCGCTAACGCTACCATCTACTGGATCGGTATAGCTGAAGTCGTCGCAGTCGCTCACTTGATGAGTGCGAAACTGCTTACCTCTCAGGGTTGACATCAGGTTGTGTAAATTTTGGATCAAGGCATGGGCGCGATCGCTCTCTAGGTTTTCGTAATCATGGCGAGAGTAGTAGTTGCGTCCAAATATCTGCCAGTGTTCCTGAACGATCGCCGCGACTGACTGCTGCCGCACTGCGAGAATGTTTAGCCAAAATAATGCTGCCCACAAGCCATCTTTTTCGCGCAGGTGGTTCGACCCGGTGCCAAAGCTTTCTTCGCCGCACAAGGTAATTTTGCCAGCATCGAGCAAGTTACCAAAATACTTCCAGCCCGTCGGGGTTTCGTAGCAGTCGATGCCCAAATGAGCCGCCACCCGATCCGCCGCTTGACTGGTGGGCATGGAACGGGCGATTCCCGCTAGCCCAGCGCGGTAGGCAGGCACCAGTGTCGCATTGGCGGCAAGCACAGCAAGGCTATCGCTGGGAGTGACGAAAAAGTTGCGACCCAAAATCATATTGCGATCGCCATCGCCATCAAACGCCGCCCCAAAATCAGGAGCATTGTCTCCAAACAGCCGCGACACTAGCTCATGGGCATACACCAGGTTGGGATCGGGATGCCCACCGCCAAAGTCTTCCAAACTTTCACCGTTTTGCACGGTGCCCAACGATGCACCCAACCGCTGCTCAAATAGACGATGGGCGTAGGCTCCGGTAACCGCGTACATCGAATCGATAGACAATCGAAAGCGCCCGTTGGTCAACAGTTCTCGGATGCGATCGCAGTCAAACAATGACTCCAGCAATTGAGCATAATCATTCACCGAATCAATCACCTCTACCGCCAATCCGCCCAGCTTAGAAAAGCCCAACTTGTTCAGATCTACATCCGGTGCAGCCAAAATTTTGTAGGCACGAATTGCTTTACTACGAGCAAAAATCGCGTCTGTCAGCATTTCCGGTGCAGGTCCGCCGTTGCCAATGTTGTACTTAATGCCAAAGTCGCCTTTCACACCGCCCGGATTGTGACTCGCAGAGAGAATGATGCCGCCAAACGCCTGATTTTTCCGAATAATGCAGGACGTAGCGGGGGTGGAAAGAATGCCGTTACGTCCGACCAACACGCGCCCAAACCCATTTGCCGCCGCCATCTTCAGGATGATTTGAACGGCTATTTTATTGTAGTAACGTCCATCGCCGCCCACTACCAGCGTTTTTCCCTCAAAACCCTTCAGGCTGTCAAAAATAGACTGAACAAAATTCTCCAGATAGTGCGGCTGCTGAAACACGGACACTTTTTTGCGGAGTCCAGATGTACCCGGCTGTTGATCGAGAAAAGGCTGAGTGGAGATGGTTTGAATCATAAGCAGTGAAGGGAGTTTCTTAAGCGCCTGCTAAGGCTGAGTTTGTTATGTAAGAGGATCAATTAGAGATTAAGAATTACAGTCATTTTGCTGCCAGCGTTAAGGGAGTGATTTACTCTGACGGCATTGTTTAAAGCTCGATAAGAAAATAGCTGTGACTCTAATTTACTTTGCAACCAACCGTAAACCTAATCGGCAAACTAACCCTGATGATTTTGGCAGCGAATTTAGCGCGGATGGATTAGCCAACTTGAGATTTGGCAAAGCGCAGGTATCGGGGCGCAACTTTGATCAAATTGTGGTGGAAGTCGCCCACGAAAACTTGGAGGCTCGTCGTCCGGTGCGGGGCAGCGATGAGATTTTTGCCGAGGCTCAGGAACGCGCTAAAACCGAGGCACTGGACACGGTCGTGTTGATTCATGGGTTCAACACTTCGTTTAAGAGTGCGTTGCAGAGTGCCGCCAAGCTAGAGAAATTGCTCACCGATCGCAACCCGATGGATACTGGAGGACCCCTCAAATTGATGGTGGTGCTATTCTCTTGGCCATCGGATGGGTCTTTGCTGATTTCTAGCAGTGATCAGGCAAAGAAGACGATCGCCTATAAAAATGACCGAGTGGATGCGACAGCTTCCGGTGTTGCCTTTGCGCGCGCCTTTTTGAAACTGGCAGACTTTATTGTGGGCACACCTGACGGCGATCGCTGTCAAGAAAAAATTCATCTCGTCGCACACAGCATGGGGAACTACGTCCTGCGTCATGCTTTACAAGAAATCCGAAAGCAGATCTCGGCTCAAGTGCCTCGCATGTTCAATCAAATTTTGATGATGGCTGCCGATGAAGATGATGATGCCTTTGGGTTGGAGTACAAATTGCAGTTGTTACCGCATTTAACCCGACGCACCAGTGCGTACTTTAACCGAGGAGATTTGGCATTATGGGCTAGCGATACCCTGAAAGGCAATCCCGCTCGATTGGGGTCTGATGGTCCGCTACATCCCCGTGATCTGCCCCGCAATGTCTATCCAATCGACTGCACAGAGGTGATTGCAAAGACCTTGCGATCGTCAGAACATGAATATTATTTGCTGTCTCAGCGCATCCTGGCAGATATGCGGCGAGTGCTACGAGGAGAAATTCCCGATGAAATTGCAGGGCGCAAGTATATCCCGGAAACAAACCGCTACCGCCTCTTGCTAGATGCCAGCGCTCCTCAGCAACGGTAGCTTCGATCTCCGACGGCTTCGGTACTCCCCAGCAGGGAATCTAAGGTCTTTTCTGGCAAATAAAAGACCCACGGACAGTCAAAACATTGGGTGAATCAGTCCTTAAAGCAACTGAAGATCATTCTCCAAATCTTTCGCCCCCCAAATCTTTCGCCCCAAGAGTGGATGAAGCTTGATGAGTAATCCTTAATCTTTTTCTTGGAAATCTTGCAGGTCAAATCATCGTTCATTCTTGAATAGGACTTACGCACTCGCCCCCTAAATCCCCCAATTCTGGGGGACTTTGATCTCTAGCTCCCCCAGAATTGGGGGTTGGGGGGGGCAAATTTCGGTTGATTTGGGTAAGTCCTGTTGAATAGTTTTTGCGGTAGAACACTGAAAAAATGTTCCATTTTTTGTTGGGTCTGGTAACATGATTCTCAAATCTCCATCTGTCCCCAGCTTCGCTACATTTGTCGGCGACAGATGGGTAACTTAAGGAGCTTTTAACAATGGAAGAGTTACTGACTCAAGTGTCTGTTGCGGTTGAATTGCTGAGTTTCAGTTACGTTGCAGGGTCGCTTGCTTTATTTACCCATCAGCGATTCACTCATCCCGCTCAGTTCCAGTCCAAGCCTAAGTCTAAGTCCAAGTCAATGCCATCGACCAAGCTGGTTGTTGAACCAGTAAAGCCAGCAAAGCGATCGCTCTCACCCGTAGAGCAGTTGCGGCAACAATGCCAGCAGGCAGGAATCAAATGGCGGAACGCCCACGAGAAAAACAAGCATCTTAAAAAACATGAGATGCTTGCTGCGCTGAATGCACTCAACGTGATTCCTATCCGGCGAGGTGCTTAAGGTTCAGTTCAATTAATAAATAGCCCCAAGCAGCAATGTTTGGGGTTATTTATTGGAACCAATAGCTTGGTCAGAAAGCTTAAGCCAAAGTTAATAGCTCAAATGCCAAGTCTGAAAAGCTTTTTGACGCGCCTCTGCCACACTTCGCATGACGACGGCTACACCGCTTGCTAGGCGGCTAATCCATTTAACAAAAAATCTAGAAACACCGCAATAGTCTCCTCTGTTGAAGTCGTTTCCAGCAGCAGAGTATTCGTTTTATAGACAGTAGAGATGATCGCGACTCCATGCACCATTGCCCAGATTGCTTTGGTCATTGACGCTACCCACAATCGCAAAGTGCGGCATCAATTGGGCGATCTGTTGCCGACGCTCAATCAAGCTCCAGTTATAGGCAGCATCAGCCTGGAGGTAGAACGCAATCTGACCCGACCTGGACGCACTGCGCTTCTTCAACTGCGTGCCTGACAAATCATCCTCGAAGTCCCCAGTGGTATGGTTTACGCTGGTTAATTGAGCGGTTTCATTACACCCTCAAAAGTGGGTGTCGCTTGGAGCAACTCCAACTCCAAACCCAAGAGCGCTTACTCAACGCCCTTGCCACCTACGCTATTGTCGCTTGGCGCTGGATGTCCTTGACCTACCAAGCTAGACTCAACCCCGATGCGCCCTGTGATAGTGTTCTACAAGCAGGTGAGTGGCGACTGTTACGCCATAAGTTTGAGCCGAAAAATCGGTCTCGAAAAAGACCACCGCTCCATCAAGTCATCGTCTGGATTGCTCGATTAGGCGGTTTCCTGGCTCGTAAAGGGGATGGAGAACCCGGTTTGAAAACTCTTTGGCGAGGGATTGGCGTTCTCCATGATTGACTCGAAGGGGCACAACTCACCGCTAAAACCCAACCCCTGATGCTATCCTGCTGACTTTTGCGTAATGGATAGCCCAGAGCGGGAGAGGGATTTAGGGCGTAGCTTGCTTCCCGCAGGGTGGGCAATCGGGAAAATCGCACTTTCAATTGCAAAGTCTTATTGCTCTATTACCCGATTCCTAAAAAAATTGCGGTTTGGCAGGGCTAGCTCTGTTATAATCTGCTCCGTTGTACAGTCGGGACAGCATCATTGAGCCAGTCTATCAACATTCCTAAAGTCGATGATTTTCTGCAAGAATTAGCCACAATTCAACAGACAGGATCTAAGCGGATAGCGCTGCTGGGTTCCCGTCATGTGCCGATTACTCATCAGAAATTAATTGAGATTATGAGTTATGCCCTTGTTCTAGAGGGCAATCGGTTAATTACGTCCGGAGCAACCGGAGCAAATCTTGCGGCAATTCGCGGTGCCATGCGTGCCGATCCTTCATTACTAACGGTGATCCTGCCTCAGAGCCTCAGTCGCCAGCCGCGAGAATCTCGTGATCAGCTTGAGCAAGTCATGCATTTAGTGGAAAACCCGGACAATGACAACATGGCTCTAGGAGAAGCCAGTGCTTTGTGCAATCAGGAAATTATCTCGCGGTGTCAGCAGTTAATTTGTTTTGCCTTTCACGACAGCGCTACTTTACTTAAAACTTGCCAAGATGCGGAAGATCAGCGAAAAATCGTCACGCTGTTTTACTTTGATTAAGAAGTAACTTGCATGATCTAGCAGAAATTTGTTGGATACTGATGATCTGCCATTTTTAATGGCTCCAAGCAAGGATGGCAGAGGAGTTTTTCGGGATGGTTCTTAGCCTCTCAAAAAACGCTTGACAGACTATTAGTAACTGCAATGAACTCTTCTCAGGATGCATTTATCTCTTATGGGCGCGCTGATAGCAAAGCGTTTGCCGCTCAACTCAACGATCGCCTACTTGCCGAAAATTTAAATATTTGGTTTGACTTTGATGACATTCCATTAGGGGTGGATTATCAAAATGAGATCGATGAGGGGATTGCAAGAGCAAACAATTTCCTGTTCCTGATTTCTCCCCATTCAGTCAACTCTATCTACTGTCTGAAAGAGGTTGAGCTGGCGATCGCTTATGGAAAGCGGATTATTCCGTTACTGCATGTGGAGCAGATCAGCCGGGAAATCTGGCAGCAGCGTAACTTAACAGGTGTTGATGCAGACTGGGAGGCTTATCAAGCACAGGGCAAGCATTCTAGTTTTACGAATATGCACCCCACGATCTCCAAGATCAATTGGGTCTATTTTCGTGAAGGGGTAGATGATTTTGACAAAGCCTTTGCCGGACTGTTAGAGATTGGCAACCGCGATCGCGAGTATGTCGATCAACACACAACCCTATTGATCAAAGCATTAGCATGGCAGCGCCAGCAAAAACAATCTCGCCACTTGCTAGTTGGAGAAGAGCGGAAGCGAGCAGAAACATGGCTAAAAGTGCGCTTCAAAAATGAGCAGCCTCCTTGCCTGCCCACAGATTTACACTGCGAATTCATCACTGAAAGCATCAAAAATGGCGATAACCTGATGACTCATGTGTTCCTAGCACATGCAGAAGAAGACCACGACATTTCGGAACAGGTACGCCATAGTTTAATGCGGGAAAGCTTCACCGTATGGACGAATAAGCGAGATATTCAAACCGGTGAGGCGTTTCAAGCCGCAATTAATCGAGGCGTTGAGGAAGCCGATAATGTGGTCTGTTTGCTGTCCCCCCATTCGCTGCAATCCGCTTATTGTTTGCAAGAAATAGACTACGCGCTCTCGTTAAATAAGCGGTTGATCCCGTTGTTGCTTCAAGCGGTTGATCCTGATCAAATGCCACCGGATCTGCGATCGCTGCAATATATCGACCTGACCGACAACATTCTGGAGACAGACTATCAACAAGATGAGAGCCAACTGCTCAAAGCTCTGTGTCAAGATGCCGCCTACCACGAAAACTATAAACTGCTGCTGGCAAAAGCACTCAAGTGGGAACGGCAGCACCGCAACCCCTGCCTCTTGCTCCGAGGCTATAACCTACGGCATTCAGAAGCCTGGATAAAAGTGGCACAAACGCGGGAGCAATATCAGCCAATTCCTCTAATAGAAGAGTTTATTGAGGAAAGTCTTCGACAGCCTCCCGGTGTGACGTTAGATGTATTCTTGTCCTATTCCCGTAAGGATTCTGAGTTTGCCCGCAAACTGAATGATGCGTTGCAAATTCAGGGCAAAACCACCTGGTTTGACCAAGAAAGTATTGCGGCTGGCAGTGCCGACTTTCAGCGAGAAATTTATGACGGCATTGAAGTCTCCAATAATTTTCTGTTTATCATCTCGCCAAACTCAATTGACTCCCCCTACTGTGCTGGAGAAGTAGAGTATGCCGTTCAGATGAATAAGCGAATTATTACGGTGCTATACCAGCCAATCACGTCGGTAATGCCCCCAGGATTGGCAAGTGTGCAGTGGTTAGATTTTAGTCAGTACCATCAAACGTTTGATGCGACGTTTAGCTCCCTGCTCCGCACGTTAGATACCGACCCAGACTATCTCCGAACCCATACCCGGCTATTGGTACAAGCCTTAGAGTGGCAGGATCACAACCTGGATGAGAGCCTACTGCTGCGGGGAAGTTCCTTAAAAACGATTCAGGAGTGGCTCTTATCAGATCCTAAAAAATCGCCCCAGCCAACTCGGCTACAGCGCGATTATGTCACCGCTTCCAATGCCCATGAAATTCAGCGGCAGCGATCGACTCTACGATTACAGCGCTTTGGCTTAGGGGCAATTTCGATGGTTTCCCTAGCCGCGATCGCGCTGGGGCTATTCGCATTTCGAGAATCGGATAAATTTAATCGACTGCGGCTAGAATCACAAAAAGGCTATGTCCTCGCTCAAACCCGCACCTCTGAAGCGCTGTTTCAGAGCGATCGCCCCTTTGAAGCCTTACTGGGGGCGATGTCTGCTGGCATTGATGCTCAACAGTTTGGGCTGACCACCAACAGCGATTTAAAAGCTCAAGTGGTCACAGCCTTGCAGCAAGCCGTGTTTTGGGTGCAGGAAAGTCAACGGCTGGGTAAACATGAAGGCATCATTTGGGCAGTCAGCGTTAGCCCCAACGGAAAAATGGTTGCCTCCGCCAGCGCCGATGGCACGGTCAAACTCTGGCATCTGGATGGCGCGTTAATCAAACAGTTCAAAAATCCCGAAGGTGAACCCTACCTGACAGTTGGTTTCACGCCAGACAGTCAGCAATTAATCGTGGGTGGCTCTAGCCGCAATGGCATTAAAGGCAAGGCAGAAGTGATCCAGATTGGCACTTGGAAGCAGACTTCTTTGGGAAATCATGATGCCCCTGTAGTCAGCGTGGCAGTGTCTCCCAATGGCAAAACGATCGCGACCTCCAGTGAAGATGGCTTGATTCGCCTATTCGACCTGACTGGAAAACGACGGAAGACTTTGGCGGGTCATGATGCACCTGTGAGATCAGTTACCTTTAGCCCCGATGGACAACTGCTTGCCTCTGCCGGGGACGACCGCACCATCCGTCTATGGCGACCCGACGGCACGCCCATCAAAACCCTGGTAGGACACACTGCCCAAGTTCGCAGCGTCCAATTTAGCCCGAATAGCAAATTGCTCCTATCTTCTAGTTGGGATGAAACAGTTCGCTTGTGGAACCGAGAAGGCGAACCCGTGAGAGAGATCGCAGGACACGATGCCCTCGTTCATGATGCGGCATTTAGCCCTGATGGCAAAACTTTAGCCTCCGCAGGATGGGATAAGACCATCAAACTGTGGACGTTGGAAGGGACTTTAATTACAACCCTCAAAGGACACAGTGCCCAAATTCGCAGCCTCAGCTTTAGCCCAGATGGGTTGTTGGCATCAGCGGGGGGCGATCGCACCGTGCGATTATGGCGGCTCAGCCGTCCCCTGCTAGCAACCCTGCAAGATCATTGGGCACGGGTTTATAGCGTTACCTTTTCCCCTGATGGGCAGTTGTTAGCCTCCGGCGGCGCTGATACCGTGGTTCGATTGTGGAATCGTCAAGGAAAACCCTTACGGCAACTCAAAGGACATGCAGGAGTTGTATGGACAGTCCAATTTAGCCCCGATGGTAAAACTTTAGCCTCTGCAAGCTCCGATCGCACCGTCAAACTGTGGAGCCGCGCAGGCAAGCTGTTGAAAACATTGAGCGGTCATGCAGGTTCAGTTTATTCAGTCAGCTTCAGCCCCAATGGACAGTTTCTTGCGTCCACAGGAGCCGATTTGACCGTGCGGCTGTGGCGGCGAGATGGCACCCCAATTCGGACGCTGCAAAATTTCAAGAAAGGGCTGTTGTCGGTTAGCATCAGTCCTGATAGCCGCACCTTAGCAACTAGCGGTTGGGATAATCAAGTTCAACTCTGGACGCTAGATGGAAAGTTGCTAAAAACGCTAGAAGGGCACCAAGGGTGGGTTTATTCGGTCAATTTTAGACAGGACGGCAAGCAACTGCTTACTGCCAGCTACGACAATACTGCCAAACTTTGGACTGATCAAGGTAAGCTGATTGCGACCCTAAAAGGGCATGAAGATGGATTGATAGCCGCTATTTTCAGCCCCGACAATCGCTTTATTGCTACCGCTAGTCATGATAGCACCGTTAAAATTTGGCAAGGAGATGGCACCTTAGTCACAACGCTGCGCGGACATCGCGATCGCGTCAGTGATGTCGCCTTTAGTCCCGATGGGCAGCTAATTGCCACCGCCAGCGAAGATAAAACGATCCTCCTCTGGGAATTTGCGATTCAAGGCGAACTCGACAAATTATTGGAAAAAGGATGCGTTTGGACTAAAGATTATCTCCACACGCACACCACCAATTACCCAAAGCTGCGCCAATTTTGCACCGTCAAGCCCAATCAAAGAAAGGTGGCAATAGAGGAATAAACTAAGCTGATACGTGAATACTTTGTCGCGTTTGAAGCCGCCTTTGGTTGCAGGGAATTTTGCAAGAATTGGGTGAAGAAATCAGTTTGTAGGTAAGGAGTTGGAATCATGCACAGCATCAAACTAAAATCCCATATCGGTAGTGATGGTCTCTTGCAAGTTCACTTACCTGAAATGCAGGATACAGATATCGAGGTTGTTATTGTCTATCAAACCAGGCTGACCAAAGGAGTCGAAGCAAAACCTCTTTCAGAGTTTTATGGCTGTATTCAGGATGACTCATTTATTAGACATCCCCAAAATGAACAACCTGAACGCGAACCCCTGGAATGAGATATCTTCTAGATACCAATACCTGCATTATTTATCTGAAAGGCAGAAATTTGAACTTGAAGCAGCGTCTTGAGGCAGTTGCGATTTCAGAGATAGCTGTGTGTTCAATTGTCAAGGCAGAACTCTGTTTTGGAGCTATGAAAAGTGCCAATCCAGAAAGCAACTTCACTCTACAACAAGCATTCTTAAAACAGTTCGTCTCGCTCCCATTTGATGACCTTGCTGCTACGACTTTTGGAGTCATTCGATCGCAGTTAGAAACCAAAGGAACACCCATTGGGGCATATGATTTACAAATTGCCGCGATCGCTTTGGCAAACAATCTAATCTTGGTCACTCACAACATCCGAGGGTTTGGGCGCGTGGACGGGTTGCAGGTTGAGGATTGGGAGGTTGATTCGTGAGTGAGTTGCCACCGTGTCAAGCTGCATCACTCCAGCCCGGAAAAAGAAGAGGAATAGATGTAGAGAATTTGTTATCAGCAAATTACGCGATACTGCCGCGTTTACGGGCTTCTTTGTAGGAAACGCCGACGTTTTGCAGCCCAGCGCGGATCATTTGCTGTTCCAGCAGGGCAAAAAAGCGAGTGCGATCGCCGCCTCGAACCACTGCCTGATTATGCGCCTCCGCCAAAGCAACCGGGTAGCCATAGCCTTTCTGCACTTGCGCCAGCACCAAACTGAGCGCGTCGTCTAGCAGAGTGCGATCGTCCAATACCCAGCCGGGAAACTCGACTCTGGCAACTTCCGTGCCCACATGCACATAGCAAAAATAGACTCGGTGCTGATCGCCATACAGATCTAAAATGCTGGCAGAACTGCGCCAAATGGGACTACGCTGACCGGGCTGTAGCTGCATTGCCCACATTGACGCATCTTTCAGCGGTTCCAGCACTTGACAAGGCGCATGATCCTTTTGCCCTATCTCATTTTTGCCGGAACAATGGGTCATACAATCGGGCACCTCAAACGGACAGGCAGGCAACCGCAAAAAATTGACCGCTTCTCCACTGCGAGAGGCACTGAGATAACCCACCAGCGGCACTCTCGCTTGCCGCAACTGTTCCCATGCTTCTAGAATTGGCTGCAAAATAGTGTTTCGCGCCTCACTGGGCAACTGCTCCAAAAACCAGTAGATCAGGGAGCCGTCTACCATTGCGAGAGTGGGGGGAGTTTTGAGTTTTGAGTTTTGAGTTTTGAGTTTTGAGTTTTGCAATTCGACATTCGGCATAACTCCTTCGGAGACGCTACGCGAACGTAATTCGGAACTTTCTTTGACGTGCTGCCCTAGTTCCGCGATCGCGACTGCCTCTGACACCGTTCTGCGATAGCCCATCCATTCTTCGGTGCGAATGCCCCACTGGCGAGAGAGGTAGAGATCTTCGGGACGATAAAAGACTTCTGGCAGGCTGTCTAATAAGGGATGGCGACTTTGCCCGTAGTGCAGCACAATCCGCCCGATGTTGATCAAGTAGCAATAGGCGATTTCGTGGTGGCTGGGGGCAATTTGGGAGCCATCGGTGGCGATGACGGTGTGGGCAGCCGGTGCAGTGGGAATGCTAACTCGTAGGTTGAGCGGCTCGATTGGAGTGGCGGCGGTGAAGGTGATGCGATCGCGCCATTGTTCCTGCAACATCACCAGTTCATCCTGCTGGCGGTAGGCTTTATCCAGCAAGGTTTGCGATCGCTCTAACCGCAGTCGGGTTGCCGCTGCTTCTTGGGTTAGGTGTTGACTAATGCCTTGCATCTGTTGCGCCAACTGAGTCAAATCCAGCATTGATCACGCCTTAATGCTACTCGTCTACTGATAGCATAATTCACCTGTACTGGATTGAGCCGCGATCGCGAGTAGCATTTTTCTTCAAAGTTACCTATTCGACCTCTTCTCGCTTATGTAGCAATACTCAAGAAGAATTAAAACAAGCAATGCAGCGTAACCCTAGGTACACAAAACTTTTTACCCCTAGAACCTGATACCCAACATCTGACACCTGCTATAGCTGTTCAGAAGAAGTTTGAGGAGTTGTTGGATTGGCATCACCCTGGTTTCGCCGTGCGACTTCTAGGGAAACTTCGCTGTTTTTGCGATAAGTTGCCACTCGGTCTTGAGCCGTTTTGTAGCGATTATCGGTGCTAGGCACCGTCGCCATTAAGTCAGAGGCTTTTTGCCATTGAGCGGCTAAGCCCAGCCATTCTGCCGAAGATTTTGCTGACTGACTGGTTTGAGAAGTGCTTTCTGCCAACCGCACCGCTTCCACAAAAGCATCGGCTGAACTAACAGAACCAACCAGTGGAGACGGAGATGGACTGACGGAGTTAACCGTTTGAGGCACATTATTTGTTTGAGCAGCGGTATTTGATTGAACAGAGGTTGGCTTAATCTCAGCTTGTAAATCGGTTGCCGTAGACGTGCCGAAACGGTTGTAGAAAAACCATCCGCCTACTAGCAAAAGACCACTGACGATCGCGCCACCAATCACGCCTCGGCGAAACTGACTCTGCTCTCGATGTTTGCTCATCCTTGGCTTCACCACCGAAGCTTTCGTCACATCAGACCTTGCCTGTTCTGCGCTGCGATCGCTCCAATCATCCGACCACTGCTTCAATAGGTTCGGTTTCTTGAGGACAATTTCTTCCGACCACAAAACCTGTTTAACCGGGTCGCGGCTAATCTCTTCCAGCCAAAGCAACTGCTGTTCACGCACAATCCGGCTGTTGATGTTGACTCGACGAATATTACGCGGCGCGATCGCCTCCAAAATTTGCCGAATTTGCTCGACCAGCGGAATTTGATCCAACTGTTCTAGCGTCACCCCTTCACACAACAGTTGCAGCACCCCATCGGCAAAAATAGCGCGGGTGCGCACGCCAGAATCCGCTAGTTTTTCATTCAGCACTTGAATAATGGCAGCAACGCTGCCCTGTTTTGCCTGCTTGAAAATGTCGTTCGCCTCGTTCGTCATGGCTCATCCGTGGCAGATAATTACTGAATCAACTCTTTGCTTGAATCGCCCGTTTCACAACCCGATTCGTTAGCCTGATTGCTTAAAAAAACTGCAAACCCAAACCCTGCAAAAATTGTAATCGTGACTGTATATCACATTACACATTTTGCAATCGATGTTATTGGTGTGAATACGATAACTCAAGTTGGTAGAAATGCAATGCTTAACTTTGTAAATGCTGAGAGTCGTTGAACCGATAGACTTGCCAAAGATCGGTATTAAACCGATTTTGGTCGGTGCGCTCCCAGCGATCGCGATCAATCCAAAATTCAAACAGAGCGGTGTTATGGGCACGCAGTCGCCACGAGCGATCGCTGCCCATCAGTTCCGCAATCAAGTGTTGCAAAATCCAGCTATGGGTCACAATCCAGATGCGATCGCCATTCCGATGCTGTTGTAATAAAGTTTGAATGAATTGTTGCGATCGCGATCGTGCGTCTTCCAGCGACTCCGCCCCCGGAATCAAAATCCAGTCTGGTGAACTCTCCAGCCTATGGCAGAGATCGGGATAGCGGCTGACTGCCTCTGCCCAGGTTAACCCCTCAAAAATGCCGTTTTGAAACTCCCTCAATTCATCCGCAAGCTGCACTGGAATTTTGCGGCTAATCCCTTCTCCGCCATCCCCAGACATCGCCGTTGCATCAATTAAATCGCTCACCGCCGCCGGAAGTGGCGCAGTCAAAAAGTAATCTACCAAAATCTGGGTCGTCTGTGCCGCTCGCCTCAACGGACTGGTATAAACCTGTGACGGGTGCCATGCCTCTGTTAATAATCTTCTAGCGAGTTTTTCTGCCTGCTGCCTGCCCGCCTCCGATAGCTCAAACTCTCCATGCCCTTGCATTCGTTTTTCTTGGTTGCCCACCGATTGAGCATGACGAATAAACAGCAGCTTCATCACTCCATGCATAAACAGATCCTAGGTTTCAGGTTTCAGATATCAGATATCAGGTTTCGGGTTTCAGGTTTACGCCTTTACTGCTTTACCTATCAATTATTAATTGACACACCAATAGTATTAATTGCAAATTATGTTGTGTATACTTCGCCCCTGTGCGATCGCCGTTTATTTTGGGCTTAATAAGAAAGATTGCAGCGTATTTACACCCACAACACTTATGGCATTACTACAACATGGTTCTGACGCAGCCGTTGCGACCGCGATCGCATTGGCTCAAATGACTGGAGTAACAGATACGCGACCTTGGGGTTCCTTCACTGTTTTGGATGAAGGAGTAGGCTACAAAATTAAACGAATTGAAGTGAATCCGGGGCATCGTCTTAGCTTACAAATGCACTACCATCGAAGTGAACACTGGATTGTGGTATCTGGCACGGCAAAAGTCACCTGTGATAATCAAGAAACCGTACTGTGCATCAATCAATCAACCTATGTTCCTCAAACCAAAGTGCACCGGTTAGAAAATCCTGGGGTAATTCCTTTAGTTGTGATAGAGGTGCAGAATGGCGATTATCTTGGAGAAGATGATATCATCCGCTTTCAAGATGACTACACCCGGAAGTAGATCAGTTTTAGCAATAAATTAGTGATTTGAATGCATCACGCATCCATTCGGACGGCAAATATTCATCAGGCGATCGCGTTTTACGAAATGCTCGGTTTTGCCGTAAATGAGCGATTTACCACAGGTTACACACTTGCCTGCTGGATGGAAGGGTTGGGGGGACGGATCGAACTGATTCAAATCCCCCAGCCCAAACCCGCCCCCGATGCCTTTCACGATGAACATTATGTGGGGTACTATCATCTTTCCTTTGACCTCACCGACCACACACCCGATCTTTCCATCTGGCTCAACGCGCTTCAAGATCAGTTTAAGCAAGCCACTACTGCTGATCCAGCCCGACTGCAACCGCTTCAGATATTGCTAGAACCGGAACAGCAAATGATCGGCGATCGCGTCTACGAAGTCGCCTTCATCGCCGACACCGACGGACTGCCGCTAGAGTTTATTAGATTGTTGAAATAGGTTTCAGGTTTCAGAGATCCTGATCTCACTGTCCTTCGCCATTCGCCTCTCACCTTTCCTATGAATATTGAGCCTTTTTTTGATAACTGGTGCTATCTGCGAACCGAGTTGGGTTGGCTGGATCGAGTGTTGGCAACGGCGGTGGCGCGGCAGCGAAAAGATACGAAAGAGATTGAACACGTAGCGCGATCGCACTCCGACCGGGTGACGAGCCACTGGTGGAAGGGCATTGTGAGTTTAGAAAGCACGATTTCAGCGGATTCGCCTGCGGATATGCCCCGCAAGGGCGGCAGTGGACTGAGCTATCAGCAGCAGATGGAATCAAAAATTCGAGTCAGTCAGCAGGGTGGGGTCGCCCTAGGGTTGCCGACCCTGTGCCAACGATTGAGCCTGACTCCTTTCGAGAAAAACGTGGTGCTGATGGCGCTAGCGCCGGAGGTGAGTCGGCGTTACGGCAAACTCTATAACTTTTTGCAAGAGGCGAATCAAACCAGTGGATCTGGCTTGCCGACGGTTGATTTATTGCTGCGGCTGTTGTGTCGCAATGATGGAGAATGGCGATCGGCGCGGCTGGCGTTCGCAATGAATGCAACGCTGATGCAGCGCGACGTTTTAAGATTGCCAACCTCTAGCACAGAGTCCTTTTTGGAGCATTCGGTCAAGTTGGCTGATCAAATCGTTGAATACCTGCTAGCCGATCAGCCTGATGTTACCTTGCTCGATCGCTGGCTCCAAAAAACCGATGATCTCAGTACCGCTGTTTTGAGTGCTGAGTCTCCTTTGCCTGTTTTGAGTTTAGCGACTTGGGAACCTGAGAATCTGAAATCTGAGCTAGATGCGAAAGCAGTTTTGCAGATCACTCCTGCGCTGGAATCATCGCTGTGGTCAAAGCTCGTGTTGCCGGAACCACTGCTGGCGACCCTGCGACATTTGGGCGATCGCATTCAGTATGCTCAACAAGTAGATCAGCAGTGGGGCTTTCAATCTACTTGTGCCACAGATTCTTTGGGCGGCGTAGCGCTGTTTGTGGGTGATCGCGGGACGGGAAAAACCACCGCAGCACAGGCGATCGCTCAACAGTTGCAGATTCCTTTAATGGCGGTCGATTTATCTTGCCTCAACCTAGCTGAACAGCGTCAGTTACTTGCGGACTTGACGGCTAAGACCCCGACCGTGTTGCTGTTGAAATCGGCTCACTGTTGGTTGGGCAGAGATGCCGTGCTGGCGGAGGAGCTACAGTCGTTTTTGGCTGCGCGACACCGGGCGATCTCCTTGACCATTTTTAGTGCCACACGAAAGGAACTGATTAAACCAAGCTGGCAGCAGCAAATGACCCAGATTTTGACCTTTCCCAAGCCCAATCAACGCAGCCGTTTAATCTTGTGGAAACAATCATTTCCAGCCCAAGCACCCTTAGCGGATGACATCGACTGGAATGCGTTAGCGCGACTTTCTTTGAGCGTGGGAGAAATTCAAGCGATCGCCCGTGAAGCAGCAATCTGTGCGGCAGCAAGTGGTTCTGTTTCAATCTCAATCGCTCATTTGCAACAGGCTTGTCGATTTAGAAGCATTAAATTATCAACAAGAAATCTGGAAAATCATTAATACTAACTACTAACTACTAACTACTAACCCCTGACACCCTTACAAAAACGCCATGGGATCAGTAGGTTCGCCCTCTTGCCGGACTTCAAAATGCAGGTGAGGTCCGGTGGAAAGCCCGGTGGAACCCACGGCAGCGATCGCTTGTCCACGCTGAACATTTTGACCTTCCACCACATACAGTTCACTGCTGTGAGCGTACAGTGTTGTCATGTTGCCGCCGTGATCGATGATGACCGCGTTGCCGTAGCCGCCGTACCAGCCCGCAAAAATGACCGTGCCGCGATCGGCAGCGTGAATGGTGGTGCCATAGTCTGCGCCGATGTCTAATCCAGAATGAAACCGTTCGTAGCCTAAAACCGGATGCATCCGCCAGCCAAAACCACTTGTGACTTCTCCTAAGCAAGGGAGAATCAGTTGCCCCGTGCCGCGAAAGGCGATGTTGTTGCGATTTTGGGCGGCGTAACGCTGAATCAACAGACTAATCGTGCCGGAATCTTGCTCTAGTTGCGATTGGGCAACTTCCATGGCGCGGCGATCGCTCTTGAGCCGAGCAATCGAGGTTTTTTGATAACCAATTTGCCCTTCCGCATCTGCTTTTTGCGCCAAAAGCTCCTGAGTCAGCAAACCCACTTCGTTTTTTTTACGCTCCACTGCATCCCGTTGACGCTCTAGGCGATCGGCATCGCTTTTGAAAGTAGCCAACCGTTTACGATCGCTTTGATACAAACGCTTAAGCTGAGAACGTCGATCTAAAAACTCATTCAAGTTCTCGCTTTGTAGCAACACCGCCCAGCCGCGATCGAGCTTTTGGCGTTGCAAAAATTGCAGCCGAGCAATGGTAGAAAACCGCTTCTGGCGATAGCTTTGCTCAGCGGAAACCAGTTTCACTTCCAATCCTTGCAGCTTTTGAATGGCAGTTTTTAACTGAGTTTCAGTGGTTTGCAGTTGGCTTTTGGTGACTGTGATATTTTTTTGCAGCCCTTTCAGCTTTCCATGTTCAAGGCTTTCCTGAATTTTGTTTTGAGTGCGCTCCTGGTTAAGCTGCGATCGCTGTTGATCCAATTGCTGTTGATGGCGCTGCAAATCTTCTACCGATGCCTGCGCCAAATATTGCCCCGAATTCGGCATTGCTTGGGCTGGTAGCGCGATCGCAAGGCTGATCATTAGGATGCAGACTGCGATCGCCACCTGCCAGCCACTACTCACGATACCCAATCCCTGATACCCAACACCTAATTTTTTCGCTCTAACAATCGGCATTGTCTAACTCACGAAAAGCACCCTGAATTTTACTCACCTATTGCAAAAATGGCGACAAACTTTGCGATTTTATCTGGGAATCAGTAATTTTTCCACGGCTAACTTATCTCACGACCAATTGATTACTTGCTACGAGGCTGAATAAATTTGCGAACACTATATTCTGTCGCTTCAATAATTTTGTAGGTGTTCTGATCAAATGCTTGATGAAACCGCTTCTCAGTCGCATCCAAATAATCTTGCGGAATTGCCTTCCACGCCTCACGAGTCTCCCAATGAATCACTAAAATGACTTCTTGAGAACTTTGAGGACTGATCCAAACCTCTTTTCCTAAAAAGCCAGAATACTTGGCTAAAGCCGCCGTCCAAATTTCCTCGTCTTTTTGAATAAAGGCTTCTCGTCGTTCTTCCGCCACTTGAACCTTTAACCACTCAATCACCATACATCACTCCTAACTCGTCTCATGTAGTCTACAGTCCGGGGTAATGCTGTGGTTAAGTTGAAGCCGCACTTCTCACTCCCAACTCCGCACTTTCAAGCTCGCTTGCAAGGTTTAAGGTTGACTCTGATGGACAGGAATCTCAATCATAAATTCAGCACCCAAGCCCACTTCAGAAACGCACTGCAACCGTCCTTGATGTTGGGTGACGATGGTTTGATAGCTAACTGTCAGTCCTAAGCCGCTGCCCTGCCCAACGTCTTTAGTGGTGAAAAAGGGATCGAAAATTTGAGATTGAATGACTTGAGGAATGCCGCGTCCATTGTCGGTAATAATGATGCGGACTTTGGCAGGTTGCAGGGCTGTGGCAGAAACAAAATCCGTGGCGATCGCGATGATTTTCTGCGCTCCTTGCCAGTCTTTAAGCGATTCTGCGGCATTCAGCAAAATGCTCATAACTGCCTGATTCAACTGCTGTGGGTAGCAGGTCACCAGCGGCAACTGTCCATAGTTTTGCATGATCTGAATTTCGCTGCTAAACTGGCTGCGTAAAAATAACAGCGTGCTTTCCAGTCCTTCGTGAATATCCACAAGCTTGCATTGGGCTTCATCCAACCGGGCAAAGTTTCGCAGCGAGAGAACGATTTGGCGAATGCGATCGGCTCCCGACTTCATTGAGGTCAAAATCCGGGGCAGATCGGTTAGCAAAAAATCAAGCTCAATTGCCTCCCCTAGATGCTGAAGTGTGGCGTTTTGGTCACCCTGTTCTTGATAGGTGCGGATCAAATGGGTCAAATCCTGAACGTAATTTTCGACATAGGGCAAGTTGCCAGAGATAAAATTAATCGGATTGTTGATTTCGTGGGCAACCCCTGCCACCACGCGCCCTAAGCTCGACATTTTTTCACTTTGAATTAGTTGCGTTTGAGCCAGCCGTAGTTGATGCAGCGTTTCCATCAAATGCTTTGTCTGTGCCTCACTTGCGGCGGCTTGCTGCTGAGTTTGAGCATACAAATGGGCTTGCTTAATCGAAATCGCTAGCTGATCGGCAACGGCTTGAGCCAGTTTTTGATCGTTCTTTGACCAGTAGCGAACTTCAGCACACTGATTGAGATACAAAATGGCGTAAAGGTTCTCGCCCGCCTGCACGGGGATGACTAAGGACGATTTGATTTCTGCCTGTTGATACTCCAGGTTGTTTTGCCCAATTCGGGGATCTTGAGCCACATCAGCGATCGCCACAGGGCGACGATTTTGAACCACCCATTGGGTAAGGGGACCACTCAAGTCGAACTCGGTAACCGACGGTAAGAAGGGCGGTCGGCAGACTTCATAGAGATGTTTTTCTCGCAAAATGGATTGCCGAGCGCTGGAAGTATTCAGGTATTCAGCCGGGGCTAGAGGATCGGGTGAGTTCAAATCTTCAACCAAATGAACCAGACAGCGATCGATGGCAAGAGCCTTTAACAATTGAGCGATCGCGCCCTTTAAAATCGTTTCTAGCTCAAAGCTTTGGCGAGTTTGTGCCGTGATGCAGTTCACCAATCGTTCTCGCTGTGCCTGCTTTTGACTTTTTTCATAAAGCTGCGCCTGTCCAATGGCAATTTCAAGCTGTTGGGCGATCGCTTGCAGCAATTCCACTTCGGCGGCTGACCAACGACGAGGCTGCTCTGAAAAACAGGCAAGGAAACCAATTGACCCAGCTTGAATTTTGAGTGGCACCAGCATATTTGCGATCGAGCCAAAGATCGGTGCCTTCATGCGGCTAAATGAGCGACGCAGAAACGGCAAATTCTGTAGCCATGTGCTGATCGGCGATCGCGCGGCTCCATGATTAATCACCAGTTCACCTTGGGCGATCGCGCTGGCTAAACTGCCAAAGGTTTCCATTGGGTAATAGCCTAGGCTGGGCGTTTTAAACCGCGTTTGGGGCGAATGAATTCCAGACCTTCTCGATCGGACACTTTCACACATCACCTGAACTCGGTGCGTGTCGTGAAAGTACCAGAAAAAACTACAGCGATCGACCTGCAATAAATCGGCAACTTCGTCTACTGCGGTTTGCAAAACGACTTTTAGGTCTAGTGAAGTGCGGATTTGGTCAACCACTCGGCGCACTATTGTATTGTGCGATCGCGGCAGCCGGAATCGATTAAATGAGAAACCGTACTTCAAATGACGCGAAAAAGGCAAGGCGATCGACGAAAAACCCATAGTTATTTTCTGAAAAAAGCAGGCTTGCTCAAAGGAATGTATCTTGCAGTAGATGCCATTTCTTATCATCTGGATGATTTTCGATAAAGTTTGTAGTGTAGGCTATCAAATTAGCGATACTAGCACCCTGGATTGCTCAAATAGCATCAGTAAAATCTCAGCGATACTATTAAAGGTTTTCAACGTCCTCATCCTTTAGCTCACGCTCACCTTATGAAGCTGCTTCAGTTCAGCACCTCACACTATTGCCGTAAAGCGCGATTGGCATTGGGATACAAGCAGATTCCTTACACCGTGGAAAATCTCACACCCGGTTTACACGCTTTGCGCCTGAAGCCCTTAACCGGACTGACGACCCTGCCCGTTTTACTGCCTGAGCAAGAGGACTTGCCAACCGCGATCGCTGACTCTACTCAAATCCTGCACTTTTTGCAAACCTATCAGCCAGAGCCTTCCTATGGATTGACCGATCCCGTCCTCCAATCCCAAGCGTGTGTGCTTGAGGACTGGCTGGATGAAAGCATTGGCGTTGCGGCTCGGTTTGTTTATTACCAATTTCGATCGCGGGAGGGCAAATCGCTTGATCCATCCCTTTCCAGTCAGTTAGTCATTCAAGTCGTGCGCTGGCAGTATGGCATTAATGCGATCGCCGTGGATTTGGCAACTCAACGCTTAGACATCGCCTTAACAGAACTGGCGCATCGGTGGAAACAGCCTTACTTGGTCGGCAATCAGTTCAGCGTGGCAGATATTGCCGCCGCTGCTCTGCTGAGTCCGCTGGCACGAATTCCCCATTATCGTCAAACTTATCCCTGGCTATTTGATCGGATTGTGGAGGTGCATCACCGCTGTGGAGAGGCGTTGCCGCCGGGGTTGGAGGAATAGGGAATAGGGGAAAGGGGAAAGAGAATAGGGAAAAGGGAATAGGGAAGAATATGTAGGGTGGGTTAAGCGTAGCGAAACGCACCATGAATAAGCGCAGAATTACGATCGCTTTTTGCCAAATTTAGCTTGTAAATCTTCCAGAGTAGGCGATGTTGGATGCTGTTTAAGTTGGGTTTGTGGCTGCGGCTTGATTTGCGGTTGCGGTTTTATTGAGGGGCGATCGCGGTCTTTTACAGGAACTTGCGGCTGAGCGCCAGCAGGATTTTCACTTGATTCCGATCTCATAGAAAGGCTAATCCGCTTTAGCTTCTCGTTCACTTCCAACACCCGAACCTTCACAACCTGCCCCACTTTCACAACTTGAGTCGGATCGCTAATAAACCGATCCGCGAGTTGAGAGACATGCACCAAGCCATCTTGATGAACACCAATATCCACAAACGCGCCAAAGTTCGCCACGTTGGTGATCACACCTTCCAGTTCTAGACCCACTTTGAGATCGCTGATTTCCTTCACCCCGTCCATAAAAGTGGCGTATTTGAATTCGGCGCGGGGATCTCTGCCGGGTTTTTCCAGTTCTGCCAGAATGTCGCGTAGGGTGGGTTCGCCCACGGTATCAGTAATGTATTTTTTTAGATCAACGGTTTTAAGCTTTTCGGCGAACTGGTGAATTTCGGTCAGGGGTAAACTGAGGTCAGCCGCGATCGCTTCTACAATCGCATAGCTTTCGGGGTGAACGGCAGTATTGTCCAAGGGATTTTTGCCGTCGCGAATTCGTAAAAAACCAGCGGCTTGTTCAAAGGCTTTGGGTCCCAACTTAGCGACTTTAAGCAGGTGACGGCGATCGCGAAAAACTCCATGTTCGTTGCGATAAGCGATGATGTTGTTAGCGATCGCGGGGCTAATGCCAGAGACAAACGTCAGCAGTTCTTTGGATGCGGTATTCAAGTCTACGCCGACGTAATTCACACAGCTTTCCACGGTGTCATCTAGCTTTTTTTTCAACAGCTTTTGATCGACATCGTGTTGATATTGCCCCACCCCAATTGATTTAGGATCGATTTTGACCAGTTCGGCTAGCGGATCTTGCAGACGGCGACCAATGCTGATGGCTCCGCGCACGGTGATATCTTGATCGGGAAACTCCGCGATCGCCACTGGACTGGCGGAATAAATTGAGGCTCCCGACTCATTCACCATGACGGCGATCGGTTTTTTGTCTAAAGTTTTAAGCACCTCTTTCACAAAGTCATCGGTTTCTCTACCCGCAGTGCCATTGCCGATCGCAATTAGCTCAATCTGATGTTTCTCAAGCAAGTGCTTCACCGTTTGCGCTGCCTGATTACGTTGATTGGCAGATTGGTGGGGAAAGATAGTTTGATATTCCAAAAACTTGCCTGTTTGATCGAGTGCAGAAACTTTGCATCCCGTGCGAAATCCGGGGTCGATCGCCAAGGTAGGTTTCATTCCCGCTGGAGATGATAGCAACAGTTCCCGCAGGTTTGCCTCAAAGGTTTTGATTGACTCAATATCCGCCTCTTGCTTCTTTGTAGTTCGCACTTCAGACAGCAAAGAATTCTTCATCAAGCGGTTAAAGGCATCCTTTAGCGTGGTTTGATAAAAGCTGCGGATTGCCGATTGCTTTGTGTGAATTTCCTGAGTTTCTAAATAGGTTTGCACTGATTGCTCATCAAAGTCTAGCGCGACGTGCAAAATATCCTCTGTTTCACCGCGATAGAGCGCCAGCAAGTTGTGCGAGGGAATCGATTTAACTGCCGCTTGATACTGCCGATACATCTCAAATTTGGTGCTGCCTTCGGCATGATCGCCCTTGATCCGCGAGGTAAATACTCCGGTAGTCAGCAAAAAATTCCGCAGGTAGGCGCGCAGAGTCGCTTTTTCCGCTACTTCTTCCGCCAAAATATCCGAGGCTCCACTCAAGGCATCGGCGATCGCCTCAACTCCCTTCTCGCTCAAAATATACTTGGTAGCCTCCTCTTCTAAAGATTGCGGTTTTGCCATGGGTGTATTCAGCGATTTAATCCAGTTTGCCAACGGTTCCAAGCCTTTTTCCTTCGCGATCGCGGCTCTGGTGCGGCGCTTGGGACGATAGGGCAAATATAAATCTTCCAGTTCCGTCTTTTGTAAACAGGCTGCAATTTTGAGTTTCAGGTCATCGGTGAGTTTGCCTTGCTGGGCGATCGCCTCCAAAATCGACTGTTTGCGATCCTCCAGTTCCGTCACATAGGCAAACCGCTCAAACAAGTCTCTCAACTGAGTTTCCGTCATTTCTCCCGTGCGCTCTTTGCGATACCGGGCGATGAACGGCACCGTTGCCCCCTCCGCCAGCAGTTCCAGCGCATTCGCCACCTGAAACGCCTGTAGAGAAAGCTCTGTTGCCAATAGCTGAGAAATATTTAGCATGACCTATCGTAAGAAAGACTTCCCTTCAGCAGGGTGTTTCTTATGATAGAAGAGAACAGCAAATTACGAATGACGAGTTGCGAATGACGAACGCAATATTCAACACTCGACATTTGACACTCGGCACTCGACATTTATTCTATGTGTGGACGATTTACTCAACGACAGTCGGCTGATGCGATCGCGGAACGATTTGAGCTTGGGTTTGTGCCCGATTCACCGCCGCGCTACAACATCGCGCCCACTCAATTGATTGCAGCAGTGACTCAGCCAGAGACGGCAGCCCAGCGGCAGTTTCGAGTGTTTCAATGGGGGCTAGTTCCCTTTTGGGCAAAGGATGCCGGTTTGGGGACAAAGCTAATCAACGCACGAGCCGAAACGGTGGCGGAGAAACCCTCGTTTCGGGCGGCGTTTCGCTATCGTCGCTGTTTAATTGTGGCGGATGGCTTTTATGAATGGCAGCGGGTCGAAAATGGCAAGCAGCCCCATTTCTTTCACCTGCAAGATGATCAACCTTTTGCGTTTGCAGGCTTGTGGGAGCATTGGGAAAGTCCCCAAAATGAAATTCTGGAGACTTGTACCATTTTGACGACAGGGGCGAATCAGGTGTTAAGCCCAATTCATAACCGGATGCCTGTGATGTTGCATCCAGAAGATTATGACCAGTGGCTCGACCCAAGTTTGGATGTGGCATCTAAACTATTGCCATTATTGCGTCCTTATCCAGCGGCTGAAATGGCATCCTATCCAGTAAGTAAGGTGGTGAACCGGGCTAGCAGCGATCGCCCTGAATGCATTGAACCGATCAAAGCGGGATAGGCATTCTTTTGAAACACCCATACAATAATAAATAATTGGCTACCCAAGGGCGATGCTTGCCGTGACCTCCACCTCATTTTCTGCGGATATTGGGGCTGCCTTTCCAGACCACACCCAACTTCCCGACTTTGACGACACCTTTGTGAAAAACTTCCAGGAGCATCCCCAAAGTATTCTCCTCACAGAATTTTGGATTGAAATTCCTCTGAATGTCACTGCGCCTACCCACGCTTAAGGCACTTGAAATAAATATCAGATATCACATCGGTTCCACAAGATGTTTGACCATGCGATGAATACCGCCTGAGCGGGTAAATTGCTCGAAGCGATCGCTGGTTTTGCTGAGCGTGACGCGATAGCCGTTTCGTTCAAAAAACTTACGCCCACGAGCATTGATGTAAGTAATATCGAGGCAAATGGCTTGGCAGTTAACAGCCTGAGCTTGCGACTCGATTTGAGCTAACAGATAGGTTCCTAATCCCTGATTGCGAAATTCTGGCAAAATGCCAACTCCTAGCAGGTAATAATCTTCCGAGGAAATATCTTGCTTAATCCGGTTGAAGTCGGCAACATTGACCAAAATTTTTGGCAGTTTCCTGAGTGGAGTAATGCGAGCCATCACCCCATACACTTTGCCATCCGCGTGTCGCTTGATCTCAGCGGGATAGCCAATCATCAGTCCCACAGGTTGCCCTTGAATTTCTACAACGCAGGTATGCTCATAGCTAAATGAATGGCTAGGATAAGCAAATGCCTGCTGCAAAACGTCTTGAGCTTGTTCAGAAGACGCAGCAAAAATGTAGCTAAATAAAGCAGGGCAAATTGAAAAAAGCAGTGGAGCTGCCCAGTTGCTATCGGCTGCGATCGCCTGACGCAGCGTTAAATTGCTCATTAAAGGCTGAAGCAGCATGAATTTCACGCCCACAGTGAACTTTCTTAAGTCTATAGGGTTTGCCACCTTCCTATGGCATTGCTTAAGCGGTAAAAAAACTCTGATTTTTTAGAATTTGTAGATGAGAAGCTGCTTATTTAAGGCATTATAAGTGGGTAGCGCCGTTGCTTCACCGTTTGAAATGTCGCCAGAATACAGTGTTCGAGAAAGCCCCAAGGCAAAACACGTTTCCTTGAAAATGTCTATCCAAGGAAACTTAGAGGTGATCATTCCTAAAGGGTTTGATCAAAATCGCATTCCCGAAATTCTTCAGCAAAAACAAAGCTGGATCGAACGGGTTACCCGTCGCATGGTGACTCAGCAAGCGCTGGCAGGTTCCGATGTTTTAGCCGATCGCCCAGAACGAATTGCCCTTCAGGCGATCGCTGAAAATTGGCAGGTTGACTATTCTCCCAATCAGAAATCGGGTATTCGAGCGAAAGAATATTCTGGCTGCCGACTCCTTCTAGAGGGCAACGCTGAAAACGCCGAGGATTGCAAGACTGTTTTGCAGCAGTGGATCGCTCACAAAGCCCGCGTCCATTTTGCTCCGTGGCTTCGCAGCATCAGCCGCGATTTGGCGTTGCCCTTTCAGGGCATCTCTATTCGCCAACAAAAAACGATTTGGGGCAGTTGCTCAATCCGCAAAACGATTAGCCTCAATAGTAAATTGCTATTTTTGTCACCGTCTCTTGTCAGATATGTGCTAATTCACGAACTTTGCCACACGATTCACCTGAACCACTCTCGCGATTTTTGGGCGCTCGTTGGCACCTATGAGCCTGATTATGAAATGCTTGATGCTAATTTACGAGATGCGCGGTATCTAGTTCCCTGGTGGATGGAGCAATAAATGACCTTGGCTCTTTGGCGATCGCCCCTTGCCCGCGCCCTTCACCGTAACCGTTCCTTGGTTTATGCGCGCTACTTTCAACTTGCAACCGTTCGGGTAGATGGTCTTCCTGCAAATCGCACTGTTGTCTTCCGAGGGTTTCTCGACGATACCAATCAACTGAAAATGGTAACCGATGCCCGTAATCAGAAAGCGGATCAGATTGATCAAAACGCTTGGGGTGAAGCCTGCTGGTATTTTCCCAATACTCGTGAACAGTTTCGTCTTTCTGGACGATTAACTCTAGTTCGAGAAAGCGACCCAAATGCCCAGTTGCTTGATGCTAGAACGCGATCGTGGCAGGAACTCTCCGATGCAGCCCGTGTGCAATTTACCTGGTCGCACCCCGGTGCACCGAGAGAAGCCACTGAGTTCAACCAGCCGCCGCCTGACCCTATCAGCCCCCTACCGCACTTCTGCTTACTACTGCTAGATTCCACCCACGTTGATCACCTTGAACTAAGAGGCGACCCTCAAAACCGCTCAATTTACTCATTCAGCGACGCGATCGGTTGGTCAATGCAGTCAGTCAATCCGTAACGAATTGTCTAAAACCAGACCACTTTTCAGCTATTCTAGGAAATGTTGATTAAACAACCCACCTTTTACGGGCGATTAGCACAGTGGTAGCGCACTTCCTTCACACGGAAGGGGTCACTGGTTCAAATCCAGTATCGCCCATACTCAAAAAAGCCCCCATGAGGGTGCGA